>ERZ779621.38-NODE-38-length-112881-cov-16.839762_pt1 | contig 112881 bp, 108 predicted proteins | sample MGYA00514215_ERZ779621 | MGnify/ENA primary metagenome ERZ779621 (study PRJEB29562, sample SAMEA4376715) | mouse gut metagenome | isolation source: Cecum | study: EMG produced TPA metagenomics assembly of the A DSS colitis mouse model was used to assess the...
TCGGCCTCCAGAGCCACAATCTGGCGCGCTAGCCAACTGCGCCATACCCACCACAAAAAAAATTGAGCCATGCTCAATTGCAGGATTTGCACTGCAAGTCCCAAACGTGCTCGAAGGGATTCGAACCCCCGACCCACGGCTTAGAAGGCCGTTGCTCTATCCAGCTGAGCTACGAACACGTATTCCCTGAAATCAAAACTCTCGTATATAAGCTTTCTAAAACTTATATACAAAAGCGGGTGATGGGAATCGAACCCACGTGTCCAGCTTGGAAGGCTGGTGTTCTACCATTGAACTACACCCGCATATTATATGACTGCGTCGGGGTGACAGGATTCGAACCTGCGACCTCCTGGTCCCAAACCAGGCGCTCTAGCCAAGCTGAGCCACACCCCGTAAGGCTTAGGCGCCGAATTCTTCACAACGCATGTTACATTATATAATACTGATTTTTCCCTGTCAACCAGTTTTTTCATTTTTTTAATAGTTTTGACATCAATTTTTTTGATTTTTGAATCTCCTTGCCAGTCTGTTTATCCAGCCTAACCAAAAATCGATTCAAGATACATAATTGAGCGTATAATGTGCCCGCCCCTCTGCGTCAATCTCCATCAGGACATAGCTGGGTTTGCGGTTTTCCTGTCTGGGATAACTGAGACTGCCTGGATTGATCAGGGTCACATTTTTTCCAATATCTATGACAGGCTTGTGGGTATGACCGCACATGACAATATCCACTTCCCTGTCCCTCGCTTCCTGCTTGATGGTCTCCGTATTCATGGCTATGTAATAATGGTGCCCGTGGGTCAACCACACCTTATACTGACCAATCATAAACTCCCGTTCCCTGGGAAGGTCAGAAAAGAAATCATTATTTCCCTGTACCATCATCACCGGGCAGCCTGCTGCCTTACTTATAATATATTCGCTCCCTTCCACATCGCCACAATGCACTACCATATCAAATGGCCCGGCTTTTTCCACGACTTTCAGAAAATTCTCATTACGGCGGTGGGTATCGCTGACAATCAAAATTCTCATTTTTTACCTCAAATCTCGCGACCAAAAATTTTCATTTTCAATCCTGTTACCTGTTCATCCTCTTCATCAGTTCTGGTTTCATCAGCTCCAAGGCTCTGCTGCGGTGGCTGATTGCGTTCTTCTCCTCATCCGTAAGTTCCGCTGCTGTACGTCCATACTCTGGCAGATAAAAAATCGGATCATAGCCAAACCCATTCTCTCCCTTTAGCTCATGTCCAATCCTTCCCTCGATGGTCCCCAGCGTAACAGCCGTTTCTCCGTCAGGCCATACTGCCGCGATGGCACAGACAAACCTGGCCGTGCGCTCCTTATCTGCAACGCCTGCAAGCCGCCTTAGGAAATCCTGGCTCTTTACCGTAAAAGGTGTTTCTTCCCCCAAATATCTGGCCGAATAGACTCCAGGTTCACCGCCCAGGCAGTCAATTTCCAGTCCGGAATCATCTGCCAGCACCACACAGTCTGCTCCCAATTCCTTCTTTTGGGCAAGTACCTGTGCCACTGCTTTTGCCTTAATCATGGCATTTTCAGCAAAAGTTGTGCCGTCCTCCACAATATCTATAAAAACGCCTGCCTCTTTCATAGAGAGAATCTCTGCTTCCGTATCCTGCAAGATTGCCCGAATCTCCCGCATTTTTCCTTGATTACCGGTGGCAAAAATAATCTTATACATATATTCTATACTTCTCCCTCATAAGCCTTCATGACCGCATTGTAGATTCCTTCCGCAATCCGGTTGATATAGTCCTTGCGCTGTAAAAGGATAGACTCCTGGCCATTGGTCAAATAACCGACTTTGACAGCCGCCGCCGGAACGGTAGCCGCACCAATCACATAATCCGTCTCCGATGCCTCCACCAGGCCGTTGGCTTTGCCGCTAATCGCAGTAACCACTTCACGTTCCAGAATATCCGCCAGTTCCACACTGCCAAACCCCGGTATAAAGTATCTGCTGTTATAGACCGACTCTGTCCCATACAGCTTACTATTTTCATTACCATTCACTTCAATCCGAATCAGCATATCCGCCTTGGTGGCCGCAGCAAGGTTCACCCTATTTTCCGGTGCCGGATTACTGTCATCCATTCTGGTATAATATACTTTGATATCTGTCTCGTCAAACTTCGCTTTTAAAGCCTTTGCAATATCCAGCGTAATGTCTTTGGCTTTAACGCCTTCTATGGCCACACCATTCACCGATGCACCATAGGCGGGATCTACCACGATGATCTTTTCATATACTTCCTTGGAAGGCACAAATTCTACATACAGGGTCTGGCCTTCAAAAATACTGCGGTACTCATATACTCCCGCCAGGGAAAACCGCAGATAAATCCTGCTGTCTTCCACCTCAAAGTGCCCGTCCAGCACATTTTCACTGTTGCCATAGACACTGTTGATCTCATAAAAGGTATCATAGTCCGCCATATCTCCCTGAATATTCACCCAGAGTTCCTGATCCATGTAGTGATTTTCCAATGTCACTTCTTCTGCCCTTACGGTTTCAGGCATAGGAATACAGAAATAATTTGTATTCTGCCTGCCCCGGTCAATGGTGATCGCATTCTTGTCCACCACCGCTGTCAGCGTGCTTTTCTGATTCTCCTGTGCGGATTGTATGACTTCATCCTGGGCCACATCCGCCACAACAACAATCTTATTCGCAGAATAATATAACATCACACCCATGGCTGTCAACACGAACAAGATACAATATATTGCTGTTCTCTTCATCAATTTGTTCTGCTGCATTTTTATCTGTTACCTTCTGTTCCCGGTTGGCTTCGGTCCTATATATTGGTAAAAATAAGTCTTCATCATGCCGTTATAGATTTTTCTGTTCTTATCGGCTTTTCTGCCGATCGCGCTCTCCGCCTGCTCGTACGCTGTGATCAAATACATGGACCAGGCATCCAGCGCCTGGAATCGTTCTCCTAATGTACGATACAGAGGCATCAGCGTCTTCTTGTCTTCCAAACGCTCCCCATAAGGCGGGTTGGTAAGAATAAATCCGTATTTCTTGGCATGGCTTAACTGTTCCACGCCCCTTGTCTGGAAGTGAATCAGATGATCTACGCCAGCCAGTTTTGCATTAGCCCGGGCAATGGACACCATTTCATCATCAATGTCATAGCCCTGGATATTGGTTTCCACAGAAAGGTCAGCAAGCGAATCCGCTTCCTCTCTCACACCCTCCCACAGTCTTCCAGCTACGATATGTTTCCAGCCTTCAGCCTGAAAAGTACGGTTTCTGCCCGGCGCCATACGGGCCGCCATCATGGCTGCCTCAATGGGTATCGTTCCACTGCCGCAGAATGGGTCTATCAAAATCCGGTTTCCCTTCCATGGCGTCAGCATCAACAACCCGGCCGCCAGATTTTCAGCGATTGGCGCCTTGGCTGTGAGCTTGCGGTATCCCCGCTTATGTAAAGACTCCCCTGTGGTATCTAATCCCACAGTCACTTCGTCCTTTTTGATGAAAACCCTGACGGGAAAAGCTTCCCCGCTCTCCGTAAACCAATCCACATGATAGACGCTCTTCATGCGCTCTACCATCGCCTTTTTCATAATAGACTGGATATCAGACGGACTAAAAAGCCTGCTCTTTACGCTGGCCGCCTTAGCCACCCAGAATTTTCCATCTCGGGGAATATAGGCTTCCCATGCAAGTGCTTTAGTACCCTGAAAGAGTTCTTCGAATGTCTCCGCATGAAAACTGCCTATTTTAATCAGCACGCGCTCTGCGCTTCGCAAAAAAATATTGGCCCGGCACAATGCCTCTTTGTCCCCCGCAAAGACAATCCTGCCGTCCTCTACGGCCACAACCTCATAACCCAGATTATTAATTTCTCTTTTTAAAACTGCCTCAAGCCCAAAATGGCAGGGCACGATATACTCTAATTTTTCCATAGGTTTATTTTATGCTGTATCAGACACAGTGTCAACCAGAAAAGGGATGCTCGAAAGCATCCCTTTTCCGATTGGACTGCGATTAGTTGTTCTTCTGGCTGTTCTGAGAATTGCTGCCTGTGCTGTTCTTAGAGCTGTTCTTTGTGCTGTTCTGGCTGCAGTTGTTGTATTTGTCCTGCTGCTTTTCGTTCTGATTATTCTGACTGTTCTGGTTAAAATCGTTTTTAGACATCTTCCATACCTCCTGATTGATTTGATGTTACAGAAATAGTATGAGAGAATCTGTGGCAACTTATTCAAACGACAGATAGGTCTTTAGTACTATGTTTTTATTCAAAAGTACCAAAAGTATGATTGGTACTTTGGTACTATTTTGGATTGCATTTTCTTGTAAATCATATATAATAATAAATGTAAACAGAGATACCCCTTCATTCTCAGTTTACAGACCCTTATATTAATTATTTATACTCCCCTCAATAGACCATTTACCCAAATGGTCTATTGTATTTTATGCGCGAAATCTTTTTGGTCATTTATGATTTTGAAACAGCCGAATAATCAGCATGATCAATAGCACTGGTATCAAAATCGGCGCCATAGCGGATATCAGGGAAAATGCCACCCCGATAATCAAAAGAACCACCACCGTAACGATCAGAAGCAGCAGCCAGCCCGGCATCCGAAATACCCTCGCCTCTCCGGTCATATCCTCTTCATAAACATCCCGGTTCTCCCCTGCATCATACGTATAGGTCTGTTCATCACTGCCGCTGTCAACAACATCTTCATCATAATGCAAGTTCGACCCCTGGCTGTAGCCGGCACGCTTATTTGCTTCAATAATACTCTTTGCCAAAAGCCTGGGATCTCCAAGGCTTGTTAAAACCTCCGACTCGCTTCTGCCCTTGCGAATCTCCGTGTCGATATATTCCTGATAATAGCGTACATTCTCCCTTACCTGACGGCTGTTAAGCCCGCCCGCCAGCGCTCTTTGCAGTCGTTCTATAAATTCCATCCGGTTCATACTCTGTTTCCTTCTTCTTACAGTTTACATCATCTGGTCCATGCCTCTTCCATCACGAAATTTCCTGACATATTCTTCCGGTGCGCGCTTCATCTTAGCCATTGTCATAAAAGCATGGAGTACCATTTCTTCCTTATTACACTGTGCCGTATTCTTGCCGGTGTCCCTGCGCAGATTATCCCGCTCCATCTCCCACACATAGCAGTCCGTCAGTGAATATCCCTCACACCTGGGATGCTCCGGCAGCTCATGATGTTCTAAATAATACACAAACGCGTCATACAGGGTCTGTTCTACAAGCAGTTCACTCCACAGTCCATTACACCATTCATCGGATATTCCTGCATATGCACACAATCTGTTAAGGCTGTCATATACTTTTAATCTGCTCTGGTCAAAAATAATAGGCGCAGACACGTTCTCTCCTCCTCATATTCCAAAATCCCCTGCCACAGGGCAAAAGACGCAGAATCCCCTGTGTTTTATCATTTTATCACACCTATCCAAGATTTACTACGACTGGTTTCTTAATTTATTATAAAAAATCGAACATAGCTCGATTACGAGGACTGCTTCGCAGCCTCGGATGTAACCGAGAAGTTTCCTATACCCAAAAAGGCAGTGCCTTCACCAGACACTGCCCACATCCTGACATATTCCTTTCACACATTAAGATCTGCTACAGAGTTCCCTTCATACACATGTCCATCTACAAAAATCTGCTCCACTAACGTCGTCTTCGGGTGTTCAATTAAGCTAATCAATTTCTCCCCCGCCTTCTGTCCCAGCCTCTTGGTGTCCTGGACAAGGGTCGTAAGCGTAGGTTCAATATGTCTGGCAATTCTGATACCGTCATATCCTGCCACCGAAATATCCTCCGGAATCCTGAGTCCTCTCTCCTTGATTGCATTGATCCCGCCAAAAGCTGCGAAATCATCCGGATAAAGGATGCAGGTGGGCCGCTCTTTTAAAGCAAGCAGTCTCATAGTCTCCTTATAGGTAGCCGTAGTATTACGGTAAGGCGCCATGCTGACATATTCGTCCGGAATGTCCAGCCCCAGCTTCGCCGCTGTCCGATAGAAAGCCGAAAGCCTGCTCTGCGTAACCGCGGAGTCCGCGCCATGAATATACGCAATCCTGCGGTGTCCTCTTCCATATATATAGGTTAAGAGGTCCTGCATACCCTGCACATTATTGGACATAATCGCACTGACATTGTTAAAGATGTGGTCTAGCGTAACCACAGGGATATTGCCCCGTACAAGCTGCATAATCTCCTGGGAATAAAAATCTGCACAGACAATCGCAATCCCATCAAATCCTCTGGACTTACAATGTTCCAAATAGGATATGCGCTCTGAGCGCGCCTTAGAAGAATTTACGAAAGTAATATCATATCCCTGCTCTTCCACAGTCCTTTTAAAGCTGTCCAGCACAAACGCATAGTAATCATGCGTCAGGCCGCTGTAAGCTTCTTCCGCAAAAAGCACCCCAATATTATAGGTGCGGCGCGTCTTTAACGCCTTAGCCATCGAATTGGGGAGATAACCCATTTCGTCCGCCACCTTCTTTATGTACTTTTTGGTCTCTAATCCGATATCGTTGTGATCGTTGAGCGCTTTACTGACTGTTGCCACCGATACACCACAGACAATCGAGATATCTTTCATTGATACCATGCTGCAATCCCTCTCATTTTTACGAATTATGACCCAATCTTGCGGCCTAATTCACTTAACCGTTTTCGTACTTTTAGTTTACAACACATTTTATACATATGCAAGTCCTATTTCATTTTATTTTTGTACAGTTTGTATAAATCCAGCAACTATTTCATCTCACATTTCTTCTGAAATTCACACTTTTAACTCGCTTTTAGCCGGATACCAATTTTACAAATACTATTGCTTTTTTCATTCTGATTCTGTATAATTTTTGTAAATATATAATGCCCTTTTACTTAATCGTTTTCGTTTTTAAGTGATTAAAGTACTACTGGTAACGCAAATACATGTAAAAAGGAGAATGTCACTATGAAATTTGGCTATTTTGATGACGCGAACCGCGAGTACGTCATTACCACACCCAGGACACCCCTGCCCTGGATTAATTATCTGGGCTGTAACGAATTCTTTACCCTAATCTCCAATACCTGCGGAGGATATACCTTTTATAAGGATGCCAAACTTCTGCGCATGACCAGATATCGTTATAATGACGTGCCAAACGATATCAACGGCAAATACTTTTATATCAAAGACAAGGATACGGTCTGGAATCCCGGCTGGAAACCTACCCAGACGGAACTTGACAGCTATGAGTGCAGGCACGGCATCGGCTACAGCCGTTTCACCGGTGCAAAGAACGGCCTCGAAGCAAGTGTTCTCACCTTTGTGCCCATGGATGACAACTGTGAGATCAGTCAGGTAAAACTCACCAACACAAGTAACGATATAAAAACAGTTACCCTTTTCTCTTACGTAGAATGGTGCCTCTGGAATGCAGACGATGATTCCCGCAACTTCCAGCGCAACTTAAATACCGGCGAAGTGGAAGTAACAGGCTCCACCATTTATCACAAAACTGAGTACAGAGAACGCAGGAATCATTATGCGGTCTATTCGGTAAATACCCCGGTAGACGGTTTCGACACAAGCAGAGATGCCTTCCTTGGTGCGTACCGCAATGCCGCCAATCCGGAAGCCGTGGAAAAAGGACAGGCGTCCAACTCTTTGGCAAACGGATGGTCACCCATTGCATCCCATCAAATTAATGTGACTCTGCAGCCTGGGGAAAACAAAACTTTTATCTTCGTCCTGGGTTATGTGGAAAATCCCCAAGACCAAAAATGGGAGGCGCCCGGTATCATCAACAAGAAGCCTGCGGAGGCTCTTCTTGCAAAGTACAGAACAGATGCCGATGTGGAACAGGCTTTTAGTAAGCTGAACGCTTACTGGAACAATCTACTTTCTAAATATACTGTGGAATCTTCCAATGACAAGGTAGACCGCATGGTCAATATCTGGAACCAGTATCAGTGCATGGTGACCTTCAACATGTCCCGCTCCGCTTCCTACTATGAATCCGGCATCGGACGCGGCATGGGCTTTCGAGATTCCTGCCAGGATTTGTTAGGTTTCGTACATCTGATACCGGACCGTGCGAGACAGCGTATCATCGACATTGCTTCCACCCAGTTTCAGGACGGCAGCGCTTATCATCAATACCAGCCGCTCACCAAGAAGGGCAATTCCGATATCGGCAGCGGTTTCAATGACGACCCGCTTTGGCTGATTGCAGGCACTTCCGCCTATGTGCGTGAAAGCGGTGATACCTCCATCTTGACAGAACTGGTTCCCTATGACAACGATATGTCTGTGGCAAAACCTTTGATGGACCATCTGAAACGCTCCTTTGATTATACGGTCAACCATAAAGGCCCACATGCCCTGCCGTTAATTGGCCGCGCTGACTGGAACGACTGCCTGAACTTAAACTGCTTCTCAGAACATCCCGGGGAATCTTTCCAGACCTTCGGTCCCTCGGAGGGCCCTGTGGCAGAATCCGTATTCATCGCAGGCATGTTCGTCAAATACGGCGAGGAATACGCGCAATTATGTGAACTTATGAGTGATCAGGAAGAGGCCGATTATGCCCGCGCCGAAGTCCAGAAAATGTACGATGCCATATTAAAAGACGGCTGGGACGGCGATTGGTTTGTCCGTGCCTACGACGCTTACGGCAAGAAGATCGGTTCTAAGGAATGTGAGGAGGGGCAGATTTATATCGAATCCAACGGCTTCTGTCCTCTGGCCGGCATCGGCGTGAAGGAAGGCCTTGCTAAAAAGGCTCTGGACTCCGTCAAAGAAAAGCTGGATACCAAGTATGGCGTCATGATCTTACAGCCTGCTTACACCAAATATCATCTGGAACTGGGTGAAATTTCCTCCTACCCGCCGGGATATAAAGAAAACGCCGGTATTTTCTGCCATAATAATCCTTGGGTATCCATCGCAGAGACCGTTATCGGGCGTGGCGACAGGGCTTTCGAGATTTATCAAAAGACCTGCCCTGCCTATGTGGAAGAGTTCAGCGAAATCCACCGCACTGAACCTTACGTTTACTCCCAGATGGTTGCGGGCGCAGATGCGAAGACCCATGGCGAAGCCAAAAACAGCTGGCTGACTGGTACGGCGGCATGGACTTTCGTAAATATATCTCAGCACATCCTGGGTGTATATCCCACCCATCAGGGGCTTCGTATTGACCCCTGCGTGCCGAAGGACTTCGGGGACTTTACACTGACCAGGAAATTCCGGGAAGGGACTTATAACATCAAAGTTATAAACCCTGACAACGTGGAGAAAGGCGTGAAATCAATCACTGTGGACGGTAAAGCCGTAGAAGGTTGTGTTGTGCCTTATGAGAAGGGTAAGAGCAATTATGATGTGGTGGTGACTATGGGAACATGTTAAGTCAAGAATCCGCATACGTTTTATCGTATGCGGATTCTCTTATTTTATGGTATAGAAAATTTTTCCGCTTATATACCGTACTCAGCCATATAAGCGGCCGCCTTTTCCTCCGTCATTTCAAACTTCTCGACGCATTTTTCGATAATGATTTCTCTGGGAATTCTGAGCTCTTTACTGATTTCCAGCAGTGCCCGTATGCATCCTTCCTCTTTAAATCTCTCTGTCTTTCATGCTACGCTTTCTTCTGTCTCCACTGCTTGTTATACGCAATGCTCTCTGAAAGCATATTCCTTACTACCTGTCTTCCGCCAAACAAAGCTCCGTTTACCTGGTCGGCAAATCTTTGATTATCATCCAGATAATCAAACTGATACGCATCTTTTACACCCATCGGCCTTCCTCCCTTATTTTCTTTTTCGCATATAAGGGATTCAAGTTCTACGATGTGTCACAGACGTGATATCAGAATTTCAGATTCCCAGATATGTTTTATCAATCATATCATACTCTTGTATTTTTGTAAAGTTTTATTTGCAAAAGCAGAACCAATGAAGAATTGTAAAATAATACGCAACTGGTATTTGCTTTTTAGCACTTACCAAATTCTTTATTCTGATTGCCATATATTTTATAATGGCAATCAGGAGGGTGTTTCTTATGAATATAAATATTATATCGAAATACTTACAGTTTTTGCGCAAAAGCAACAACTACACACAAGATGATTTAGCAAAAGAATTGGGCATATCAAGGCAGGCAGTATCAAAATGGGAAACAGGAACGACTATTCCCGACTTAGAAGTTTTATTGAAAATTTCTAAATTATATAACATCACCATAAATGACATATTAGAACCAAAGATACAGCCACAGCGGATAACTGATTTTGAGCAGATTTCAACAATTTCTGAAAAAGAACTAAAACAAGTTTTAGAACAGTTTGACACTAATTCTCTTGTAACAGCTTTAATGGGGGCATCTCCCGAAACAAATAGTTTTTGCGAAAGGTTGTTTCCAGACATTGATTTTGAAATGGCAAGAAAAAATATAGGCAGAATTAGGATAGAAACTGTTGAGGATATGCAGAACCAAATTATTTCTATGGTAAACTTACAGGCTATGGAGGAGAAATAACCATTTAATAAAATTTATATCTACACTTTACAACCCTTATCAGATGAATACTTATTGGCCCTTTTTGTGACAGCTATGTCATACTCATGCATTAACATACAGGATATTGTAGGCAAAATTTTCTCAACCACTAGTTTTCTAAAAGGGCTTGTTTTTAACAGAAAGTTGTGACAAAATATGACTTAGTCAACTCTGACCCCTAGGGATAGTTTGACACCAGAATGTAATAAAAGTAATAAGTGAAAGAATCAGGATGATAGTTATGAGTCAATATATGTCTATTGGAAAAGTCTCAAAATTAAAAAATGTAAGCATCAAATCCTTACGCTACTACGATCAAATCGGTATTTTAAAACCTGCTTTTATCAACACAGAGACCAATTATCGTTACTATACGATGGACCAGCTCTACCTTTTAGACGCAATCACTGTCTGTATCAAGCTGGGAATCCCTTTAAAAGATCTGAATAACTATGTAGAGAGGAATTCCATTAATCTGCAGAAACTCCTCTATGACGGCAAGATACTGGCCGAGCAGAAGATTATGGAAATCCACAACTGTCTGGGAACCTTACAGGAAACCCTGCAGAATATGGCCAGCCCCGTCACCGGACTGGCTAAGATTCCTGAAAGCAAGAGCGGTATCCTCCTGCCTGACGGTTTCTATCATAATGAGATTGTACGGCGCAAAATGCTGACGGTGCCCTTAGAAGATATGGATATTCCCAAATACTACGGTCAATATATCCTGAAACTCTTCGTAACAGCGCAGCAGTTGGGGACCGCCGTAGCCTATCCCTCCGGCGTACTGCATGAATACCGCAAAGGGGTATACCAGCGCCATATGTTCCTCACAATAACCGGCGATGCGCCCAAACTGCCTGATGGCTCCGAGCGGAGTGTCCGCACCATTGAAGAGGGGGATTTTGCCTGCCGCAGAATCTCTACCCATATGTCAGACTTTGATGCTGTTAAGGAAGAGATGAAAGAAGTCTTAAAAAGTGATGAATTCTGCATCATAGAGACAGATACGCTCTCGGAAGAAAACAAAAAGGACGGATATCCTTTTGAATTGGAATACAAAATATCCTAGGCGCAGACCCCATTCCGTTGCTTCAATCACGTTTCAGCTGGTACAGGATTTCCTCGAATGGCACGCCGTCTGTGGGCGGTGTCTGGAGTTCTAGGGAGGCTATGATGCATTTTTTCACGAATCCGGAAGCTTTGCGCACAGACCTGTCAAAGGGTACTCCTTTCACTGCGTCCGCCGCGATAATGGATGCAAACACGTCACCTGTGCCGCAGCGCTCCGCGCCGGCCTTATGGATGCGTATAAAACCGGAGCGCACATCTGTCTTCGGTTCTTTCACATACACGAAGTTGGCAATAAACTCTCCCTGGGGAATCCCCGTAATAACCACCCGTGACGGCCCCATGCAAGCCAGTTCCTGGGCCATGGCATATAATTCTTTCCGTTTCCAGCCCTGCGCCTTATAAGGCATGTCCGTCAGATGGCAGGCCTCTGTCAGATTTGGCGTAATGATATCTGCCAGTGCGACCAGCTTTCCCAGCTCTTTACACAACTCTACCGTATAGGCAGAGTATAATCTTCCATGATCTCCCATCACCGGATCCACGATCACCAAGGTATCTTCCTTAGAAAAGTCGCGGATAAACCGCTTCACGATATCAATCTGCCTCACAGAACCCAGATAGCCGGTGGCAATGCCCTCGAATTTGAGGCCGATCTTATCCCAGTTCTCAATATACGCTTCCATCCGGTCTGTATAATCATCCATAAAGAAATTAGGAAACGCCGTATTATTGGAAAAAATAGAGGTAGGCAGAGGACATCCCTGCACCCCCATATAGGAAAGAATCGGAAGTATCACCGTCATGGCACACCTTCCGTATCCTGCAATATCGTTGATCACTGCAATTTTTTTCTGCATCTTCTCCCCACTTCCACAGTTTTGATTCTCCATACAAAATGGAGATGACACAACTGTCATATAGCCATGTCATCTCCTACATTTTACCCTGCTTTTGATTCTTTTACAACATTTATTCTTTCACAATATCTTCAGCCACTGCCGCGGCCACTTTCCCCTTCACCTCGTCGGAGGCCTGCTCTAAGCCGCTGATATTCACATTGCGGGTAACTTTCGCATCAAAGGTTCCCGCTTTCATAATGTCTGCAAGATCAATTCCCACAGTCTCCTTCATGGACTCAAACAATTTCGCCATAACCGCTGGCACATTGCCTGCCATATCGCCCACACCCTCGGAACCGCCGATAATGGTAATCTTGTCAATCTGGCTAAGGGGCTCTGAAATCTTGCCGGCAATCTCAGGCAGTACGTCTATGAGCATCTCTGCCATAGCGGCATTGTTGTATTTCTGATAAGCTTCCGCCTTCTTCTCCATGGCTTCCGCCTCCGCAAGGCCTTTGGCCCTGATTGCCTCCGCCTCTGCCATACCTTTGGCACGGCTGGCTTCCGCTTCTGCTTCCCCCACAAGACGGATACCCACAGCCTCCTGCTCCTTGGCAAATTTCTGAGCTTCTGCGGTGGCCTTTAAAGCATCTGCCTCTTTCTCCCGCTCAAACTTCTCCGCCTCCGCCTTTTTCTGGCGCTCATACAGCTCTGCCTCAGACTGCTGCTGGCGTGCGAACTTATCCGCTTCGGCCTTCTTCTTGACCTCTGCATCCAACGCTTTCTCCCGCACTTCCGCCTCGCGCTGCTTTAAGATAACTTCTTTCTCCTGCTTGGCTATACTCGCCTCTGCAGTGGCAATCTCGATTGTCTTTCGCTGTTCCTGCTGCTGAATACTGTAAGCCGCATCCGCCTCGGCCCGCTTGGTATCCTCCACTTTCTTCAATTCCGCCTGCTGTAAGGCAAGTTCATTATTCTTCTTGGCAATCTCTCTGGCCGCATCGACACGAGCGTCATTGGCCTGTTTATCCGCCTCGGCTTTGGCCACTGCAATCTCCTTATCCGCCTCCGCCTTGGCGATCGCCGCCTTCTTCTTAATCTGGGAAATGTTATCGATACCCAGATCGTCTATCACACCATTTCCGTCTGCAAAATTCTGCACGTTGAAACTGACAATATCAAGGCCCATGGCCGCCAAATCCGGCTCCGCATTTTCTTTTACCAGCTCCGCGAATTTCTGTCTGTCGCTGACCATCTCCTCTAACCGCATACGGCCCACGATCTCACGCATATTGCCTTCCAGCACTTCTCTGGCAATGCCCGCGATATACTGGGTGTTCTGGTTTAAGAAGTTCTGTGCCGCCCTGGCCAGTTTCTCCGGCTCGGCGCTGATCTTTACATTCACCGCCGCATCCACCTGGATATTGATATAATCCGCCGTAGGCACTGCGTTGGATGTCTTCACATCGATGGCAATCAGCTTTAAACTCAGCTTATCCAGGCGCTCGAAGAAAGGAATCTTCACGCTGGCCTTGCCGATGATCACCTTTTTGCGAAGGCCGGAAATGATAAAGGCTGTATCCGGCGGCGCCTTTTTGTATCCTGTGGCCACCACCACGACCACCAGCACAATAAGCAGTACCACAACCAATTTCCAAATCAATCCCGCTAAGAATCCCATAATGCTCCCCCTTTTCTTTTGTATAATTTATTCGGTAATTGTGAAACGCATTCTTTCAGGAATGCTGCTTCCTCTCCTTTACAGGCTTTTGCGCACGCCACCTGCCAAACGCTCCCACAAGATAGGCATAAATCTTATCCAGTCCCACCGCTAATAGATAGATATACCCCACAGAACTTAAGAACAAAAGAAGCGTATTGGAACCGCTCATCATCACCCCTGAAAAGTTCGGCAGGTAACGGTACAGGAACACATGATGCAGCAGATAATAGGCAAAAGAATGCCTCCCTATGGTTGCAATCAGGTTCTGCACCCGTCCTGACTTTATCCAGGTTGACACCTCCATAACAATCATGTAGGTGGAAACCGCCAGCATAAACACCACATGATAAGCATTGAAATAATAACCGGACTGCTCCACCAGATATACCATCGCATACAACCCGACGCCCACCACAGCCAGAATCCGTCTGCCCACGACCACCGCTTTCTGGCGGGGACTCTTCCTGATCAGCTCAAACAGCATCCCCAGCACAAAGTACATACTGCACACGATCAGATTCTTCTCGATCATCATGTCAAAGGGATTGTTATACAACAGCCAGATGCTCCCTGCCAGGAACACCACCGGCAGTATATACTTGCATTTGCACATAATTATTCTGTATAAGGGAAACAAAATATAGAGCAGAATGATAGCGCCCAAAAACCACTCGCCGATCATATAGAAATTGTCCACATATTCATACAAGTATCCGTCCATCCCGATCACTGTCAGAAGGAAATTCACCTTCGGCGCGTTTGGCATGGCTTTGGACCGATAAAAGAAGTCCAGAAAGGCAAACAGATAAGCCAGCCAGAACAGTGGGAAAATCCCGAGAAATCTTTTCTTATAATATTCTTTTAAGGTAAGTTTCTCCTCATAGCGGTAGATCAATGCCGCACCGGAGACCATAAAGAAACAGGAGACCGCAATAGGCGCCCACACAATGTGGATAATCCCCTGAAAAATGTCTATATACGCCGCCTCAATGTCAAGCGTCCTGACAGCTACCGAAAAATGGTAGGATGTAATCATAAAGAATCCGACAATACGCATCAAATCCAGATAAAGCACACGTTCTTTTTTCATTGTGGTATACCGCTCCTCGTAAACTTTTGAATGGATATAGTATACCACAATTTTGATATACTGTCACTGCTATATAACTTTTAATCTAACATAGGCTCTTCCTATAAATATGACACATATGTCATCCTATAAATTTCTTATCCCGCTTCTCCTCAATCTGTTTCTGTTCCTCGGCACTGATCACGCCCACAGCTTCCCCTACGGACTGCTCATTTTCCTGTTTGCCGCCGCTCTCGTCCCTGCCGTTCTTAACCAGTTCATCCTCCATCCTGTCAATCTGCGACTTAGCTTCTCTGGCCTGCTTCACTTCCGTGATCTTACGCATAATCGCATTGACATCCTCCGGCGAAAACAAATCCAGACACTTCATAAGACTGGTCGTATCATTCAAATCGATTTTTACCGTACCTACCGATGTACTCACATGAATCCAATCCGGACTGGCACTGCCGCCAATGGTGATCGTATTGCCATAGATTGTATCTCTCACAATGGATATATGCGCACCGTTATGCCAAAACTCTCCCGTCGCCGGATGCCCTGCTGTAGGCTCCCCTACGCGCCGCAGCATAATCCCAATGGAGTCCGTGGCACCGCATTTCTCTCCCGATGCCTCATACTCGTCCGCCTTCTTAAGCTTCGCGGCAAAACTCCCATCGTCGAAATCTTCGCTCAAACCTGCCTTTTTTCGAAAAGCTGCCATATCTGCGTACTCTTTGATCTGTGCCGCAGTACGGTTCGTCATATCTATATGCCCATATCCGCCAAATGGATTGTTCCCGATCATTTCACTGCCCCCTTTTTCACGTGATAACCCTATTTCCACAATGTTTCGGCCAATTTACCTTATGAAAATTCCTCGATTGTTTCCAATGCGAATCTCTCAATAATGTGCTGTGTCTTTTCCGGCACTTTCTTCGTATCTACCTGATAAGCTTCCAGCCTGCCGTCCTCGTACTTGGCTTCCACATAAACTTTCGCTTCTTTGTCCTGAATCTTACCCTTTAGGGTATAGCCCTCTGTCACGGCAATCTGCACATTGTCGCTCTCTTCGTAACTCATATGTTTTACCTCCACAGTCTGCAAAGCCTCCGTCAAGGCCGTAGAGTTCACCCGTATGCCCGGACTTGCACCAATCCGCCCCATACCGGACTTTTCTTTCACCTTCCCTGTCTTTTCTTCCGCGCCGGCAATCTCTTCGCTTTCCTGGCGGCGGTACTTCATGTTCTGTCTCAGCCTCTCCTGAAATCCTTCCGTCTGCTCGGATTTCCTGGTGTTTGGATACTCCGGCACGCCCCCGCCTCTTGTTACCTCCTGTATGCCCATGTTCTACGGCCTCCCTTCCGTCAGAATTTTCTTAACTTCCTCTCTGCCCCTGCGCAGCCTCGTCTTGATTGTCGCCTCTTTTTCATTTAGGACACCAGCAATCTCATGGATCGTGTAGTCCTCATAATAAAAAAGATAAATCGGATTCCGGTAATGTACCGGCAGGCGAAGCACTGCCTCAAGCGTCCTGTCATCCTTGACCTGGTAAGGCAGATAAATATTCTGCGTTGCTGATGCAAAGGACTCGTTCCATGGCACTGTCCTCTGATACCAGCCGCTCTTTAAAATGTCCAGACAAATGTGAATGGTGGTTCGTATGAGCCACGCCTTCTCGTGCTCCTTATTCTGAATCGGTTTCTCGTCCTTCATATAGCGCAGAAAGGCTTCCTGCACCGCATCCTCGGCGTCGGCCCGGTTCTTCATATTAGAAAAAGCAATTCGATACAGCATGGACTGGTACTCTTCCACCAGATAATTCCATCTCTGTTCCATCCCCTCGTAATTCCCTCTGTTATTCTATAGATATCTACATCTTAACATACTTCTTTTGGCCGTCCTATATACAATACGATTAAGGATTGCAAAAAGTTTCACAAATACAAAAACAGGAAACCTTTTCTGATTTCCTGTCATATCATATCTCTTGAAAGAAACATATCTCATTCAAGTTTGCATACTACACTACACGCCCCGGGATTCTTTTCATCACCTAAAAGTCCCTGATAAGTAACTTCTACTTTATCACCCGCCACAATAGGCAAATCTCCTTCTATGATTTCAGCATCCTTTGTGGAAAAATAATAGGACAATCCATCGCCGGGATCCTTGATTATGATAGTGTTATCCGCATACTTTTCTACAAAACCCGTAATAGGATCCGCTATCGTGGTTTCCTCAGGCTCCACAGACTCTTTTCTTCCGGTCTCGGTACTTCCTGTATCCGTGATACGTACTTCCCTGGCATGAAAAATATCATTTTCGAATTTCCCTTTCAAATCAACCCGCATATATTGCTGCAAATCCCCAAAAGACGCTTCTTTATCCTCATGCCTCTCTCCATTATCATAAATGGTTCTCGTATAAAAATAAGTATCCTCGTCAAAGACCACCTGAATCAATTGAGAATCCGGAATAGGCGCTTTGGAACTGGGCGTACTGCTGGTCAGGGAACCGTCCTCTTGCAGTTTAACTTTTGTCTCTGCAATATAAAAAGAATCCTCCCCGATTTTCCAGACCTTGCCCTTGAAATCCGCATCACAGGCTGCCGCAGCTTCCGGCTCTAAAACCTGCCATCTGCCTGTGCCGCTTTCCTGTATCTTTTCTGCCTCTGCATCAGTATCCTCTGACGGCGTATCGCTTAATGCTTCCGATAATGCCGCAGCGTTTTGTGCCGTATCCTTATATTCATGTGTAGTGCCGCATCCTGCCATGAATAAATTTAGTGTACAGACCATACCCAGTAATACTTTGGTTTTTCCTGTTTTCTTCTTCATAATCCATTACCCCTTTACCCATTTTCTCTTTATCATATTTTTGCATATGCAGTATAGGCACTTACCGTAGTGCCGCCACAGGCAGGCTATAGAAAACTCTCTGCATTCACAGAGAGTTTTCTAACACACGCAGATAACTTTCTTTCATCCGGTCTTTCCCTGCTGCCTCATGAAAGCCTGCCGCTACTTCGTACCCATAACCTCTTGTGCCATATCAAACATCTCATCCGGCGTTAAATTCAGGTCGAATCCGATAAACTGATACCGAACACCGTCTTTTGTCCATTCCACAACAGAAGTTTTCTGAACCTCCACTTCGTCGCTTCCATAACTAATAAAATAATTATCCTTCTTCTGATTCTCCTCATCTTCCGCAGTCAGTTTATAGTCAGGCGGAACAAACTTATACGTCCCACTGTCATAAGACAAGGTAATATCGCCGCATACTCTCGTCGCCTCCGCCGGCTTGGGACGCACAAAGGTCACCTCTGGTTTCTCAATATACAAACTTACTGTCGGTTCCGCTCCCCTGGCGTATTCGATGCTCATAAATTTGTTTGTGCTCACCGTATTCTTATCTTGGTCTTTTCCTTCCGCCTCGCCGACTACCGCCTTTGCAAACTGGTAACCGTTGGAAAACTGCTCCACCGAATCTACCGCATATCCAAGCTTCTTCTCCTGCTGTTCCATGCCGCTGTAACTTGTACAGCCATCTCTCCAATCAGAATGTGAGCTTACAGACACCACACGCCCTGCCGCAAATGCGCCACCCGATATAAGCAGACATCCCACTGCTATGCCAATGATCAATTTTTTCGCTGATAAATGTTTCATACTTTCTGCCTCCTGACTTGTTAAAATCTTTTCGTCAATCCTGTCTTTTAAGTCCTGGGACGGGGTAAGACCATCACACTGAAAGGTCAACACATCTTTGATTTTATCTTCCCAATTCTCTCTTCGCTTCATATGCAACCCCTTTTCTTCACAATACACCGGAGACCGTTACGCTCAAATCGTTCTCCAAGGCTCTTTTCAGCCGTTTCCTGGCCGTATGTAGTCTTGACTTTACGGTTCCTTCCAGACAGCCCAATATGGCTGCTATCTCGTTGATCTGATACTCCTGGTAATAAAAGAGCACCACCACAGTCCGCTGTTTGAGCGGCAATGCCCTGACGGCTCCGGCAATTGCTTCCGTTTCCTCCTGCATGATCACCTGTTCCAGTAGGGAGATATTTGAACCCGTGTCGGCTTTTTGCACCACATCTTCGTCCGGCAGTTCCCTGCTCTTCTTCCTGCCGCACTTATAGGCTGTCCTCACAAGAATCTGCATCATCCACGCCTTAAATCCGCTGTCATTTTTAAGCTCCTTACAGTGCAGATACACTTTGACAAAAGTATCCTGTACCACATCCTCACTGTAGGAACGATCGCCTGTGATCAGATATGCTGTACGGAGTGCCATATTCTTGTATTTTTCGTAGAGCAGATCAAAGGATGCTTTATCCCCTTCCTTCATCTGTCTCACCAGCATTTTCTCGGTCAAAATATCTTTCCTCCATATTTCTGCGCTGTTCTTTCTTACTTCTCTACATCGTCTGCTTATTTACATCCGCTGTATCAGGTGCACCTGCTTATAAGAGTTCCTTAAGTCCTAAAAGGTTCACGTTTTTTTATAAAATGACAAAAAAAATCTGCCAGTGACTGTTCCCCAGCCAAAGGCAGATATTTTACATATTGTATGAAACCATTACATGACTGACCAAACCGCCATACCCAAAACTACTACACAGAACGTCATATACAGGCTCAAAAGCAGACCGATGATGGATGTTACCAAGCCGCCGATTGCCATTCCCTTACCGTCATATCCCTTGCTCAGCGTAACGATTGCGCAGACCAATCCTGCAATACTTATCCCCAGATCGATAAACGGAAGCCAGAAAAATACAATACTCAAAACACCGCATATCAAAGACGCAACCGCATACCCGCTGTGTCCGGTGGGAAGCACATCATATACCACCGGTTTCACCGGCTGGGCGTAAGGCATCTGATTATATTGCTGATTGCCATAAGCCTGCTGGTTATACTGCTGATTGCCATAAGCCTGCTGATTGTACTGCTGGTCACCATAAGGCTGTTGATTATTCTGCTGGTCGCCATAAGGCTGCTGTCCATAATTCTGATTCTCTTCCACGTTGGTTCTCCTCTCCATAACTTTATGTTATAACGCTGCATTGCAAACTGTAGTGCAGCACCAGTGCATATTCCCCCAAAATATGGTTTGCCTGCACACTTATATCAGGAAAAGAAACTGAACAATAATCCAGACCACTATCAATACCAAAAATCCAACAAACAATCCAATGGCGGCGCCATTCTTTCCTTTCAGGCAGAACTTAATACTGAACATATCCACAAAAACAGAAAGTATCAGACCCACAAATTTTGCTCCCAAAAATCCGGCGATTCCGCAGATAGTTATCATCACGTTGACCCACCCGGGCAGGTTTCTTACCGGCTCGTAAGGTGTCCCGTCATCTAAATAAGTACCATTGACAGCAAGCCTTACACTGTTGCCCACCACCACCAGGTTACAGTCCGCACCCGGCATACTGATCTGCACATCCGCTAACATGACAAACCAGTTCTTGGATTTGCATTTGTAGGTATCATTATCAATTATGTACTTCGCGCCGCCAAAGCCGCCGGCCTTATACGTAATGTGATGCATGTTACCCATTCCATCCGTTACATTCCATTCTCTCTTCATGATGCCCCTCCTCACAATCAGACATAAATCCTGCGGTCCATTTATTATCGTTTGGACCGCTCATTGTATTTATCATACTGTAAAGTATGCCCCTTTGCAAGAAGAATGTTCTGGAATTTCCCAAAACCGCCAATTTTCGCTACATTGTGACTTTCTCTATCTTAAGGCGGTATCTGTATCTTGGCTTTTTACCCACACGCTCTGCTGGGAGCAAATGCTGGTAGCGTATAATACTGAAAACAAATCCCATAAGTACGGCCCATATCTCAATATCTATCCTGCCATAGGAGAGAAAGGGAAGACCCGCCGCCCAGGGAAGCAGTCCCAGATTACTCATCATATAAGCGCAGAATTCTGTCAAAAATACAATACAGCACCCAGCTCCTGTCACCCTTCCAAGCTGGTTTTTCTGCCGCAGGCATCTGTACATAAAATAACCGATACACCCAAGGAAAATCAGACATACTATAATACCCGGCACAATTCCATAACGCAAAAACAAATACAGGATATTGCCGTCATCCGGGCTAAAGTACGCATCCATAAGGTAGACATCCCGATAACCTTGCGCGTACTGGGACGCCGCTTCCGGATTCCCCCACAGCGTACATCTGCCAAGCCAGCCCCGAACCATCACCACATAATAGCCGCCTTCCCCGGCATAATCATAGGGATGCAGGATAGCCCGGATTCGTTGACCCTTAAATCCGTCCTTTAGAAGCATATACTGCACCGCCATGCAAAACAGCAAAAGGCCTCCGCCCCACAAGAAGAGCAGTTTGCCTCTTTTCTGCTCTCCATACCATCCGCACAACACAGCCACACTGAGCGTCACCGCCAGCACAAAACAAAACCGCAGCCCCGAATAGCCATAGAGCGCCAGAGCAGCACCTTTTAGAATGCCCATAATAACCAGCATCAGTACCAACAAAAGCATTCCGCCTGCAAATCCTCTAAATCCCCCGCTCCGATACCGGTACAGAAGACTTGCATAGAGCGGCACCAGAAGATAATACGCATACACAGGAATTACCAGCCTATAACCCATTAACAGCGCTTGTATCCCCAAAATCATCAGCATCAGGCAGATGAACCAGGGCATATACCGCAATATAACGGTGTAATCGATTATACAGACTAAAATCCCCAAGATCAGTGAACTGCATAATGTAACCAGAAGACTTCTGGACACCCCTGCTAATAAGTAATCCTGGGATACCACCGTACCGCTTTCTAGTAACGATGCTATCTCCGCTTTTCTGACATCCCTGTTAAAAGCAATCTGCAGGCAAAGCCCCAGCACACACAGAAGCACCAGCATGAGAACCATCTTCCAATCCGTCTGCGGCCTATGAATCCGGTCCATGGAAATTCCCACCTCCACCGGGTCTCCCATCTGCCGCACGGCTTCCAGATTAGCTTCTTCCTCCGACATTCCCTGCTCCCTGCAGTATGCCGCCTGATCTTCTATGTGGGCCTCCAGCTCTTTCGCCACCATATCCCGGGCCCGTCTGGAACGAATCTGGGAAGCCGCCGCCTCTATGTATTCACATGCATCCATAAGCCAGACCCCCAATCACGCCTTCCACACCGGCTGTATATTCTTTCCACTCTTCCTTTTTCTTTCGCAGGAAGTGTTTTCCCTCTTTGGTAATGCTGTAATACTTCCGCACCTTACCGGATACTTCCCGTTCATAGGCCGTCACCAGATTCTTCTCTTCCAGGGAATGTAAAAGCGGATATAAAGTTCCTGCCTTTAGTTCAAACACCTGGTTAGACCGCTCGCGCAGTGTCTCAATCATCTCATAACCATATAAATCCCGCTCTTCCAGCAGCTGCAGCAATAACATTGCCATACTGCCGGATACCAGACTCCTGTCTACCGCCATAACTGTTTTCCTCCTTTCCCCAAATAGCATGAATGTAATAATTTGCAAAATATATAGGTTGTCTATATATTATTATATATAGACAACCTATATAAGTCAATAGCAATATTTACTCTGAAATCTTCTGAAAATATTTCCTATGTCCTGACAAAAATTACAGTTCACATCTTTGCAAAATCATCTGCCGAATCAGTCTGATCAAGTTCTACACATAATCCCGCTTCGCCGTCACTTTCACACAGATTACAACGGATACCACCCATACCGCAAACGCTGCGGCCACGGCAAGAATCCCTATCCGCAGCAGGCCGCCTTCCGGATTATGCATCATGGAAATCTGCCCCGACACCTCCATATCATCCATAACATACATGATAGCAAAGAAAGCGGCCATGGGCGGCGCCACTCTCACAATCCCTAACAGCTGAGACGCCATATGTTCCCCCGCCAGATATAGAATCAGAAATTCCAACGTGATAATTATCATGCAAAACGCCAGGAGAAATAAGCAGCTGATTGCCTCCCATATTTCCATTTTCTTCCCCATCATCTGGCAGACTGCCGCAAAAATCCCACAGCATACCACCGCAAAGCCTACAAATGACATACCGTACAGAAATCTCCCCAACACCCTGTGCGTTGTTGTAGAGGGTAGTAATACCAAAAAACCTGCATCCCCTCTTTTGCAGGCGCCAAAAGGCGATGTTGCAAAAATAATCGCTACAAATATCATATAGGAAAAGGGCATCAAAATCGAAAAACCACGTCCCCATAAAACAAATGCTATCAGAATAAATAATGGCATAAAATAAATCTGCTGTTTTACCTTGATATAATCAATCATCATAAATTGTATCGCTCTCATCACAAAACCTCCCCTTCTACTTTCCATCCTTAATATAATGAACCACAATCTGGTCAATGTTTGGTTTCTCATAATGGAACTCACTGCCAAGAAGCCCTGCTTTATCACTGGGCAAAAGCGCCTCGAACCCGTAGGCATTATCAAGCACCCCAATCAAAGCCTTTTCCAGTTCTACAGATACCGCGCTCCGTTCTCCTTTGATCAGAAGATAGCTTTCAATCAATTCGTCTTTGGCATCATAGAGTATGGTCCGCCCTTTATGGATAAAATAGATATAATCCGCGATCTGCTCCAAATCGCTTAAGATATGCGTGGAGAATATCACACTGCGCTCTCCATCCATCACATACTCCTGTAAAAGCTGCAGGATTTCCGTGCGCATCACTGGGTCTAACCCGTTGGTTGCCTCATCTAAGACCAGAAGCTTCGTATCCCTGGAAAGCACCGACGCAAACATCAGCATCACTTTCATCCCTCTGGAAAAATCCTTGATGGCCTTTTTCTCCGGCAGGTTCCATCTTTTCAGGAAGCCGTTAAACTTTTCTAAGGAAAAGGTGGGATAAAAACGCTGAAGCACCCGTTTGATATTCTTTACCTTAAAATTATCCGGAAAATAAAACTCGTCTCCAATATAACCAATCTGCTCCTTGTATGCCACCGCATCTTCCTCACAGCTGATTCCGTTAATGCGGATTTGTCCTTCCGTGCACTTACAGATATTGGTGATCAGGTTGAGCGTGGTACTCTTGCCGGAACCATTCGGCCCCACATAACCCATGATATAACCTTTGGGCAATGTAAAATTAATATTCTGCAAATCAAATGCCTTATAATGCTTTGACAGATTCTTTACTTCCAACAATTCCATATGCTTCCTCTCCTATCTCTCCAGTAGATTCTTAAAAACATGAAGAAGTTCTTCCTCGGACATTCCCATGGTCCGCGCCGTCTCTATGGCCGTGGTAAGTCCCTCCTCAATCCGCATCAGGCTCTGTTCCTTCAACAGGTTATTATCCGTAGAGAGCACCACACTACCCTTGCCCTGCATACTGGCAATAAAACCTTCCGCTTCCAAATCATTGTAGGCGCGGGTGGTGGTAATCACACTGACCCCCACCTCTTTGGCCAGCTGCCTGATGGAGGGAAGGGTACTTCCTTCCGGTATCCGGCCGTTTAGTATCTGTTCCTTAAGCTGCTCCCTAATCTGCGCATAGATTGGCAGCTCGGACTGATTTGATATGATAATTTTCAATGGTCAACCTCCTTGCACGCCCTGTCGTCACAGTTTGTGCTTCATAAGTATATATTATATATATATCATTATATACAGTATGTGCAGTTTGTCAATACTATAATTGAGAAATTTTAATCAATCACTTCTTCACCATAAAAATATACCGGATACAAGCTCGGAACATATATATCTACACCATATATGGAATCCGGATAAGCCTCAACTATGCAGAATTCACAAATATAATCTTGATAGGAGTAAAGATATACGTTATATACGCCGTGGGCGTTATAGGTGTGTTTTTCAAAAGAATCTCCGTATTGTTCTATTAACTGAGAATAGGAATCGCCTTCATGTATGCCCAGAGCAGTTTCGGGAATCTCATTCCACGATTGTAAACGTACACATATACCATCCTTGAAATATATATATAAAAATGCGTCAACCCATTGTGATGCATCTGTACCCAACGGTGATTCGCCAACCATATAATAGGAATCATATTTATTATACTCTGCATCAGAATATTTCAGATCGTAATCGTACTCATTGTAGTGCAAGCCGTTTTCGTTAAGTTTATCTGTAATATCCTGTTTATCCTCATATAATGCCATCGTTAAATTCCCTATAGAAATGAAATAACCGGGGGATACCTGCTCTGTTTCAGGCAAATTACTGTCAGCTTCCAGCAACAATTCATCCACTTGAGTGTTTTCAAGTAAAATATCCTTTGTTTCTGCTCTAAACTGACCATGTATATCTTCTGTATTATCTTTTGCAATGAAACAGCCCGCCATTATTCCCATGCTGAGTGTAAAAATAATAGCACAGATTACTATATCCGCTTTATTTTTCTTTCCTGATGCTGATGTAATATTTTTTAACTTTTTTTTCATAAACTGTTTACCTCCAAAGCATCAGATTTTATGATAACAGGCAGCCTTGCCCCCATTCTGCACAACAGTTCGTTACTGATAGTGCCCAAACTGTATGCAACGGAAGAGGCAGATAAATCATCGTATTCTTCCGCGCCTATAAGCGTTACAATATCGCCTGTGGACACCCCCTCCACATCTGTTATGTCTATAGAGAGTTGATCCATACAAATTCGCCCCACAATAGGTACGATATGGCTGTTTACCAATACCCTGCCGTTTCCATTGGAAAGGTTTCTTGGAAAACCATCACCATATCCAATCGGTATGATTGCAATTCTGCTATCTCGTTTTACTGTGGACTCCCTGCCATATCCAACACTTTCACCTTTTTTTACCTTTCGTATCAACACCACCCGGCTTTTTAAGGAAAGTACAGGGCGCAGGTCAAGTTTTAAATTTGTGTCATCATTCGGAGAGCTTAAAACTCCATATAACGCTATTCCTACTCTTATGTAATTACATGTAAGATCAGGATAGTTCAACAAACCGTAGCTGCTTTGTATATGTACTTTAGGAATATCTATTTCCCCATCCTTCAAAGCATCCAGCAAATGATAAAAACGATCAATCTGTTTTCTGGTAAACGCAATATCATCCGCCTGCAGACTGTCTGCACAGCACAAATGTGTATATATCCCACAAATTTTTAGATTTTTCATCTCAAATGCCCTTTTTACCGCCAAAACCTCTGTGCAGGGAAATCCAAGCCTATGCATACCCGTATCGATTTTCATATGAACCTTTACGGCAAGATTTTGGCTGTTTAGGGCTTTTGCATATTCAAAATCGATCAGGGTCTGTATTAAATCAAATTTTTGTAAGTCAGATGCCCGTTTCGTATCGGTATATCCAAGAATCAGGATTTCCCCGCGAATACCGCTTTTTCTAAGCTGTATGCCTTCTTCAACCGTGGCAGCCGCAAACGCTTTAATCCCTATTTTATTAAGCATCGTGGATATTTTGCAAGCCCCATGCCCATATGCCTGTGCTTTTACAACCGCCATTAATTCACATGCAGGCGGCATTGCTTGCGTTAATACTTTTACATTATGCTGCAAATTTTTTATATTTAATTCAATCCATGAACGCTCCGTTTCTGCCTGTGTACTTCCCACCTTATTCTTCTCCTTTTATCATACGCATTGGCTGTGAAACAACGGTATAATTGTCCGGCACATTTGTATTTACTACCGCACCCGCGCCGATTTTTACATGGCTCCCTATTTTGATATCCCCAATAATGACAGCGCCTGCACCAATCAAACAATCATTACCAATGACAGGCGCTTTCCTGTTTACTTCTCCGATTGTTACATTTTGATAAATGCAACAGTTTTCCCCTATTTGTGCATATCGTGAAATAAAAACGCCATGCAGCCCGTGTGGAAGTGATAAATGATTCTTTATTACGGTATCCGGGCCGATATACCCTCCATGCCGGTGCGCACATCTGCTAAGTAAAAAAGTTAAAATATCATGTATCATTCCTTCATCCCCTGCCTTTTTCTGAAGCCTGTAAAGGCGCCAAAAATGATGCAGATTATTTCCTCTTGAATAATCAATAATCCTTCTTCTGATTTTCATGATGATCTCCTTATATAAAATTTGTTATGCCGTTGACTATAAATACAGGCTTATTAACTTCTCCAACACTTCTGTAAAAGATAAGCCAATGCCCTTCATCATGTTGGGATACCGGCTATGGGTAGTAAATCCGGGAATCGTATTTACTTCATTAAATACGATTTCGCCAGACGATGTGTAGAACATATCCACCCTTGCATAACCTGAACAACCCAATACCTTATATATAACCTCAGCAGTTTCCTGTATCCTTTTTTCCGTTTCATAGTCCACTCTTGCAGGCATATAAATTTTGGAAGATTTCAATGTATACTTTTCTATATAATCAAAAAAACTTCCTGATAATTCTATTTCATCAATCCTCCCAACGGTCAGAGTATCATTCCCAAGTATTGCGCAGCCAACTTCAAATCCGTTGACGGCCTCCTCAACAATAACTTCCCGATCGTATTGAAAGGCAAGCTCGACTGCCGCATCAAGCTGCTGCATTTCATTGATTCTTGTGATGCCAAAAGATGAGCCTGCCCGAACAGGTTTTACAAATATCGGACAGCATAATTTTTCCTTTATTTCCTTATAAGCCGTTTCTTTTTCAAAACGTTTAAAAGTTACCGATTCAGGAACAGCGATTCCTACAAGACTGACAAGTTTATGCGCCCTGTCCTTGTCCATACAAATCGCTGACGAAAGCGTATTGCATCCAACAACCGGTATTCCTGCCAATTCAAATAATCCTTGCAGAGTGCCATCTTCCCCATTTTTGCCGTGTAATATTGGGAATACCAAATCAATTGGGAACTCTTTGAACTTATCTCCATAAAACTCTATAAAAGTTTGTGACAAGCGGCTTTGGGAAACTATAATCGGATATAAATTTTCCTCGTCTTCAAACCATGTATTGTTACTGATTTTTTCAATTTTTCCTGTATAATGATACCATTCTCCTTCTCTGGTAATGCCAACAGGCACAATCTCCAAACGACTTCTATCGATACTCTGCAAAACGGAAAATGCTGATTGTAGCGATACATCATACTCTGTCGAATGACCTCCAAAAATAACTGCTATCCTTTTTTTCATCTTTTTCTCCATTCCGAAGTTTGATCTTCTTCAATTTTTATCTGATCAGGGAGCCGATAGCCTATCTGACACCGATTATCATACAATTTCTTTTCCGTTTTTCTGCCCGAATCCTTATCTGTTTCCATACGGCAGACGGATGCAGTCTGATAGATTTTTTCACCCTGTTTTCTGTAAATTACAGATGAATTAAACACCGCATATTCCATGTTTACAACGTTTTTTGACAAAATACGGCCATACATAGTACGCTCATCAAAATCAATCTCTATCTGAAATGTATTCTCTGTTTTATTACAAACTTTTAAATCTAACCAGCCCTCATTCACTGTCGCATCTGTTCCTTTTGGAAAATCTTGCGTTGTGGACGGAAAGGATAATGCCCCATGTCCATGGCGTTCAATAACAGTCAAAGGCGTATGCAAAAACATCCAGAACAGCATATCACTCAACATGCATAATCCTCCGCCATAAGACGCGACTGTTTTCCCATCTATCACATTTAAACCGTCTTTGTATTTTTGACAGCGGTCTGCCCGTCGGACAAGCTGCCAAAACGAAAAGGTTTCTTCCGGTTCTATGATGATTTTATCAATGGTTTTCGCCGCCAATTTTAAATTGTATACTTTATTAAATTGATATTTCATATCAAATCCACTGTTCCCATTCAGCATCGGAATTGAAGTTTCAAATACTAAATTGGGAAGTATTTTTTCAGATTTCTTTTGTGCATACCTGTACCCGTCTAACCGCATTTTGAAATAAAAAAATTTTTTTCTCTGCCATTTACGGAGCGGAAGTAAAAAGGGAAATATCTGTGTCAGCCTTTTTCTTGACATAAAACTGCTCCTTCCTCTATATTTTTGCAAAACAAAACACCCTTGTTTCGGTACTTATTGTATCAAAAACAAGAGTGTGGTTTATTTGTTTACCCATATGATATTCAACTGATTTACTATAGACTTTCTTACAAATTACTTACGAAACCGGCAATACGACTTCAAACTCGATTACTTCATCCTGACTTCTGGCCTGAATCGTACCATGATGAAGCTCAACAATCTGCTTTGCGATAGCCAGCCCCAGACCTGCCCCGCCACTGCTCGTACTTCGCGAAGCATCAAGCCTGTAAAACTGTTCAAATATCCGTTCCAGCTTTTCCGCCGGAATGGTGTCTCCATGATTTGTGAAGCTAATCATTACACTTTCTTCCTGTCTGGTAACTGTAATGTCAATATCCGTTCCATGAAAGCTATAAATAACGGCATTTCTCAACAGATTGTCAAATACACGCTGCATTCTGTCTGCATCGCATTTCATTACGATATCTTCCGGAACACGAAGATTACATTTCAAATCCTTTTCTTTCAGCATTGGCTGGAATTCATATAAAAGCATTTCCAGCAAACGCCCTAAATTTATTTTACTATATTGAAGTGTTATTGTTGTCAGATTATATTTTGAAATTTCAAAAAATTCATTGATCAAATCTTCCAACCGTTCTGCTTTATCCAATGAAACAGAAAGATATTTTTCTCTCAGTTCATCCGATATTTTTCCCTCATCACGCAATAGATTCAGATAGCCGATCACAGATGCAAGGGGCGTTTTCAGGTCATGGGCAAGATACATAATCAAATCATTTTTTCGCTGTTCTGCCGCAGACATATCTCTTCTTTGTTTTTCAATGATATGCTTTATCGTATTTAATTTTCTCTCCATTGGCAAAAGTTCGGGCGATAAAGATACTTCCGCCGCACCATCTTCTATCAAGCTGTCCATTCCTTTTCCGATTTCTTCAAAATACTTTGTAAACCACTTCAGAAAGATGCGGAATATAATAAGAAATGCTATCACTAATGCCGCCATCATCAACATATCCATATGATTCCGAAATACTTGCGTATATAAACTACGTGCCGCACCATACTCCATCAGAAAAGCATTCTGTAAAATATCAACTACGAAATCAGCAAAGTGCCCTCGTAAAACTGCAAAGCGCAGAAAATAAATCAACAAAACTGCCACCAAAAACATGACAGTCAGACGGTTAAATACCCTGGTATAAAATGTTTGAAATTCTCTATTTAAAATCTTTTTTTTATTTCTCAATGGTATACCCGACTCCCCATATATTTACGATAAATTTTGCCTTTTTTGCCGAATCATTCATCTTTTCCCGTAAACGGCCTATATGGGCCATCACTGTATTATTGCTGTTCATATATTTTTCACCCCATACTGCCTCAAATAATTCTTCTGACGCAACTACTTTTCCCTGATTCTTACATAAATACCAGAGAATCGAAAACTCTATCGGTGTTAATTGTAACTCTTTTCCATACAAAAAACATTTATGGGTAGATTTGTTGATTAACAGTCCTCTGATATCATACTCCTCTATCTCCTCCACTTTTCTTCCCACAAGATTATTATAACGTACATACCGCCTCAACTGCGTTTTTACTCGGGCTGCTACTTCTAAAGGATTAAACGGCTTTGTTATATAATCATCAGCACCGATTGTCAATCCCATAATCTTATCACTGTCCTCTGCTTTTGCCGTAAGTATTATAATCGGATAATAAAACTGCTCTCTGATTTTCTGGCAAATCTGAAAACCGTCTGTGTCTGGCAGCATCACATCTATAATCGCCAAATCCAGTTCTGTTTCATGAATGCACTTCAGGGCATCCGTCCCATTATAAAATTTATATACAGTATAACCGTCATTTTTCAGGTAGATTTCAATTAAATCTGCTATTTCTTTTTCATCATCCACTATCAAAATCTTTTCGTTCATACAACCCCCTGCATTTCTGTTGACAAAATTGATGATTATACTTTATGTCAGGTAGATTCATCGTTTTTTACTATATCACACAAAATCTGAAAGAGCAATTTGAGATTATCCAAGAAAAGAAATATATAAATTCTGATTGAATAACACTACTGAATATGTTATATTATAACCATAAAAAGGAACAACCTCCCACAAGGGGTTGACCATTGTGAAGATAGAAATACCACCCTCTCAACTCGTCAAAGTATACAAGGGTGGTTTTTCTATACCCTTCACTGGGACTTGAAAAACGCTACTGACCCATCATTACGATTAAGGTCAGCAATGCAAGAATGAACATTCCGAAAGACATCAGATCTTTGAAATCATATTTCATCCGCACCCCCTCACACACAATATAATTATGAGAAATGCCATAGAATCACAGCGGAATGAAACAAAATGAAACAGAAAAGGAAAGGGCAAAATTCTGCAAAAAGAAAGCGGAGACACCGTATTTATCAGTGTCTCCGCATCTTCAATCAAGCGTGCGCTAGAGGATTCGAACCCCCGACCTTTTGGTCCGTAGCCAAACGCTCTATCCAGCTGAGCTAAGCGCACCTGCTGTGTTAAGGGAATGATTCTTATAAACACATTTCCTTAACAACACAAGCAATTATATATTTTTTTTCCATAAATGTCAAGAGGTTGAAGCACTTTTCATGCTATAAATGTTCATTTTCTCTATTCTGTTATGGGTTCCCGCTTCAGGCTTTTATGAAGCATGATAAGTGCGATGCCCGCCGCCGTGGAACAGTAATATCCTCCGGGTACTCTGTTTGGTGATAAACATATGGCAGAAGAAAAACAGCACACAAAATATTCTAACGGCATTTACTCATGAAAAAAGCTGCTGCCATAGATGGGAACCTATCCAAGATACGTTCTCACATCTATTCTGCAACAGCTTTTCATTCTTTATCCTGTATTGACACGTGTGTCAATTACTTCTTAATACTTACTAAAATCTCCGTCTAAGGAAATAACCGGATCGCTGTCGTCATAGGACGAAGACGTGTCCGTATAGCTGCTGTAACCACCCTGAGGACCAGATGATAACTGGTACTTCGCCATCAGATTTCTCAATGTAACTGCCTGGTTGGAAAGTTCCTCGCTGGCAGCCGCACACTGCTGGCTGGTTGCCGCATTGGTCTGTACCACAGTAGATACCTGAGAGATTGCCTGATCGATCTGGGAAATCGCCGTAGCCTGGTCGTTGGAAGAAAGCGTAATATTACTGATCAAGCCTACAATCTCATCGATGGATGTTACAATCTCATCCAGTGATTTTGCTGTATCCTGTGCAATCTTTGTACCATTACCTACCTTGTGGATTGTATCATCAATCATCTCTGCAGTCTCACTTGCTGCGGAAGCACTCTTAGCCGCCAGATTTCTGACTTCTTCCGCCACCACTGCAAATCCTTTACCATGTACGCCTGCTCTGGCTGCTTCAACTGCCGCATTCAGTGCCAGGATATTGGTCTGGAATGCAATATCATCAATGGTCTTAATAATCTTGGAGATTGTCTCAGAGGATGCGTTGATATCATCCATAGCCTGAATCATGGACTTCATCTGATCGTTACCTGATGTAGCCATCTCCTTGATGTTGTTCACTAATACATTAGCCTGGCCTGCTTCTGTGGCATTAGCCTTGGTACGCTGGGTTACTTCGTCCATGGAAGCAGTTACCTGCTGGATAGCGCTTGCCTGCTCGGTAGAACCCTGTGCCAGTGCCTGGCTGGCATTTGCCACCTGCTCGGAACCCACGGTAATCTGTGCACTTGCCTCTTTGACATTGCTCAGTGTCATGTTGTTTTCGCTGATCAATCTTACAATCGCCTTGCCAAGCATATCCTTGTCGCCGCGCGCCGATACATCCAATGTCAGATTACCCTTGGAAATAGCATCGGAAATTCTGGCCTGCTCTTTGGTCGCATCGACCATAAGCTGGAACTCATCCAACAATTCGCCAAGATCGTCATTATAAATCTTGGTGCAATCCACGTCCACGTCACCTTCCGCCATTTTCTTGGCCGCCATAGACAGCTTCGACATAGGAATCATAATTGCTTTAATCAGGAACAGGCAGTACATAACTGTAATCAGGACTGCAATCACCACTACAACAATCTGCAGAATCGTCAAACCTACCAGCTGTGTCTCTATCTCCTGCTCTTTCTCATTGGAGGCTGTCTCCATCATCTCCATCAGCTCAATCAGGTTATTTTCCACCTGGTCTGCAATCACCTTGCTGTTGGTCATCAGCTCGTTGACCGCTTCTTCTACCTGACCGGCTTTGGCCATGTCAATATCTTTCTGTGTAGACTCATACCAATCATTAATCTCGTCCTCTACCGTCTGGTATTTCGCCTGAATCTCAGGTGATAAGGTTACCATTCTTCCCTCGAAAAGGTCCAGATATTTTCTGGCATCTACCTTATATTTCTCAATCATTTCTTCCTGAGCTTTCAGTTCATCCGGTTGATCATAGTAAACAAATAAAATATTGCGTACTCGAACCTTAATATTACAGAAATTAGCAAATCCCTGTGTGATATCATACTGCGCCATAGCACTGCTGTGCAGACTCGACTTGGCTCTGTTGACCATATTTGAAGACCAGATACCTACTGCTGAAATAATGATCATCAAAACCAGCATCATAACACTAAACAAGGTAATTTTTTTTCTGACAGATATGTCATTAATTGAAAATCTCTTCTTCATGGTAAATTCTCCTTTTTATGCTTGTTCTTCCTTACGGATATCTTCCATAACTGCTTCCACATCATCTTGCCTGATCAGCTTTTCCGGATCGATTAAAAGTTTCACCATGTTCCCTGTTCTGGCAAGTCCATAAACATATTTGTTATGCTCATGCTCTTTCCTGCCAAGACTCGGCGGCGGAACAATACTGTCTTCCGCTATCGTATCTACTTCCGCTATCTTCTCCACAATCAGACCAATCATTGTTGAATTTACATCAATGACGATAATACACGTCCTGTCCGTATATTCGCTGGGTTCCATCTTGAACCGCACACGCACATCAATGACAGGAATAATCTTGCCTCGAAGATTGATCAGCCCTTTGATATAGTCGTCCACCTCTGGAATTGCTGCTATCGGCTGCATCGCAATAATTTCATTTACATAGCTGATGCTGATACCGAAGAACTCTTTTCCCGTCTGGAATGTCATGAATTTACCTTTCTGGGAATCCTCTTCCTCCAGCAGTTCCTCCATCTCTTCATTTCTCAATTCTTCCGCCATGTACTATCTCCTTTCTCCGTCCTGTATCAACAGACCGGCGATATCCAGGATCAGTGCAATGCTTCCGTCTCCTAACTGCGTACATCCGGAAAGTCCTTTAACTTTCTTGACATAGGGCGGAATAGGCTTAACCACGATCTCCTGTTCCTGTAGCAATTTATCAATCAGGACACATACCTGACTGCCTTCATGCTCTAATACAACGACGATTCCCTCTTCCACCTTATCAACGGAATCAGTCAGATCATACCTTTCGTTCAGACGGATAAACGGATAACATTCACCGCGCAGAACAATGTACTCCTCGCCGCTGGGTTCGTGTATGAGTGAATCCTCTCCCACTCTCACGAACTCTTTGATAGAAGCTGTCTCAATAACAAATGGAGAATTACCCACCTGCACTACAATGCCGTTGATGATCGCCAGTGTCAGCGGTATGATCAACGTCATCTCTGAACCTTCATACTCTACGCTCTCAATGTCAAGTCTTCCGCCGATAGACTGGATATTCTTTACCACAACATCCATACCAACGCCACGGCCGGAATACTCTGTCACCTCTTCCTTGGTAGAGAATCCAGGCAGGGTAATAAATCTGAATATTTCTTTATCTGTAAACTCGCTTATAAGTTTATTATCAATCAGGCCTTTATCCATAGCCTTCTGATACAATTTTTCTTTGTTTAAACCTTTACCGTCATCTTTGACGCTGATGTATACCTTACCGCCCTCATTCTTCGCTTCCAGCGTAATCTTGCCTTTCGCCGGCTTGCCGAGGGATGTACGGTCTTCCGCATTTTCCTCGATACCGTGGTCCACGGAATTCCTCACAAGATGCATCAAAGGATCGGTAATGTGTTCGATGATGTTCTTATCCACCTCAGTATTCTCACCGATGACTTCCAGCTCGATATCCTTGTCAAGCTTTCTGGAAACATCGAAGACGATTCTCTTCATCTTCTGGAATACATTGGTAAGGGGCATCATACGCATCGACATGATGACTTCCTGCAGTTCCGTGGTAATCTTGGAAAGCTGACCGGATGCCTTCTGGAAATTAGAAAGTTCAAGCCCCGGCACCTTCAAATCCGGATTCTGTAAAACCACCGCCTCCGCGATAACCAGCTCACCGATCAAATCCATCAAAGCATCCATCTTTTCCACGTTCACACTGATAATGCTCTGCTGTTTCGGCTGATTCTTGGCCAGGGTCTTACCTTTACCGGCTTCCTTGGTCTTGATGACATAATCACCGGGCTTCGGCTGTTCTTTCTTCTTTTCTTTGTCTTCCGGCTTTTTCTCTTCTCCCAGATCGATGGTCACAGCATCTTCCCGTCCGAACTCGGCAAGAGCCCTGCCGTACTCGCCCTTCGTGAGCTCGTCAAAGTTGATCTCCTCCGCCTCGGAACTGTCAATCAAACCCAAGACTTCCTCTTTGGAACTCTTTGTCTGCAAAAGCATATGGAAGCCTTCCGCCAGAATAACTTCCCCGCTTGCTTCGTTGGAAAGAATATCATCCGGTGTGTACAATAAGTCTTCCGCAACCTCTTTGAGGGCATAAGTCGCCGAATACGCACGGATATTGCTCATCTGTGTATCGCTTCGATAGTGAATCGAAATCCGATAAAAATGACTGTCATCTCCGGCCACCGGCGTTATGTAGAACTGCTTAGGTTCTTCATGCTTGTTCGCCTGCGGCATCTGAATACCCTGTTTCTTGATCTCGCCCTTAAGACGCCCCAGAAACTCATCAAGATCTTCCACCAGTTCATGCTCATCACCATCAGGTGTATCTCCGCTTTTGAGTTTATCGAGCTCTCCTGTAACGAAATCTGACACCGCAAGTACCTTTTCCACCAGCTCCATATGAGGTACATCGTCCGGATGAGATTCCCTCAGGTAATAAAACACATCCTCCAACTTATGAGTTACCTTAGTGATGTTTTCATACATCAGTACACCCGAGGAACCTTTGATGGTATGCATGACACGGAAAATTTCATTGATATCGGCATCATCGAAGCAGTCTGCATCCTGTTTCTCTAATATTATGCCTTCCAGTTTTTCCAAAAGCTGGCCGCTTTCATACAAAAACATGTCTAGCATACTCTCTGTATTAAATTCTTCTGCCATACTTCCTCCAATCTTAGGGATTTTCTTTCACTCTGCCTTTAAATCAGACCCAGCTTACTTAATACCTTTTCAAATTTTTCCACATCTATTGGTTTTCCAGCATAGGCTTCACACCCAAGCTCGAACGCCATTTTTACATTGCGTTCGTCGTTCAGCGCCGTTGTCATAATGACTTTGACACCCTTACTCCTCGGGATGCCCCTCTGCGCCTCAATGTCTCTGATTGCTTTAAGGACCTGGTATCCATCCATAACCGGCATCATAACATCCAGACAAGCCAAATCATAGGGTTCCCCATCCTCCAGCGCCATCAAAAAAGCATCTACCGCTTCTTCGCCATCTACCATCACGTCACATTCTCCATAACGTGACAGCTGTTTATCCATAAATTTACGGCTGGCGAAATCATCCTCTGCCAATAAGATTCTCATACGCGCCCGCTCCTTTCTTGTATAATCTATATCTATTTGCTTAACAGGCTGTAAACCTTTCCTGCAATCGCCGTAAGTGTCATGCGGTACTGTACCGCACCTATATCATAAGCCACCTTGGGCATACCATATACAACACAGCTGGCCTCGTCCTGCCCTATGGTCTGCGCACCGGCATTTCTCATTGCCAACAGACCCTTAGCGCCATCGCCGCCCATTCCCGTGAGGATTACGCCGATTGCATTTCTACCAGCCACCTTTGCAACAGAATTAAACAATACTTCCACCGACGGGCAATGTCCGTTCACCCGGTCCGTACCGTTACACTCCACCTGATATGCACCGGCCACCTTTACCAGGCGCATATGTTTATCACCAGGCGCTATCAGAACCTGGCCCGGAAGAACACGGTCTCCTGTCTGGGCTTCCTTTACCGCCACTTCGCACTGGTTGTTCAGACGTTCCGCATACATCTTCGTAAATCCGGGCGGCATATGCTGCACAATAACAACACCTGGAATATCTCTCTTAAATCCTTTGACCACTTCAAAAATAGCCTCGGTGCCTCCCGTGGAAGCGCCGATTGCAACAATACTGTCCTTGCTGCCTACGGGTGCAATGCCTGTGGATACCGTAACGGGATCCACTCTCTTAAGCCTGCCCACCTTCGCGGTGGAAGCTATCTTAACCTTTGTAGCCAGCTCCTGCGCCAGGAAATCATTTAACTGCGCTCTGTTCAAATTGCTGGGTTTGTTTACAAAGTCAACAGCGCCGGCCTCCAGCGCATCGAACACCTTATTGTTTAAAGAGCTGATCATTACCACCGGAAGCGGATACTGCGGCATCAGCTTCTTTAAGAACTCTATACCGCTCATTCTGGGCAGCTCTACATCCAAGGTCATGACATCGGGCTTGAACTTTATGATGGCATCTCTTGCCGCATAAGCATCCGCCGCCTCAGCCACCACCTCAATATTAGGATCCGCATTAAGTCCCTGTACAAGCAAGTTGCGGAACATAATGGAATCATCTACAACCAATACTCTTATCGGCCTCATTTTCTGGTCCCTACTTTCTATAAATTGACGGCTGAACATAATTAAACTTCATCATGCGACGGTCCAGCCTTTCCGTCAGCCCGATAAAGAGGTAGCCGCCCGGCTCCATATGGTCGTATATTCTTTGAATAAGCTGGTATTTCGTGTCATCCTGGAAATAAATCATAACGTTTCGCAGAAAGACAATGTGGAACTTTTTCTTAAAGGGAAGCGGATCCATCAGATTAAATTGTCTGAAGATCACTTCTTTTTTCAGCTCATCTTTTGCTCGAAACTCCTCCTCGCTAATCTGCTTGAAATAATGGCGTTTCCAGTTCTCCGGAAGGGGGTCGATCTGCTCTTTTAAATATACGCCTTTCATCGCATGTTCCAGAACCCTTTTGGATATATCCGTAGCTAACAGTCTGGAATCCCATGACGTATGTTCAATCCCCAGAAAATCTTGAATGACCATGGCCAGCGTATAGGGTTCTTCTCCCGTAGAGGATGCGCCGCACCAGATACGCAGGTCTTTCGTGTTCATGGCCTTCGCTTTTGCCCACGGAAGCGCAACATTTTTCATGAAATCAAAATGCTCGCTCTCACGCATAAAATATGTATGGTTGGTTGTCAATATATTGACCAGGTCAGTGGCCTCCGAACCCTTGGGGTTCTTCTCAACCTTCGCCATATACTCGTCATAATTGGCATAACCGTTGCGGACAAGATAATTTTCAAGACGGCCGCCCACCAGAACTCTCTTCTGGCTCAAATCAATACCGTAATTTTTCTTTACATAGGTAACAATCCGTTGAAATTCGCTGTCGGTAATCACTTCTCTAGCCTCCCCAAATTACCACTTTTAATTAAAGCATACTACGACACAAAAGTCAATTTGTTCTCATTTGTCTCCAAATCTTGTTAAAAACACTCACAACATCCGGATCGTACAGAATACCTCCCTTCCTATCCATTTCTTCCACACATTCTTCCACCGTTCTGGTCCCTGATGCAACAGCCTCAGCCGCCAGATTATCAAAATCATTGGCAAGCGCCACGATTCTCGCCTCCAGCGGAATCTTCTCACCCGCCGTCTCAGGATAGCCGGAACCATCCCAGTATGCATGATGATACTTGGCTATACTGACCGCCATGGATAAAAAGTAACCGCCGGCCTGATCGCCGCTTAACTCCTCCAAAATCGCTGCGCCTTCCTCCGAACATTTTTTCGCATACTCCGTTTCACCCTTTGCCGGATGCTCCCCATCATGGCTGCCTGCCGGCATAAGAAATCTGCCGATGTCATGCAGCTTGGCAGCTACACCGATTGCTTCCACAAACTGATCTGTGATCACATCCTCATAGGCTGGCAGAAACTGCATCCCCTGCGCCAGCAGGCCGCAGTTATAACTCACATTCTTCTGATGTCTGCCCATATCGCCGTTTCTCTTTTTCATGATCTTAGAAAGAGCCAGCAGCATATTCGCCTGGGCATGTTCAATCTGTTTCTCCTGCTCCTCCACAAGCTTGTGCATCATCCTGTTATAATTGGCCATTTCCTGGCGCATCCGATAACCGTTCAGATGATTGCTCACCCGCATGAGTACTTCCACATTATCAAAAGGCTTGGGGATATAATCCACCGCGCCTGCCTTAAAGGCCTCCTCTTTCTCCATGCTGGTATTTAACACCGTAATGAAGATAAATGGGATATCTCTGGTAGAGGGATCCCTCTTTAACATCTTACAAAATTCAAGACCGTCTATCTCCGGCATGGACAAGTCCGACAAGATCAATGAGGGTTTCGTCTGTTTGATCAGATTAAGGGCCTCCTGTACATTCAGCGCACTCATCGTCTCATATCCCTCATGGGTAAGCATATTCTCTAAAATTGCCACGTTCACACTGATATCGTCCACAATCAGAATTATGGGAGTTTCCCGTTTAGCATATTCCGCTTCCATTATTCATCCTCTTTCTATTGTTTAGAATTCCCCGACACGCTCCACAATCGCCGCTTTCAGCTTCTCAAACATATCGATGCTCTTGTCATGGTTTGATTTCCGGATAGCCATCTCCAGACGCAGCACCTGCCTTTTCAAATCGTCGTCGCCCTGCTCCAAAAGCGTCTTCACTGTGGAAGCAAGCATTTCCGCCTTATCCCAGGCGCCAAGCTCAATGGACAGCACCAGCTTATCCATGCGCTTCTTTATCTCTTCTTTGTTTTCCGCCGCACCAAACTCCATGATAAGATCGGTGCCCCTGCCATCCTCTTTCTGCACATGCTCGGCCCAATTTACATAGACCTGGCTCTGCTTATCATCCAACGCCTGATTCGTCTTTAATTTCACCGAGAAGGAGAAGGTGCTTCCCTTTCCCTTTTCGCTGTTCACATGAATGTCCCCGTTCATCAGCTCCACCAGCTGTTTGGTGATCACCAGTCCAAGACCTGTCCCGCCAAAACGTCTGGTAATCGAAGCATCCACCTGGCTGAAACTCTGAAAGAGCCTATCCTGCTCTTTCGGCGAGATGCCAATGCCGCTGTCTCTGACCATGAAAAACAGTTCCACCTCATCGTTGACCTGTCTTGTCTTGCCCACCATCACACTCACGTAGCCCACCGTGGTAAACTTAATCGCGTTGGAAAGAAGATTGTTCAAAATCTGTGTCAGCCGCAGCTCATCCCCGATCAGAAGCTGCGGTATCTTCTCATCAATATCCACATTCATGTGGAGCTCTTTCTTGTTGACCACCGCGCTGTGCGTGGCGATCACCTTATCCATCATTTTATAGAAATCAAATTCCTTCTCTTCTATGGCGAATTTACCCGATTCCAGCTTCGCAAAATCCAACACGTCGTTGATGATAGCCGACATATTATCACAGCAGCTCAAAATAATATCCAGGGTTCTTTTCTGATTCTCATCCTGGGCTTCCTCAAGAAGCTCAAGGGCATGGCCTTTAATCCCGTTAACCGGCGTGCGCAGTTCGTGGGTGACATTCGCAGTAAACTGATTCTTGACGCGGTTGTTCTCCCCCTCTTTCTCCTTTAATTCCCGAATCCTCATATTCAGATTCTTCTGCGCGCTGATGTCTTCTGCCAGGAGCAGATATACATCCGTCTCCTCCGCCGGCTGGATACGGACATTGACGGAGAAACAGGAATTGTTGCTCCGGTACATGGTCATCTCCTTGACGCCCTTCATACAATTTTTGACAAAGGTCAAAAACCCTTCGCTGGTATCGGGGAAATCTTGCCGAAAGATCTGTGACATGCTGCATTTAAGCAATTTATCCTTATCAAATTCAAGTTTCGCTGCTGCCGTCCGGTTCCCGTAAAGGATATTTCCCTGTTCGTTAAAGAGCAGCACCAGCTCAATCGTCTCATCTGCAATCCGAGAATTAATCCATTCAAATTCCATTCTCTCCACCCCAAAACCACTTTGATATCATTCTAGTACTTCATTCTCGTTTTTTCAAGCATTTACGACAGTCATGCAGGCATGTTCTCTTTGATGATCGCGATAAACTGTTCGTACACCTTTTTGATCTCCTGCCATTCTTCGTTCGCCCGTTCCACGTTCACTTCTTCAGGCGCTTTGTTGCGAAGTTCCTCCACCAGATCGGACACACGCTCAAAAATGGGTGTCAGGCCCAGATTCCCTACCACGCCTTTTAAAGCGTGGGCGCACTCATAGGCCGCCACAAAAGAACCTTCCTCCAGATTCTTGCCTAAATTGAGATAGTTAGGATCGTTGGGGAATTTTCCCAAAAACTTCTGGTATATCGCCTCATTTCCCATAAACCGCTTAAGCGTAGTCTCCACATCCGCACCGCTCTCTACCAACTGCTGTTTAAATTTGTCTTCCATTTTTACCCTCCTTTTAGAAAAAGACTGCAAAACAAAACCCTTCTGTTTTACAGTCTTCATCATCTGACTCACGTCACGTAAAATTAAACATATTTATGACTTCCACGATGTTAAAGAAGTCCTCTTTTGCAAGCTTAAAACATTCGATGACATCATCCGAAAACTGTCCACATTCCCCGTTCAAAATCATTTTATATGCTTCTGCATTGCTATACGCACTCTTATATACCCTCTCGCTCACCAACGCCTCATACACATCGGCGATGGAAACAATCTGGGCGCTGATCGGTATCGCATCCCCAACCAGGTGATCCGGATATCCTTTTCCGTCAGCTCTCTCATGATGATAACGACAGATGTCATAACAGTACTGATAGAAGTCATCCGTATATGATGTCCGGAAAGACTCTAAGATCTCACAGCCGATCGTGGTGTGTGTCTTCATGATCTCAAACTCTTCCGTTGTCAGCTTACCCGGCTTAAGCAGGATGGAATCCGGTATGCCGATCTTACCGATATCATGCAGCGCAGATGCCCTGGCGATCTGATCGATCTGCAGCGGCGTCAGGTTGTACTTGGGGAAGTACTTTGCAAGATATTTTAACAAAATCCTGGTCAGATATTTTATACGCTTTACATGATCGCCTGTCTCTACACTTCTGAATTCTACTACAGAACCGAGCGCGTCAATCAAAAACTCGTTGTTCTCACGCAGCGTCTTCTCCTGCTCGCGGATGGTGATTTCCTGCTCCTTGAGCTTAATCTCCATATTGCGCTGGCTCTGGTAGAGGGCGATGATATTATTGGCACGTCTCTTGACGATGCTGGGCTCAAAAGGCTTGTGCATCACATCGGCAATGCCGTACTCATAAGCTTTCTCTTCACTTTCCTGGGGCGTCTGACTGGTAATCAGAATAACCGGTATCTTCTCTAACAGTTCATGCTCTCTCATGTAATCAAGCACGCCAAAACCGTTCATGACCGGCATGATAACGTCAAGCAGAATCAGTGCCAAATCCTTGCTGTTCTCAATCGCCTTAATTGCCTCCTCGCCGTTGGGCGCTTCTATTATGTCATAATCGGCATCGAACATCATACTGAGTATTGTTCTGTTTATCTCTTCATCATCCACGATCAACAACTGTTGTTTTTCTTCGTTCATTTACCTCGTTTGATCCCGTCTTCCTACTAGAAGATGAGGAATCATTTCCCTCCTTTTCCCGATTTGCCGTACCTTTGTCTGCCTCGACAATTTCTTATAAATTATACTATTCTTTCGTAAACCTGTCAATGACGGTTTTCTTGCGCTCACAGGAGCTTTGCACATCTTTTGTACTGCTATTTTGTGCCAAAAATCCTGTCCCCGGCATCTCCCAGTCCGGGCACGATATAGCCATGGTCGTTGAGCTTCTCATCCAATGCCCCTATGTAGATATCCACGTCAGGATGCGCCTCCTTCATTCTGGCAACGCCTTCCGGTGCCGCAATAATACACATAAAATGAATTTTTTTGCAGCCTCTTTCTTTTAACATACGAATCGCCGCCACGGACGAACCACCGGTAGCCAGCATGGGGTCCGTCACAAAAATCTCCCGCTCCGCACAGTCTGCCGGAAGCTTACAGTAATACTCCACCGGTTCTAACGTTTCCGGATCGCGATACAGTCCGATATGCCCGATTTTGGCAGTGGGTATCAATTCTAAAATGCCGTCCACCATACCAAGTCCTGCCCGCAGAATCGGCACAACCGCCATCTTCTTGCCGCACAGCTCTTTGACCGTGGTATCGCAGATAGGCGTTTTGATCTCCACGTCGCCAAGGGGCAGATTTCTCGTCGCTTCATAGCAGATGAGCATGGAGATTTCCTTGATCGTCTGCCGAAAATCCTTTGTTCCTGTCTCAACGCGTCTGATATAACCGATTTTATGTTGTATCAATGGGTGCTGCATAATAAAAACCTCAGCCATGATATGTACTCCTCCTACTCTTTCTCTTGTGATCGGCAAAGCCTTGCGTTTATCTGGAAGGCATCATCCCCACAATCCTGCCTGCAAATTCATTGAAATTCTGTGTCTGCAAGATCACGGCGCCAGGGCCTGTCAGCTTGGTCAAAAACAATCCCTCACCGCCCAAAAAGATGTTCTTCAATCCTTTCACCGTCTCTATCTCATAACGCACACTTCTCTCAAAAGCCACCACATTTCCCGTGTCAACCTTAAGCACTTCACCCGGCGCAAGATTCTTTACTACTCTATTACCGTCAATTTCCAAAAATACCATGCCAGTTCCGCTGATATCCTGTAAGATAAATCCCTCGCCGCCAAAGAATCCGGCGGAAAGTTTTTTCGTGAAAGTGACGTTTAGATTCACCGTCTCCTGGGCGCATAAAAACGCTCCCTTTTGACAGATCAGCCCGCCGTTTTGGCCCACGTCAACAGGAAGCACCTCTCCGGCAACGGTAGAGGCAAAGGCTACCATGGTTCCCGCGCGCTCTGCCCTGTAAGTGGCCATAAATAACGACTCCCCCGAAAACATCCTGCCAATGCTCTTGCCAAGACCGCCTTTCATATTGGAATCCATGGTAATCCCCTCCGACATCCAGGCCATCCCGCCTGATTGGGTGTACATAGATTCCCCCGGTGCATCAAAGACAACCTCCACTGCCGGCATGGTGCTGCCAATAATCTGATACCGCATATTCCGTTCCTCCTTTGTCACAATAAGACTTTACTAAGTTAAATTTTCTCACACTCTGTCAGCCTTGGCAAGCACATCTTGGAGATTGACCGTATCACTTCACCTGTCTGCCCTTGACAGATAAGAAAGTACGAAGCGCCCTGTATCCGTCAGCTCCTCCTGCGTCCACCCGTAGAGCTTGTCGCTATCAGGAGCAATCATGGAATATCCTTCGTCCTTATTACTGAAAGACCAGTTCACCCAGCTAATCTGTTTTTGTTCCAGAAAATCCAAAAAGCTTTTTGTTTCCTCCCTATGTTCTTCTGTCACTTCGTATCCATCCAGCCCCCATTCACTGATGAACACCGGCAGTCCCTGTTCCAGACCTCTGGAGATTTCCTCCATGGCAAATTGGCAGTCGGAAATCCCGGCATAATAATGATAGGTGTACATAATGTTGGGATACTCTATTGGGTCCTCTATGGCTCCTGTCAGCGAAGTACAGAATTTAGGCGTTCCCACCAAAATAACCGCATGGGGCGCATATTTTCGGATGACCGGTATGACCTGATCGGCATACTTTTTAATCTCTGCATAATCGGTATCCCCATTGGGTTCATTACAGATCTCATATAAAATGCCCGGCGCGTCTCCATACCGCTTTGCGATTTCTTCAAAAACTAAAAGCGCCTGCTCTATATTCTTGTTTGGGTTTTCGTCTCTGAGCACATGCCAGTCCACAATCGTATACAAACCGGCCGCCTGAGAATTTTCAATGGCCGTGTACATCAGCTTTTTATTTAACTCCGGTTCTTCCAGATACCCGTCGTTTTGGTCTACATACATGGCAATGCGGAATACATTGGCCCCGTAATCCTTTAAAGTTCTAAGCGCCTGATAATTGGTGTACTCCGGATACCATGCAATACCGTGGCTGCTCATCCCACGCAGCACTACAGGGTTATTTAGCTCGTCATACAAAAGCGTCCCCTTCACCGTAAGGCGGCTAAACGCCGTTTCTGTGGACAAGGCGTCTATTTCCTCCTGCATCTTATGCGTTTGCTCCAGCATTTCTTGATTCTGCTCCTGCATTTCCCGATTCTGTTCCTGTATTTCCTGATTTCGTTCCTGTATCTCATCGTTTTGCCCTTGCAGTCTGTGCATTTCCTCCGATAAATACACGTTGGCTCCGTTCACGTTATACAGTTTTAGTGTTAACAGCAAAACAGCAACGGCAAGTATGGCCGTTGTTGTTTTGTGAAAAAGAATATATTTACGGTTACGATGCTGCTGATAATTTTCTTTCAACTAATTCCTCTCCCATCAATAGTTTTCTCAGTTCTTGATAAAGCTGTGCGGAAACAGATACATTTTCCCAGTTTTCAATCTCATATAAATTATCTCTTGGTATATTATTGATTATACCCTTTTTCAGCCGCAATGTCATCTCGCCAATTTTTATAGTGCAAAAACCATTAACCCCCCCCCCAGAAATTTTATCGATTGTCATGTATTGATAATTATAGTCTGCAACGCTGACCTGTCCTCCGTCTTCTGTTTCCAGAGTACAGTTTAACAACATTCTGGGAAGTTTTCTTTTGGAACCCAGAAAGCTGGATGTCTTTTTCTTGAAGAACACCTGCAAATCTTTCCACGCATTGGTCTTGATCTCCGTGGCCAATGAGGGAAATCGGTCGTATACAATTTGATCGTAATTCTGTTTCTCTTCAAATGACAAAGGATGTAATTTCAGGCTGTACTTCCACTGATCTCCCAATTGGGTCACATGAACCACCTCGCCTTTAACTGTCGCCTTCCATTTGCCATCCTGGAGTATGAACGTCTTGGTCCCATTGATAAATTCCGGGAAATCTGTCTTGAATGATAGGCCAAATTCCGAAATATCACTGGTTTTGCAGACCACTTCACGGTTCCCCACATAAAAGCTGATAGGAATCGCAGCATAAAATCGTTCTGCGCTTCGATAGTTGACACGGCCCAACAGGAAAAAGACTGCCATTGTCAAAAAATAAGCGTTCATAAACTGCCAGAACAAAATCACCATCCCCAGCAGATTATGATACACGATCATTTGCCGGATGCTGAAATAAATTCCGATCAAAGTTGCTGACAGCAAAATTATATGGGGAATGGCATAAATGAGTTTCGCGCTTCGAGATGCCGTTTTCTCTTTGCTTGTCACAGAGAATTTCTTCATCCTAATCCCAAAGGTTTCCGCCAGAATGGGCAGAAGCATATAGGGACCCAGAATGGTATCTACAATATTGCTCCACTTCTGGTCTCTTCTTTTCCCGGACAAAAGTTTAATGGAATAGTTGTAAATCAAATAGGATGGCAGCCAGATCAGTAAAATCCCCCATATATCCGTTTTTACAACGATTACACCGAATACGGCAAACAGAATTGGCGACAATATATAGACAATTCTGCGAAGAAAAGTCCACCAATAAAGCAGGCAGGAAAAATAACTTAGTTTTGACAAAAGGGGCAGCTTGCAGAATATAAATTTAAAACTGCGGATTGTCTGCACACATCCTCGTCCCCAGCGCTGCCTTTGTTTCAGTAAATTGGGGAAATCATCGGGAGCAAGCCCTGAAGCCAAAACCTTATCTATGGCAAGACACGTATAACCCCTGGCCTGAATATCTATCCCGGTGGCAAAATCCTCCGTAATTGTTTTGGTACGAAGTCCTCCGATTTCTTCTAATGCCCTGCGGGAAATCACCGTATTTGAACCGGCATAAATTGCGGAATTACTGCTGTTTCTTCCTACATTTACTTCCTTAAAAAAGTAATCCTGTTCATTGGGAATATTGGTTTCCGCAAAGAAATTAAACTGGAACAAATCCGGATTGTAAAAACTCTGGGGTGTCTGAATAAAGCCAATCTTGTAATCCGGGTCTATTTCCTCCTCGGTTCTTTTTCTCCATATGCCATTCTCCAGAATCATGACCGGCAGGAAGAAATATGGCACTGTTTCCAATAGAAAGCAGCTTCTTGGAATCATATCCGCATCAAAGGTCACAATTAACGGAGAATCCGTCTTTGATATAGCATGATTCAGATTGCCTGCTTTTGCCAGTTTATTATCCGATAAACCAAAATATCCCACTCCCATATCCTGCGCTAATTTTGCGATTTCGGGGCGGTCATTATCATCGCACAGATAAATATGTACTTTTGATTGATCGGGATAATCCATATGCCTGCAGCCATTCACCGTTTTAAACAACAGGTTGGCATCCTCGCTATGAGTTGCAATCAACACATCAACATGTGGAAAATCTTCTTCCCTTATCACTGGAAATTCTATTTCTTTGTCCTTGCTCATGCACAGAAACTGAATGTCTGCTTCCAGCATACTGATAAGCTCTGCAAGGAACAGAGCAATTCCTGCTGTGAGAGACACCATCCCCAAATCTGTTGGAATCGTAAAGAACAATCTCCAAGAAATATAAATGACAGAGGTTACTGCCATCAACCAAGACCATATTTTTTTCTTGCTCACAAAGTGCCTCCCTTCACCGTTACTCACTTTCATGCTGTAAAACCAATTTAATAGATACCAAAAATACTACTACAAAAACAACTGCAAGCGCCGGACGATAGTCCTTTTCTTCTGTAACAGATAACGCCTGGGCATCCTCCAAAGAAATCATTTTAAACTGATATAAGCTGTCCAGGTGCGCATCCATCCATGCGCCATGCCGGGAAAGAACATCCAAAATTCTGTCTACCTCTTCCTGATGGGTATGGGTGTTTCTGTCCTTCCCATCTGACGTCTCTACCTTAAAATAATTTCCGTCTATATAGTAATACCCCCACCTTGCCCAGTCCCTGTCGATTGCCGGTCCAAGATACGCCACTGTCTTTTCAACAAAGGCTTCTATGGCTTCATCGGAAAGAATAGATGCTCTCAGCTCCGCAAACCGTTCCACCACTGCAGCGGTAAAAACCGGGTCCTTCAAAATCTGGTCAAACCAGGGCGCCGAGTGAAATGCCGTTGACTGCAGCTTGGCACAAGATGTGGAATCGTTATCCATGGCCTGGTCAAAGTCCCACACAGGTCCCATAGTCAGTTTCCCGCTATAGTTCATATACACATAAGTAGAATTGTATCCCGCATCATAGTTTAGGAAAAATTCATTTAAGATAAAGTAATCCACAAACGACTGCATATCAATATAATTACGATACTCAATAAATTCTTTCCATGTATCTGCATATAATGCCTGTTCAAAACAATCAATTTGATCTGTGATATTTTGAATAGATTTCTTTGAAATAATCTCTTTATCCGGATACTCAATATCTAAATATCCATATGTCAAGCCCTGTCGCGTGGCATAATTATCTAACATCAATCCATTTTCGTTATAACGGTCTCTTCGTAGCAGCACCGGCGTAACAGAACTGTTCTTTGCATATTGGGGTAGATCTATCCGGTCCTTTCCTACGTCTATACTCTCCATCATCAGATAGACGCCTTCATACCGATAGCCGTTCTCATCCTTCCAAAGCACTTCGCAAAACTGCACATCCGGTGTATAGGGCATAATCTCTCCTGCCGTCGTATAGGCCAGATAATTCCGCAGCAACGATTTGTCAACAAAAGATATATTCAGAATCCATTCACTGGCTTTTCCCATCCCAAACACATCCTGCTTTTCCGGTTCTCCCTTTTCGTTTAATAATTTTATTAAATATTGTTTTTTGTCATAGCTGCCGGAGGAATTTCCACGCACTTTCATCTTGCATAAAGAATGCATCTTCACACTGTCAGTGGGTTTATTGGGTCCTTCTTGATTGTTAATGATAGAAATTTCACCATAAGCATAGGGATCTTCTCCTGTCAGAACAAAATATTCCTTTTCTTGGTCCCACACAACTCCTCTCTGGGGTTTTTTTCCCTTGGTATCCACAATGATCAAAGGTAGATTACTTGTAAAATCTTCATCCACAAGTAATTTTTCATCGCGGTAGTTCGTTTTGCCCGAAGTCGATTCATATGGAACATAATCCTTTTGCGCCTGAATGCGCTTTTCTGATAAATCAGTCGTCTCAACATTTACAGACTGCACTATATCCGGAAATTGATATGTCTTTACCTGAAAAGCAGAAAGAAACAAGCCGGCAGCAAACAAAATGGCGCCAAAAGCCAACGCAATCTGTCTTTCTTTTCCCTGCATTTATCTGCTCATCTCCTCATTTTGGCATACCATATTTACACGATATACCCCTTCAATATTTCTTAAAAGTTCAACCGGATTCGTCCCGCTTTTCTTACTTTCCTCGATCAGTTTAGAAGAAATCTCATAGATATACTCCAACTGCTGTTTCGCACGGTTTGCGACACGTAAAGATGCCTTCCCCTTATACTGAACCAGGACAAGCTCTTCAATTTCCTTACCTGCCGACTCTTCATCCGCATGTATAATCAGTAAATATCTGTCATTGGCTTTCACGCTTCCCATCAATAACAGCACCAGGAAAATCATACCCGTTCCAATAGCGGCCAGAGCATAATAAGACACGCCGCAGCAAATGCCCACTGCAATACACCAAAAAATATAGGCCGTATCTCTTGCATCCTTAATGGCAGTACGGAAGCGCACGATAGAAAGAGCACCCACCATACCAAGGGACAAGGCAATGTTATTGCCGATTACATTCATAATCATCGTGGTAATCAGCGTCATCATTAACAAAGACACATTAAACCTGGCGCTATATACTGCACCCGAATGGGAAAACCGATAGGAAAGATAAATGATAAGTCCCAAAATGAGTGCCGCTGCCATATTGAGAACAATCTGTTCCACGGTAAGTTCCTGTACCGTTTTCTGTGAATACTGCATAATAAAGTTCTTCATTTGTCACCTCTGATTATGTTATATATTTTATGCCCCTAAAAGCTGACGGGACATGATGTACTTACTCACCGCAATCTCCGGCACATCTGCAATATCCAGCATCCGTTTGATATTACTTAGTAAAAAGCCGTTATATTTCACTTCCAGAACAGGCTCTTTCCTGACCGGAAGCAGCGATAAATCTTTTCTGAAAAAGCCCTCGCAGTTATGACTCGCAGCAATCTCTGAATCAAACGTGATTCGAATATCGTTACTGTCCTCCGCAAAAGCAATTCTGTGATAATCCACAATACACTTAGGCCGGTAAACCCCTGTTTCCAGCATCTGATAAAACTCCTCCGCCAGCTGAGAATGCAGTTCCATTAAGCCAATATATCTGCCCGCTATCATTTCCTTGGCCAAATCTCTGGTGATGATAAGAGATTTCTTATTCTGTGCAGCTCCTTGCTTTTGCTTTAGCTCTAACTTTACAGTATCCTGATCGGGAGAATAGATTCTAAGCCTTATCTTTTTACGAAACTCCAGCCCGTCAATTTTATCAAAATAATCATTGTCATAGATACTGTCGAAATACAAAGAACGTACCAAATATCCTCCGGCATCGCTGTTTTCATCTGTCTTCATAGTGAGAGATAACCCATGATACAGTGCACTTTGTTGGTTCCATGTAATACTATACTTCTTTTCTGTTCGCATAACTGAAACGATCGTTGCCACGGATTCACCTCATTCTTACCGCATTCGTTATGGAAAACAGCGGTTCACTTCCTTTGTTTCTTCGATTATAGTCTTGTATTAGAAAATGTCAATTATATAAATACTGGAAAATGTCACATTTTTATACCTGTTTTTCGCACCATTTTCTCTTTACGCCACATCCGATTGTCAATTTTCAGATGAAACCCCGTTTATTACAATTTTAAATTTACTATAGCATAAAAAAATGCGAAAAGAACATCAGGGGTATAGAATGTAAATAAATCGGCACCAATTGTAAACATCATAAATGCGCCCCTTCCTTTTGGGAAGGGGCGCGGGATAATCCTCATATTTTTTGATACAATCGTCAATACGTATTTGATATCCGGGCTTAAATCCTGTCCCCGGATATGCTATATTAGACGTAAGAAAAGGGAAAAGCCATAGATGCGGCTCTACCCCCGAATATTTGTTTTTTCTATTATTAAAAACCACTCACTATGTATCATCATACAAAGTAAGCGGTTTTAAAATCCATGTATGCAGTTGCCTGTCTTTTATCTTACGCTTCCTTCTCCATCGCCTCCGCCACGGCTGTTTCACAGCTCCTCATGGCCTGAATGGTCTTGTCAAACAAATCGTCCAATTCCCATCCCAGCATCTCTGCTCCCTGAGAGATAATCTCTCTGGAACACCCTGCCGCAAACCTTTTGTCCTTGAATTTCTTTTTCAGGCTCTTAACTTCCATATCCATGGTACTCTTGGAAGGACGCATCAGGGCGCAGGACCAGATCAGGCCGGTTAGCTCGTCTGCTGCAAAAAGCACTTTTTCCATCTCATGTACCGGTTCTTCCTCACTGCAGATGCCGTAGCCATGGGAACAGACAGCATAAATCATATCCTCTCCCACGCCTGCCTCCCGCAGAAGCTCCGGCGCCTTCTTGCAGTGCTCCTCCGGATATAACTCGAAATCAATATCATGCAGGAGTCCCGTAATGGCCCAGAATTCTTCTTCGTTTGCATATCCTAACGCTTTTGCATACCAGCGCATCACGCCCTCCACCGTGAGGGCATGTTGGATATGGAAGGGTTCTTTGTTATATTTTTTCAAAAGTTCTAACGCCTGCGCGCGGGAAATGCTGCTTTGCCTTGCCGGCTGTTCTGCCTCCTTCTTGACAGGCTTTGCGCTGTCGGAGGTCTTCTTTTCCTGGCGCATGGTCGGGAACAATAAAACATCCCGAATGGCAGGCGAATTGGTGAGAAGCATCACCAGTCTGTCGATGCCATAGCCGATGCCTCCCGTGGGCGGCATACCAATCTCCAGGGCGTTCATGAAATCCTCATCCGTGGTGTTGGCCTCCTCATCGCCGGCCGCAAGCGCTGCCTCCTGGGCCTTAAAACGCTCTCTCTGATCGATGGGATCATTTAACTCGGAATAGGCATTGCACATCTCTCTGGCGGTGATAAAAAGCTCAAACCGCTCCACATATTCCGGCTTGTCCGGTTTTCTCTTGGTAAGCGGAGAAATTTCCACCGGATGGTCCATCACAAAGGTGGGCTGTACCAGGTGTTCTTCCACAAATTCCTCAAAGAAAAGGTTGATGATATCCCCCTTCGTATGTCTGTCCTCGTAGTGGACTCCCTTTTCATCCGCCAGCTTCTTAGCTGCCGCCGTATCCGGCACCTCATCAAAATCAACGCCAGCACATTTCTTCACGGCCTCCACCATGGTAATCCGCTCAAAAGGTTTGCCCAGGTCAATCTCCACCTCTCCATAAGAAATGGTGGTGGTGCCGCAGACCTCTTTTGCCACATGGCGGAACATATTTTCCGTCAAATCCATCATGCCGTTATAGTCTGTATAAGCCTGATACAGTTCCATCAGGGTAAATTCCGGGTTATGTCGGGTATCCAGGCCCTCATTTCGAAAGACGCGTCCAATCTCGTAGACCCGTTCCATGCCGCCTACGATCAGTCTTTTCAGATATAGTTCCAGGGAAATACGCAGCTTCACATCCTCATCCAGCGCATTGTAATGGGTCTCAAAGGGTCTTGCCGCCGCACCGCCCGCATTGGGTACGAGCATGGGCGTCTCCACCTCTAAAAATCCCTGGCCGTCTAAATAGCGTCTGATAGAGCTGATAATCTTTGAGCGCATAACAAAAGTCTTTTTGACTTCCTCATTCATGATCAAATCCGTATATCTTTGACGGTAACGGATATCGGTATTCACCAGGCCGTGGTATTTCTCCGGCAGAATCTGCAGACTTTTTGACAGTAGTGTCATTTTTGAAACATGAACAGATATCTCACCGGTTTTGGTCTTAAATACCTCTCCTTCAATGCCTGCGATGTCACCCACATCATATTTTTTAAAGTCGGCATAGGACTCTTCCCCGATACTGTCTCTTGCCACGTAACACTGGATATCACCCTCTAAATCCTGTACATTACAAAAGGATGCTTTACCCATAATACGTTTGCTCATCACGCGGCCTGCAATGGACACTTTGGACCCTTCCAAGGCATCAAACTGGTCTTTAATTTCCTGGCTGTGATGGGTCACATCGTATTTGGTAATCTGGAAGGGATCCTTCCCGGCCTCCTGCAAGGCCGCAAGTTTCTCTCTTCTGACTTTTAGCAGCTGGTTAATATCCTGCTGTGCTTCCTGCTGATTCTGTGTCTTAGCCATACGCTGTCTTTCCTCCATTAGTTGGATCTTTGAATCTCCAATACCTTGTACTGAATCGTACCTGCCTGTGTCTCTACTTGCACCATATCTCCCACTTTAGAACCAATCAAGGCCTTGCCCACAGGAGACTCATTGGAAATCTTTCCCTTTAAGCTGTTGGCCTCTGTGCTTCCCACAATCTTATACTCTAATTCTTCATTAAACTCAATATCCAATATTTTCACCTGGCATCCGATATTGATCTTGTCAAGATCTACCTCATCTTCCACCACGACTTCTGCATTCTTTAAGATTTTTTCCAGTTCTTCAATCCTGGCCTCGATGTCACGCTGTTCATCCTTAGCCGCGTCATACTCGGCGTTCTCGGACAGGTCGCCCTGCTCTCTGGCCTCCTTGATCTTCTGCGCCACCTCCTGACGCTTTACTACTTTCAGATTGTGCAGTTCCTCTTCGTATTTCTGCAATCCTTCATACGTTAAGATGTTTTTCTTCTCCTGCATGGTAACTCTCCCTCTTTCTCTATTTATTCCTATGATTCTTTTATTCCCGCAGCCATAGAATCCGGCCCATGAACTGCGCGGATAAAAGACCGTTAACTGTCACTGTCTCAACGAACTAATCTATCATAACTATTTTTTACCATAGTGTCAAGATAGTTAAGCGGTGAAACGTAAAGAATCTGGCCGCCTTTCCTGGCAAATATCTGTTCCTTTTCCGGACAGGACAGCATATCCACATAGACAACCGGTCTGTCTGGAGCAAAACCAAGCCCCTCCGCACTGCCGCCATAATCCAGGATGACGCCGGAAAGGTTCTGTCTGCCGCCAGGCCCTTTTTGCTTTTTGATCTGGTAAGGCATCATCTGGGGCACAAGGCCGTACTCATAATAGTACTTTTCCAAATGAAAGGACAGTTCTTCCCAGATATCTGTCCCTTCTATTACTTTATAATAGAAGAGAAGTTTGTTAATCCGGCTCAAATAAGGTTCCAAAAGCCCCCAGGTCATCTCCATCTGCCACTGCGTCTCCTCCGGGCTGCCAAGCAGCACTGCCGCCTGTCCCTGTTCCCGCAGGCAGGCAGCGCCATACACCGTTAACAGGCTCTCCAGCAACACCTTCCTGGTCTCTCTGCAGGTCTCCCAGCGTTCTGCATATTTTTCTGACAACCATGTCATAATCTGTGGGTGCAAAACGGCGTCAGTCATGCCGTCCGCACGGTGCAGTACCCTCTCCATGCACTCGGATAATATCTCCGGCTTCCAGGCTCTTGCTCTGTAATAAAAGGGCGGCACCGCACAATCCACCAGTGTAACAGGACTTTGGCCGTCAGCTGCCTGCGGTATCCGCCCAGGCACGGGAATGCCCTGCAAAACGGCATCCTGCCACCAATGTTTTTTGGCCCTGCATTGCTTAGGAGACTGCTCCTGCGCCGGATGATAGTATACGATTGTTTCCGCTTCCATAGTCAACGCTCCCGGCATACATCATACGCCGGACAGGGAGATTCTATACATGTTATCAATATCCCCGTCCATTTCTGAGATAGTATATGCGGCAGGATTCACATGGATTCCACCAACTTTTCAATCTCTTCAAAACACTCCGCCTGGTTTATCATCTGTCTGAATCTGGCGGAATTGGGCATACCCGCAGTATACCAGGACATATGCTTTCGCATCTCCCGGACCCCTGTGTATTCTCCCTTGGCAGCAAGCTGCAGTCTGGCATGGCGCAGTATCATGGCCTTACGTTCTTCTTTGTCAGGTTCCGGTAAAACGGTCCCGTCCTCCAAGAAGGCGGTCACCTGCTCAAACAGCCAGGGATTGCCTCTGGCCGCCCGTCCGATCATCACCGCCGCACAGCCGGTCTGCTCCAACATGCTGCGGGCGGTGATTCCATCCGTCACATCCCCGTTGCCGATTACGGGAATGGAAACCGCTTCCGCAACTTTTTGTATCATCTCCCAGTCCGCCTTTCCTGTATAATACTGTTCCCTGGTCCTGCCATGTACGGCCACCGCGGCGGCACCCGCATCCTCCGCAATCTTTGCCATCTCCACCGCATTGCTATGGGCCTCATCGAAACCTTTGCGGATTTTTACCGTGACAGGTTTCCTAATGGCCTTCACTGTGGCGGCGATAATCTCCCCGGCCAACTTGGGCTGTTTCATCAGAGCCGACCCTTCGCCGTTATTTACCACCTTGGGCACGGGACATCCCATGTTGATATCCAGGATGCGGAAGGGTCTCTCCTCAATGCGCTTGGCCATCTCGCTGACAATCTTCGGATCGGAGCCAAATAGCTGTAAAGATGTGGGACCCTCGTCGGGATGAATCTGCAAAAGGCTCTCCGTGTTCTTATTCTGATACCAGATGGCCTTGGCGCTCACCATCTCCATACAGGTAAGGCCCGCTCCTTTCTCACTGCATAGCAAACGAAATGGCAGGTCGCTCACCCCTGCCATAGGCGCCAGTATGATGTTGTTTGAAAGCGTAACGCCGCCAATCACAAGCGGCTTCAACCAATTTCCCATAATACAATCCACCTGCCCGCTCTGTCATCCACTCTACAAAAGCTTGTCTTACGATATTTCTTTAAAAGTCATCCTCCAGCGATTCGTGCAGAATAAACACCCTGTAGTACAGCTGCAAGGATGCAAACATCTCCTGTCTGTTCCTGCGTATTTCCCCAATCAGTAAACCGCTGCTGATTTCATCATAAAGTAAATCGTTCTCTTCCGCGTCCGTCTCCAGCGAAATACTGCCGTCCTCCTCGAATACAATGGTAAAGATACCGCCCACTTCCTCCGTAAACAGCACGCTGATCACATGCAGCTCCTCCTGGATGGACTGGGGAATGCCCTTGAATCTCTCATTGAAATAATATTTCTGCTCATAGGCATTGGCGCCGCAGAGCACAATTCTTTTATCCTCCATATCTTTTCCGCTCCAACCCCCCATATATCTGCCTAAACTTCTCCGTAAACCATTCCTGCTGCCAAATTTAGGAAATGCTCCTCACACCTTTTTCGCGCTACACATATCCATACAGGCCCCTGACCGACACCTCCCCGGCATACACAAGCACGCTCTCCCCGGTCTCGCGCTCCACAATCAGTTCCCCGGTCTCAGTGATTCCTCTGGCGGTTCCTGTATATTCCCCGGCCGGGTCCAGCACCCGCACCTGGGCGTCCATATTGATCAAATGGGCCTGATAGGCTTTTCGCAGAGCGGATAAATCCCCAGTTGTGACAAAGATGTCATAATTCTCCTCAAACCGGGCCAGAATCCTTTCTAACAAGCCCGCCCTGTCAATATGCTTTCCCGATTCTATCTTAAGGGAGGTGGCTGTTTCACGAATTTCCTCGGGGAAATCTTCCACGCTGTTGTGGTTCGTGTTAACCCCCACGCCCGCCACCACGAACTGAATCTCATCCATTTCCGGGGTTATGCTCATCTCTGTCAGGATACCGCAGACCTTCTTCCTATGCACCACAATATCATTGGGCCATTTGATCTGTGCCGTCAGCCCCGTGGTTTCCTCAATCGCCTGGGCCACCCCAAGAGCTGCAACCAAAGTGATCATGGATGCTTTGTCCGGCGTAAATGCAGGTCTCACCACTATGGTAAAGTAAATCGACGTCCCTTTGGGAGAAGCCCAAGATCTCCCCCTTCTTCCCCGGCCTGCAGTCTGGCTGTCCGCTGCCACAACGGTTCCGTGGGGCTCTCCTTCCTCCGCAAAATGCTTGGCATCCGAATTGGTGGAACCTGTGGATGCCAGGAAATGCAGATTTCGTCCGGCCCACCTGGTCTTTAGCCTGCTGGCAATCTCACTGGCACAAAAAGCGTCCGCGGGCGCCTCCACCAGCCGATATCCCTTGCGGGAGACGGATTCAATCTGATACCCCTCTTCTTTCAGCTGATTGATCACCTTCCACACCGCCGTGCGGGAGACACCGAAGCGGTCGCACAGCTGCTGTCCCGACACATAATCTTCACTGTTTCTAAGCCATGCCAATATATCTGCTTTGTCTGTCCTCATCCTTCTAAAACTACGCTCCATTCTTATGCCAGCTTATATTCCCCTAAGGTCACCGCCATCACGGCCTTGATGGTATGCATACGGTTCTCCGCCTCGTCAAACACGATGGACTGTGCAGACTCAAAAACCTCATCCGTCACTTCCAGCTCTTTCATCCCATACTTCTTACCGATCTCTCTGCCGATATCGGTGTTATGATCATGGAAAGCCGGCAGGCAGTGCATAAACACGGCGTCTTTACCGGCAAGCTCCATCACATGGCTGTTGACCTGATAGGGCGTAAGATCATGAAGTCTTTCCTCCCAGACCTGCTCCGGTTCTCCCATAGATACCCACACATCCGTATAGATCACATCGGCGCCGGATGCTCCCGTCTCCACATCCTCCGTCAGACGGATACTGCCGCCGGTCTTATCTGCAATCTCCTGGCAGGTCTTTACCAGCGCTTCTTCCGGGAAGTATTTGCTGCTGGTGCAGGCCGTAAATTCCATGCCCATCTTGGCACAGGCCGCCATTAGCGAATTGCCCATGTTGTATCTGGCATCTCCCATGTAAGTCAGCTTAATTCCTTTCAGATGCCCGAAATGCTCTCTGATGGTCAAAAAGTCCGCCAGCATCTGCGTGGGATGAAATTCATTGGTCAGACCGTTCCAAACAGGCACGCCCGCATATTTGGCCAATTCTTCCACAATCTCCTGCCCGAAGCCGCGGTACTCAATCCCCTCATACATGCGGCCCAGCACTCTGGCCGTGTCCGCAATGCTTTCCTTCTTGCCAATCTGCGAGCCCTTGGGGTCTAAGTATGTAGTACCCATGCCCAGATCGTGTGCCGCCACCTCGAAGGAGCAGCGGGTTCTGGTGCTTGTCTTTTCAAAAATAAGAGCCACATTCTTGCCCCGGTGGATATCCACGGGGATGCCCTTTTTCTTCTTGGCCTTCAAATCCGCGGCCACATCCAGCATGTAGGTAATTTCTTCCGGTGTAAAATCCAAAAGTTTTAAAAAGTGACGTCCTGTCAGATTCATAATCTTATCCTTCCTTTCCGCTGTCATACACCAAACAGGACGGTCTACAGAACCGTCCTGCTGTTTTCATCCTATTAGGGAACTTCCCAAATTCCAATCTGTTATTTTAATAACTCTCTCGCAGAGGCTGCCAGCCCGGCAAGACCCTGAATCTCTGAGGGAATGATAATCTTGGTTGCCTGGCCGTCCGCCGCCTTCTCGAAAGCTTCCAGGCTCTTAATCTTTAACACCGCCTCGTCGGCGCCTGCCTCACGAATCATCCGGATACCGTCCGCGGTAGCCTTCTGCACCTTCAGAATCGCCTCGGCCTCACCTTCCGCCTCACGAATCATCTTCTCCTTCTGCGCCTCAGCCCGCAGGATGGCAGACTGCTTCTCCGCCTCTGCCTCTAAGATCGCAGATTCTTTCTGACCTTCCGCTACCAGGACGGTGGACTTCTTCTCACCTTCCGCACGCAGAATCGCCTCACGGCGCTCACGCTCCGCCTTCATCTGTTTCTCCATGGCATCCTGGATTGCCGCCGGCGGAATGATATTCTTAAGCTCCACGCGGTTCACCTTGATACCCCAAGGGTCCGTTGCAATATCGAGAGATGCACGCATCTTTGTATTAATGACTTCTCTGGATGTGAGTGTCTGGTCAAGCTCCATCTCGCCGATAATATTTCGAAGGGTAGTCGCCGTCAGATTCTCAATTGCCATGATGGGATTTTCCACACCGTATGCAAACAGTTTCGGGTCTGTGATCTGGAAAAACACCACCGTATCAATCCGCATCGTAACGTTATCTTTGGTGATCACAGGCTGGGGTGCGAAATCCACCACCTGTTCTTTCAAAATCACTCTCTTGGCTACTTTATCAATAAAAGGGACTTTCAGGTGCAGGCCCACAGACCATGTCTGCTGGTATGCCCCCAATCTCTCCACAACATAAGCATGTGCCTGGGGAACGATTTTGATACAGGATAATAATATCATAACGATCAAAATCAAGATTACCACTAATGCAATGATTCCACCCATTTTCTTCCTCCATTCCGAAGTATCTTTATACTTCTTTTCTCTCTTCCACGATTAGTTTAACGCCATTGATAGCCAGAATTGTGGTCACAGTACCCACCGGCAGCTTCACACCGTCCACCCTGGTGCGTGCCGACCATTCCATACCACCCACATTGACCTGCCCGATTCCCTGCAGATTATCAATCTCGCTGATCACAATCGCCTGACGTCCCACCAGACTCTCCGCATTGGTGCGGACTCTGTCTTTATTAAAGTATTTGACTGCAATCGGCCTGGTAAAGTACAAAAGGAGTGCGGATGCTGCCAAAAAAAGGATAACCTGCAAAGCTAAAGGTGCGCCGAACAAAGAGGCAATCGTTGCCACCAGGGCGCCGCCCGCAAACCAGATTGTCGTGAGACCCATGGTGAGAAGTTCTATGACCACCAGCACCACCAAAATAGCCAGCCATAAAACTGTCATGTTTAAATCCATTAAATAAATCACACGTTCTCACTCCTTTTCCTGTCGTTTTCACGCTAACATATTTATCTTACTATATTATCCCCAAAGTAGCAAGAAATATCGACACATTCTGTCCTGTCCGCACACCTCCTACCAGAATACCTGGTGATCGATCAACAGCCCATCGTGATTGCCTGCCCGTCTGAAATGGGTTGCACCGCCCACGTTCGTCTCCCCGGCAATCGCCGCCTGCGCCGCCTGATAGCAGCTTTCCGGAATATCGCCGCCGTAAACACGGGCCACCTTGCCGTTAATAGCAGGCGTAAACTGTCCAGATGCATAAATAACGCTCGATATTGTATTAGGATAAGCAGGACTCCTGACACGGTTCATGACCACCGCGCCCACAGCCAGCTTGCCGTTATAGCTCTCGCCGCCCGCCTCACAATAAATCAGTGCCGCCAAAAGCCTGGTATCATCGCCGCCAACCACAACAGCTCCCTGGTTCGCCGTCAGTTTCGCTTTGCGCTCCGCTTCCTCACGCTTTTGAATCGCCACCATCGTCTCGCCTTCATCGATGTGAAAATCTATATCCACATACTCTGCGGAAACATAGCCCACTTCTTCCTCATACTTGACGCTGATCCAGTCCTCGTCGAGCATTTCGATAATCTCCAGCTCTTCGTCCTCCGGTATAAAACCTACCGCCTGGGCATCCACATCCGGCTCCTTCCGCACACACAGGGCCTCTGTCTTGATCAACACGATCAGATTGCCCACCTCATTCGCCAGGTCTTCTGCCTCTTGTCCAAAAAGAAGATATTCATCGTTGGCCCATCCTACCAGATCGCCGCTGCGAAGTCTTGTCCAGCCATCCTTTCGCTCTAAAATCCTGCCGCCGCAGTCTTTATAGAGCAGTCCCACTTTATTCGATTCTTCATCTGCCTCCTCACGTACATTCATGGCCACCTGCACATTGACCATGACCAGGTCAGATTCTTCCTCCATTCCCGCGCCGTCCCTTTGTGACACCTCTGTCAGCTTTTGAATTGCATCCTCGTCTGCGCAGTCCGAAGTCGGATCAATGATCTTCATAATCCCCGCATTCAGAGAATCCAAATACTCTTTCCTGCTGGCAGCCTGTACATCCATACGCGACATGCCCAACATACTTAGACTGAGAATAAGTCCGGCAAGCAGAATCCTGTATCCCTTTCTGCCTCTCAGCATAAATGTTCCTCCATCCTCCCACGATAAGATTGTTACAAAATTGTTACAACTTAAGTATGGATAATTTTAGCAAACCACCTATTCTTTGTCAAGTTTACGCAGCATGTCCCTCTTTTATGCTACTTTTCTGCTACTATTCTGTTACTAAATCTTTACAATTTTTTTGACTTTTCGACCGTGGCAAGAAGAGCATCCATGACCGCCCCTCGAAAACCTCTTTCTTCTAATATACGTACACCCTCTATGGTAGTACCGCCCGGCGAACAGACCATATCCTTTAACTCACCGGGGTGGCTGCCCGTCTTAAGCATGAGCTTTGCGCTTCCATATACTGCCTGTGCCGCAAACTCATAAGCCTTTTTTCTTGGAAGCCCTGCCGCCACGCCCGCATCCGCCATGGCTTCCATAAACAAAAACACATAGGCCGGGGAACTGCCGCTTACTGCTCCCACCGCATCCATCAGACGCTCTTCCACAAAGTCTCCTTTTCCAAAACTTTCCGCCAGCTGTAAACTGTAAGCCTGTTCCTCTTGGGAGACAGCGTCATTTACACAGATTCCCGTGCAGCCCTCCCCCACCAGGGCAGGTGTATTGGGCATGAAGCGTACCAGCTTTACCCATTTGCCAAAAGCCTCTTCCAGCCAGGTAAGGGATTTGCCTGCCGCAATACTGATTACAAGTGTATCTTCCGGCAGCACCGCTCGAATCTCCGCTATCACTTCTCCTAAGAACTGGGGCTTCACTGCCAAAACCAATACCTCCACCTGCTCAGCCACTGTCCTGTTGGAATCCGTCACCGCAATCCCATAGGTTTCATGCACCGCCTCCAAAGTTTTCTTAGTCTTAGCGGAACCGATGATATCTGCCGCCTGTACCATCTCTTTCTCCAGCATACCGCCGATCATGGCCCTCGCCATATTACCCAGTCCAATAAATCCAATCTTCATCGTTTTGTCCCTCCTTAAATGATCTACCGCAAGCCAAAAGCATTTAATAACATCAGCTACTCATTTTATCTCTATCCCAGTCTGAATACAATCCTCTTCATCCAGCACCACAAAAAGTTTTCAGTAACACATGTACTTTTATTGCCATTTCAGGGTTTTATCATTCAACCTGTTATTACTGCGTTAAATCCTGTTTTAATTCATCTTTATTCTGTGTATAACACAACCTATTAAAAATCCTGCAGCAATGACATCCTTTTAAGAAATCATGCCCTGACAGCATGTCTTCCCCATTTTGATAACACTTACTATTTCCAACATAAAATTACACCCGTCTTTGTCGATATGCCTCATACAGCAAGACAGAAGAGGCCACCGCCGCATTGAGCGACTCCACACTTCCCTCCATGGGAATCTTCAGCAGAGCGTCCGCGCACGCCGCCGTCTCCTTTCGCAGACCGTTGCCCTCATTGCCAATCAAAAAGGCCGTACTTTTGCGGTAATCAGCGGCTTCGTAAAAGACATGCCCATTGAGATGTGCCGCGTATACGCAGACATCCTCCGCCTGTAAAACCTTTATCGCGGCAGAAAGGTCGTCCACATACACAAAGGGAACCCGGTAAATGGAGCCCATGGTGGAGCGGATTGTCTTTGGATTATAGATATCCACTGTACGGTTGCTCATGATAATGCCATTGGCGCCCACAGCCTCTGCCGTTCGAAAAATAGTCCCCAGATTTCCCGGGTCCTGCATATCCTCCAATACGACAAATAGCGACTGTTTTTTTATCCCCCTCTCCATCAGAAAAGTTAAATCGTAATGAAACTGTTTTACCAGACATAAAATCCCCTGCGGGGTCTTGGTATCTGACATCTTTGCAAAGACATCGTCTGACACCACTTCATAAGAAATTCCCGCCAGTTTCTCACCGCATAATTTCAGGATTTCCTGTTCGGCGCTGCAGGACACATACACCCCGCAGACCCTCTCTAAGGGTGCCTCTTGAAACATCTTTATGCCCTCCGCCACAAAGACATCTTTCTTATGCCGCTCCTTCCCTTTCTGTGAAAGGGCAGCGATTTCTTTCACCGTCTTGTTACTGAGACTTGTAATCATGTAAACCTCCCTATCCCGGATGACCGGCAGACAAAACCCCGCAGACCATATCATCTGCGGGGAATCTCCCTGAATAATATAACTGATGTTATTGCGAAAGCACTTTAGACATCTCAAAGGGATAATCCGGAATCCCTTTCTGCATATTCAATGCCTCCTCGATATCAAAATCCAAAAATTCGCCGTGCTGATATCCTACCACCCGGTTGGTCTTACCTTCGCATAAAATATCAGCTGCATAGCATCCCATAATGGAAGCATAATATCTGTCCTTACAGGTGGGCGAGCCGCCGCGCTGCATGTAACCAAGGATGGTGGCCCTGGTCTCAATACCTGTAGCGGCCTCGATTCGTCTTGCCATGGAAGTGGAATGCCCGATACCCTCCGCATTGATAATCAGATGATGGGTCTTGCCGCGCTTTCTGTTCGCTATGATATTATTGATAATCTGCTGCTCATTGTAATCATATTTCTCCGGAAGCAGAATATCCTCCGCACCGTTGGAGATGCCGCACCACAGAGCGATATAGCCCGCATTTCTTCCCATAACCTCGATGATACTGCAGCGCTCATGAGAGGAAGAAGTATCCCGCACCTTATCGATTGCCTGCATGGCCGTGTTGATTGCCGTATCAAATCCAATGGTATACTCTGTACAGGCAATATCCAAATCAATGGTTCCCGGCAGTCCAATAGTATTAATGCCGTGTCTGGACAAAGCCTGCGCGCCGCGGTATGAACCGTCGCCGCCGATGACCACCAAACCGTCTATGCCATGCTTATGGCAGATATCCGCTCCTTTCTGCTGGCCTTCCTCCGTGCGGAATTCGTGACACCTGGCAGTTCCTAATATAGTACCGCCCCGCTGAATCGTATCAGACACAGTCCATTTTTCCATGTCTATGATCTCTTCATTCAAAAGACCCTGATACCCTTTCTTGATTCCCTTGACCTTGGCGCCGTTGGCAATCGCCTTTCTGACCACCGCGCGGATGGCCGCATTCATGCCCGGGGCGTCGCCGCCGCTTGTCAACACACCGATTGTCTTGATCTGTTTCGCCATACCAATAACCATGCCTTTCCGCCCTGCCATACACCTATCCCCCGCCATGACAGAAGCCTGTATTTATATAGTTCTAAACATTACATATTACCTGCTGAAATCCTATTTGTATTTTACATTATCAAATCAGGTTTTTCAATATTTTTCATCATAGACATTGAAACTGGGCGAGGCATCTTATACCACCTTCACATTCTCCTCCCCATACAACGCCTGGAGCTGTCCCACCAATCCTTCCTCTGCGTGCACGTTCCAATTAGGAGGCAGGGGATTCATGGCCTTTGGATTCTCCACATAAATCACCACGCTGTCATGCCCCTCAGAGGTCTTTAACACCTCAAAGAGGCCTTCCTTCTGCTTCTCGTAAGCCGCCTTGTCCGGGAACTTAATCCACAGCTTTCTGGGGACTAACGCAAAAGGCGTAATCCGCTCACAGATCAGTTTCCCGTCCTTGTCCTCTTCCAGGGAAACACGGCCCTTGATAAAGACCTTGCTGTCCTCCACGATATGACTGCCAAACTTCTCATAATCCCGCGGGAACACGATCACCTCCACCGTTCCCACCAGGTCCTCCACCTGCAAAAAGGCCATCACCTTTTCATTCTTCGTATATTTAATCTTTTTCTCCGCCACCATCCCCCCTATTGTGACAGAGGCGCCATCGGACACCACAGTTCCCCCGTTTTCCTCATTCCATACAAAATCCGCCGTGGTATTGGTAATCTTCTTACGCCACATTTCCTGATACTCTTCCAGAGGATGGCCGCTGATATAGATGCCCAGCACTTCTTTTTCGAAAGCGAGCTTCATCTCCTTGGAATACTCTCCCACATCCGGCAGGCTCACCTGGTAATCCACCTTATCATCCTCGGATGCAATATCAAAGAGGGAAATCTGCCCCGCCAGATTGTTCCTCCGGTTCTGCTGTACACTTTCTATCACCTGCAGATAAACGCTGAGAAGCTGCTTGCGCGTGCCGCCTAAGCTGTCCATGGCGCCGGCCTTGATAAAATGCTCCACGATGCGCTTGTTCATATCCCTGTCCGTCACGCGGCTGGCAAAATCGGCCAGGTTCTTATAAGGGCCTCTGGCCCGTCTCTCCGCCACCACAGCCTCTATCAGCGGTCCGCCCACACTCTTAATGGCGTTTAGCGCATAACGTATCTGGTTGCCGGACACAGAAAATCCCTTTTCCCCCAGATTAATATCCGGCGGCAGAATCTGAATCCCCATACTCCGGCAGGTCATAATATATTCTGACACCTTGCTGGGGTTATCGATCACGGAAGTCATCAGGGCAGCCATAAATTCCACCGGGTGATAGTATTTTAAATAAGCCGTCTGATATGCCACCACGGCATAGCAGGCCGCATGGGATTTGTTGAAAGCATACTTGGCGAAATCCATCATCGTACCATAAATGTGGTCCGCCACCTTCTCGTCAATGCCATTGGCTGCACACCCGGGCACCCCCTCTTCGGGATTTCCGTAAATAAAATTCTTCCGCTCCTGCTCCATCACGTATTGCTTTTTCTTACTCATGGCGCGGCGTACCAAATCGCTCCTGCCCATGGTATAACCGCCCAAATCCCGCACAATCTGCATCACCTGCTCCTGGTACACGATACAGCCGTAGGTGGGCGCAAGGATGGGTTCCAGCTGGGGACAGTCGTAGGTCACCGAATCCGGGTTGTTCTTTCCCTTAATATATTTGGGAATAAAATCCATGGGGCCCGGCCGGTACAAGGAAATACCCGCAATCACATCCTCCAGACTCTGGGGCTTTAGCTCCTTCATGAAACTTTTCATACCGCCGCTTTCTAACTGGAACACCCCTTCTGTCCTGCCCGTGCCAAGAGAGGCTAACACCGCCCGGTCGTCGTAATCTATATGGTCGATGTCGATCAAAATCCCTGTACTTTTCTCCACCAGCTTCACGGCGTTCTGGATTACCGTAAGTGTCCGAAGTCCCAGAAAGTCCATTTTCAAAAGTCCTAACTCTTCAATGGTGGTCATGGGGAACTGGGTGGTGATGGAACCGTCCGACCCTCTGGAGAGGGGCACGAAATTATCCGCCTCCTGGGGACAAATCACCACACCGGCCGCGTGCATGGAGGTATGACGCGGCAGACCCTCCAGGCGCTTACACATATTGATCAGATTGTGTACCTGCTCGTCCTCCTGATAAAGGGTCTTAAATTCCGGGTTCATCTCCAGCGCTTTATCGATGGAAACCCCCTGGTTTTGCTCATTGGGAATCATCTTGGCGATGCGGTCCACATAGGCATAAGGTAAATCCATGACTCTTCCCACATCCCGGATGACACCTTTGGCCGCCATCGTACCGAAGGTAACAATCTGTACGACTTTATCGGCGCCATACTTTTGACCAACATAGTCAATGACTTCCTGCCGCCTCTCGTAGCAGAAATCCACATCAATATCCGGCATGGAAACCCGTTCCGGATTCAGGAAACGCTCAAAGAGAAGGCTGTATTTGATAGGGTCAATATTGGTTATCTTCAAACAATAGGACACAATGCTCCCCGCCGCCGACCCGCGCCCGGGCCCCACGGCAATCCCATTTTCCCGGCAGAAATTAATATAGTCCCAGACAATCAGGAAATAGTCTACAAATCCCATGTCCCGAATGATGCCAAGCTCATATTCCATCCGCTTCTTAAGGCTGCCGTCATCCTGGGGATAGCGCTCCTGCATACCATCCTGACAAAGTTTATTTAAATAAGACCAGGAGTCGTACCCTGCCGGCACCTCATAATGGGGCACCTTGTAATGGCCGAATTCTATCTCCACATGACATCTGTCGGCAATCCTCTGGGTATTCTCCACCGCCTCCCAGGCATAGGGAAAAAGCCCCTTCATCTCCTCCTCGCTCTTGACGTAATACTGACCGCCCTCATAGCGCATACGGTCCTCATCCGCCACCTTCTTGCCTGTCTGCAGGCAAAGCAGGATATCATGGGGCTGGGCATCCTCCGCATAGGTATAATGCACGTCATTGGTGGCTGCCAGGGGGATGTCCAGTTCCTTACTCATACGAAGCAGTACCGCATTCACCGACTGCTGGGCCGGAATGCCATGGTCTTGTAATTCCAGGAAATAATTATCCTTCCCAAAAACGGCCTGATATTTTAAGGCCGCCTTCTTCGCCTCGTCCACCAGACCTTTTTGAATATAACGGGGCACTTCTCCCGCCAGACAGGCCGAAAGTGCGATAATCCCCTCATGGTACTGCTCAAGCACCTCAAAATCCACACGGGGCCTGTAATAATATCCTTCTGTAAAACCTTTGCTGACAATCTTCACCAGATTGGCATATCCCGTATTATTCTCCGCCAAAAGCACCAGATGATAATACCTGTCCTCCCCGCCTGTCAGCTCCCTGTCAAACCGGGAATGAGGCGCCACATAGACCTCGCAGCCGATGACCGGATTGATGCCTTCCGCTTTCGCCGCCTTATAGAAATCAATGACGCCGTACATCACACCGTGGTCGGTGATGGCCGCACTGTCCATGCCCAGCTCTTTTACCCGCTTTACATACTCTTTGATTTTATTGGAACCGTCCAGAAGACTGAACTCCGTGTGGACATGCAGATGTGTAAAAGCCATGATGATATCCTTCCCGAGAGGCCGTATAACCGGCCTGTTTGCGTGTTTTTGCCGTCTCATTTATTATAGACGCTCGGGAAGCATCAGTCAAACGCTGTATGAAAAGCGCCCCAAAGCATCACTGCTCACAGGCCTGACAGGATACGTCCTCCATCAAATACTGCAACAGCATAATATGATACTCTTCATCCTTGATAATCCTCTCCAAAACCGCATTGACGCAGTCATCCGTAATCACCCGGATATGCGCCCTGTACTGCTTGATCGCGGCCTTTTCCGCCTCTATATCCGCAAGAAGCATCTGTTTGACATAGACGGGAATATCCAAATACTCTGGTGTCCACATCTTCCGGCACCCATGATTCTGCTTGGCTGTAAAATCGATATCGCCGCCTAACAGAACGATTAGTTCTCCCAGTTTCTGCAGATGCATCATTTCCGCCATGGCAATTCCCAAAAGTGTCTTTGCCATAGAGCATTTTTCACATGACAGACGGTTTTCGTTATTGATATACTGCGTGATTGCAGATAACTCCGATACGGCTCCGCAATAGTCCACACTGAGTAAGTCAGCGTAGGTCTGATTCCGTTGACATACCGCGATCGGCGGATAAGGCAGATCTGCCATGATTGGTTTGATACCCGCAAAACTGCAGGAGGCTGTTGTCATCTTATTATTTTCACCCATAAATCCATACTCCAAATACAATTAACGCTTTCCTAATTACTATATTGGACTATGCCAAGGATGTGTTAAGTTTTCCCAAAGTTTTTACTTTCACGGTCCGGCAGGCGTCTCATATGATAACAGTAAAACAGCAAGGAGTTTTCCTATGCCCAATTATGAAATGACCCCCGAAACAGCCTTCACAGGACTCCTCATACAAAACCATCCCGGCGCGATCGCATGGATAAAGGGAGACGGCCCCAATTCCACCTTAAGCGGCACCGTGAAATTCTATCACACCATCTACGGCGGCGTACTGGTGGAAGCAGAAATCTTCGGTCTTCCCAATATAGCCACCCCGGGCGCCAGCAATTTCTATGCCATGCACATACACGAATCCGGAGACTGCAGTGAACACTTCACCCACACGGGACTGCACTACAATCCCTTAAATGCGTCTCATCCCGATCATGCAGGGGATATGCCGCCGCTTCTTGGCAACCAGGGCTATGCTTTCAGCGTCTTTTATGATAAAAGATTCGCTCTGCCCGATATTGTGGGCAAATCCGTCATCCTTCACGCAAAACCGGATGACTTCACCTCCCAGCCTTCCGGCAATGCGGGCGATAAAATAGGCTGCGGCAGGATTGAGTGGTTCTCTTGAAAGCCTGCCGGCAGCCCATATCGTTTTCACGATTTCACAGTAAATCCCTTTTCTCCGCCTTGCAGACTGACAGAACCGCAAAGGCCAAGGAAACCACCATCAACATCCCCAGAAAAGCGCCGTTTTCTCTAAGGGTGAGTGCCCCGATATTCCCCTGGGTCAAAAAGACCAGCACAAAGGAACTCACCACCGCCGCTTTGGAAGATTTCATTGTCAACCCGATAAAGAGGGCAATGAAAGCCACCGTCACCGTAACGGCGGACCTGATAAGCAGCGTTATATAAAACGACGGCTGTGTCATATTAAAGTCAATCCGAAAAGAAGATGTCATAAACAGGGACCCTGCCTGGATACAACCGTACACAAACAGCTTGGTAAGCGCCAGGGCCGCAAAGTCAAAAATCCACACCGCAAGCATCTGGGAGGCCAATATTTTCTGTCGCTTGATGGGATACGAGAACATCAGACCCATGGTTCCATTACGATATGCACTGATGATAAAGGAGGACAGCATTACACCGCCCAATATCAAAAAGGACATACCTGTAAACATTTCGATGGAAGAGGATATAAACTCGTTTCCAGGTGCTGCGTCCGGCACGCCCGTATCCGGGTCATTGGCAATCCCCATGTAAGCCAGGGCATAGATAAACAGGGTAAGAACCGCCGCCAGCACCACCGTCTTTATCACGTATTTGCCAATATTGTTTTTCTTCCACTCCAGCTTAATCAGTTTCCACATGATTTTCCGCCTCCTCTGTCAGTTTCATGAAATAGTCTTCCAATGTCTCCGTCTGTTTCCCGATGGCAAGTACGGGAACATCAGCCAGGGCCAATTGTTTTGTGATATCCTGCACAGAAACACGATTATCGTACACCCTGATGACGCCGTCATCCATCACCTTGAAATTCCGAATACCCGATTTTTCTGCCAGCACATAGGCAGCCTTTTGTGTATGATGCACAGACAGTTCCACATAGGACATACTCATCTGCGCAATCTCTTTCATGCCGATTTCCTTGCGCAGGATACCCCGGTGAATCACGCCCACGGTATCCGCTATGCTCTCGATCTCCGAGAGGATATGGGAAGAAATCATGATGGTTGTGCCATACTCTGCACACAGCATTTTCAACAGGTTACGAATCTGCCTCATCCCCGCCGGGTCCAGCCCGTTGGTGGGCTCATCCAGAATCAAAAGTTCCGGCCTGCAAAGAATTGCCCTGGCAATCCCCAGACGTTCTTTCATCCCCAGGGAATACTGCTTGACAGGCTTTGCAGCCGCCTCCGTCAAATCCAGCATGGCAAGGGTCTTCTCGATACTGCCGTGGTGGTAATATCCCATATACTCCGCATGAAGCCTTAAGTTCTCATATCCGGACATACGTTCATAAAAAGCGGGAAATTCAATGATGCTCTCCATGCGCCTTAGCACCTCATAAGACTGGGGTGTGAGTTTATTTCCCAAAATCTCAATTTCACCTGCCGTGGGTTTCCAGAGATTTGTGATCATCTTCATGACCGTGGTCTTACCGGCCCCGTTGGGGCCAAGAAACCCGTAAATCTCACCTTTTTTGATGTGAATATCAACGTCTTTTACCAGTTCTTTTCCGCCAATGGTCTTGGTCAGGCGGCTGGTCTGTAAAATATAGGACATATGTCTGCCTCCCTTCTGTACGAATCCCATTGTAGCGGACCTGCTTTTCAAAACTCTTGCACAAATCTTACAAATTTCTTTCGCCTCCTGCAGACTGTCCGGCAGTCCTTTAAGCTAACAAAATATTCTCCTTAACTTTACCGTAAATGTGGTCCGTACATGAGACGTACTGTCCAAGAGAATATCCCCGCCCATCTGCCATGCCAGATTCTTTGCTATGGTCAGGCCCAGGCCGTTGCCCTGCACCTTGCGGCTTCTGGAATCCTCCATGGTAAAAAGCCGGTCAAAGACACGCTTGGAAAAAGCCTTGTCAATGCCCGGCCCTTTATCCACCACCTCAAGATAGACGTTTTCTTCGTCTGTGTTAAGAAAGATACCCAAATACCGCCCCTCAGAGCCATAGCGGATTACATTGGAGAGCAGATTTGTCAAGATTCTGTGCAGCGCCTCTTTGTTCCCTTGTATATAGACAGCGGTCTCCGGCACATCCACTTCCACCTGAAAGTCCGCTTCCGATAACATTTCATAGAAATCCAAAATGTTTTCCCGACAGAGTTCACAGATATCCAGCCGGGAAAGTTCCAACTCCGTATCGCCCGCCTCCAATTTCGCCAAGGTAAAAAACTGATTAATCAGCTCCATCAGACTCTGGGCCTTCTGCTGCGTCTTTACAAGCATCTCTGGAGAGGCCTCCCCATCTATCCTCATAATTTCCAGATACCCCAATATCACCGTCATAGGCGTTTTCATATCATGGGAGATATTGGAGAGCATTCTCTTGGCCGCCAATTCATAGCGCCGGTAATCCGCTCTCGTCTTCCGCTGCTTTTCCAACAGACGATTGATCTGTGCTGCCAATTCCATGAATTCCTTATTCTCTGTAAAGATCATCAGGCTCTCATCGCCCTCAGCATCCAAAATCTTCTTTAGTTGTATGTGAATCTCCCGCAGTTTTCTCTGGGTGCCGGTTCGAAACGCAAACTGCTGGTAAAGAACAATCCCCAACAAAAATAGAATAAACAGAAACAAAACAAATATGACCATCTTGTCATTCATGCAAACGCCCCTTCTCACACACTGCCAAGTTTATAGCCAATCCCCCAGACCGTAAGAATATACACCGGTTTGCGGGAATCCTCTTCTATCTTATTGCGCAGTCTGCTGATATGCACATTGACGGCATTTTCATCCCCCAGGTAGGCATCGTTCCACACCAGCGAATATATCTGCTCCTTGGTATACACCTTTTTCGGATTCTGCAAAAGGAGCTTCAAAATCTCAAACTCCTTCGCCGTCAGTTCCACCTTCTGTCCCCTCTTAGTGACCGTATAATCCGTCAGGTTCATGGTCAAATCCCCAGCCTTCAATATGACATCCGTGTCAGCACTGGCATTGTCATAATGCATTGTCCTGCGGAGCGCCGCCTTAATCCGTGCCAGAACTTCCACCACGGAGAAAGGCTTGGTAATATAATCGTCCGCCCCCAGCCCCAGTCCTAAGGTCTTATCACTCTCCGTATCTTTGGCAGAGAGAATCATAATGGGAACAAAACTCTTCTGACGGATATGTTCCATCACGCCCATACCGTTTAATTTCGGTATCATCAAATCCAATAAAACCAAATTAAAAGTGTCCTCGTCAAATTTTTGACAGGCCTCCTGGCCGTCAAAAGCGCAGATTACTTCATAATTTTCCGTAGAGAGGAAATTTTTTAGCATCTCGCTGATCTCTGCATCATCCTCTACCAGCAATATCCTGTATTGTTCCATAACGAAAGCTTCTCCCCTTTATGAGCGCATAATGATATAAAGTCCCTGTACCATATAGATACAGGGACTCTCTATTACCGCCTTATAAGTATTTCTTCAGCGCGTCTACCTTGTCAAGCTTCTCCCAAGGCAAATCCAAATCATTACGGCCAAAGTGTCCGTAAGCAGCAGTCTGCTTGTAGATTGGACGGCGCAGGTCGAGCATCTTGATGATGCCGGCAGGTCTTAAATCAAAGTTCTCACGCACGATCTCCACCAGCTTGTCATCGGCAATCTTACCGGTGCCAAAGGTATCTACCATAATAGAAGTAGGCTGTGCCACACCGATTGCATAGGACAGCTGAATCTCGCACTTATCAGCAATGCCTGCCGCTACGATGTTCTTCGCCACATAACGTGCCGCATAAGCCGCGGAGCGGTCAACCTTGGTGCAGTCCTTGCCGGAGAAAGCGCCGCCGCCGTGGCGTGCATAGCCGCCGTAGGTATCCACGATAATCTTACGGCCTGTCAGACCTGCATCCCCGTGCGGTCCGCCGATGACGAAACGGCCTGTAGGGTTGATAAAGAATTTCGTCTGGTCATCCAAAAGCTCCTTTGGAAGAACCGGGTCAAACACATATTTCTTGATATCCTCATGAATCTGTTCCTGTGTCACATCCTCGTCATGCTGGGTGGATAATACCACTGCCTCGAGACGAACCGGCTTGCCAGCCTCATCATACTCTACGGATACCTGGCTCTTGCCGTCGGGTCTCAAATATTTCAGAGTGCCGTCCTTACGAACCTTGGTGAGCTGTAAAGCCAGCTTGTGTGCCAAGTCGATGGGGTAAGGCATATACTCTTCTGTCTCGTTGGTGGCATAACCGAACATCATGCCCTGATCGCCGGCGCCTGTGTCAAGATCGTCGTTCTGCTCACCCTTCTTCGCCTCAAGGGCCTTGTCTACGCCCATAGCGATATCGGCAGACTGCTCATCAATTGCTACAAATACAGCGCAGGTATTGCCGTCGAATCCGTACTCAGATTTGGTATATCCAATCTCCTTTACGGTATCACGCACGATTTTCTGCATATCAACATACGCATTGGTGGTGATTTCACCTGTTACCAGCACGAATCCTGTACAAACTGCGGTCTCACATGCCACACGGCTCATGGGGTCTTTCTCCATGCAGGCATCCAGGATGGCGTCGGAGATGGCATCGCAGACTTTGTCGGGATGGCCTTCTGTTACGGATTCTGAAGTAAATAGTCTTTTTTCCATTTTATCCTCCTTATGGTACTTGAAAATTAAAGTAGTCCGCTGATTTCTCACGAAATAAGCGGACCCGACAGTCGATAATCAAATCCTCTTATTGTTCGATCTGTCAATGACAGCATTTCGCTCAGGTTGGCACCTTCCTCGCAAGGGGTTGCCGTGGCTTCATAGATCCTCTGTATCTCCACCACTCTGAATAAGAGAAAACTTACAATATGGAATTTTCATATCTGTAGATACAATACACCCTGACCGTGAATCTGTCAATATGTAAATTTTCTTTTTTATCGGCCGCCTTTTCCCTGGCTTTCGGAAAATAAAAAACGCCGAATCTCCCCACAGGACATCGACGTTTGTTCTTTGTCATCATCAACCGACTTTCAATCTAAATTTCTGCAGATCCCGCTCCGTGGTCACCAGATCGATCTGGGCGCCCAGACTCTGCAGTTTCAAATGAAAATCCTCATAACCGCGCTCGATATATTTGATATCGTCCACCGTGGTAATCCCGTCCGCCGCAAGACCTGCGATCACCAGCGCGGCGCCGGCACGTAAATCAGGCGCGGTAATATTCGCGCCGGTATACTTGGGCACACCGTCAATAATCGCCGTGTTGCTCTCCACCTTGATATTGGCGCCCATACAGGTAAGCTCGTCCACATATTTGAAACGATTCTCGAAAATACTCTCCGTCACAATGCTGGTTCCGGCAGACAATCCCAGCGCTACGGTAATCTGGGGCTGCATATCTGTGGGAAAACCAGGATACGGCAGTGTCTTCACATGGGTATGGCCAAGGGGTTTGGCCGCCACCACGCGCACCGCATCATCGGACTCCTCTATCTCACAGCCGATTTCCAAAAGTTTAGCACTGATGGATTCTAAGTGTTTGGGAATCACGTTCTTCACCGTCACGTCACCCTTGGTCACCGCAGCGGCAAACATAAACGTGCCCGCCTCAATCTGATCGGGTATGATACCATACTCCGTACCGTGCAGTTTAGACACACCCTTGATACGAATCACATCCGTACCTGCGCCCTTGACATTGGCGCCCATACTGTTTAAAAAGTTCGCCAAATCTACCACATGAGGCTCCTTGGCCGCATTCTCAATCACCGTCTGGCCTTCTGCCATGACAGCCGCCATCATGACATTCATGGTGGCACCCACTGTCACCACGTCCATATAGATATGGTTCCCTTTGAGTTTATTTGTTTCTGCAATAATCAATCCATGTTCAATTCCCACATTGGCCCCCAGCGCGCGAAACCCCTTAATATGCTGGTCGATTGGCCTAAGTCCAATGTTGCATCCGCCCGGAAGCGCTACTTCCGCCTTACTGTATTTCCCTAACAGCGCTCCTAACAGATAATAGGAGGCCCTGATCTTTTTGATATAATCGCCTTTGATCACCAGGTTATGAACCTGCGAGGCATTGACCTTTACCGTATGTCTGTCCACCCGGTTGATGATCACGCCTATACTTTCCATCGCCTGCATCATCACATTCGTGTCTCTGACGTCAGGCACATTTTCTATCAATACGGTCTCGTCCGTCATCGTGGCTGCCGCCAGAATCGCCAGCGCCGCATTCTTCGCACCACCGATTTCCACCTCGCCGACTAACGGATTCCCACCTTTAATCGCATATTGTTCCATTTATGTTTACTTGCCTTTCTCACACAAAAATGCTAAACATATAACTAACAGTATACCATAATCTTTCCATTTGTAAATGGGCAGATTAATTCAGATAGTCAAAAGGATTCACCTGGCCGCCATTTATCAGTATTTCAAAATGCACATGTGGTCCCGTACTCACGCCGGTATTACCGCTTAAGGCAATCTTCTGGCCCTGGGTCACCGTCTGCCCCTGGGATACCAAAACTTTACTCAGGTGGCCGTATCTGGTCTGCCTGCCGTCCGCATGATTGATATAGACCACATAGCCATAGCCGCTGCCCCAGCCTGCTTTTGCCACAGTTCCGGTAGAGGATGCCATGACTGCCGTTCCCACCGGTGTCGCCCAGTCCACACCTTTATGATAAGTGCTGGCCCCTCTGGTGGGTGCCCTTCTCCTGCCAAAGCGGGAGGTCAGTCTGCCGCCGGAAATCGGTTTGATATAGGTGGGCGGAATCTTCGTACCGCGCTCCACAATCTTGGGCACAGCTTCATAGGTGATCTCTTCTTTCAAAATCTCCCTGCCAACCTCTTCCTTATTCCGATAAGACACGTTGGCCACCACCTTGCGGTGTCCCGCAGAGGGTTCCTGCAGCGTCTGTGTCTCATTCGTATACCAGTTATCATTGTCCACATAGATGACTTCTGCTTCGTAGTCTTCCTCATAATACATCTGCTCTGTACGTTCCACAGAAAGTTCCGGTTCCGGCACAGTCACGATCAGCTCGTCCCCCACGCGAATCATGGAATCCTCACTCTCGATGGTCTCGTTCATGGCAACCAAATCTGCCAGCGGTATCTCATTTTTCTCCGCAATCTGAGAAAGCGTATCCCCGGATACCACTTCATAAATCTGCTCTTTCTCCTGATCTTTGGTCACCTCTTCAATGGCCTTGGAAAGAGGCGTCAGTTCATAATCCTGCAGATAGGATTCTACGACCTCCACAGTATCCCCAAATCCCAGTGACAAAAGTCCCAGTTCATAATCCCCAAAATCCTTCTCCGCAGCCGGTTCAATATCCTTAAACATCTCATCTATCGCAGCGTTGATGCCCACGCTGGTCATGACTTCCTCGGCTTCTTCTTCCTCTCTTTGTTCCTCCGTAGAATAAATCTGTGTCGTAAGCACATTCAGCTCTCTCTCGGAGTCCAGCACCAAATCCACATTGTAGGTATTCTTACTGTCATATTTGCGGATGGAAGCCTGTAGCAGCGCAAGTACCTCCTGGGTGCTCGCAAGATTTACCGTATACTCGTTAATCTTCACAGTGTATGAGCGATTCAAGGTCTCCTTCACGCTTGCGCGAAGAGCCGTTACCATATTTGAAATTATGACATCATCGTCATCTATGGCGCCCCAAAGCACCTCGTCTCCCGCAAAGGTCAAATCGCTCTGTGCAAGCACCATCTCGTCACTGCTTTCCGCAAGCTTCTTTCTGGCCGCGATCAGACAACTGTCAACCTCTTTAATATCGCCCATCACGCCCACCTGCATACCGTTTAGATACACCGTAAAAATATTGTCGCCCGTGCTTTCTAAGCGCTGCATATAGGGCAGACAAAAGGCGGCTGCGATGATCGCAAGCACCGCAACCTTAATATATGCAATTTTCATCTTTTTATAATGTCTGCTGATAATTTTCATCTCATAAATCCATCGATAATGGGGATAAGATTGATCACGATATCTGCGATCACCCCGATCAGTATCAAAACACAAACCGGAAGCACTGCTTTACTGCCCTTTGCTTCCCTTGGCTGTTTGCCCAATTCTTCCGTAAAAGCTGCCTGTACATTGCGGTATACTTTCACATTTTCCTTGTGCACAAAGTCCTCGGACTGCTTAAGGCGCTCCTCTAAGAGAGCCTTAACCTGCGAAAGCGTCTGCTCCATATCCACGCTCTGTGCGCCGCCGGTCTCCATGCCCTGAAGCTTCTCCATACATTCTTCCAGCACCTTCTTTACTTCCGCCACATTCTCGGCAGTCTTTAGATTCACACTGCGAATCTCCTGCATGATCTCGTCATAAGCCTTTAACTGGTTCTGCATCTGCTCCATCCTGGCAGCCTCCGCCGCCGAATTAGCCCGAATCATCTCCTGTGCATTTCTTTTCTGCGCCAGTTTATCAATAAACGTATCCATCCTATTCTCCATTCCGATTCTGTCTTTAGACATGATTCCCATTTATCCCATTCTCTTATCATCCGTAATAATTTCAAGCATGTCTGCATTTTAACATTTTTCTACGGTGATGACAATAAAGAAAAGACATTTGTGCACATTGCATATTTTTTTCTTTCCATTTTCTATCCATTTGTAAATATTAACGATAACTTTACACCATGTTCATAATTTATTCATATTTAGGAAGTATACTTTAAACATACCAAACGAGACAAGATGTAGTGTTATCATTACACACATGGATAAATTTTTTCATAATAGCCCGGGTGCCGAAAGGTGCCTGGGCACTCCTCATTTTAGCGGAAAATAAATCTCAAAAGAGGGAGCGGCGCTCCCTCTTTTCATGAATACTCCTATGTTGCTTCCTTTTGGCCGACAGGCACTATTCTCTTCGTCCCTGTCCTTCCTGTTCAATGTGCAGAATCTCCTCATTTAAGGACATCATCCTGACATCTAATGCCGCCACCATCTGGGCGCACTCCACCAGCTGTTCCTTGATATGTTCCGGCGCATTTCCCTCAAACTTATAATGAATCTTATGCTCCAGGCTGGCCCAGAAATCCATCGCCACTGTACGAATCTGAATCTCCACCTTGGCATCCGCAATCCTGTCGGATAGGTAGACCGGCACCGTCACCAGCATATGATAACTCTTATAGCCGCTGGATTTAGGATTCACAATATAGTCCTTAACGGAAATCACACGAATGTCTTTCTGGTTACTAATCATCTCTGCAATCTGATAAATGTCCGATGCAAAAGAACAGATTACGCGAATACCCGCTATGTCATTGACATAACGCACCATATTATCAATGGTAGATTCATAACCATGTTTCTTAAGTTTCTTGACGATGCTTTCCGGCGTCTTAATGCGCCACTTGATATGCTCGATCGGATTGTACCGGTGTACATGCTGGAACTCATCGTTCAAAATTTCCAACTTTGTTGCAATCTGTTTCAGAGCGGAATTATAAATCAGCTGGACCTCTTTCCAACTGTCAATATCTCCGTCCCGATCTCTGTCTACAATCACTTCCACGTTTTACTGATCCCCCGATTACTACTTACTTTTATCATTCCATAGCAATGCCGGCATTTTATATCCTTTGCACTGCTCACAACTATCGTCTATATTATATCATATCCGACATAATAAATGTATATTATTCACAAAAATTTAATACTTTTTTATTAATTATTGTATATTTTCACCTTCATTTTTAGTCATATCTTTCATTTGGCAACAATATATCATGGGTACGGTCACCACAAAAGGATACATATAACGTATCAGCACCGCAGGTGACAACAATAAGGTCAGATAATACGCCGCCAGAAAAAGTACAGGCAGTATCATTTCGTACTTTCTTCGATATATGGCGGCCGCCACATACATACACAACATCCACCAGTAAAAGGCAGGTGCAAACAGAATCCGCAATACCGGAATCTGCTGATAAGCATTATCTGACACAATCCGTTCCAGCGCACTGCGAACCCCCGGCAGATAACTGTGGGGAACAATCTCACAGCCTGCAGGCATCGTGCGGGTATCCGTGGAAAGATAACCAAATCCGCTCTCTGTACCAATGCCGTATATCTGCGCGTGAGAAATATCTTCCAGATACCAGTATCCCACGCAATTATCCAAAAAAGCGTCTATATAGACTGCCGGGTGTTTCATCCCAAGCCTCGCCCAGGTCTTTAAAAACCCTGCCGGGTCATCATGTATCACCGCCCGATTCTTGACCGGGTCCGCCAGATGCGGGTCATAGGCCGCAAAGACCCACGCAGAGGGAATGTATTTTTCCAACTCCTGTCTAAGCTCCGGCTCTATCCGCTGTTCCTCCATCACTCTCGTCCGGGCCATCTGCTGCAACGGCACGCTCAGCATCTCCCGCGGGCTGCCGCTGTGGGCATTGGCGGCTGTCCGAAGTCCCAGACTGCCAAGGCCAAAGAAAACCAGCGCCGCCGCTGACAGCAGCAAGTATCTTATTCCGCCGTCAGCCCTCTTTCTTTCGCCTTTCTCAACCTCCTGCCATCTTAGATATCCCCCGTAAACAAGCGGCACGCTGAGCACAAATGCATACAGCGCATTGTTTCGAAACAACAGCAAGAGGAGAGAAAGTATTACATAGACGCCTCCATCCCGTCTATCAATCTGCATCTTCCGATCGCATATCATATGGTAGAGAGTGAGTATATAAAGCAGGACCAGCGCCGAAAAGAGCACATCCTTTGTGGTGCTTATGGAAAGTACCGCATTGGTGGGAAACAAGCCGTAAAAGGCTAAAAGCAGCATACGCTGCCACACAGGAACCTGTTTCACATATAAGTAGGAAAGCGCAAAAGCAAAAGCGCCTGCCATCAAAAGCATCTGCACCACGGAATGAACTGCCATGCCCGCGCTGTAAGAGCCAAGCGCTGCGCCCAGCCGAAAAAAAGCTCCTAGAAATAAGGTATGCAGAAGCGGATGATGAGTGCTGTAATCATGCGCAATCACCTGATAGAGCTGTCCTTCCGCATCGTAGGCGAAGACAGAAGGATAATAGGCCAAAAAGACAGGCAGCCAGCAAAGCAAAATAATGCCGCCGTAAAAAAGCCGGACCTGCCAGAGGGGATAGCTTTTGCGTAACGCCCCTTCCTCTTTTCTCACCGGCCCTTTATATTGTATAATCGGCGCGATACAGGATGCCGCCGCCACAGACAGGCATACGGCCGCCGCAAGAGACTGCAGCACACGCTGTACACCGCCAAAAATCGTCTCATCCGTTTCCAGACGAACCCCCATCACGTAAGAGGCCGAAAGAAGCGCTCCCCAGAACCAGGCATGTCTGAGCAGTCTTTTATCCGGCTGGCATAACAATCTCCGAATCAGCCTGTAAAAGATAAAAGCGCCTGCCAGCCAGAACACTGCCATAACGAGAAGCACCAGCCTGGGGGAATGAAAAATCCGATGCCTTGAAAAGGCTATCAGCATTTCTCTGAAAACCCTGCTCCTATTTTCCACTAAAGATATATTTATGACAGCAAGTAAAAGAGATATTCCATTTATCATTCTTTTTTTCCGCGTTGACATTGAAAACTCTCCTTCTTCCATATACTTAACTCAGTATAACATTGAATATCCAAAAGAAAAAGTGTTTACATTTGACCCTCGGATTTGTATAGTAATCTGTATAATCCATTGAAAAGGAGAATCTTATGTTTCGTTTATGGGCCAGGGAATTTAAAGACAACCATATGTTAAAAGATACCGTCATTGAAGATAACCGCAGTGAAACGCGCACCCACAAAGTCTTCCATGCCTTAGAGGAAGTCTGCCTGCAATTCGATCTGGGGAAGCCTATCTGGCTGGAATCCACTGTTTCCGATTTTAAAAGGCACCGCAAAGCACGGTTTACACAGGATAATTTCATTGAAGAAATTCCTTTTGACTATCTGGAAATCCAAGTGATCGAAGAAGATTAATCTCATCACAATGAATAGAAATTTCATTTTTCTTTTGCATAAATCCATTGACTTTGCATACTTTAAGTAGTAGTATCATAGTATATTTAACATAGTATTGAAAACTATGTGTTGTGACACAGACACAGTTTGATGCCAAACGATAGTTTTCGATGTATCCTATGTTTCGAGGAGTAGGAAAGGAAGGGATTTTATGCAGATTACAATTCGTGAACCCGGAAGTGCAATTACACATTTTATAGGAATGATGATGGCCATATTCGCAGCTACGCCGCTGATGGTGAAAGTTGCCGTAACCTCCGACCACACCGCTTTTATCTCCATGGCCGTTTTTATCGGCAGTATGGTGGCACTCTACGGCGCCAGCGCCATTTACCACAGTATCACCGTAAAAGACAGGCTGCTAAAAATGTTTCGCAAATTAGACCACATGATGATCTTTGTACTGATTGCAGGTTCCTATACCCCTGTCTGTCTGATTGTCTTAGGCGGAAATCTGGGCTATACACTGCTTGCCGTGGTATGGGGCATCGCCATCGCCGGCATGATCATCAAAGCCTGCTGGATTACCTGCCCGAAATGGTTTTCTTCCGTCATATACATCGCCATGGGATGGGTATGTCTGGCCGTCTTTGGCCGACTCTGGAACACGCTCCCCAAGAGCGCCTTCTTATGGCTTCTGGCCGGCGGCATCATTTATACCGCAGGCGGCGTCATCTACGCACTCAAACTGCCCATCTTTAATTCCAGACATAAGAACTTCGGTTCCCATGAGATCTTCCATCTCTTTGTGATGGGCGGAAGCATCTGCCACTTTATTTTCATGTATCTGTATGTAGCATAAACCGCCATCTGACCGAGGCAGCTTTGCGGAAAGTCATATACCGCGTAGTCTTTGTCCTATGCGGAATCGATAAAGAGCTCTGTATCACCGCTTAACCGGGATACAGAGCCCTTTTTATTTCTTCTTAATTAGAACATCGTGGGATTAATCCTCATACCCATTGGGGTTCGTGCTCTGCCATTTCCAGGAATCGGCGCACATCTCTTTGATGCCGTACTGCGCTTCCCATCCAAGTTCCCGCTTTGCCTTATCGGCATTGGAATAGCAGGTAGCGATATCGCCCGCTCTTCTCTCCTTAATCACATAAGGAATCTTCACGCCTGTTGCTTCCTCAAAGTTCTTCACGATGTCAAGCACGCTGTAGCCCACACCTGTGCCCAGGTTATAGATGCACAGACCTGCTTTCTCCTCAATCTTCTTAAGCGCTTTCACATGACCAAGAGCCAGGTCTACCACATGGATATAGTCGCGCACGCCCGTGCCGTCCGGGGTATCATAGTCATTACCGAAAACACCCAGCTCTTTGAGCTTGCCCACAGCCACTTGGGTAATATAAGGCATCAGGTTATTGGGGATACCGTTTGGATTCTCGCCAATCGTACCGCTCTTGTGAGCACCGATTGGATTAAAGTAACGAAGCAGAATCACGTTCCACTCCGGGTCAGCCTTCTGGATATCCATTAAAATCTGCTCCAGCATGGATTTGGTCCAGCCATAAGGATTGGTACACTGTCCTTTCGGGCACTCCTCCGTAATCGGAATCATCGCCGGATCGCCGTACACTGTTGCAGAGGAAGAAAAGATGATGTTTTTCACATTATGTTTCCTCATCACATCTACTAAAGTAAGCGTACCTGCGATATTATTCTCGTAATACTCCCAAGGCTTTTGTACGGACTCGCCTACCGCTTTCAACCCTGCAAAATGAATACAGGAATCAATCTGCTCTTTCGCAAATACATCTTCCAGAGCCTCCCTGTCCAAAATATCCGCTTTATAGAATTTCACCGGTTTCCCTGTAATTTTCTCCACTCTCTCAAGAGATTTCTCGCTGGAATTCGAAAGATTATCAACCACCACTACGTCATAGCCGGCGCTCTGTAATTCCACCACTGTGTGAGAACCGATATACCCCGCACCGCCTGTCACCAATATTGCCATATAACCCACCTGTCCTTTCCTGGAAAATGTGATTTTTGTTACCGGCCCTACGCTGTCCGGCAACCGTTTACCTTCTTAACTTATCCCAAGTGTACTACGTTTTGCTCCTGGGATTCAATATTTTAATGTTATTCAAAGCTGTCAAAATGTTATATTGTTATATACAGATACTTTCTGTCCAAATCATTTCCTGTCATACCTATAGTCCGCTTGCCAAATCCCTATCCCATGATGCCCTATGGTATTTCCCCGTCAAAGTTCAATGCCGTTCTCCTGGCATAATTTCCTGGCACTCTCCACAGAATCGATGCCCGTCATATTTTTGATGGGAGCAAATTCTTTATTCCTGACCACTTCGTAGGGCAGACAGGAATCCAGTTCGTGAATCATATCCAGAACCAGCTGTTCAAACTTATACCCGTTAGGCGCCTCCGGTTTCACCAGCTCTCCCTTTTCATCCAGATGGGGTATCTTCTTCTCCACAATGTGAAGGGGCAGCTCTCTTGCAACAATCTCCTCCAAATCTTTCTCCCGGAACAGGTAATTCAGTATCACGCCAAAATTATAAGCCGGTTCTCCGTTCTCATCCTTGGCCTCCATGAGCTCCTTCGTCATATCATAATACTCCACGATGGAGGGCCTTCCATCCTCTAAGCACATGGCGCCCACTTTCTCATCCGGCGCATTCTTCCTGACCACCTTGGCGCCCACTGCGCTGTTGGTGGCTATCGTAGCCCCCACGAAACAAGGATCTGCAATCCGCTGTAACACATTATCTACAGCAAACACATTCAGCCACTCCACGCCCGCTTCCCGAAGCTTGTCCACCACGCCCCATTTCATCATGGAATGGAACCACCCGCCGCTGCCGTTGGGAGAGGTGGAAATCTTATACTTCGTCTCCATATAGACCTTACCCTCATAATCAGACACCGGCGCCATATCCTGTATAAAGAAAGTCACGTAATCCGCATTGTAACCAAAATAATCTTTCTCCTCAAAAAAGGCCGTCGTTGTTTCATGGTTCTTATCGCTGGTCATAACATAGAGCGGAATCCATGCCCCTGCCTGATGCACCACATCCATCAGATTCTCGATCAACCGCTGGAAGATATAAACCTCCTTCGTCAAGCCGATGTTGTATATGCCTTTGGGCGCATCAGAACCAAGCCTTGTGCCCATACCGCCGGCAAGGAGCACCGCCCCTACCTTGCCCGCCCGTATCGCATCAAGGCCTATCCTGGTAAACTCTTCTCTTTTCTTTTCAATCTCCGAAAGCTGCATGGCCCCCACAGGCTCAATCTTTCCGCGGGGATTGAGGGTTTCCTTTTCCTTACAGTAAGACAACATATCGAAGTCTGTCTGCTCAATCTGCGTAAGCAATGCCTCTTTCTCTTCTTTTGCAAGTTCCCCGTAATATTTCAATACGTGCAGCTGCCCGTATTTTTCCAGCTTATCATATGCCTCCTGATATCCCATAGAAACCTCCTTCTACATGCTATTATATAGTTTTCATTTTAACACAAAGAAGTATTTCTCTCAATGGGATATTTGCGGCATTATGAATGCCTATTATAAATGCTGTAATTTGTCTAAAAAGACCTGATAAAACTGCCGCTCCTGCATCTCAAGACGTTGTATTTCCATGCTTTTGGCTCCTTGTCGGCGCGGATTGTCTAGGTCATAAATGGCTTTTCTGACCGCCGCCATGGCAGACGCTGCGCTGCTTCCCAGAATATCATCGGGATTGGCCCTGCCCTGTAATTGGTTTGTAAGACGTTGTACCATCATCTGTGAAATATGACCCAGCATCCCATTGGATTTCACGCCAAGTCCGTTGGCGCCCACTTCTTTTGCCGCCTCCATCCATGCTTTTCTGACGCTTCCCGGCGCGTTCGGACCCACCCTGTCAAAGGCCTCGGCAGCATAATCTTTCTCTGCGGCTGTATCCTTTCCCTTTTCTTCTATCGTCTGCAGAAAATCCGGCGTCTCCTCTCGCCGATAATCCCGCCGCTTTTCATATGCATAATCGGAAAGCGTCTGTGTTGTTGTAATCCCGCTTATATTCATTTCCCATTCCTCCCGCCATGATTCGTAACCGCTAAATTTGTTCTCCGGCTTTCATGATACCGTCTGCAAGTTCCTTCCTCCTAACGGACAGATACCGCTTTATGCAACTTCATCTCCTGCCCCACCATGGCAATCTGTCCGGGAATCCGTTCCATAAATCCTGTCCGGACACCTGCCCAAGCCGCTTCGCTCTCCAGATGACAGCAGGCTTTCCCCTTATAAATCGTTTCCCACAACACACCCAGCAGCTTCGGTGTGATTTCTTCTAAGGAAATTCCGCAAAGACTCCCCGGCACATACCGCTCCACTATTCTGGACGCTATGTAGGGCAGATAAATGTCTCCTAGCTGCTCTAGTCCTACGCTCTCCCGCACAATATCTTCATATAGATATTTATCCGCCTCCATTATGGAATGCAATAATGCATATATGGTACCAAGCTTGTGGGCCGGTTCACTAGAAACAAACCAGTCCGCCAAATCCCGCACATAGCCATAACACATAATATCCGCCCAAAGGTTCTTATCCCAGGCACTGTTAAAATCTTCACAAAGAATATACTCCATCAACGCAATGGTATCCTTGTAAGAACCCTGCATTTCTTTCAACCGGAACCCGTATATTTTGTGCCCTTCTAAGGGCACATCAATTACATCCACGATCTCCTCGATGGCCGACCGCGCAAACCGTTCCTGCATCCAAAGCAGGTTCTGTTCCTTGGGGCCGCATCCTCCTTCATAGTCCATAAAAACGGGCTGATGACAAAACGTAAAGATGCCATACTTTTGATATACTTCCGGATAGACTACCGTGTAGCGCTGATATGCTATCGGATTTTCCTTAAGGCATAGCAGATTTGGACTCATTTCATTGACATAATGTCCCTGATAAATGATGCCTGCACCTTTGTAGTAAGTATGGCTTTCTGATATGCCGCATCTTCTGCGGGGTACTGGCGTAATCGCCTCCGGCAGTACAACCTCGTCAATCTGTACGCCCCTGTAGTCTAAGATAGGCACTCTGTCCGTTTGTAATAGAAAATCTGTCAGCTCCAACCTGTCTTTTCATCTCCCTGTCATCTATCTCATTTTTCCGGAGTAGATTCTATGACCCCGCTGGTATCAGACACCATCGTATTAGAATCCTTGACGGTTCTGCCACAATCCCCCTCCAAAATGTCGGTCGGTTTGGCAATCTCCATACTCATAGTTGTCTTCGCACCACCTATCCAGACGGTTGTCATCATAATCTTGGAACCATCCGGCTTTACGATAATCTCCGTATCTGTTTTTTCTTCGTCCTGCCTGCTTTGTTTGTCCTCCCTCTCCAGCTCCACATCCCTGACAGAATATTTTGCCTTCTGCATCTCTTTCTGCGATGTCTGCTGATCGGACTGCTCCGGTATGCTGTTTGTGTAAGAATAAAAACCCGCTTTGTTCTTATGATATTTGTTGGTAGTCGCCGCGTTGGGATAATGATGATATCCAATTCCACTTATGCTCATGTTATCCTCCCCTTGTATCATTCTTTCATTGTTAAATCTTTCTATTGATAATACGAGTGGTTTGACAAAAAAGTTTCACGGCGGCAAAGATATGTAATAAAAGAGTGAAATGTTGTTATGAAATTTCTCACGGCGGCCAAATGGGACGATTGCACAAAAAGACACAAAAAAGGTGCATGGCTGGGAATTTTATCCTCAGTCATGCACCTTTACTTTACAATTCAATGCCTATCCACTGCAAAATTTCTAACCGCCTGCGCCACCCTGCACGCTTCCTTGGGTGTACAGTACAATCGGGCCGATGCCTCCAAAGCAATATCCGTAATCTCGGCGTTTTGAAGGTAAAACTCTACTTCCTTGGGAGAGAATGTATCATATGCCTCATTTTGGAAAGCAATAATCAAATCATTCAGCTTCCTAAAGTGCTCCATCAGGGCTCCAAAGTCCTGTATCCTGTCTATGGTGCTGTTGCCGTAAGCTTCTTTTTCCAGCTCAGATACCGCAATTACCTGCATAGACAGCTTTAACTCTCCCGTTATGTCAGAGGCTTCCATCAATACATCCGGACGCTTCTTTAAGCATTCCAAAATATAATCTTTGGCCCCGGCTATATCCTTTTTCGCAAAGAAGGCGGCAAGGCGTTCCTTCATCTCCGCAGTCTCCCGCTTTTCATCCGTCATGCCAACCTTGCACTCATAAGCTTTCAGCCCTCTCGCCTGCACCCACACGTAGAGCAGAAATTCAGAAATAAATCCATATACCCGTTTATGATAATCGTCGTAGCCAGAGGCATCTATCTTCTCCTCCGCCTTCTCAAAGATGGAAAAAAGCCACTGGCAGTACTCGTCATAGAGCGCTTTCGTACAGACCATCATATTGCCAAAGTATGTCCCTTTATCATGAACCAAACGATCAAACACTTCATAATACGCCGGATACATCTCTTGCAGGACTGCGCCCACAACATCCAAATCTCTGATATTGTAATTGCTGGCATAGCCCTCATAATAGGAATGATTGAGTTTTAATTTCTTGGAAGTGATGATATCGTACTTGGTCAGTATTTCTTCATACTCCGGGCCTGTCAATATCCTTCCTTCTTCCGTGCAGAAATATCTGCGGTAATGACAGATTCCCACGTAATCAGAGGTCTTGATATTCTTCCAAACCCAATAAACACCGGTTAATTCCCCATAATAGCAATTCTTTTCGGAAATACTGACACCTGTGTCATCACCTATATAGCCAAGATTCCCTGCCCTAGCCCGCCCTACCTGCAAAGGCACATAGACCGGGTCCCCCGGTGTAGGAAATTTCTTGTGTGTCATCGTAAAAACCGTTACGCTCATGCCTGTTGTCCTTTCTGTCTGCTCATGATATCCGCCATCTTCTTACGCACATAGAAGAAGGCCGGAATCAGGAAGATATCGGCAAAAATCCATGCCAGCGGATTCGCAAACAATACCGCGCGGAATCCAAAATGCGGCACCAGCAAAAATCCTGCCAGCCCTCTGGCCAGCATCTCAAAGGCACCGGCAAAGACAGCCAGCTTGCTAAAGCCCATCCCTTGAATCAGGAAACGGACAATATTGACAAGCGCCAATGGAAAACAAAACAATACATTGGTACATACGTAAGCGTAAGCGTTTCCCAAAATGCCGGTCTCTTCTGCGTCCAAAAACAGTAACAGAATCTGCCGGCCTGCCAGGTGCACGATAATCAATGCCAATACGGAATAAATAAGTCCAAGCAGACAACAGGACTTCAATCCCTGATCTACGCGCTTCAAGTCGCCTGCTCCCACATTCTGCCCGCCATAAGTAGCCATCGTGGAACCCAGCGCGTCAAAGGGGCACATCAGCGTCATGCCCATCTTACTGCCGGCCGTGACCGCCGCCACTGCGTCTGAACCGATTCCATTCACCGCGCTCTGCAGCACCACGCTGCCAATTGCCGTAATGGAGTACTGCAATCCCATAGGAATTCCCATATTACAAAGCTTGCCCGCGCAAGTCCCATTCCACTTCCGCTCTTCTGCAGACAGTTTCAAAATCGGAAATTTCTTCCACATAAACAGCAGACAGCAAAGACCTGCAACCGCCTGAGATGCCACTGTCGCGATGGCCGCACCGGATACCCCCATCTGAAACACGATGATGCATAAAAGGTCCAGAAAGATATTCAAAACTGCCGCCATTACCAAAAAGATGACCGGTGTCCTGCTGTCTCCTAAAGAACGAAGAATGGCCGCCGTCATATTGTAGAGAAACACCACCGGAATCCCCAGAAAGATAATGATTATGTAGTCATAGGAACCTTCTATGATATTCGCCGGTGTGCGCATCATCTGCAAAATCGGGCGGCATAGAATAGAAACTACGACGGTTATCACCACCGCAAAAATAATGGACAGCCACACGCTGTTAGCCACATATCTGCGCAGATTGGATTCATTCGATGCCCCAAACTCCTGTGCAATGGGAATGGCAAAACCGTTACACACCCCCATACAGAATCCGATGATCAGAAAGTTTACTGACCCCGTGGCTCCTACAGCCGCCAGGGCATCCACGCCCAGATAATGGCCCACAATAATCGCATCCACCATACTGTAAAACTGCTGAAACAACAAGCCGAACAAAAGCGGCACGGCAAACCCTAAGATCAGCTTCATAGGGCTCCCTTTGGTCATATCCTTTTCCATAATTTTCCTCCCCACGGAAACAAAATTCTTGATTCCCGTACTTCCCAACATAGCACATTCATTTTTAGACTGCAACGATTATTTTATGCTTTTGCAAAATATTTTGCTTTCTCTAAATGGGATGTAAAATGAAGTATATAGATCATAAGAAACAGAGACTTGAAAAAGAGACGACAGTGCATCCTTCTGACTATCTGTCAGTCTGACGCACTGTCATTTTTACCCATACAATCCTTGAAAGCGCACCCGCATAAACAGCCGCTTACGCCATCAATGCTTCCGCCAGAGCCCGAAGCTGTTCTTCAGAGGAAGCGTTTAAGGTTGACTTGATTGACACCACCGGCTCTAAAACGGTAATCTCTCTCATACCCGCCAGCGCGTCCTTCATCAGCTTCCCTGCCATCGGCGCCCAGCTTCCGTTCTCAATCAGACCTGCCGTGCGCTTCTGATAATTCTTGGACTTCAAATGAGACAGCAGACTTTCCATGCAGGGGAACAGCCCCGCATCATAGGTGGCCGACGCAAGTACAATCTTGTCATAACGGAAAGCGTCCTCAATCACCTCCGCCATATCTTCTCTTGCAAGATCGGACACCACCACCTTAGGCGCCCCCATTTCCTGCAGCATATCTCCCAGTTTCTTTGCCGCAGCCGCAGTATTGCCGTGAATAGATGCATAAGCAATCAAAATTCCCTGATCTTCCGGCGTATAACTGCTCCAAGTATTATATTTATCGATATAATATCCCAGATTCTCCTTCAAAACAGGTCCATGTAGAGGACAGATTGCCTGAATCTCCAAAGCCGACGCTTTCTTTAACAGCGCCTGTACCTGCATCCCATATCGACCCACAATATTGAAGTAGTATCTTCTGGCCTCGCAGGCCCAGTCTTCCTCCGTATCCAGTGCGCCGAACTTACCAAACCCGTCAGCGGAAAAGAGCACCTTTTCACTCTTTTCATAAGTCACCATAACTTCCGGCCAGTGTACCATCGGCGCCATGATGAAAGTCAGCGTGTGGCTTCCAAGACAAAGCTCATCCCCCTCTTTGACCACCACACATTTATCTGACATATCCTGGGCAAAAAACTGCGGCAGCATACTCTGTGCCTTAGCCGACAATACCAGCTGTGCCCCCGGATATTTCTCTGCAAATACCGCTATGTTTCCGGCATGATCGGGCTCTAAATGGTCTACTACCAGATAATCCGGAAGCCTGCCTGCAAGCGCTTCTTCCAGATTGGCAAACCATCCTTCGGTTCCCCTCTCGTCCACACTGTCCATAACCGCAATCTTGTCATCCAGTATGATATAGGAATTATAAGACACTCCGTTTGGAACAACATATTGGCTTTCAAATAAGTCAATGGTCTTATCATTCACGCCAATATACTTAATCGTATCAGTCACTGTAACTTTTTCCATGATTTTCCTCCCTTTTTTTATATTTCGTCACAAAACCCATGCAGCACTTGTGTCAACCGCATGGGTTTTATCATTTTAACACTACAAAGTATTTATGACAAGTACCGTCTTTATAAGAAAATATATTTGCAGACAAACAGCCCTGCCAGCACATACATGAGCGGTGTAATCTTCTTCGCCTTACCGCATACCAGATTCACCACCACGTAAGAGATAACGCCTACGGCAATACCCTCGGAAATGCTGTACATCAAAGGCATCGCTAACAGACACAGGTAAGCGGGGATTGCTTCTGTCATATCGTTAAAGTCAATCTGCGTCACCGCTGTGATCATCAGGAAGCCCACAAACAAAAGCGCCGGCGCCGTAGCAAATCCTGGAATCGTGGTAAAAATCGGTGCCAGGAATACAGACACCAGGAATAACAAGCCCGTCACCACAGAAGCAAGGCCTGTCCGGCCGCCCTCCGCCACACCGGCAGAGCTTTCCACAAATGTGGTGGTGGTGGAAGTACCAAGCACCGCACCCGCACTGGTTGCCACAGCGTCTGCTAAAAGCGCCTGTTTGATGCGGGGAAGCTTACCTTCTCTATCCAGCATGTTTGCTTTATTGGCACAGCCGATCAAAGTCCCCAGGGTGTCAAAAATATCAACAAACAAGAACGCAAACACGATAACCACAAAATCAAGAATTCTCAAAGAAGAGAAATCCGCCGTGAAGCACTTACCGAAAGTAAGACCGATTGCCCCCAGATTAAAATTGCTCCAGGATGGAATCAGAGAATAGAAGCCCGCCTCCGGCGTCACCGTATAAAGCCCTGTGAGCTGGCAGAGGATTCCCAGAATCCAGGTGGCAAAAATGCCGATCAGGATAGAACCCTTCACCCCTTTGATATGTAAGATGGTAATGATAAAGGTACCAATTATCGCAAGAATCGCACAAATGCCGGCCGTATGGAAATCAGCGGTAAAATCAATCACCGTCACCAGTGTGGAATCCGAATTGACCACAAGGCCTGCATTCTGGAAACCGATGAATGCAATAAACAGGCCGATACCCACAGAAACGCCTCTTTTTAACTGCATCGGGATTGCGTTAAAGATTGCTTCACGCACATTCGTCACAGACAAAATAATGAAAATCAACCCCTCCACAAAAACCGCCAGCAGCGCGATCTGCCAGGAGTATCCCATAGCACCGCAGACCGTGTACGCAAAATAAGCGTTCAGTCCAAGTCCCGGCGCCAAAGCGAAAGGATAATTCGCAAGCAGTGCCATCGCCATTGTACCGATAAAGGATGCAAGCGCAGTGGCCATCAGGATTGCCTGCGTGTCCATACCGGAGGCTGACAGAATAGACGGATTAACCGCCAAAATGTACGCCATCGTCATAAATGTGGTGACGCCTGCAACCACTTCGGTCTTGATGTTGGTGTTGTTTTCTTTGAGCTTAAACCATTTTTCTAACATCACATTTCTCCTTTTCTCATAAGGTTTTATTTGCCTTCATAGATGATGACACTGTCTACATCGTAGTTTTTCAGGCGTTCCCGGCCCTTTAAACCGGCCAATTCCATCAGGAAAATCACCTTGACAACTTCGCCGCCCAGTTCTTCAATCATCTGAATGCTCGCTTCAATCGTACCTCCCGTGGCTATCAGGTCATCTACAACCACCACTTTCTGTCCCGGTTTGATGGAATCCCGATGCATTTCCACCACTGCGCTGCCATATTCCAGATCATATTCTTTGGAAATGGTATCCAAGGGAAGCTTACCCTTCTTGCGCACCGGCACAAAAGCTTTATGTAACGCATAAGCTATCGGCACTCCAAAAATAAAGCCTCTTGACTCTGTCCCCACAACCACATCAAAATCAATGCCCTCAAGAAGCTTTCTCATCGAATCAATTGCCAGTGCCAGTCCGTCTGCATCCTGCAGTACGCTGGTCACATCCCGGAATATAATGCCCTTCTCCGGAAAATCAGGAATACTGCGCACATACTCTTCCATCTTCTTCATTTGTTTTTCCTCCAACCCCTCTGTCAGAAAATCTTCTGAAAATTTACCTTTCTCATTTCACAAAATTTCCCCACGTTTTCAACACCTCTTTTACTATAACATATCTCTTTTCAAAATAACAGACACAAACCGTCCAAAGAAACACAAAACCGATTGACATTCCTTCCTGATTGTATTAAGATGTCAGCACATTGCCTGAAACGCTACAGATTGGCAGACTTCCGTCTGCCTCATTCGCAATAGAATTTTAGCAACAAGGAGATACCTACCTACATGAAAACATCTGCCTCACAGGACAATTTTTATCCTCAAATCGTAAAATTGGTGGTTCCCATCGTCATCCAGAACCTCTTGAGCGCCGCCGTCAATTCCGCCGATGTGGTTATGTTGAACGAAGTGGGACAGTCTTCTATCTCAGCGGTTTCACTGGCCGCCAACTATGCCGGAGTCCTTTTTATGATCTATTACGGTCTCGGCACAGGTGCCTCTATGCTCAGCGCGCAGTATTGGGGAAAGAAAGATATCCAGGCTATCCGTGTGATTGAGGGCATCGCCCTGCGCTTTTCACTGATTGTCTCTCTTTGTTTTTCCGCTTTTGCCCTTTTTGCCCCCAACCTGATGATGAGGCTTTTTACCAACGATGCAGAACTGATTGCCATTGGCGCAGAATATCTGCGTGTGATGTCCGTTACATACCTTTGCTGGGGCGTGGTGGAAATCTACCTGTCAATCCTTCGCAGCATTGGCAGAGTAACCGTGTCCATGGTCTTAAATGTGATGACCTTTAGCCTGAATATCCTGTTAAATGCAGTGTTTATCTTCGGTCTGTTCGGGGCACCCAAGTTAGGAGCAAAAGGTGTGGCCATCGCCACTGCCGCCTCCCGAATCATCGAACTGATTGGCTGTATTATCGTATCCTTGTTCAACAAGGATATTAAATTGAATCCCGCCTATCTGTTTATCCGTAATAAACTGCTGTTCAAAGACTTTGTCCGCTTATCTTTGCCCGCCGCCGGCAACGACGTGGCATGGAGCGTGGCCTTTTCCATGTATTCCGTAATCCTGGGACATTTGGGCTCTGATGCCGTGGCCGCCAACTCCTTCGTGGTGGTGGTGCGTAATTTCGGCACCGTGCTGTGCTTTGGTACTGCCAGCGCTGGCGGTATCCTTCTTGGAAATGTGATGGGCGCAGGCGACATGGAACATGCCAAAACCTACGCCTCCAAACTAATGAAACTCACTGTCATTACCGGCGTCATCGGCGGCGCCCTGGTACTGGCCGTTACCCCCTTTGTGCTGTATTTTGCAGATTTGAGCGATACGGCCATGCATTATCTAAAGTACATGCTCCTCATCAATACCTACTATATTATGGGTACTGCCGTCAACACGACTTTGATTGCCGGTGTATTCCGGGCAGGCGGCGACAGCCGTTTCGGGCTGATCTGTGACACGATAGATATGTGGTGCTATGCGGTGCCCCTGGGATTTATCGCCGCTTTCGTCTTTAAGCTGCCGGTGCTTGTGGTGTATTTCCTGTTGTGTACCGATGAGTTTGTAAAATGGCCCTGGGTCATCAAACATTACCGCAGCGGGAAGTGGCTTAAGAATATTACGAGGGAGGGGTTATTTGAGGAGAAGGCATGATATATGTTTCTTGTAAGCTTTTTGGGGTTTTGGTATAATATCACTGTATATCAGTCGTCATTCCTATACAGTGAGGGGGAACCATATTTTGTACATACAATGCCTCAAAAAAAGCTTCTTTGATCTTTCTTTAACTTCAAAGTTAAAATATATTTATACTTGTTTCATTTTTATCTGCGTTTTTTGTAATCTATTGATTTTATATAGTTTCTTTTCCAGAGAGATGCAAAAGACTGTTTCTACGCTCACCTCCCAGACTGTGGAAACAGTATCCAAGAATGTAGACAGCTCTCTGTCAGCCATTTCAAAAAGCTCCACGTATCTGCTTGGAACAACAGAAGTACAAAATTACCTTGTATATATGGACCAATCCGAATATGCCATTCTTTCCAAACAGTTACGCAATTTCCTATATATGTCACTGGAATCAATGCCCCTTGCTTCTTCCATTATCGTGATGCATCCTTCCGGCGTATATGAAGGCGCTGCCCGGTATCATCTTCCTTCTGTCCAGGGAAATTCTCCCATGGATACTTCATGGTATAACGAATTGTGTGCGCAAAAAGGAGCACCCATTTTAACCATCAATGCAGGGGGATATCTTACCTTCGAAGATGACAATAATTACGTAACTTTGATTCGTTTGATCAACAGCACCGAAAATGCGCAGCCGCTGGGATATTTGTTCATCAATATTTCCGTTGATTCTCTGCTGTCTTTTGCCAGAGAAGATAACAGTAACTATTCCGATTTCTATGTTTCTTCCGGTGCAGACACAATTCTTCCCTTTATGAATGACCACTTAAATCAATGGCTGCAGGCTGTCACCATTGATTCCATGGCAGCCGAAAACACAATCAAACTGGGAACCGACCGCTATCTGCTATTAAAGTTTCAAACGCCAAGCCTGGACTGGAATTACATTGCCGCAATCAACTATAACCTGTTGACCAACCAGCACCGGGCCTTTATTATCATATCCATCCTGATCATTATGATCTGCTTTGCCTTTTTTATCTTGATTGCACTAGGCACCAATCATTTTGTAACCGCGCCGTTGCGCCAGCTTATGAAAGCTATGAAAAAGCCGGAAACCGGAGATTTTAATCATGCCTGTGTAACAGTCTGCCAGGATGAGATTGGCCAATTGCAGAACGCTTACAATGATATGGTGGATAAAATACAGCAGCTTCTTGACGCCAAGGTCTCCGAACAAAAGAGGCTTCGCAAAGCCGAACTCAATATCCTGCAGGAACAGATCAAGCCCCACTTCCTATACAACAGCTTGGGCGCTATTTCCTATCTGGTGACTTCCAAACAAAACGAAAAGGCTTATGAGCTGATCATTTCCTTATCCGAATATTATCGGGAAAGTCTGAGCAAAGGAAATAAAGTAATTCCACTCTCCACGGAAATCAACATTGTGAAAAATTATCTGAAATTGCAGAAGGTCCGTTTCCCGGAAGCCTTTACAGATGAATATGAACTGGAAGAGAGCGCCTTATCTTACCAGATTCCCAGACTCATCCTACAGCCTTTGGTGGAAAATTCCCTCTATCACGGCATTATACCAACCTGTGATTTTGGCGTCATTAAAATCAGCGTTCATACAGATTCCGAATATCTCTTTATCCGCGTTGCAGATAACGGTATTGGTATGGCACAGACGGACCTTCACTCTATTTTGACCGCAAATCCTGACAGTCCGACACAGAGTTTCGGTCTGAAAGGAACCATAGAACGTATGCAGATATTCTATGAAACCCAGGATATCTGTATCATAGACAGCCGTCCCAACGAAGGGACCGAAATAACTTTCTTAATCCCACTTGGTAGAACGGAGAAACAAGATGGAGAATACAATTCTTAAAGTGATTATTGTAGACGACGAAGAACTGGCGCGTAAAATGCTTATCACAGGTACGGACTGGAATGCTATGAATATGGAAATCATTGCGGAGGCTGTCTCCGGTCAGGACGCCCTGTCCATTATGGAGGAACAGATTCCCGATATCCTCTTTACGGATATTAAAATGCCTTATATGGATGGTATGGAACTTTGCAGAATCGTAACCAGACGGTATCCGCATATCAAAATTGTCATTACCACCGCCTTTAAGGATTTTGACTATGCTCACCAATGCATCAGTCTGGGCGTGTCCAATTTCCTGTTGAAGCCAATCAACCGCAATGAACTTTTATCAACCTTGTTAAAACTGCGGGAACAGATAGAAAAAGAAAAGCAGCAATGGCTGGAATTCGATCATCTCAAAGAAATATTGAAGAAGAACTTTACTTTCCTAAGAGAACGGTTTTTGCTGGAATTTTGTGAGAACAGTACCCGTTCGGCCTCCACGGAACAACAGATTTCCTACTATTTCCCGGAAGGAATCCCTTCTTATATTCAGGTTACCCTTTTAGAGGCCCACTCCCCCTATACCGGAAATCTGACAGAGGAAGAACGCCTGCTGCAGGATATGAAAAATCTGGAATTTATTAAGAAACGCTTAGAGGGCATTGAAAATGTTGAAATATTTTCTGACAACAACCACCATCTGGTTTTGCTGACGTACTCTCCCGAGGTACAGGTCATTTCCCTGTGCGAACAGCTCCAGCGCAGCATTTACCAGACTTCCGGCAATGAAATCCTATTTGGTATCGGAAATCATTATGACAATTTTTATAAAGCAGAGACCTCCTGGATGGAAGCGCTGGAATCCCTGAAATTCAGCCGCTATATGCCAAATCAGCCGATCATCGTCTACCAGAATGATATTCATGTGCAAAACACCGGCTGGACTGTGTCCCCCGCCGAACTGGAAGATATAAAATTCTACATCAAAGCCGGACTCCCTGATTCTGTTCAAAAACACCTGACCACACTTTATGCAGAACCTTCCGGCAGTCTGATCGGCTTAGAACACGCCCGCATGTTATCCATGAACCTGTTATCTTCGGCCATCAATGTGGCAAACGATATCGGCATTCCTTTGGACGGCATGTTCTCTGACTACGGCAACTCCTTTTTACAGATTCTCTTAGAACCTACCAGTCAAGATTTGCGCAGCCGTACCAGCGCCTTTTTAACCCGTCTGGCAACGGAAATCGCTGCCTATCGGACCAATAAGAGTAAGAATGTTCTATGGGAAGTGATTCAGTATATTCAGGCGCATCTTACGGATTCCTCTCTTTCTCTCGGCTCTGTGGCGGAAAGGTTCCATATGAATGACAGCTACTTAAGCCGTACCTTTACAAAAGAACTGGGATTCAGCTTCTCAAAATATCTAAACCGGCTCCGCATGGAACACGCAATCATGTTAATCAATACGACGGATTTAAAAGCCTATCAGATTGCTGAGGCGGTGGGCATTCCGGATGCATACTATTTCAGCAATTGCTTTAAAAAATATACGGGCAAGTCAATACGTGATTATAGAAAAGGAACAACCTGACCGTTGTTCCTTTTCCGATGTCTTTATATATATTTTCCGTCAATCTCCATATCCAGCTCTTTATATAAGAAGTAATCAAAATCTGCAGGCAGTCCTGTTCCCAGGCAGTCCGCACAAAACATTCCGGTAAAAGCCCCTGTAAAGGCCGCATCATAGACAGCCTTGATATATTCGTCCGCTAACCTGGTGGAATCAAACCGATACGCCGTCTCCTGCCAGGTATGCCCGTCAAAGGAATAGAAATACTGGTAGGAAATACCCCTGACCTGTACTTTCAAATAAATATAATCTACCTCCTCAGGAACCGGTATGGGTTTCTCCTGATACACGCTAAAGGTCTTTCCCAAATCTGTGGCAACGACGTCAATCACCCTGCCGTAAGTCTCATGCCAAGTCACCTGTATACAGGACCAGTTCTGGGTATTGTAATAACAGCTCAGTCCGGCAGACTGTTGGATGTTCTTAGGTCTATAATCCATCTTGGTTTCCGCATCAAAGGTAAAATGCTGCCAACGTCTGGCAACATGGGCCTGCAGAAACGTGGATGCAAATGACTGTCTTCCATATAATCTTAAATGTCCGGGACGCGCCTTTAACGACATGGTATCTTCTCCCAGAGGAATCCGAAGCGTCTGGAAATGCAGACTTAGTTCCTCTGTGTCAAAATCATCCAGCCCACTCGCCTTTTCTCCCTCACAGACGATCGCATCCACAGGCGCTTCCACTTCCATCACACCTTTATGACCGCCTACAACCCGCGGCCAGCCATTGTCGTCCCACACCACCTTTTGAATCCCGGTTTCTCTTCCTAAGGGACACCATCCTCTGTTCTCGGCAATGGACTCTGTATGATGATGGAGCGGTCTTCCCATCAAATGTGCAAAATACCACTCTCCTGCGGGAGTCTGTACCAGCGAACCATGTCCCGCTTTCTGAATCGGATGAAAGGGTGCATCTAAGGTGGTTAACATCGGGCCGCCGGGCTGTGTCAGGAAGGTGTCATGCAGAGACTCTGCTCTTGCCACCCGTTCCTGATGGGCATATACCGTTCCACCCTGGGCAACAAACAGATAATAATAACCATTGATCTTATACAGATGCGGTCCCTCTGTAAACCGGTCTGCAGTTCCCTTGTAGAGTACCCAGGGTTCGCCCACCAATTTCTGTTCTTCCTCGGAATATTCCGTACACATGATACCGTAAAAGGGATGATGAAAGCTTCTGGGATCCCAATATTGATTGACCAGATACTTTTTCCCGTCATCATCGTGAAACAGTGATGCATCAAATCCGGCGCCGTTTAATACAATCGGATCGGACCATGGTCCCATGATATCTTCCGCCGTGATCAGATAATTGATACAATCCTTATAGGCGCCGTCTGTCACTTTCACATCCGTATAGACCAGATAAAACTTTCCGTCACAGTAAGATAAGTCCGGTGCCCAGACGCCGCCGGAATCCGGTTCACCCCACATATTTAACAGCCGTTTCTCCTTTAAGGGATAGGTGATAAGCTTCCAGTGCACTAAATCTGTGGACGTGTGAATCCTGACCCCCGGCCACCATTCAAAGGTAGATGACGCCATGTAATAGGTATCTTTTACCCGAATCAAACTGGGATCCGGATGAAATCCTTTTAAAACTGGATTTTGTATTTTCATGCTCTAGCTCCTTTCTGCTCTGCTTAGCCTTTGACTGCCCCGGCTACCATGCCGCTCTGCACCTGGTTACTGAACAGCAGATAAATGACCACCGTAGGAAGCGTCGCCACAACCAGGCCTGCTCCCATAGTCCCCCAATCTGTGGTATACTGCCCTACCATCTGCATGATACCTACCGTCAATGTCCTGTATTTCTCCGAATTGATAAAAGTTATGGCAAACATCATCTCATTCCAGGTGGAGAGGAAGGTAAAAATCGAGATGGTCGCCAGCGCCGGCTTCACAAGCGGCAGAACAATGGAGAAGAATGTTCTGAAAATCCCACAGCCGTCCAAAAATGCCGACTCCTCCAATTCCAGAGGCAGTACCTGAAAGAATCCAATCATAAAAAAGATTGCCATGGGAAGCGCAAACGCAATGTAGGGAACGATAATCGCCTGGTAAGTATCTAACATTTTCAGATTCCGCAGCATAATGAATACGGGAAGGAGCACCGCGTGAAGCGGAATCATCAAGCCGATGGAAAAAAACGGTTTAATAAAGCGGTTGGCGCTCACCCGCATTCTGGCAATCGCATAAGAGACCATACATGCCAGAATATCGGATATCAGGATAACAATAGCGGTAACAAAAATACTGTTTATTAAATAATGTCCTACATTGGCATTGAACAATGCGTTTTGGTAATTGGACCAGTGAAATTCCCTGGGGATGCCCATAACATTTCCGCTGTAGATTTCGTTATTGTCTTTCAAGGAAAAGAACGCAAGAAAGAGCAGCGGATAAATCTGTATAACAGCAAAGGCGATTAACAGAATATGGAGCAGAACTTTTGTCGGTTTTAACTTTTTCATCTCTTTCCCTCCTAATAAGTCATATTTTCCACTTTGAAGAACTTCTCAATCAGGAAATAGAACACAAAACATTCCAGCACAATGAAAATGGCCATGGCACTGCCCGCTCCATATTCCATTCTGGTGAAAATAGAGTTATACATCAATGTGCTCGGTACTTCGCTTGCGTGCAGAGGGCCGCCCTTAGTCAAAACCCAGATCAAATCAAAAAGTTTTAAGGAGCCGATCACGGCAAAGGTCAAACTTACTTTCATGGTGCTCTTAATCAAAGGTATCGTCACATGAAAAGCCATCTGGCGTTCATTTGCCCCGTCAATCTGTGCCGCTTCATAGATTTCCGCCGGCACACTCTTAATCCCTGTATAAAGAATCAGCATGTGATAACCGATGTACTGCCATACAATGGGGAAAAAGGATGCTACAAGCACGAAACGCTTATCGCCCAGCCAGTCCTGCCCCTGCAGCCCAAAACTTTTCAAAATGGCATTCAAAGCGCCATAATCGGGATTGTATATCTTCAAAAACAATTGGCCGATCACTACGGTAGAAAGCAGTACGGGAATAAAATAAATTGTCCTGTACACCTTTTCTCCCTTAACATTTCTTGCCAAAACGAGGGCAAAAAACAGCGCCGGTATTAACTGCCCAACGATGGAAGCGACGGCCAGAATCAGGGAATTACGTGCCGACATAAGAAACGCATCGTTTTTTAAAAGATCTAAATAATTTTCTATCCCTATAAATACCTTGGCGCCGATTCCATCCCACTGCATGGTACTGTAATAACCGGACATAGCGATGGGAACAAATGCCATGACCAGATAAATCACCAGCGCCGGAAGTACAAAAATCCAATATGCCTTTTTATTTCCAAGCATCTTCTGCATAACCTATCTCCTCTCCAACCATGAATTTTTACGGTCTTTTGCATAATAAGAGAACCCGGAAAAACTTCCGGATTCTCCCCATGTGATCACTCGTTTATTGCCTGAAGATTCTTACAGAACTCTTCTGGTGTGACAGAACCGTCAATCAACTTAGCAATCTCATTCATAATGGTATCTGCTTTGGAGCCGCCGGTCAAAGAGTCTAACCAATATACATAACCTGTTGCATCTGCAGTCAAGTCTGCGATTTCCTGTGATAGACGATTTAAATCAGAGGTGTCACCCATCTCAGCTTCCCATGCCGGCATACCGGAGCCTGCAAGGTACTGGTCTTTAGACATTTTTTCGCATATGTATTGTGCAACTGCCGCTGCCTGCTCCGGATGTTCTGTTTTGCTGCTGACAAGGAATGTCTCCCCGGACCCGCCGTGGAACTCGTCAATTGTTCCTTTGCCGCCATCGATCACAGGGAATTTGATAACGGAAATCTTACCCTTAACAGCTGCGTCTTCCGCTTCACAGTCACCATTTAACCAACTGCCCATGAACATCATAGCCGCTCTGCCTTGTTTGAAAGCAGCCACAGCATCATCTTCAGAAGTTCCCATTGCACTGCTGCCAAAACCGCCTCTTGCCGCAAGTTCCTGTACTTTTGTTGCCGCAGCCACAAGTTCCGGTGTATCAAAGGAGGCCGTACCATTCAGTGCCGCGTTAAAATCCTCTGCGCCCGCCATTCTGATGGCATGAATACCAAAAATCATCAGGCCCGGCCACAAATCCTTCTCCCCCAGTGAAATAGGCGTGATACCAGCCGCATTGAAAGCATCTACCGCTTCCAATAATTCATCATAGGTTTCCGGTACTTTTACATTGTTTTGCTCAAAAAGCTCTGTGTTGACATACAAAGACGCAACTGCCACACTGTAAGGGTATCCATATGTCTTCCCATCAAACATGAAATTATCCAGAGTACCGCCTAAGATGCGGCCTTTTACATCATCTGTCATATACTCATCCAACGGCAGAACCAATCCTGCATCCACATAAGGTTTCATGGTTCCTGCTCCCCAGTTAAAAAATACATCCGGAAGCTCATTGCCAGCCATGGCTGTTTTGAGTTTTACCTTATAAGACTCAGATTCCGTTCCTTCGTGTATGACTTCCACATTAGGCATATCGGTCTTGATCGTCTCCAATGCATTATAAAACGCCACATAATTACCGTCTGTAGAGTTAGGGTCGGAGAACTGTGACCATAAAGTGATCGTCACTTTCTCTCCTGATGCCTCCGTATCTGCTGCGCTATCGGATGCTTCACTGGTTTCTTCCTCTGTTGCAGAATCTTGTGCAGCCGTCTCACCAGTCTGTACTTCCGTTGCGCTTTCTCCGGAAGCACCGCAGGCTGTACAGCCAAGTACCATGACAGCTGACATCATGACTCCAATCGCTTTCAATACATTCTTTTTCATAGCCTCTCCTTTCAAACATAGCTTTTGTTGATGCATTTATTTTAGCTTTTGGAGTTTTTGATTAGAATAGAATTACTTTACCATTTCTTAGATTTTTTTGACGAAAAAGAAAAAAGATATAAATATTTTCTTTTTCATAGAAAATTTTTTCTCTATCACTCCTGTGACAGCCCTCTGCTTTCCCTCTGCACCTTTGCCCGAAAATCCTTTCTGCTGTAAACCTCCATCTTCTGGTAAATATGGGACACATGTTTCTTGACCGTAGTTTCCGCAATATAAAGCTCCTCGCCAATCTGCCTGTTGGTGTAGCCCCGATAAAGAAGCCATGCCACTTCCAATTCCCGCTCGGACAGATCGTATCCCTGTGAAACTTTCAGAAAACTTCCGTAAATTTCCTCATAACCTCTGGCTTCCTGCTCATATCCCTGTTCATCAGCCTTTTCTGCCGCATCCTGCTTCTCTTCTGCCGACATTGAAACATCCGTCTGCGCGTCCTGTCCTGCCTTCCCGGAATCTTTGATCTGGTCTGTCAAACGGATGTACAGCACCAATACCACTGCCAGTGCTGCTCCCAGAAGCAAGGTTCCAAGAGCTGCAATGACAGAATTTCTCATCTTTCCAACTGCACCCATCTGATATAGCAAAAGCAATGTCACAAGTACCACATAGCCGGCTCCCAAAAGCCAGCGGAGTGCCTGTTTTCCCATGCCTGTATTCCCTCCGTCTTTTTACTGCTGCGGTCTGTCATTATCTGTATCCGGAACTATTTGTACAGACTCTGCTTCCACATCCGACTCCAAATCCATATAGTTAATAATCCGCCTCTTTACTTCAAGCTGCAAGGGTAAGAGTAACATTTCAAGAACTACCGTATAAAACAGCGTCAGAATGGATATGGCAATATTGGGTCCTAACAGAGAGGGATCGCTGATATTTACCATGATATACATAATAGAAACCATCATGGTTAGTATACCGGCATACCATATCTGCTTCTGAATCATTTCCAACACATCCTTGGTCCTTCTAAGCTCACTTAAGCGGCAGTCATAACGCTTCTTAAGCAATTGGAAAGCCCGCTTAAAATCCTTCCACATACCGCCCCGCATCAGAACCGGAACCACAAAGATTACCATGACCAATAAGGTAGGAAAATCAATAAACCAGCTAAGAGCAAAAGTCCTATCCCCGCCCGTATAAGTCATCAGTATCAAAAAAATCATTCCCCCGACAATACTTATTATTTCCATAATCATAGTGTAAATCCTCCTTCTCTGTCTTTGTTGTTTTTACCGTTTGCCGGCCGAAAGCGCCTTTGCCGCCTTCCTTTTACAAAACCTTACCATGAATACAATCCTAAAATCTATACTACTTTTGGTATAGTGGGTAGTATTTTCACAAGAAAGCCCGCCGTTTCATCAGAATGACTGGCCGGGCATAAGCAGACTCGAAATGCTTTGCATTTCTCGTTCGCGTTGCTCGTCATAAGGCTTCCGAAGTATGCCCTCATGCAAGCATGGTGCATACTTCACAATCCTTCTGACTCTGCTTATGCGCGCAAAAGGAACCGGCGTATACCGGTTCCCTCATTTAATACTTAGTCAAGAATTGTCTTGTTCTCTCTTCCTTCGGATGATCGATCACTTGTTTTGCCTCGCCCTGCTCCACGATCACGCCCTCATCCATGAAAATGATATGATCTGCCACATCCCTCGCGAAACTCATCTCATGGGTCACAATGATCATCGTGGTATGCTGATCAGCCAAACCTCTGATCACTTTCAGGACCTCCCCTGTAAGTTCCGGGTCCAGCGCGGAAGTGGGTTCATCAAAACACAGGATATCCGGCTGCAAAGCCAGGGCCCTGGCAATTGCCACCCTCTGCTGCTGCCCGCCTGAAAGCTGATGGGGATAATGCTCCATGCGCTCCGCAAGCCCCATCTGTTCTAAGAGGGCTTTGCCGTGCCGCTCAATTTCCTCCAGAATCTCTTTTTTCTTTTGTTTATAATCCGGCCGCTCCTTAGCCAGAAGTTTTTCTGACAAAGTGACATTCTCTAACGCCGTATATTGTGGAAACAAATTAAAGGACTGAAATACCATGCCGAAATGCAGGCGCTTTCTGCGCAAATCCTTTTCCTGCTCTTTTAGGGGCCTGTCTGCATCAAACAATGTCTGTCCCCGCACAATAATGGACCCTCTGTCCGGTACTTCCAGGAAATTCAGACACCGAAGCAGGGTCGTCTTTCCTGAGCCTGAAGAACCGATGATGGCCAGCGCACTGCCCTCTTCCATCTCGAAACTCACGTCACGCAGGACCTTGGTAGATTCGAAATGCTTCTCAATATTTTTCACTTCTAAAACTGCCATGGCTCCCTCCCCTACCTGAAATAATCCAGCTTGCGTTCGATATAATTAAACAACAGTGTCAAAATGCCTACAAACGCCAGATAGAACACTCCCGTATAGAAGAGCGGCCAGGTAATACCGCTGCTTTTCATAAAAGAATATCCGGCAAAGGTCAGTTCATAGGCCGCAATGATACGCGCCAAAGAAGTATCCTTAACTAACGTCATAACCTCGTTTGACATGGGCGGCACCACCCTTTTAATCATCTGCAGGAGGGTGACTTGAAAGAAAATCTGCGTCTTCGTCATGCCCAGCACTTCGCCTGCCTCCCGCTGTCCCACCGGCACGCCTTCAATACCGCCCCGAAAGATCACGGAAAAATAGCAGGCATAGTTAATGCTGAAAGCCACCACCGTAGCGGTAATCCGCCCCGACTCGCTTCCATTCCAGATATTATGTCCAAGCCACAATCCCGGCCCGTAGAAAATGATAATCAACTGCAGCATCAAGGGCGTGCCCCTGATTATCCACACCAGCGTCTGTATCAATCCCCGCAACGGTTTCAATCTGCTCATCGCGCCAAAGGACAAAATAAGTCCCAACGGCAGTGAAAAAAGCAAAGTGAATATAAAAATCTCAAAGCTGGTCAAAAGCCCGTCTAACAGCGATACTGTAACACTCCAAAACATGCTAACCTCCATGATTCTACTGCGCGCTATTTCTTAGGCACTACAATTACCTGGGCGTTATTGCAGTAAGGATTGGTGCACTCCATCGCCTCTTTGACCTCATTGGTCAATGTCATGCCGTTCCAAACCACATCAATATTTTTAGATTCCAGTTCCATACTCTTGTTATCCCAGTCAATGATCACAAACTGTGCTTCCACGCCCAGCTTATCCGCTACCATACGCGCCATATCCGCATCAAAGCCTATCCACTCTCCGGAGGCATCTTTATAATCCATAGGCTCAAACTCCGTGATACCTACAATAAGGGAGCCTTTCCCCTGAATATATGCCACATCACTGTCCGACGCGGAAGCGGTGAACTCTGCAGATTTCTGCTCCACCAATGCTTCCTGCACACCGTAAGTGGTTGCGGTCTCTTTCATAGAGCCGTCCGCATAGCTTTCTGCAAATACGGCGTTAATATAAGAAGCCAGGTCAGAGCCCTTACGGCATCCCACGCCATATTCTTCCGTTGTCAATTCATCCGTATGTACAAGATTCGGATAGCTGGTGCCTTCTCCAATCATAGCCCCTGCCATCAGAAGATCGATGATTGCCGCATCGGATGTGCCGGATGCTACCTCCATCAGCGCATCAGCCTGAGATGCCACGGAATTCGTCTTAAATCCTTTCTCCGCCGCAATCGCTTCCCCGGCGGAACCGGTCTCCACCGCATACACCAGGTCGGCTCCGCCTTCACTTGCCGCAACCGTCTCCTTTGCTCCGCCACAGCCTGTGAGTGCCGTACAGGCCATCGTTGAAACCATTACCATCATTGCAAGTTTCTTTTTCATAAGCTTCCTCCTCTAAAATCATCTCAAAGTTTTTTCACACACTTTTGTATTTTATCATAGTAGTACACTAAAGTAAATGTGTAAAATGAAAGATGTGAAAAAGAGTACCCGCTACAGGTACTCTCTCATATCCTTCACCAATGTTTCCTCCGCCTCGATGGCCTCCTTGGCAATCTTCTTTACCTTTTCATCTGCCGCCTGATATTGATGCAGATAGCGGTACAATGATTTGACCCCCATATTACAGCCGTCTGTAATCAGGTCTGCCACTACCCTGTCTGAATCCTCTCCTCCCAATTTCACATTGGTCTTCATCCAGGACATCACCTTGGCCATGGGTGCCGGCTCCTTGCCCTCATCATGATATTCACGAAGATAATCATGGGTCTTATCCCCCAGCCTGCAATGGGTGTCCTTGCTCTTCTTGAGCAGATTTTCCAGCGTACTGTCTTTCACATGCTCCATCACATCATCCAGAGAAGATATCCCCATTTTAATCCCTGCGTTACATTCCCGCAGAAGCTTTATTGTATCGTCTTCCATATGCGGCCTCCTTTTATTGATTTACTTCAAGTTGTAGTATTCCATAAATCAACAAAATTATCCCGAAAGAATCTTCCTGTCTGCATCACGCTTCACCCACAAGGTTCCTCCATGTGAAATACGCTGACGCTTACTCTTTTAGGGAATCCTTGCCGCGCCTCTTTGCTCCATCCGCCCTATAATTCTCTTTTGTTTATAAAAATAATAACCGCTCACCAAGGCCGCGCACATAACCCAGCTGATGGGATAGCAGGCCACAATCCGCCGAAGGGTTGACAAACCTTCCGATGCCGGAATCAGGCTCACCCAGATGATACGAAACACACAGACGCCCAGAACCGATATGATTGTAGTCACAAAAGTGTATCCCTGGGCCCTGAGAGACCCGGAAAAAATTTCAATAAACACAAACATCACAAAAGCCGGCGCTATGCTTCTCATCATGGTCATGCCGATTTCCACCACCTCGGCGTCCCCTGTGAAGATTCCCAAAAGGAAGCGCCCCGCCGTCATCAGCATTGCCGTCAGGCAGATGGCCGTGCCCACCGCCATACCCAGGCAGACTCGGGTTCCTTTCTTCACACGGTCCCACTTACCCGCACCGAAATTCTGTCCCACAAAGGTGGTAAGGGCGATGCCAAAAGAGGAATTGATCATCCAGAACACACTGTCTATCTTGCCATAGGCCGTCCACGCAGCCATGGTATTGACTCCCAGCAGATTGAGCGCAGCCTGTACGATCATATTAGAAATACTGTACATCGAAGCCTGCAGACCGGAAGGGAACCCAATCTGTAACATATTCTTCAAAACTTCCCCATGAATCCTGATCTTACGAACAGACAGCTCCATACAATCCACCTTGTGCATCAATGCCCAGGTAACCATCAATGCGCTGATCGCCTGTGACACCAAAGTAGCCACCGCCACCCCAAGAACACCCAGACTGCAATAAAGCACCAGAACCAAATCCAGCACAATATTGACAATACAGCAGACCACCAGATAATACAGCGGCCGCTTGGAATCCCCGATGGCACGCAGAATGGCTGCCCCCATATTATAAATAAACACAAAGACCAGACCGGAAAAATAAATCCTTATGTACAGCGTGGACATCTCCATCAGCTCTACCGGCGTATTCATCCACGCCAAAATAAGCGGCGCCAACACCACGCCCAGAACGCCAAGGCCCACACCGCCCAGAATGCCAAAAGCATAGGAAGTATGCAGGGCATCCTCCAATCTCTGCTTGTGAGATGCCCCATATGCCTGAGAGATGAGAACCGTTCCGCCAGCCGTAAGTCCGGTAAAAAATCCCACCACCATATTGATAATCTGCGCCGAGGAGCCGCCCACACTAGACAGCGCTTCCTTCCCGGCAAACTGCCCTACAATCACCGTATCTACTGTATTATAAAGCTGTTGAAAAAAGGTGCCTATCAAAATCGGAAAGAAGAAAATCAATAACTGCTTCCAGATCACACCCTCCAAGATTCCATTCTGCTTTTCCTTTGTCTCCATCATTTTACCCTTAACCTGTATTCTAATTGACAGTCATATGGCTCTCTCTCCACATGCTCTTTGTGATACATCTGTGCCTCCACGCACCCCATAGCCTGATAAAAAGCCTGTGTCTCCACCGCCGAATGGGCGGATATATAAAGCTTGTCCGCTCCCTGCTGCCCTGCCCAGACCGCCGCCTTCTCAAAAAGCCCTTTCCCAAGCCCACGTCCCCGCATATCTTCCGACACATGGATACTGGACAAATCCATATAACGCTGAGGGCCGCCAAATAAGGAAGCCTCCACCGAAGCAAAACCCTTAAGCACTCCCTGATCAAAGGCGCCGCACACGAAACCGCCTGTCAATACCGTATTCTTAAGACACCCCATCAGTGTCTGATAATCCTCCCTGCTCCAGTCATCCACAAAGGGGTCCTCCACGACCGCCCATGCATCATTGACCTTTCTTCTACACTTGGTCACAATCTGATGACGGATGAACTGTTCAAACAAATCCGGACAGATTTCTTGTTCCCCCAGCGGCCGATATCGAATCGTCCCTGCTATGTAGCTTTCTGTCTCCTCCATGACCTCTGTCAAAATCTGCAAATTCCGCCGCGTATCCTCCGGGATTTCCAGAGAATGATTGGCATTTTCAATGATCCGAAGGGGCAGACTATTTTCCCTGCACTTTGTACTAATCATCTTTGTTTCAGCCCAAGGGTCCCTGGTCCCGTGAAATACGATGCCCCTCTGGGACGTAAATGCATAGGTCCTCTCCAATGGCGTATAATATAGATTCCTGCATCTTATAGAACGTTCTTCGGCATAGGCACAGGCCACTGCCGTTCCAATACTTTTTGATACAAAAAGCACATCCTCGTACTGCTGCCAGACAACCTCCGCCAGGCGCTCTTTTGTCTGGGAAAGGGCTTTTTCAAAAGCTTCGTCAAGATTCTTGCTAAGCCCCTCATATGCTATCTTGATCGTTTCGTATTGATACTGTCTGGCTGTTTTTTCACTGTAATAAAGAAGCGGCTTATCGCAGTGATACCCGATGCCCGGAAAAAATACCGCTAACTTCATGATTTTTCTCCTATCTACTATTTAGTTCTGCCACTTGATCTGCTCTTCCTTGATCAGCGGATACCGCACCAAATTCCGGCTCTCCAGCGGCTCCTTAAACATATCCACCGCCGTAATCTGATGATTGTCGTAAGAAGTATAATAATAAATGCCCTGATCAGCATTACAGCAGGAAGTATAAATGGTTGTTTCATATTGGCCGTCTTTCAGCTCACAGCATCCCCGCTGCTGGTCCACAGCGCCCAGAATATGAAAGAACTGACTGACACTCTCTGCCTCCCCATCCCTGGAAACCGCGTTCATCCTGACAAACGCTGCTCTCACAAACCTGGACTGAGACGACAAATCCCCCGGCAGTCCTATAGCGCCCATTCCAAGACTGTATGGTTCCAGCTTGAGCCCCTGCGCAAAGGTATTCACCGGCGGCTTTGCCGATAAATGCATATAGTTATTTAAATGAAACATTTGCTGATCAAAAGGCGGGTTGTTGGTCAGGACCCCAACCGGATTGTCATATATTTTAATGCCTTCCTGCACGGATTCCACCACAATACATTTCTCTTTGTCAGCAATCATCCAATGTAACTGTGCTACAGGCAGAGCCGCATTGAATGATACATCCAGCAGATTCATTTTCTCCACAAGTGCCCGGGCTTCCTCCACCGCAGCGCACTGACATAGAATCCAGGGAATCAGTTCAAACTGCGCAATATTATCCTTTCCGTCCTTCCTCTTCCCATAGACCGCATTGCCCACAAAATTAAGCCCTGCCATCCCCAGGCCCTTTTCATTGACAGCGTCATAATAGAGCGGATAATCGCCCGCCACATGTGACATCCCGACTAACGCATAATGGGTATTACAGTCACCCGCCTCTATGAAGTGAAAGGGATAATTTCTGGGCGTTATGACCACTTCATCCCCATAGGAAAAGGCATTATCCAATGTCCGCCCAAAATAGAAATCCTTGGTCCTGTAAGTTGCCGCTGTGCACATGATGATTCCCTCTTTCTGACTAAAATTTGCTGCTTTTTAATTTTTCAATCAATGCCACGTCTGCTGGCAGCCACGCTACCTCAACTTCTGTATCTAATTCTTCCCTAATTTCTCTGATTAATGCTTCCTGGGGACGAAGTAACTACTCTATATAATTAAATTTAAGTCACATCTAAATATATTTTTTATTGTATCCTTAAACTCTACATATGGCAATTATAAATTTATTTCCCTTTCTCTGTTCATCATCGGGATTTTCCTTGCCTTTCATTGGTTTTTGACATATACTACATCTAACAGCAACCGTAACATGAGTATCAATTAATTATATCAACTAATAAAATATAATTTTGATTTAATATGTATCATTATCATACGAAAGAGGGTGGATGCCATACGGTTTAAGCATATTAAGACGGTTCAGCATAATATGGGTAATGGTATAACTGAACCAAAACTGGCAATAACTGATGATAACACCCCTGTTGTCGTAAAAACGTATAATGGACCAGAAGGATTGCTCGTATTATTTAATGAATATCTCTGTTACAGATTGGCAATATTGATTGACATTCCAATGCCAAAATCAGGAATATGTTTGCTAGATGAAGATACTACCGTTTATAATGGTTGTATTACTCCAAATCATTATGGATACGGTTTTTACTCTACATATCTGAACAAATCTGTTACTTTAATAGATACCATTATCTCACATATTAAAAATAAGGAGATATTTAAGCAAATTCTTCTTTTTGACCACATAATATTTAATACCGATCGCAATCCCGGCAATTTACTGGTGCAGTACTACAAAAACAACATAAATCTACAAGTCATAGACCACTCTCATGTATTTGTCAATCAAGCTATCTGGGATGCAAATTGTCTGATGCGCGCAATGCAGGAAAAAGATTATCTTAGCACTCGTGTTCTCGATGAAAATAGAATTCTTTATGGAATGTTCTTTCGAAACATGTCCATTCATAAAGAAGATTTTGATGAATTAAAACTCTTCTTTTGCAGTAAAATAACCGAAAAAGTATTACGAGGTATAATTTCTGATATTCCACCAGAATGGTCACCATCTTCCCGAGATATTGACGCTCTGATTGAATATCTACTCTATCGTATTGATCATATAGAAGATATATGTATTACGATTTCAAATTATATATCTTAGGTAATTGCGAAACAAGTTCAAAATCTTGATTCCAATAGGGTAAAGGCCCGG
>ERZ779621.39-NODE-39-length-112326-cov-35.574823_pt1 | contig 112326 bp, 101 predicted proteins | sample MGYA00514215_ERZ779621 | MGnify/ENA primary metagenome ERZ779621 (study PRJEB29562, sample SAMEA4376715) | mouse gut metagenome | isolation source: Cecum | study: EMG produced TPA metagenomics assembly of the A DSS colitis mouse model was used to assess the...
AGGCGACAAAGAGACCCAATAGAATACGTTCTTACATACTTGTTCTGGATGAAGAAGGGGAGATCGCTCATACCTGTATAACAAGTGGTGGTGGAGTATCCGGCCCGACTGAAGCAGCACAGCGGCAGTTTGAAGCAGAGCAGGAGGCAAAGAGAAAGCGGAGAGCTGAATATATGGGGATCGTTGAGGAAAGCGCCCTGAAACGTAAGCTGATGGAGCAGGAAGCGAACGAACAATATGATAAGGCCAGCATAGCAAAGGAAGCGGTTTCGGCCGTTTATGAGAAAAACAGCATGGAAACTGTGGCGGAGAAATCAGCGCAGGACAAAGTGACCGAGTGCGGGGAAAAAGACGGAGAACAGATTCGGAGAATGTCAGAGACAGATTTTGAGGAACGAGTGTTGCAAAGTGCCGGGCCGAATGCTCCACAATCTGTAAAAGATGCTTGGATGGAGACGGTAAAAGAAGTTGGGGTAAACGGACTGGGTGAAACCAAGAATGGAAGGACACATATAACAGACATGCACATGCAGCAGATAATAGCCAATTATTATGGCTTGCTGCATAGTAATGATATTCTGGGTGATTCCGTAGAGTCGGCAATACGGGCAACCCAGAAGGCTTTATATGATTTTGACCATCCCTTAGAACCCGGCAAAGTCATAAGCATGGAGGAGCAGCAGGCCCGCATGAAAGAAAGGGAGTTTTATACGGTATTTTTGGAGAAATTGAAAAGGTTATAGGGTGTCTGGCGGCTGTGTGATAAATAAATTTAGAAACAAAGTATTGGACAGCGAAAGGAGAAATGGAATGGCTGTAATGAATCATGTGGTATTGCATTATCAACCTATAGGACAAGAATTTAAGCATGATGCGGAGTTTTTTAAGAACAAGAAGGTAATTGGGGAAAATCAAAAGGTTTCAAATGATTATTTTTGGAAAAGTAATAGGTATATAGGGAAGGATTGGACCGGAAGGGATTTAGATTTAACCTACCTCATTGACAGGCCAGAAGGATATTTAAAGGGGCGGTTATCTGATGCAGAAGATGTGGACTATTATGAATTCAACATAATTGAGTATAGAATTCAAAATGTATTATTATTAGGCAAGTATAACCTTGATCTTCAAATAACTCTCGATCATATTCCGGAAGGATGCGATTACAATTTGGTTCTTTATGATAGTGAAGGAAATCAAGTAGGGATCGGAGTGGATAATGGAAATGGTGGAAAAAGTATAACCTTACCAAACTGGAATCTGGAAAACAAGGGCTATATGGTAAAGGTGCAGGCAAAGGACGGTTCTGATGTCAATCCTGATGAATATTATCATCTTTCATTTCAGACAAATCAGGCAGATAAAAACAATATTCTTGCTAAGCAAATGGAGGAAATGTCGGAGTATGGTTATGCATTACGGAAAAAATTACATGATGGTCAGGATGCAACAGAGGAGATACAGGCATTAGAAAAGATCAGAAAAAAATATAAGGATTATTATGCAGAGCAGCTGGATAAACTGCATATGGAGCAGGCAAAAGAATATTTGCAAGGAGAAAAGGCTCCGGATAAAAATGACATAAAAGAACTATTAGAAAAAATGGCAATGGGAGAGAAACTCACAGAACAGGAAAATGGTTTCGTTAATATTTTTGCTACGGCACAGGAATTTGATACTGCGAAAGCAACTGCAGAATTAAGTTCAACATTAAAGGAAATAACGCAGAGGTTGGAGAGCACAGGAATAGATCTTTCGGAATATTCCTTCCATATACAGATAGGCGCAGATGGAAAGACAACTGTAGATGGAATAGATGATGGATTGATAAAGTCAAAGGTTGAAACCACTCTTAAAGAATTTTCAGAAAAACTTATGGATATCTATTTTACCTTGGATACTGATATACAAAATATGTCTGAAAAGGAAAGGTATCTCTTAAAAGCGGCGGTCGATCTGGAAAAATTCTTACATAAGGCAACAAACGGAAAAGTATCACTTGATGATGTAAAAGTTGATAACGGAATCATTGAAGGAATATCCCGTAATTTGGATAAGTTGCTTAATGAGCCCGGAAAGAATTTGACTTATTCAAATTATCAATCAGATATATTGGCAATCAAGAATTATGAACGGACACAGCACAAGAGAATTTTAGCTGAATTAAATGTCGGATTTCGTGTTAGAAATGGCAAAATTCAGATAAAAAGATAATGTGTCAATATAGATATTACTCAATATAAAATTTATAGTCATTTGGTGCAATCAGGGTTGGAAATGTGGGTGTGACGGCCGACAAACTCTATGAAGCGGTAATGGATATTGCGCGGGAAAGGTAGAGGAGAGATGAAGATGGATTTAGGCGTAACAGGTAAATGGGGAAAGAATTATCTTTCAGAGCAGTACCGGAAGAACGCGGCGGCAGGCACAAACGGAGGCGTGGGTTTTGCGGAACTTGCGGCGGCAAAGGCTGCAGGTCAGTCGGATGTATCGGGAATAAGTTTTAAGGATATGTGGCAGACGAGATTTCCCGCATGATGATTTTTTCTATAATAAAGTTGACGGATCTATTTTAGACTGGAAGCCAACCGGGCCGGAACCTAAAATGACAGACTCATCCGTACAGTCAAGGGCAGTATCCACTCTTGGGAAAAAATCAATCGTTGTACCGCCTGCACTGGAAGAAAAAATGAAGGATGATCCGACTCTTGCAAAACAGGTAATGGAAAGAGTCGAGACATTTATTGCAGAGAAAGAGGCGACAAAGAGACCCAATAGAATACGTTCTTACATACTTGTTCTGGATGAAGAAGGGGAGATCGCTCATACCTGTATAACAAGTGGTGGTGGAGTATCCGGCCCGACTGAAGCAGCACAGCGGCAGTTTGAAGCAGAGCAGGAGGCAAAGAGAAAGCGGAGAGCTGAATATATGGGGATCGTTGAGGAAAGCGCCCTGAAACGTAAGCTGATGGAGCAGGAAGCGAACGAACAATATGATAAGGCCAGCATAGCAAAGGAAGCGGTTTCGGCCGTTTATGAGAAAAACAGCATGGAAACTGTGGCGGAGAAATCAGCGCAGGACAAAGTGACCGCGTGCGGGGAAAAAGACGAGGGACAGATCCGGAGAATGTCAGAAACAGATTTTGAGGAACGCGTGTTGCAAAGTGCCGGGCCCAATGCGCCACAATCTGTAAAAGATGCTTGGATGGAGACGGTAAAAGAAGTCGGAGTAAACGGACTGGGCGAAACCAAGAATGGAAGGACACATATAACACAAATGCATATACAGCAAGTATGAATATTCTAACGCTTCAGAGCAACCGTTTTATCACTTGAGAGCCATTTGGTTTTGGTATTCTAATGCTTGAGAGCCACCACAACATCTAGTGGTCTTTGATATTTGATTTTATATAGGATCTCCTATAGATTTTGATAGAAAGCCTGGTGCTTTTAATAAATCTATAGGAGGTCTTTTATTATGTACAAAAAGACGAAACCCAGAAGCGTAATGGAGCTTCTAAACAAAAATCTAAGCGAAAGGGAGGTGGCGGCAATACTTGGATGCTCAAGAAACACAGTTTCTGAAATTAAGGAACTTTGCAGACAGCAAGGCTGTAAAGGAGTACAATGACAGACCGTTCCAGAAAAGAGATGGAAGCAGGAGCACTGTTTTCAATACGCAGGAAAAGGCTTATCTGAGAGCCCTGCCGTCAGTCCCTTACGAGGTGTGTGAATGGTCTTACGGACATAAGGCGGGCAAGAACTCCCATATAAGCTTTAACAAGGGTCAATACTCTGTTCCCAGCAGATATATTGGCTGTAAGGTTGATGTCAAATACAACTCCCGCCTTGTCTTTGTCTATTATAACAGAAGCGAAATTGCAAGACATGAAATCCTTCCCAAGGGCATAGTAAACGGTGTCAGGACAGATGAATCCCATCTTCCGTTTCCGCTTAAAAAGAATAAGCAGGCTGAAGACCTGATTGACGCGGCCAGAGAAATCGGGCCGAATACTTTTGAGTTGATCCGAAGGATGTATGACGAGGCAAAAGTAAAGGAGCAGCCCACGCAGACGGTCGTGGCCATTCTCGCAATTGCTGACACCTTTACGCCGGACATCTTAGAAGCCGCTTGTAAAAAAAGCTTAAAGCAGTATCATATGCCTTTTTACAAAACGGTATACAAGGCTGCCGAGAATCTAAATGATCAAAAAGAGCTTGAAAAATTCAAAGAAACAAATAAAACAACTGGCATCGTAAGAGGTGGCGATTACTACAGATAGGAGGAAATATCATTATGAAATTCGAGTTAAAGAAAAACCTTACAAAACACGAGCTGGGTGATTTAGCCAGACTGGTGGAAAACCAGGAAGGCGATATCGCATTGGCAGATTTGAGCTTTGATGCAAGATTGGAACAACTGCTTGAGGAATTGATTTGCGAAAGAGAAAACAAGCTTATTAACAGGCTGATAAAGGCCGCCTCATTCAAGTATCCAATGGCAAGCATTGAGTCTCTGGATTTTGACGCAAGACAAGTCAAGAAGAACACGATAATCAATCTTGCCGCAATGGGATTTGTGGCTACGGCAACAAACCTTATAATCACAGGTCCGACCGGTGCTGGCAAAACCTATCTTTCATGTGCGTTGGGAATTGAGGCATGCAAAAAAACTTACAGGGTTTTCTACATCCGAATGCCTGATTTAATGCGCAATTTTGAGGACAGGAGGGATGACCTTAAAGAGTTGACCCGGTACAGGAAGAGATTGGGTAACTACAACATCCTCATAATCGACGAGTGGCTGAACTACAAGCTTAACGAGAGGGATGCAAAGATGCTCTATGAATTGTTTGAGCAGAGAAGCGGAAACAATTCTACCATCTTTGTCGGACAATTTCCTGTGGCAGAATGGCATGACAGGCTGGGAGGCGGAACACAGGCTGATTCCATAATGGACAGGATTGTTCATAACGCATATGAGATTCCGAGCAGCGAAACGAATCTCAGGAAGATATACGAGTCCAAAAAGCTTGCTAATCTTAAGGCCGAGATTGAGAAATAGACACTTGTAAGACCTGTAAAAAAAGTTGGAGCTGTGAGCTCATGCTCATGGCTCCATTACTATATCTTGTGTTTGTGATGGCTCTCAAGTGTTAAAATCCGAGGTGGCTCTCAAGTGATAAAACGGTTGCTCTGAAGCGTTAGAATATTCAGTATTTTTTGAAAAGGAGAATATCCGCACCCTTGACGGCAAGGGCGAACTGCTCATTACCATCATGTCCTCGCTGGCGCAGGAAGAAAGCCGCTCCATTTCCGAGAATGTGACGTGGGGCCAGCGGAAACGCTTTGCAGACGGCAAGGTGAGCCTTCCCTATGGGCGCTTCCTTGGCTACCGGAAAGGCCCGGACGGTCTGCCGGAGATCGTTGAGGAGGAGGCCGTCATTGTACGGCTCATTTACCGTATGTTCCTCTATGGGAAATCCCCTTCGGCCATTGCCCGCTACCTTACCGACGAGGGCATACCTACACCGGGCGGGAAAACGATCTGGCGGGCCAAGGTGATAGAAAATATCCTCACTAACGAAAAGTATAAGGGAGATGCCCTGCTGCAGAAACGCTATACGGTAGATTTCCTGACCAAGAAGCAGAAGGTCAATATGGGTGAAGTGCCGCAGTATTATGTAGCGAACAGCCACCCGGCTATCATTGCGCCGGAGATATTTGACCTTGTACAGTATGAATTTAAGCGCCGGAAGAAAGACGGCAGGTGGACGAGCTGCACCTATCCTTTTTCCGGGAAGATCATCTGCGGCGAATGCGGCGGCATTTATGGCAGTAAGGTATGGCATTCCAATACCCCGAACCGGGTGTTAGTATGGCAGTGCAACGAGAAGCACCGGGGCCGGAAATGCAGGACGCCCCATCTTACGGAGGCAGAGATCAAAACGGCATTTCTGACAGCCTTTAACCGGGTACTTGGAAGCCGGGCGGAGATCATGGCGGCATATCAGGAAGTCATGGAGGCGCTGACAGATACCAGCGACCTTGACAGGGAGCAGGAACAGCTTGAAAGCGAGAGCGAGGTTACAATGGAACTGATCCGGAGGGTCATTGCGGATAATGCACAGAAAGCCATGGATCAGGAAGAATATGAGCGGAAATATGCCGGATACTGTGAGCGGTACGAGGCGGCAAGGATACGGCTGGCGGAGATCGGGGAGCTCCGGTTGGAGCGCAGTGCCAAGCATACCAAGATCGCCATGTTCCTCGAAAAGCTGGAAAGCAGTGCCGGGCTGGTAACAGAATTTGACGAGGAGCTCTGGTATACAACGGTGGATTTTGTAACGGTATATGAGGATATGAGAATGGTATTCACTTTCCGGGACGGAAATACGGTTGAGGTAAAGAAACGCGAATGGAAGGCGGCATAATGGGCACGGAAGATAAAAGGATACTGGCAGCGCAGTCTGCCAGCAGAGTTTTCAAGAATGGAACAGGTCTTTGCCCGCAGGCATAAGATATAGTATGAGATAGAGTAATCCCGCAGGTTTCATTATGTGAGCCTGCGGGATTTTCTTCGTTTATGATAGATGCCTTTTTTACGATAGAGTACGGGATATAAGGGTGTTCATTTTTGAGATATAAAAACACAAGATATAGTGGTTACAAAGGAAAAATGGTGTGTAGAGACACCCTATCTTGTACTTTGCCCGCTAAAAAGTATCGCTAACATTGTATTAAAGTTTGTCCCTGAATATGGGAGCGGATGGGTAACAATTCCGGTATTTTTTTGCTTTCTGGAAAGAAAAAGAGGACAAATTTTCCAAAAGATGATATTATAACTACATAGCGATAGCAATGAAGGGGATAAATACAAATGAGTGTTATCAGCAGCAAAGATGTCAACGAGATTATTCGTAAGACGCTTGGTATCATCAACAATAAAATAATGCATCATGGGGAGATTACAGGCTATATCTTATATAAGATGATGGAGTATGAAAATGCGTATACTGAGCAGCATTACACCGAACAGGAACTGGTGGATTATACGATGCTTGGCATCCTGCATGATATTGGTCTCTACAAGGAAGACAATGTCAAGAATGTGTCGGACTTTGAAACCAAGAATCTATGGCCTCATTCTATCTATGGCTTTCTTTTCCTGAAGTATCTGTCCCCTATGGGAGATAAGGCAGAGATTGTGTTGTATCATCATCTGGATTACAACAGGCACAGTATGATACAGAGCCGTTATATGCATATCATAGACATGCTCAGTCTGGCGGATAAGATGGATACCTTCCTGCATCTGAAGGATGAGAAGCTGGGGCAGGATTATTTCAGCAGATATCGTGATATCAAGTTTTCCGGTGCGGCCATGGATCTTTTCCAGAAGGCCGAAAAGAGGTATGGGATTACAGAGAATCTGGTGAACGGCAGATACAGGGAGGAACTGGATGTGCTGTTGGCTAAGAGGGCCTTTTCGGAACAGTATAAGAGAGGCTTTCTGGAGATGTTGGTCTATACCATTGATTTCAGAAGTGAGCATACGGTGATACATACACTGGCGACGGTGCATTTTGCAGAGCAGCTTGGCAGATTGTCCAGAGTTTCAGGTAAAGATCTGCGGGATCTGCACTACGGCGCATTACTGCATGATCTGGGTAAGATTGCAATCCCCTTGAATATCCTGGAGTCCACAGGAAGGCTGAGTGACGATGAGATGAAGGTCATGAAAGCCCATGTGCGAATCACGGAGATGATTCTGGAGGGCGTTGTGGACGATGCGGTGTTGCAGATCGCAGTCAGACACCATGAGAAGCTGGACGGAACGGGGTATCATAAGGGATTGAGCGCGGCTGACCTGACCCTGCCACAGCAGATCATTGCGGTGGCGGATATCTTGAGTGCGCTCTACGGCAAGCGCAGTTACAAGGAAGCTTTCAGCAAGGAAAAGATACTGGATATCATGAATTCTGACGCAGACCGCGGCAAAATCAATAAGAATGTGGTCACCAGTCTTGAACGTAATTATGATAACATTATCAAAGAGTTTGAAAAAGAAAAGGAGAATACCATCGGTCTGTATTTAAAGATCAAGGAACAGTATGCGATCATGATCGAGCGGTTCAAGCGGTTTGACTAAATAAGGAGGCGGATATGGAACAGGCAAAAGTATATTTTACATCATTTAAGGCCACGGAGCAGGAAAACTTATTACAGAAACTGCACAGGCTGATGAAAACGGCAGGATTTGAGACCATTGATTTTTCGGATAAATATGCGGCGATCAAGATTCATTTCGGGGAATATGGCAATCTGGCTTTCTTACGTCCCAATTATGCCAGAGTGGTGGCGGACTATGTGAAAGAATTGGGTGGGAAACCCTATCTGACGGACTGCAATACGCTTTATGTGGGAAGCCGGAAGAACGCTCTGGATCATCTGGAGACGGCCTATGTGAACGGATTTTCCCCGTATCAGACCGGATGTCATGTAATCATTGGCGACGGTCTTAAGGGGACAGACGAGACGCTTGTGCCGCTTAACGGTGAATATGTGAAAGAAGCAAAGATTGGCCATGCCATTATGGATGCGGATGTGTTTATTTCCCTGACGCATTTTAAAGGGCATGAGATGGCAGGCTTTGGCGGGACGCTTAAGAATATCGGTATGGGCTGCGGTTCCAGGGCCGGTAAGATGGAGCAGCATTGTGACGGAAAACCCAGTGTCGATCAGAGCCTCTGCGTAGGCTGCGGCGCCTGTGACAGGATCTGTGCTCATGGAGCACCGCAGATTGCAGGCGGGAAAGCGAAGATTGACCATGATAAATGCGTAGGCTGCGGCAGATGTCTGGCCGTGTGTCCCAAAGATGCGATTGCGGCGGATTTTGTGGACTCTATTGCAGTTCTGAATTATAAGATGGCGGAATATTCCTTGGCGGTGTGTAAGGACAGACCTTGTTTCCATGTTTCCCTGATCTGTGATGTGTCGCCTAACTGTGACTGCCATGCGGAGAATGACATTCCGATTATTCCCAATATCGGTATGTTGGCATCTTTTGATCCGGTAGCTTTGGATCAGGCCTGTGCAGACTTATGTAATCAGGCGGCGCCCATAGAAGACAGTATTCTGGGAGAGAATATCAGAAAAAACGGCGGAGAATCGCAAGATCACTTCCATATGACACATCCGGATACAGAGTGGGAATCCTGTATTGCCCATGCGGTAAAGATTGGTCTGGGTACCGATCAGTATGAACTGATAAAGATTTGATGACGGAAATTTTCCTGTTTATGTCAGAACGCTCAAGGCAGGCACTGCTTTTTCCGAAATAAAAGACAGCAGAGGAAAACGGAAGGGTGGTTGTAGAGATGAATATTTCATGGGACATGACAAGTGGATTGCTGCGGCGTATGGGAACCGCGGGAATGTTGAAAAGCACCCGGGACAGATTGGAGCGGCAGGAACAGACACAAAAACAGGTGGATTATTTTGAACAGAAGAAAGACAATCTGAAAAATGTCAAGTGCAAGAGTGTGGAGGAAATTGCCGAGAAGCTGAATATGCTGCACTCCTACGAAGACCAGATCGCTGCGGCCAAAGCCGCTTATAACAGTGAACAGATGTGGCATATTCTGGACGAGTCCACAGAGCGCGGTGAGAAGATTGCGGAAGCGGCGGAGAAGTCGAAACCGAAGACACCGGAGGAAAGACAGGAAGATCTGGTGGAAGAAGCTCTGGGCATCGAAGGATCGGATGGTATGTTGGAAGAGATTCTGGATGAGGTTTCGGAACTGACTGAAGAACTGACAGAGAATCTGCCGGAAGAAATACCTGTCGAGATGACGGAATCAGCGGAAGCGGCAGCCGGAGAAAATCCAGCTGTGTCTGAGGAAATGACGCAAGTGGAGGAGGAAACGCTTGCAATGTTGAAAAAGGGGTATGTACCCTTCGATGTAAGATTATGATTTATTGGAACAAAAGCTTTTCGGAGATTCCGGGAAGCTTTTTTCGTGCTTTTCCTGTGCTTGATGATTGAATTTTATGACGGTTTGACATATAATCTATTTAATGACAGGCTAGCAAGAGAAAGGAATGGCATCCATGAAAATCCCTGCCCATAAAAGTTCTTCTGTGGATCTGCTTCATGGACCGATTTTGAGATCCATGCTCGTCTTTGCAATTCCATTATTTTTTTCCGGTGTTTTTCAGCAGTTGTATAATACGATGGATACATTTATTATTGGGCACACACTGGGAGATGAGGCCCTGGCGGCTATGGGCGCGGCGGGCGTGGTGTTTGATCTTTTGATGGGATTTGCGTTGGGAATCGGTAATGGCCTGGCGATTGTGACGGCCCGCAGTTTTGGAAGCGGTGATATGGAACAGCTGAAAAAGTCTGTGGCGGCGTCTATCGTGATTGGCGCCTGTCTTACGATAGTGATGACAATTTTGATACAGTTTGTTCTATATCCGTTTCTGGAGGTGTTGAACACGCCGTCCCGGATTATAGAACAATCCTATGCTTATATTTCTACAATTACGCTGTTTCTGGTTGTCATGTTCGCTTATAATCTGTGTGCGGGACTACTGCGCGCTATTGGCAATAGTGTGATGCCTCTGGTGTTTTTAATTTTGTCATCACTCCTAAATATCATACTGGATCTGTTCTTTATCACCCGCCTGCACATGGGAGTACAGGGGGCAGCGGCGGCAACGGTAATTTCCCAGGGGGTATCGGTGACGGCCTGTCTGATTTACATAGGCAGGAGGGCAGGGGTATTGATTCCCGGAAAAGGACATTTTGTCCGGGACAAGGATTTATACCAGGAAATGATAGCCCAGGGGCTTTCCATGGGCTTAATGAATTGTATTGTTAATGCAGGGTCAGCGGTTTTACAGTCAGGAATCAATGGGCTTGGATATCTGGTCATTGCAGGACATACGGCGGCCAGAAAGCTGTTCCAGTTCCTGATGATGCCGTATATAGCCATCAGTCAGACAATCAGTACCTTTGTTTCACAAAACCGTGGGGCGGGGAAGCCCGGACGGATCAGGAAGGCCATGATGTGCTCCTATCTATGTGGTATGGCGGTGGCGGCTGCTGCGACGGTTTTTATGTTGCTTTTCGCACCGGAGGTGGTCAGGCTGCTCACAGGGTCTTCTGAGAGCATTGTGATTGAAAACGGTGCCTTGTATATGCGGGTAGTGTCGCCGTGTCTGGCGCTTCTGGGTATATTGAATTCTACCAGAATGGGATTGCAGGCTGTGGGCAAGAAGATTCTTCCTCTGCTTTCCAGCGTGATTGAATTGGCGGGCAAGATTCTGTTTGTGGTGTTTTTCATACCCAGGTTTCAATATATGGCAGTCATCTTCTGCGAACCGGTTATCTGGTGTTTTATGGTGGCGGAACTTCTGATTGCGTTCTGGTCCGATTCTTTTGTCAGATCTAAGGAAGATGGGAAAGGGGCATGGCAATAACGATGCACTTTGTGGAAGCGAAAGGGATCTTATCGGCGCATAATGGCATGAACCTGTACAGAGGCTGCACACATGGCTGTATTTACTGTGACAGTCGAAGTAAATGTTACGGGTTTACCCATGACTTTGAAGATATCGAAGTGAAGCAGAACGCACCGCAATTATTGGAAAAGGCACTACGTTCCAAACGGAAAAAATGTATGATCGGCACGGGAGCCATGTGTGATCCTTATATGCACTGTGAGGAGGAACTTGGGCTTACCAGAGAGTGTATTGCGCTGATAGAGAGATATGGATACGGTCTTACGGTGCAGACAAAGTCAGACCGCATCCTGAAAGATCTGGACCTGCTTATAAAGATTCAGGAGAAGGCAAAGTGTGTGGTGCAGATGACCATGACCACTTATGACGAAGAACTGTGCCGTATTCTGGAACCTCATGTATGTACGACGAAGCGCAGATTTGAAGTACTTGAGATCCTGCGGGAGAACGGGATCCCTACGGTGGTCTGGATGAGCCCGATCCTGCCCTTTATCAATGATACGAAAGAAAATATAGAAGGGGTGCTTCATTATTGTGTGCAGGCCGGAGTATATGGGATTATTACCTTCGGCATGGGTATGACCCTGCGGGAGGGAGACCGGGAGTATTTTTATCAGAAACTGGATGAACATTTCCCGGGCATGAAAAGCAGATATCATCATAAATACGGTTATGCTTATGAAATTCCCAGCGATCATGAGAAAGAACTGATGACTATACTGCATAGAACCTGTGCAGAATATGGAATAGAGTGTGACACAGAACAGGTCTTTCGGTATCTACAGGAATTTCCGGAGAATAAAGGGTATGAACAGCTGAGTCTGTTTTAGAATACAGTAATGGATGTGTGAGGAAAGAAAGGATCGCAATATAATATGGAGATTGCAAGAAAGGTAAATATAGAGATGGAGAGACAGGGGACGTCTGGTATGGACGAACAGCAGAAAGAACAGGAAATCGCGGATATGGTGAGGCTTCTGGACGGGTTTGCCGATTCCGGGGACAGCCGGTTAAAAATAAACATGTCCGATGAACTGGAGGCAGGACAGACACAGAGAGTCTATCATCATGGCAGATGTGATGTGGGAAGTCCATGGGCCTGCGGCAATGCTTTTGATGCGCAGACGGAGAAGTAACGTATTCTGTACAGGGAAGAGATAGACAGAGTATCAGGATTAGTTTTGAAATGGGAGAAAAGTATGAGGGTAGAAGATAAATTGCAGATGCTCAGGGAGCAGATGGACAAACGTGATCTGGCGGCTTATATTGTTCCGACAGAGGATTATCATAATTCGGAGTATGTGGGGGATTATTTCAAGACAAGGGAATATCTGTCAGGATTCACAGGTTCGGCGGGAACACTTCTGGTATGCGCAAAGAGCGCGGCGTTATGGACGGATGGCAGGTATTTTTTGCAGGCACAGCAGCAGCTCCAGGGAACATCCATCCAGTTGATGAAGAGCGGTCAGCCCGGTGTGCCTGTACTGGCGGAATATCTGGCAGATCATCTGGAAACGGGAGATAAGATCGGCTTTGACGGCAGGACGGTGACAAAGGCGTTTGTGGAGGAACTGCATAAGAAGCTTGCGGATAAACAGATTACTTATGACAGTGGAGAGGATCTGGCAGATCTGGTATGGCCGGATAGGCCGGCATTGTCGGCAGAGCCGGTGTGGGAGCTCGGGGTAGAGTATGCCGGGCTTTCCAGGGAAGAGAAACTTAGCAGAGTGCGGCACAAAATGCAGGAGCAAAAGGCGGATGCACTGTTGATGACTGCTCTTGATGAGATTGCGTGGCTGCTTAACCTGCGGGGAAATGATGTGTGCAATACGCCGGTTTTTCTGGCATATATACTGTTGACTGCGGATAGGGCAGTGCTGTGCGTACAGGCAAAGATATTATCAAAGGAGATAGAGGAGAAGCTAAAGCGTGCAGGTATTTGTGTAAAGCCCTATGATGCGATTGAGGATCTGGTCTGCGGACTGAAGGCAGGAACGAGCGTATGGGCTGATGGACGGCGTGTCAATTACAGATTGTTAAAGGCGATTCCCGACGGTGTAAAACAGCTTGATCAGCCGAGCCCTGTAGAAATAATGAAGGCGGTGAAGACGCCGGAAGAGATGGCACATCTTCGGATGGCACATGTGAAGGATGGCGTGGCAGTGACACGGTTCATCCGCTTCCTGAAAACCCATGTGGGAAAAGAGAAGATTACGGAAATGCGTGCGGCCAGGGTATTGGAGAGTTTCCGGGAAGAGATGGAAGGCTACCTGGGCCCCAGTTTTGATCCTATTATTGCGTATGGCCCTCATGGTGCCATAGTACATTATGCGGCTGTGCCGGATACAGATGCGCAGATACAGCCCGAAGGTCTGTGTCTTGCGGATACAGGCGGTCATTATAAAGAGGGTACTACGGATATCACAAGAACCATTGCTTTGGGAGAACTTACGGCGGAGGAGAAGAGAGCCTATACGCTGGTTCTCAAGGGGCACCTGCGTCTGGGCGCTGCCAGGTTTATGCAGGGAGTTTGCGGTCAGAATCTGGACTGCCTGGCCAGAGAACCTTTATGGGAAAATGGATTGGATTATAATCACGGAACTGGACATGGGGTAGGATATCTTCTGAGTGTTCATGAAGGTCCACAGAATTTCCGGTGGCGTATGAACAAAGAGACAGCCTGTGTACCTCTTGAGGAGGGAATGGTCATTTCCAATGAGCCGGGGCTTTATGTGACAGGAAAGTTTGGAATCCGGCATGAAAATCTGGTGCTGTGCCGCAAGGGAGAGCAGAATGAATACGGCCAGTTTATGTATCTGGAACCGCTTACCCTGGTGCCTTTTGACAGGGATGCCATAGAAGTGCCGCTGCTCAACAGGCAGGAATTGGGGTGGCTTAATGAGTATCATGACAGGGTATATGAAACCCTGGCGCCATATCTGACGCAGGACGAGAGAGACTGGCTGCGGGCGGTTACGGCTGCCGTGGAATAGAGGCAGAAGAACCAGATATCAAAGATGTCTGAAAAGGTATAGAAAAGTATGAGGAGGATACATATGAGGTACAGAGTGTTGGGCAGGACCGGGTTACAAGTAAGCGAGATCGGTCTGGGCGGTGAGTGGCTGGAACGCCATAATACCCAGGAAGTCAAGGAAGTGATTGATACCTGTGAACAGGCTGGAATCAATATTTTAGATTGTTGGATGTCGGAGCCGAATGTGCGCTCGAACATCGGTAAGGCACTGGTGGGACGACGGGACAAGTGGTATATCCAGGGGCATATCGGATCCACCTGGCAGAATGGGCAGTATGTCCGCAGCAGGCAGATGGATCAGGTCAAAGAGGCATTTGAAGATCTGCTTACCAGGATGCAGACAGATTACATAGACCTTGGCATGATTCATTTTGTGGATGAAGCGGCAGAGTTTGAACGTGTGATAAAGGGAGAGTTCATGGATTATGTACGCAGTCTGAAAGAGGCTGGCAGGATACATCATATCGGACTGAGTACCCACAATCCTGATGTGGCCAGAATGGCTGCCGAACAGGGCGAGATTGAAATGATTCTCTTCAGTGTGAATCCGGCTTTCGATCTGCACCCGGCGACAGAGGATTTAGACGAATATTTTGCGGAAGAGTATGAAGCCGGACTGGCCGGTATCGCACCGGAAAGAGAGGCTTTATACAAGATTTGCGAGCAGCGGGGTGTGGGGATTACCGTCATGAAAGGATACGCGGGTGGCCGGCTGTTTGATGCGAAGACCTCTCCTTTTGGTGTGGCACTTACACCGGTGCAGTGTCTGCACTATGCGCTGACCAGGCCGGCAGTGGCGAGCGTGATGGTAGGATATGATACCCCGGAACACGTTCATGCGGCAGCAGCCTACGAGACAGCCACAGAAGAAGAGAAAGATTATGCCAGTGTGCTGGCAAAGGCACCCCGGCATGCATATCCCACCGGACAGTGTACATATTGTGGCCACTGTGCACCCTGCCCTAAGGGAATTGACATAGCCATGGTAAATAAGTTATACGATCTGGCAACGATGCAGGAAGAAGTACCGTCCACTATCCGGGCGCATTATGAGCAGCTGAAGGCGGCAGCAGCAGACTGTATTGGCTGTAAAGGATGCGAGAGCAGATGCCCGTTTCAGGTATCTGTGGTTGAGAGAATGGAGAAAGCAAAACGGCTTTTTCAATAAGGAATTTATTTGTCAGTGGAGGGATATTATATGAAACGCAGTAAGAGATCATTGTGGAATTTCACCTATCTTTTGTTCCTTTTGGCAGCCGTGATTATTCTGTTCTACTGGTATGCAGCGCAAAATGACAAACGGATCGAGCGGCAGAACAGAACTTATGCGACAGATACGGCGAAACAGACCAGCAATCGTATTGGTGATGAATTTGCGAACGCATTAAACAGGATAAGCACCTATGCATATTTTTGCGGAGAGGGACTGACACAGCCGGAAGTGACTTCGCAGATGCTGACAGATATGGCAGAGAATTCTCTGTTTGATGCCTTCCGTTTTGCTGCCGCAGACGGTACCTATCTGGTGGCGGATGGTACTACTACGGATGTGTCGGACCGGGAGTATTTTATAAACGGGATGAAGGGCGAAACAGGTATATTTGCCACCATCAGTTCCAGGGTTACCAAGGAAGCGGTGGTCAGTTTCTATGCGCCGGTTTATTATCAGGGAGAAAATATCGGCGTGCTTCTTGGTGTATATTCGGCCAACAAGTATTTGCAGCATCTTCTTACGACCAGTTACTTTGGGGAAAGTGCAGATGTGTATCTGTGTATAGAGGATGGGACTGTGATAGCAAGTTCCCGGGGAGAAGGATATAACGGGAATCTGTTGGAAGATATTATGGCTTCCGGTATATTGGAAGAGTCCGCGCATCAACAGCTGCGGGATGTTTTTGCAAATCCCGGGGAGCAGACCTTTATTTGCAAAGAAAACGAAAAGACGGATAATATCTGTGTGATCAACCTTCCGGGGAACGAGTTTGTCCTTGTGCAGGCCTTTCCGAGGAGTGTTACGGAAAGGATGTTAGCTAATGCAAACCGCACGGGTATTTTCCTGGAAGTGATGTTGATCGGTTCCTTTGTCATTTATATCATTGCCCTGATGGTACGGACCAGAAAGGAGAAAAAGCTTCTGGCAGGAGAAAATCGGGAAATGAGTTATGTGATTGGGGGAATCAGTACTCTGTTTTCCCGATTTGTGATGATTGACCTGGAAACGAATCGGTATCAGTATCTGGCCGGAACCAGTCCGGAACGTGAAGGATTGGCGCGAAGCGGGGAATATGAAGCGTTTATCGATTATCTGTGTTCATTCCTGCCGGAGGAAGAACATCAGAAAGAACTGGCGGAACATCTTGCGAGAAATGCGATCATCTCGGAATTGGGCGAGGATGATATGGATGTTCGTTATGAATATCAGGTAGAGAGAAACGGCCAGAGTGAATGGGAACATATGAATGTGATCTGTCTGGAGAGAAAGGAAGGCCGTGCCAGCAAGATTCTGTTCATAAGACAGAATATTACAGAAGTGAAGGAGAAGGAACTGCGTATTCAGGCGGAGATGTCACTGGCCAACAGAAAGGAACGGCAGTACCGGATTGCAATTATCTCCAATTCTATCTGTACCTATGAGTTTAATCTGACCCAGGACTGGGTAGAACATGATATTATCCGGATCATGCCGGACGGACGGAAGATTTCTCTGTTGGAGGCAGTGGGACTGGAACCTCCGTGCAGTGCAACCCAGTGGTTTGAACAGTGTAAGCATTATGTGGCGCATGAATCTCTGGAGGATTATAATAAGACATTAGATGTAGAGTATCTGAAAGAATGTTTCCAGCATGGTAATGCAGAAGTGAATGTGGAATACTGGATAACAGATTCCAGTGAGGAAAGGCTTTGTGTCAGACAGTCATTTATCATGACCCCGGAGGATGAGACGGGTGATATTGTGGTTATGGTAGTGACCAAGGATATCACGGAGCAGGTAAGACAGCAGAAGGAACAGACTCTTGCGCTCAAGGAAGCGCTTATGCAGGCACAGCATGCCAACAATGCAAAGACCACGTTTCTTTCTAATATGTCCCATGATATCCGTACGCCGATGAACGCAATTATCGGGTTCACGACAATTGCAGTCAGTCATATTGATAATAAAGATCAGGTCAAAGACTGTCTCCAGAAGGTACTTGCGTCCAGCAATCATCTGCTGAGTCTTATCAATGATATTCTTGACATGAGCAGGATTGAGAGCGGAAAGGTACAGATCAAGGAGCAGGAATGTAATATTTCCGAGATGATGCATAATCTGGTAAATATTGTGCAGCCGCAGGTCAAGGCAAAGCAGCTGGAGCTGTTTATTGACACCTTTGATGTGACCAACGAGGATATTATTGCCGATTCTTTGAAGATGAATCAGGTGTTTGTCAATCTGATGAGTAATGCGGTGAAATATACGCCGGCAGGCGGTATCATCAGCTTCCGGATCATGCAGAAGACAACGTTCCGCAGGGGATACGGCGATTACATATTTACGCTGAAAGACAATGGTATCGGCATGGAGCCGGAATTTGTGAAGCATATCTTTGAACCTTTTGAGCGGGAGGCCAGTGCGACCCAGAGTGGTATTCAGGGTACCGGACTTGGTATGGCCATCACGAAGAATATCATTGACATGATGGGCGGTACGATTACGGTTCACAGTGAAAAGGGTAAGGGCAGTGAGTTTATCGTAGAACTGAGTCTGAAATTACAGGATATAGAGAAGAACAATGAACAGATCAAAGAACTGGAAGGTCTGCGGTCTCTGGTAGTGGACGATGATTTTGATACCTGTGACAGTGTCAGCAGGATGCTCACACAGATCGGTATGCGGTCCGAGTGGACCACATCAGGAAGAGAAGCCGTCTATCGTGCTAAGAAAGCCCATGATGAAGGGGACTCCTACCATACCTATATCATTGACTGGCAGATGCCGGAGACAAGTGGTATTGAGACGGCAAGGAGGATTCGCCATGCGGTCGGCAATGAGGCGCCGATTATCATTCTCACAGCTTATGACTGGACGGATATCGAGGAGGAGGCAAAGGCTGCCGGTGTTACTGCATTTTGTGCGAAACCGATGTTTATGTCAGATCTGAAAGTAGCGTTGCTCGCCGCAAATAATCTGGTGGAGAGAGAAGATGAGATTGCAGAGTGGACGCTGGCAGATTTTGAAGGAAAACGCGTGCTGCTTGTGGAGGATAATGAACTGAACAGGGAAATCGCCCAGGCTATTCTGGAAGAGACAGGATTCCTGGTGGAGACAGCGCCGGACGGAACAGATGCGGTTGATATGATGAAGAGGGCAGAGGAGTATTATTATGATGTAATTCTCATGGATGTACAGATGCCGGTTATGAACGGTTATGAGGCAACCAGAGAGATCCGTTCCCTGCGCAGAAAGGATGTTAAGGATCTGCCGATTATTGCCATGACGGCAAACGCCATGGATGAGGATAAAGAAACCGCATTGAAAAGCGGTATGAACGCTCATCTGGCGAAACCGATCAGCGTGGATTTATTTATCGCTACTCTGGGTAAGTTTTTGAACTGAAATCCCTATTATTCCCAGAAAAACTTTCTAAAATACCCTATACAAGCCGCTTTCTATATGGTATAGTTGTTAAGGATTGTTACAAAATGTAATAATTTGTAATATTTCGGCAAGGAATATGACAGAGGATACAGACAATCCTTACAAATGAAAAGGGAGTAAAAAATACAAATGATAAAATTTTCTGAGGACAGGAAACAAAAGGTATATAGAATTGTCAGGAGAGCGGCGGCATTTTGTATGGCGGGCATGTTGCTTTTTATGTCTGCAATCAATGTGCAGGCTGTAGGAGCGGGCAGTTCGATTGCCAGAGGGATTGATGTGTCCAAGCACAATCTGGCAATTGACTGGAGCAAGGTACCTTCTTCAGGGGTATCCTTTGTATTCATAAAAGCAGGCAGCCTTAAGTCGGGGATGGATCCTTATTTTGACGCGAATATGCGCGGCGCCAATGCGGCGGGGCTTAAGACCGGCGTATATCTGTATTCCTATGCGACCACGCCGGAGATGGCTTTGTCAGAGGCCATGTTCCTGCTTCAGTGGATGAGCAATTACACTGTCAATTATCCGGTAGTCTATGATATCGAAGACGCCTGCCATAAGAATCTGTCAACGGCTCAGTTACAGGAAATCATCAATGTTTTCTGTACGGCGATAGAATCCCAGGGATATTATCCGGTAGTCTACTCGAATAAAAATATGTTCCAGAAGCAGATTGGCAATGTGGCTTATGATAAGTGGGTGGCACAGTATGCAGATGAGTTACAGTATGAGGGTGCAGCCTTCTGGCAGAATACATCTCATGGCAGTGTGGCCGGTGTTCCTACCCGGGTGGATATGAACTATCAGTTTAAGGATTATTCTTCCATTATTATTCCGGAAGGATTTGCACAGCGGGGAGATACGACAGTATTTTATTCCAATTACCGGATGCAGAGGGCCTGTTGGGTAAACTGGGAGGAGAAGAAGTATCATCTTGACGAGTTTGGGCGTGTACAGAAGGGATGCTGGTATGAGGATGAAACCGGCCGATATTTCCTGGCAACGAAGGATGGTCATGCGCTGCGTGACTGTGTGACCATTGAGGGAGCAGATTATTACTTTGACGAGAACTCGGTGATGCAGAGAGGTCTGGTGACCATGCCTGACGGTGTTGTCTATTATTATGATGTGATGACGGGTGCTCTGCAAAGAAATGTGGTTGTGACGGTGGATGGCGTCAATTACCAGGTGGACGGTAACGGCGTGGCAGTGCCGATTGTGGCAGAAGCGCTGCCGGCTGCGGAACAAGTGCCTGGGCAGGTGCCGGAACAGGCACCCGGACAGATACCTGCCGATGGGGCAGCCGTACAGCCCGTTGCAGCACAGCCGGCTGCGGTACAATAAGTTTTGCAGAAACGGCAATCAATCAAAGCACATGGAAATCTTTTTACCGCTATGGGATGGCAGGCCATCCTGATAGCGGTTTTTTCTTTCAGAGTCTTTTCAAAGTCCCCTGCTATGGTATATAATAATCTTTGTATGGGCGCATAAGGGTATGGTCTGTAGAAAGATGTGGTATGGTATGAACTGTAAAGAAGCAGAGAAAAAAATATCCTCCTTCCTGCAAGACGATCTGGATGGAAGAAATCTGGCAGAGTTTGTAGAGCATATCGATGCATGTCCGGAATGTATGGAGGAACTGTCCATTCAGTTTCTGGTTGCGGAAGGTATGGAACAGCTTGAAAAGGGAAATAGCTTTAATTTACAGGAAGCGCTTCACTATAAATTGGCCGATGCGGATTATAGGATCAGGCTGAATCGAACACTGCGGCATATTTTGATCTGGCTGGAGGCTGCGGTGGCGGTGGCGATTGTGATTGCGCTGTGTGTTGTGATGCGTCTGTAGCGGAGGAAAAGACATATGGCTGAAAAACTGGTATTGATAGATGGACACAGCATATTGAACAGAGCCTTTTATGGCGTGCCGGATCTGACCAACAGTCAGGGCCTTCATACCAATGCGGTGTATGGTTTTCTGAATATCATGTTCAAGATTTTAGAGGAAGAGAAGCCGGACTATCTGACGGTTGCGTTTGATGTACATGCGCCTACGTTCCGGCATGAGATATATAAGGAATATAAGGGCACAAGGAAACCCATGCCGTCAGAACTGCACGAACAGGTGCCGGTGATGAAACAGCTGTTGCAGGCCATGGGAATCTGTGTGGTGGAGAAAGCCGGACTGGAGGCGGACGACATTCTGGGAACCATCGCAAAGCGCGGTGAGAGAGCCGGGATGGAAGTGTCCCTGGTGTCGGGGGACAGAGACCTTTTGCAGGTGGCCACAGAGCATATCCGGATTCGGATTCCCAAGACCAAGGGCGGCAGGACAGAGGTAGAAGATTATTATGCCAGGGATGTGGAAGAACGGTATCAGGTCAATCCGCTTCAGTTTATTGATTTAAAGGCCCTGATGGGAGACACGGCGGATAATATTCCCGGTGTACCGAAGGTGGGAGAAAAGACAGCTACGGAGCTGATGGTGACTTTTGGTTCTCTGGAGAATATCTATGAGCATATAGAGGAAGTTGCCAAAAAGTCTGTGCGGGAGTCTCTGGCGGCCAATAAAGATCTGGCGGATCTGAGTAAAACGCTGGCGACAATCAATGTGGATGCTGAGATTGCATATGACTTTGACAAGGCAAGGGTAGGTAATTTTTATACCGAGGAAGCTTATGTACTGTGCAAACAGCTGGAATTTAAAAATCTCCTGTCCAGATTCGAGAAAGAGGTGACTGTCACCAACAGTCAGACAGAATATTTTCGGGAGATAACACAGTTGTCTGAGGTGGAAGCCCTGTTTGAGGAAATCCGGCAGACGGGGGAGAAGGACGGAGGCAGGCAGGAGATTGGTCTGGCGGTCTTTAAGGACAGCAAACAGGCGGACAGCCTTATGGGCATCGCCCTGGCTCTGGAACAGAAGAACGTTGTGTTTATTCCCTGTCAGGGACTTGTGACAGCCAGATATCTGTGCGGCAAGCTGATTGATCTGAACAGACATGAGTTATGTAAACTAAATATATTTGACTGTAAGAACTGTTATGATGTAATCGAGGAAGGTGTTCATCAGAGTATGTGGCGGGCAGATGACGGCTCACAGGATGTGTTGGCGCCCTACAGAAAAGAGCGATACTTTGACCTTCTGGTGGCGGCTTATCTGTTAAATCCCTTAAAGAATGATTATGCGCCGGAGGATATTGCCGGAGAGTATCTGGGGCTTACCATTCCGGACAGGGGACAGGTCTGCGGCAAGGCATCTTATGCGGATACCTATGCGGCCCATCCCCGGGAATTTATGGAATATGCCTGCTTTAATGCTTATGTGTGTCTGATGGCGGCGCCGTTTCTGCGCAAGAAGCTGGAAGAGCAGGGCATGAAGTCGTTGCTGTATGAGATTGAGATGCCGCTCACCCGGGTGCTGCATGACATGGAATGTTATGGCGTGCTGGTGAAGCCGGATGAACTGAAGGCATACGGGGAGGCGCTGACCGGCAGGATTGCAGAACTGGAACAGGCAGTCTACAGGCAGGCAGGCTGTGAATTTAATATCAATTCTCCCAAACAGCTGGGAGAAGTCCTGTTTGAGAAGATGGGAATCAAGGGCGGTAAAAAGACCAAGACCGGCTATTCCACGGCGGCGGATGTTCTGGAAAAGCTTTCGGCGGATTATCCGGTGGTTTCGGATATCCTGGAATATCGAGGGCTTGCGAAACTGAAATCCACTTATGCGGAAGGACTTGCAGCCTATATTGATGAGGAGGGAAGGATCCATTCCACCTTCAATCAGACGATTACCGCCACCGGGCGCATCAGTTCCACGGAGCCTAATCTACAGAATATTCCCATGCGTATGGAACTGGGCAGACGGATCAGAAAGGTCTTTGTGCCCATGGAGGGATGCCTATTCATGGATGCGGATTATTCTCAGATAGAGCTGAGGATACTGGCCCATATGTCAGAGGATAAACAGCTGATTGAGGCATATCAGATGGAAGAAGATATTCATCGGATTACAGCTTCCAAGGTGTTCCATACGCCTTTCGAGGAAGTTACTGACTTACAGAGGCGCAATGCCAAGGCTGTCAATTTTGGCATTGTCTATGGCATCAGCTCTTTCGGTTTAAGTCAGGATCTGAGTATCTCGAAGAAGGAAGCGGCGGCCTATATCGAGCAGTATTTCGAGACCTATCCGGGGGTAAAAAGATTCCTGGATAATATGGTGGAAAAGGCCAAGAGCCAGGGGTATGTGACGACCATGTACGGGCGCAGACGGCCGATTCCGGAACTGACCTCCAGTAATTTCATGCAGCGTTCTTTTGGGGAACGAGTGGCCATGAATTCGCCCATTCAGGGCACGGCGGCGGATATCATGAAGATTGCCATGGTCCGGGTATGGGAGAGCCTGCACAGAGAAGGACTCAAGTCCAGGATGATCTTGCAGGTGCATGACGAGCTTTTGATTGAGACCTACGCCGGGGAAGAAGAACAGGTGCGCAGGATTCTTACACAGCAGATGCAGCAGGCGGCAGATCTTTCGGTGACTCTGGAGATTGATCTGCATACAGGGGATAATTGGTATCAAACAAAATAACAAAGGTAAATTTGCTTCGCAAATTAACTTTGCGAGGACCGCTTCGCGGCCTCGTGCGGGATAAAGGAAACGATAAATATGAAAGTCATAGGAATTACGGGGGGCGTGGGCGCCGGGAAATCGGAGGTGCTTGCCTACCTGTCCAGGCATTACAACTGCCGTGTCATTATGGCGGATAAGGTGGCGCATCAACTGGAGGAACCGGGGGAAAGATGTTTTGAGCCCCTGAAGGCCCTTCTGGGGATACAGATTCTGAACCCGGAAGGCAGGATTGACAGACAGAAGATGGCGGCAAGGATTTTTGGGGATGTCGAACTGCTGGGAAAGGTTAACGCGATTGTGCATCCGGCGGTAAAAGCGTATCTTCTGGAGCAGATAGCCCTGGAGAAGGAAGCAAATAAGTTTGATTTTCTCTTTATTGAGGCGGCGCTCCTGATAGAGGACGGTTATACAGAAATCGTGGATGAATTGTGGTATATTCATGCGGATACGGATGTCAGACGGCAAAGACTGAGAAAGACCAGAGGATATTCCGACGAGAAGATAGACAGTATCCTGCGAGGACAGCTTCCGGAAGAAGCGTTTTATGAACATTGCGGGGTAGTGATAGAGAACAGCGGAACGCTTGCGGGCGTTTATCAACAAATAGAGAAAGAATTGGGGGAATACCAGTGTCAGAAACAATGAAATTTCCAGGACAGCTTGTGTTTGGTCTGGATATCGGGACAAGAAGTATTGTAGGTACAGTAGGATATCGTGTGGGAGATAAATTCCATGTGGTGGCCCAGAGCATCAGGGAACATGGGACTCGTTCCATGCTGGATGGACAGATTCATGATATCTATAAGGTTGGCGGCACCATCAGCGAAGTGAAGGCGGAGCTGGAAGATAAGATTGGCAGGCCGCTTAAGGACGTCTGTATTGCTGCTGCGGGGCGTGTGTTACAGACGGTAACCCTGAGAGTGGATCAGGATCTGGAGACAGATCGTGAAGTCACTGGAGAAGACATTTATGCGTTGGACTCCATGGGTGTGGAACAGGCATATGAAGAATTTCTGGAGAACAATGAGCTGGATATGAAGTTCTATTGTGTAGGATATTCTATTGTCCGTTATTATATGAACGGTTACACAATTGGAAATTTGGAGGGTCACAAGGCGAAGACCATAGGAGCGGATATTATTGCTACCTTCCTGCCGGAAGATGTGGTGGACGGTCTGTATAAAGCAGTGGGCGTAGCGGGACTGGAGGTAGTGAACCTGACGCTGGAGCCTATTGCGGCCATTCAGGTGGCAATTCCGGAAATGTACCGGATGCTGAATATTGCCCTGGTGGATGTGGGAGCAGGTACTTCTGATATCTCAGTGACCAGGGATGGCAGCATCATTGCCTATGGCATGATTCCCATTGCCGGTGACAGTCTGACAGAAGTGCTGGCGAAACACTGCCTGGTGGATTTCAGGACAGCAGAGCAGATTAAGAGAGACACCGGCGTCAAGGATGTGATTGAGTATAAGGATATCATGGGTCTCACCCAGACGATCACTACCGAGGAAGTGGAGCGGGTGACCGGAGAAGTAATCGAGAATATGACCACTCAGGTGGCTGATAAGATTAAGGAACTGAACGGGGATAAGTCTGTCAGCGCCGTGTTTGTAGTGGGCGGCGGCGGCAAGCTTCCGGGGTATACCCAGGCGCTTGCACAGAAACTGGATATTCAGAAAGAGAGAGTGGCTGTCCGCGGTGAGGAAGTCATGCAGAATATTGAATTTCTGGAGGAGGATGCCAGAAAAGATTCCCTTATGGTAACACCTATCGGTATCTGTTTAAGTTTTTATGAACAGAGCAACAACTTTATCTTTGTGTATTTTAATGAGCAGAGAGTGAAGATTTATGACAATAATAAGGTGGCCGTGGTGGATGCTGCCATGCAGGCTGAGTTTGCCAGTGAAGGGCTTTTCCCTAAGCGAGGAAAGGAACTTAATTTTACAGTCAACGGCAAACCGCGTATTGCCAGAGGAACCTTTGGTGAGGCGGCAGTCATTACAGTCAATGGTAATGAGGCGGATATCTATACCCAGGTCAGAGCCAATGATCAGATTAAGGTGATAGAGTCTACGGCTGGCGAGGCGGCACAGATGGAAATAGGACAGCTGCCGGAATTTGGTGCCAAGATGTGGGTTGAGGTTAATGGAAAGAAGATAGACCTGCCCAAGTTTGCCAGTGTAAACGGCGAGTTACAGTCCGGTTATTACAATATTCAGGAAAATGATGAGATTGAGATTCTGGGCTATTATACCGTGCGGCAGATCGCTGAGTTTATGGATGTGGTTATAGACTGGGCCATGAATATCTATGTCAACAATAAGATTGCGGATATGGATACCAAAGTATATGAGAACTTTTCTGTGATCTGGACCATGGAGGAATTGCAGCTATCTGATGTGGAGATTTATGAGCCGGAGACGCCGGTGTCTGAGAAGAAGGACAGGACGGATACTTCTGTTGCCGGAACGGCGGCGTTTAGCGCGGTGGCCTCCAGGACAAATGTGACGGCCAGAAATGGACAGGAGAATCGTGTACAGACAGATGCGTTGGCGGCGCAGGAGGCGGACAGACAGGATGACGGCGGAAACAAAGAAGCAGCTTCCGGGCCGGATTCCGGAAAACCCCGCGGGGCCAGAATTGTAATGGGACCCGGCATCCAGCGCGCAGAGGCGGAAGCCAGAGCCAGGGAAGAGGCGGCGGCCAGAGCTAAGGAAGAAGAAGCGAAACGAAAAGAGGCCCTGTTAAGTAAGGGGGCACCGGTGACGATTCAGGTGACGGTGAACAATGAACAGATCCGTCTGTCAGGGAAACGCAGCTATATTTTTGTGGATGTGTTTGAGTATATTGATTTCGATTTGTCCAAACCCCAGGGCAGCGGGATTGTGACTACCCTGAATGGCAGGGAAGCACAATATATGGAAAAGATTAAAAGCGGTGATGTGATTGAGATATATTGGAAGGATTGATAAAAGGGAAAGAATAGGTTTATATCATTATGAGATTGTGTAGTATTGCCAGTGGCAGCAGCGGCAATTGTGTGTATGTGGGAAGTGATACCACACATCTGTTGATGGATGTGGGAATCAGTGGTAAACGGACGGAGGCCGGTCTCGGGGAACTGGGGCTGAAGATGACGGACATTGATGCAATCTGTATTACCCATGAACACGCCGACCATATAAGCGGACTGGGTGTCCTTGCCAGAAAATACGGCGTGCCGATTTACGCCACCAAAGGGACGGTGGAGGCTATCAAGCAGAACACTTCTCTGGGAACGATAGATGATGCGCTGTTTCAGATTATCAGACCGGATGAGCGGTGCATCATCAAGGATTTATCGCTGTATCCCATGCGTACTTCCCATGATGCCGCCGACCCGGTAGCTTATCGGATCAGTCATGACGGACAGAAGGTGGGAATCATCACAGATCTTGGCTGTTATAATGACTATACGGTGGAATGTCTGCGGGATTTGGATCTCCTGTATCTGGAGGCCAATCATGATGTACATATGTTACAGGTGGGACCATATCCCTATTATCTGAAACAAAGGATACTGGGAGAGAGGGGACATCTGTCCAATGAGTCTGCAGGGAAACTGTTGAGCAGACTTTTGCATGATAAGATGCAGGCCATTGTGCTGGGGCATCTGAGCAAGGAAAATAATCTGCCGGAGCTTGCCTATGAGTCGGTGCGGGTGGAAGTGACGATGTCGGATACCAAGTATAATGGCAACGATTTTCCGGTGTATGTGGCGAAACGCAGTGAAGTGTCGGATATGATTGAGGTGCGATAGAGATATTTGCAGTGAAAAAACGTTTTGTAATTGTTTTTCTGGTATTCATTATTTTGACCTTTTTGGAAAGCGGTATCCTTATGGATGTGCTAAGTCTGAACGGACTGAGTTGGGGAACTCAATTCATGGTATGCACGGAAGCAGGGAAAACCGGCCTTTATGTTCTGGTATATTTTATTCCGGTAAGTATACTTATCATGTTTTTGACCCGTATTACGCTATGTATAAAAAAGAGGAGCGGCTGGCAGGAATTTTGTTTGGATTGTATCTGCGCATTGTTTGGTATAGGTATAGGAATTTGTGCGACTTTTGATGCACCTTTTCAGGTGCGATATGCAGACCCGTTTTATATGTTGGGCATATGGATTGCAGATTTTCTGATTGATTTTTTTGATTGGATGCGTGTTATGCCACCTGGATGAAAGTGGAAACTTATAAGAGTTATTGATTTTGAAACCAAAAATAGAAACGGATGGAAAAGAGGAGAACATGAAAAAAACAATTATCACAGTAGTGGGTAAAGACACAGTAGGCATTATCGCCAGGGTATGTACCTATCTGGCGGACAATCAGATCAACATTCTGGATATTTCCCAGACGATCGTGCAGGGATTCTTTAATATGATGATGATTGTGGACACAAATCTGACAAAGAAGGATTTCGGCATGATTGTGGATGAACTGGAGAAGCTCGGTGAGGACATTGGAGTGGTCATCAAATGCCAGAAGGAAGAAATATTTGACCAGATGCATCGAATTTAGAGAAAGCAGGATGGAGAGCAGAATGATTAATTTATTTGAAGTGGCTGAGACAAATGAGATGATAGCCAAGGAGAATCTGGATGTGCGGACTATCACGCTGGGCATCAGCCTTTTAGATTGTATAGACGCGAATCTTGTGAAACTGAATGAGAAGGTCTATCAGAAGATTACCACAGTAGCTAAAGATCTGGTGAAAACGGGAGACGCGATTGAGAAAGAATTTGGGATTCCCATTGTCAATAAGAGAATTTCGGTTACGCCGATGGCATTGATCGGCGGTGCCGCCTGCAAAAGCAAAGAAGATTTTGTGACTCTGGCACAGACTATGGATAAAGCCGCGGAGGCAGTGGGTGTTAATCTGATCGGCGGGTATTCGGCCTTGGTATCCAAAGGGATGACCAGGGTGGATGAGATGTTGATCCGGTCTATTCCGGAGGCATTGCACAGTACACAGAGAGTCTGTAGTTCCGTGAATCTGGGTTCCACCAAGACCGGAATTAATATGGATGCGGTGCGCCTGATGGGAGATATTATTAAAGAGACGGCGGTGATCAGTGCGGATAATGACAGTGCGGATTGCATGAAACTGGTGGTGTTCTGCAATGCACCGGATGACAACCCTTTCATGGCAGGAGCTTTTCATGGTGTGACAGAGGCTGATGCGGTGGTCAATGTGGGTGTTAGCGGCCCTGGCGTGGTAAAGACTGCCCTGACCAGAGTACGGGGAGAGAATTTTGAGGTACTTTGCGAGACCATCAAAAAGACGGCTTTTAAGGTGACAAGAGTAGGGCAGCTGGTGGCCCAGGAAGCTTCCCGTATGCTGGGAATTCCCTTTGGTATCGTGGATCTGTCTTTGGCGCCCACGCCTGCCATCGGGGACAGCGTGGCCGATATATTGTGTGAGATAGGACTGGAATATGCAGGGGCGCCCGGAACTACGGCGGCGTTAGCGCTCTTAAACGACCAGGTAAAGAAGGGCGGTGTGATGGCGTCTTCTTATGTGGGCGGACTGAGCGGTGCTTTTATTCCTGTCAGTGAGGATCAGGGAATGATTGACGCGGTGACGGCAGGGGCTCTTACGCTGGAGAAACTGGAGGCCATGACCTGTGTATGTTCTGTGGGTCTTGACATGATTGCCATTCCCGGGGATACCAAGAATACTACGATTGCCGGAATTATTGCGGATGAGATGGCCATTGGCATGGTGAACCAGAAGACAACAGCGGTGCGTATTATACCGGCTATTGGCAAAGGCGTTGGTGAGAAAGTGGAATTTGGCGGTCTGTTTGGCTATGCGCCGATCATGCCGGTGAATTCTTTTTCCTGTGAGGCTTTTGTGAACAGAAGAGGCCGGATTCCGGCACCAATCCATAGTTTTAAGAATTAAGACACGGAATGGAGAGCGTATGAAACTATTGGTGATAGGCGGCAGTTATTTTTATGGAAGAGTGTTTGTCATGGAGGCGGCCAATGAGCATGAGATTACCGTGTGGAACCGAGGCACTTATTCCATGGCGGATTTTGGAGTCAGGCAGATTATCGGTGACAGGCATGATACAAATAGCGCAGCAGTTTGTGGTGATTATGACGCAGTAATTGATTTCTGTGCTTATGAGGCCGGTGATGTGAGAACCATGATAGAGTGCCTGCCGGGTAAAATCGGGCAGTATATTCTTATCAGTACGGTGGATGTCTATGAGAGAGGAACCGGTACGGTGAAGACAGAGGAGGCAGCCTTGGAGTACAGACCGATCCCGGGCGAGGCCGGTGCTTATATTGCAGGGAAGACTGCCCTGGAAGCAGAGATCAAAGAAGTGTGCGGGGCGCGGGAAATTCCCTATACGGTGCTGCGGCCGGCCATTCTGTACGGCCCCTATAATTATGCGCCCAGGGAGTCAGTATATATCCGGATGCTTCTCAAAAATCATGCGCTGCCTGAATTTACGGATGCGGATGGAGAATTTCAGTTTGTCTATGTGAAAGATGCGGCGCAGGCAATTTTACGGTGTCTGGGGAATGAAAAGGCTTATGGGCAGGCTTATAATCTATGCCAGGATCAAATCCTTACCTATGACAGATTTTTCAGGACCTTATGGGCAGTGGCGGATCCGGAGGTGACGAAGGATTCTGCCCAGGTTCCGCTTACGGCAGCGGCGGCAGCAGCACAGGGAGTGCCGATGCCTTTTCCGGCCGTGAAGGCGGAGACAGAATTGTGTGATAATACAAAGAGTAAGACGCAGCTGGGTCTTGTTTATACGGATTTTGAAGAAGGTATGCATCGTACCTACAATGCTTTTAAGCATGTGTATGCAGACTAGGACACAGATAATAGAATGGAAGTATGGATATGACATTGGATCAGATAGAGATTGGCAGAGAAGTGAAGATTATCAAAGTAGGCGGAGAGGGTGAACTTCGATGCCGCCTTCTGGATATGGGATTGATTCCCCGGACGGTGGTCAGGATACAGAAGGTAGCTCCGATGGGAGATCCTTTGGAGATTCATCTGCGGGGATATGAATTGACAATCCGCAAAGAAGATGCAGCGAAGATTGAAGTGATGGATATATGAGAAGAATACAGAGGGGAAGAAGGAACAGGAAGCCATGATATATGCACTGGCAGGAAATCAGAACTGTGGCAAGACTACATTATTTAACCAACTCACCGGTTCTAATCAGCATGTGGGAAATTTCCCGGGAGTAACAGTGGATTCCAAGATGGGAGAGATCCGGGGAGAGAAAGGTAACGCGGTGGTAGATCTGCCCGGTATTTATTCCATCAGACCATATACCAATGAGGAGATTGTGACCCGCAGCTTTATCTTACAGGAGAAGCCGGACGGAATTATCAATATCGTTGATGCTACCAATATTGAACGAAACCTGTATCTTACCTTGCAGCTTCTGGAACTGCATATTCCCATGGTATTAGCCCTCAATATGATGGATGAGGTACGTGGAAACGGCGGCACCATTGATATTGCAAAGATGGAAGAGGCATTGGGGATTCCGGTGGTTGCCATCAGTGCGGTGAAAAATGAGGGTGTGGAAGATCTGATAACCGCCATCAAGGAAGTATCCTCTAAACGGATCTATCCCAAGGTGACGGATTTTTGCGAGAAGGGGCCTGTGCACCGCTGTATTCATGCGGTCAGCCATCAGGTGGAGGATCATGCCGAGCGAATCGGGATGTCTCCCCGGTTTGCTGCCACAAAGATTGTGGAGGGAGACCAGGATATCATAGAGAGACTGGCGCTTTCTGACAACGAACTGGATTTGATGGAGCACAGTATTGTAGAGATGGAGCAGGACAGTCAGATGGATCGTAACGCGGCTTTGGCGGATATGCGTTATGAATTTATTGAACGGGTCTGCTCGCAGGCAGTCATCAAGTGTAAAGAGAGTAAAGAGCATATCAGAAGCCTTAAGATAGACAGCATCCTCACGCACAAATACATGGCGATACCGGTATTTGTGCTGATTATGGTGGTGGTGTTTTTTATGACCTTCGGCGTGATCGGCGCAGTGCTCAGTGATCTGATGGGCATGGGCATCGATGCGCTTTCCCGGGTGGTGGAGAACGCCCTTGTCAATTATGGCATCAATCCGGTGGTAAAGAGTCTGGTGATTGACGGTATCTTTACAGGTGTGGGCAGTGTACTCAGTTTCCTGCCGGTTATTGTGGTCTTGTTTTTCTTTTTGTCGATTCTGGAAGATTCGGGTTATATGGCGCGGATCGCCTTTGTAATGGACAGACCTCTTAGGAAAATCGGCCTGTCCGGCAAGAGTTTTGTATCTATGCTGATCGGTTTTGGATGTAGTGTACCGGCAGTGATGTCCACACGGACACTCTCTTCAGAGCGGGATAAGAAAATGACGATTCTGCTGGTACCGTTTATCAGCTGTTCGGCGAAGATTCCAATTTATGCGCTGTTTACAGCGGCCTTCTTCAGAGAACATGCGGCGTTTGTGATGATGGGATTGTATGGACTGGGTATTCTGACAGGACTTATCTGTGCGCTGGTTTTGAAAAACACAGTGTTCCACGGAAAACCCATGCCTTTTATGATGGAACTTCCCAATTACCGTTTTCCCTCGATCAAGAGTGTGTGTCTTTTGATGTGGGATAAGGCAAAAGATTTTGTACAGCGTGCATTTACAGTTATTTTTATTGCAACCCTTATCATCTGGTTCTTACAGACCTTTGACAGCAGACTCAATGTGGTGATGGATTCCGGAGAGAGTCTCTTAGCCATGGTGGGTAAGCTGATTGCGCCTCTCTTTGCCCCGCTTGGTTTTAATGACTGGCGGGCGGCCACGGCATTGATCAGCGGATTTACGGCAAAGGAAGCTCTGGTCAGTACGCTGGGTGTACTGACAGGTTCTTCCATGAGTAACCTGGATGTGACGCTGGGGAGTATCTTTACGCCGCTTTCTGCAATGAGTTTCTTAGTCTTTACCCTGCTGTATACTCCCTGTGTGGCGGCGGTGGCTACCATCAGGCGGGAGATGGGATCTGTGTGGAAGACCATAGGCATTGTGTGTATGCAGTGTATGGTGGCATGGTTTGTGGCCTGGATCTGTTATCATGTGGGCGGCCTGTTTTTTTAAGAAATCAACGGTATGGAAATAAACGGGGAAACGAAATGTGGATCCGTGGGATATATGATAGCGTACGGAGGAAAAATAAGAATGAAAATGATGAACCATTTTAGTCTGCCATTCTGTCTGGTGATAGAAGAGGGTGCCTGTGAGCGTCTCAATGAGATCCTGGCGGACTGTATGCCCGGAATCGAAGAGATGAAAGTCCTGATTGCCACCGAGCCGGCCCTTGTCCAGATCATGCAGGACTATCTGGAGGAGATGAAACGGGATCTGCCGCGCAGTGAGACCTATCTGATCGAAGAGAATACTTTTGACGAGGCCATGGAACTGGCAAAATATATTTGTATGAATGACTGTGAAGTGATCATAGGGGTAGGCGGCGGCAAAGTGCTGGATGTGGCAAAATATGCAGGATTTGTGGGGAAAATTCCTTATATCTGTGTACCCACAACTTTAAGCAATGACAGCCTGGCATCTCCGGTATCGGTGCTGGGTACGGTGGGGGATGCCAGAAAGACATTGAAATGCAAGATACCTACAGGAATTGTGGTGGATGTGAATGTGATCATGGGAGCACCCGTGATGCAGCTACAGTCAGGAATCGGGGATACGATCAGTAAGTATACGGCACTGTATGACTGGAAACTGGATGCTGCCCACAGAAAAGACAGGGTGGATGATTTTTCCTATCTGCTTGCGGATATGGCACTGACTTCCTTATGTTACAATGAAGAAAAATCCTTAAAAAGCAAAGAGTTTATTAAAATACTGACACAGTCTTTGGTGCTTGGCGGGTTAGCCATGGAGATTGCCGGCAATTCCAGACCAAGCAGTGGATCGGAGCATCTTTTTTGTCATTCTTTAGAGGAAAATCATAAAGAAATACAGATATCCCATGGCATGGCGGTGGCATTGGGGAGCCTGGTAAGCAGCCGTCTCCAGGGACAGGATGTGGAACATCTGGAAAAGATTCTGAAAGCATATGATATGGATATAGATCCAATGAATTGGGGAATCACCAAAGAGATTTTTATTGACGCCTGGATGCGGGCAGCCGATACCAGAAAAGACCGGTATACGGTCCTTAATGAGGCAGAACTGGGTGAGGAGATGCTTGCGGGAATCTATGAGGAATTACGGAGCAGAGTACATGTTAAATAATAAAGCATACAGAAAGTATCTCACATATATAATAACAATCGTTTTCTTACTGAGCCTGCTTCCGGTTCTGTATCTGGCGGGAATAGACCGGGCGTCAGGAGATGACTGGGGATACGGGCTTTTGACACATAGAGCCTGGATGGAGTCACACTCCCTTTTCCGGGTTCTACAGGCAGCCCTGCTGACGGTCAGAAACTATTACAGCAGCTGGCAGGGAACCTGGTTTTCTATTTTCTTATTCACCTTGCAGCCGGAGGCATTTTCCTACGAGATGTACTGGATTGTGCCTTATATCATGCTGAGTCTTCTGATTGGAAGTGTATCCTGTCTGTTGTATCAGATTATGGTGCGCTTCCTTCATATGTCTGTAAAAGAGTTCCTGCTGTTTGATATGAGTATCCTGTTTCTGCTGATTCAGTTTGCACCCCATAAGAAATCGGCAGTTTTCTGGTATAACGGGACGGCACACTATACGGTGCCTTTTGCGATTGCCTTGTTTGGCATAGTATGTTTCCTGCGGTTTGTGCAGACCTGGAAGATGCGGTATGTTGCCGGGGCGGCCGTGTGGATGACGCTTTTGGGCGGCACCAATTATCTGGCGGCGATTTTCGGATGCCTGGGATTTCTGTTTCTGGGCATCTTCTTCTATAAAAGGAGCAGAAAAGTCCTGTGGATGGGGATTCCCCTTGTACTGGAAATGATTGGACTGTTGATCAGTGCGCTGGCACCGGGAAATGCCAGGCGCGGTGGGGAAACCTATGAAATTACAGCCGGCCGTATGCTGTGGGCGGTTCTGGAATCTTTCCGACAGGGGATAGAGGGTGTGATCAGGATGGGGAAGGAGCAGCCGGTGACCCTGGCGGCAATGATTATACTGGCAGTACTTTTATGGGATATTTTCCAGGAAATCGCAGCGAGAGAGCATATGGAATTTCCGTTGCCGGGTATTGTGATATTTTATTTCTTTGGCACCTATTGTGCCATGTATTGGCCGGGAATCTTTGCCGGTGTGGAAGTGTCGGGCGGGGTGCCGAACACGATTTACTGGGTTTTTGTGCTTATGTTTATGTGCAGTATGTTGTATGGATTCGGCTGGCTTGCGGCAAAGTATGCCCAGGGTGGGAATGTAAATAAAAATAACATGCGATATGTATATGCCGGGAGTGTTCTGGCAGCGATGGTAATATTAGTATTGGGCCGCAGCAATCTCAAGGATACGACGGACTATATGTGTCTGGAGTATATTACGACAGGACAGGCTGAGGATTATAAAGAACAGATGGAGCAGTTTACGCAGTTGTTGACAGATGAGACTGTGGAAGAGGCGGTGCTTCCTTCCATCAATGACTGGCAGGGGCCGCTCATGCATATGCCGGTGACAGAAGATCCGGAGGCATGGACCAATCAGACAGTGAAGGAATTTTTCGGGAAAAAGAGTGTGGTTTCGATACCGCGCAAAGAGTGGGAAGCGGGAAGTCCATAAAGGTTATCGAACGGAGTTTTCATATAAAATTAATAAAGCATTAATTGTTTTGCATCTGTCAGTGGTATATAGTAATAGAGAACTGAAAAGGAATACTAAAACAACTGTTATTTAATGGAGGACAGAGGATAAAATGAGTGGAAATCCCTTTTTTCCCATAGATGAGATGAGCAGTGATTCCAATGATGCGCAGGTAATGCTGATTCCGAAGGTGGACAAGGCCATCTATGATCATCGAAGGAAACTGGCCGGCACCATGGTGGATTATAAGGAAATGCGTATGCGTTACAGCTGTGCGATCAAAGAGGTGCGGACGAAGTTTGATGTGTTAAATTCGGAGTTCAATGTGCGCTACCAGAGAAATCCGATTACCTCAATCAGTTCGCGCTTAAAGAGCAGCGCCAGTATCATGGAGAAGCTGAACCGGAAAGGGCTTGATTTTACAGTGGAGAATGTAGAGATTTATCTTCATGATGTGGCAGGTATCCGGGTGGTGTGTTCCTATGTGGATGATATTTACGGATTGGCACAGGCACTTGCCAAACAGGATGATATTACGGTGCTTAAGGAGAAAGATTATATTAAGAATCCCAAGCCCAATGGGTATCGCAGTTATCATATGATTGTCAGCGTGCCGGTGTTTTTTTCGGATCAGACAAGAGATATGGCAGTGGAGGTGCAGATTCGCACCATTGCCATGGATTTCTGGGCCAGTCTGGAACATCAGCTGAAATATAAACAGGATGTGCCCAATCAACGGGAAATTGTGGAGCAGCTGACATCCTGTGCGGAACAGATTGCCTCGATTGATAAACAGATGTGGCAGGTGCGCCGGCAGATTGAAATGACCGAAGATCTGCCGACGGAAGAAGAGATTTTACTGGAGAAGCTCCGCAGGATTGATATTGCAATCAGCGAATAATAACACATGTAATCAATGTTCAATATCCTCCATGGGTGCATAGTGGATATTGACTTTGATATCCTGCCCATAGTTACCGAAAGTCTTGCCAAAGATAGTAAGACCGCCAATATGTTCGGCATCGTCGTCCACAGACATACGGAATCGGAGATTGCTGCGGTAGTCCAGGTTAAAGCTGTCGATGGTCACATCGGAGATTTTCAGGCCATCTATGAAGGTGCCTTTTTTATTGATCACCAGCAGTTTTAACAGTCCATACTGATTCCAGTTCGGGAACCACCAGTCCGGGGTGAACAGTCCGCGGGAGTCGCCAAAATCTCCCGGAGAAAGCCAGTTGCCCACACATACGTCGTTCAGATAAAAGGAGATGTCTGAGGGCCATACATTGTTGACACCCGGTGCCTCGGAACTCAATTCCGCAGAAATGGTAAGCTGTGTGATCTTCTGGAAGCTTGGAATAAAGTTGGGAATATTATATTCCACAAATCCTTTGGTAAACCATAGAATATCAGCATTGTAGCGGTCAGGATGATCAAAATACCGGGAATCATCTACTTCTCCGATCAACGCTTTGTCAGAAGCGAGACCGCAGGTAGGGCAGATGCGATAGACTGAGTAATGTCCTACCTTAATATCGGTACTATATACATTCAGAATATCTTCTTGTTTTTCCAAATCAATCAGAATCTTATCGAGATGAACAGAACAGATTTTCTGGTTGCCGTGGCCGGCAGACTCACTGGAAATGGAAATGAGGCCGCAGCTTTCCAGTTTTTTGATATGACTGGTTAGAGCACCATTGGTGATATTTAAATGGGAAGCCAGTTCGTTCATGCTCATATTATTGTTGTCCAGGAGAATGTTAAGAATTTCAACGCGGACATCAGAGCCGAGAGCTTTAAATATGTCCAGACCATCGCTTAATGAAGTAATGTGCAGCAATTTAAGTTCCTCCAATTATCAGTATGGTTTATGATTATGTAAAATAATGAATGTCTATTAAAATTATATACATAAAAAACTGATTCGTCAATTAAATCTAATTAATTTAAAACAATCCACAGAATAGCATAAATATAGCGTATAGAAGTTTGGAAGATAATGAGTCATTTAATTATATAAACTATTTTAGGAATAATTAAACACATAAAAATAGCAAGATTTGAGTAGTTTAAAAGCAAAAATTGTCCATATTATGACAAAAAAACACAGCGCTTTGTGTAAACGCTGTGTCGAAAATCGTAAATTTATAATTATAAATTATTTAACAATTAGTTTTGCTGATTCACCTCATCAAAAATCCTGACAATTTCATCGGAGGGCGCAGGTGTGAGCAGGGATACGATTACGTTGACGATTAAGGCAATGATAAATGCCGGAAGCAGTTCATAGATGGCAAAGGCGCCGCCCAGAGTCGCTATGCCGTATTTCCAGACAAATACCATGATGCCGCCTGCAATCATACCTGCCAGGGCCCCCTGTTTGTTAGAACGTTTCCAGAACAGTGCCAGCAGAACGACAGGGCCGAAAGCAGCTCCAAATCCTGCCCAGGCGAAAGATACAATGGTAAAGATGGAACTGTTCGGATCCTGTGCAATAAACACGGCAATCAGAGAGATTACGATTACCGTAATACGCGCAATAATCAGAGATGTTTTGGTATCCAGTTTTTTCCGGCCAAAGTCCTGCACCAGGTTCTGCGAGATACTGGATGCGGCGGCAAGTAACTGGGAATCCGCAGTGGACATGGTAGCGGCCAGAATACCTGCAAGTATAACACCTGCTATTAATGCCGGAACAATACCCCGCATACTCAGTGTGGAGGCAATCTGAACGATAACGGTTTCTGAATTGCTGCCCTCCAACATGGGAATGACATTTGCTTTGGACAGACTGTATCCGATTACACCGATGAATACGGCCACCGCCATGGAGATGACTACCCAGACACTGGCAATTCTGCGGGAGAGTTTCAGCTTGTTTTCATCCTCGATTGCCATAAAGCGCAGGAGAATGTGGGGCATACCAAAGTATCCAAGTCCCCATGCGAGCGTGGAGAAGATAGTCAGAGTGGTATAGGGTTTGGCTGACATGGTATCGGCTGCGTAGGTTTGTACCATGCTCAGGTAACCGGGCAATTCACTCACGTTTGCAATGACGGTATCCAGGCCGCCCACGGTGATGGCACCGAAACCGACTACAATAAGGAGTGCAACGGACATGGTAATGCCCTGAATTAGATCTGTGGTGCTTACGGCCAGAAAACCGCCAAGGGTACAGTATAATACGATAATGGCGGCACTGAGAAGCATGGCCAGCATATAGTTCATACCGAATAAAGCGCTGAACAGCTTGCCGCAGGCAGCAAATCCTGAGGCCGTGTAAGGTACGAAGAAGACCACGATGACGACGGCGGCGATGCAGGTCAGGATATGTCTGTCATCCCCGTATCTTCTGGCAAAGAAATCCGGGATTGTGAAGGAACCGATCTTACTGGAATACCGGCGGATCCGCTTTGAGACGAAGAGCCAGTTAAAGTAAGTGCCGAGCGCAAGGCCGATAGCAGTCCAGCCAACATCTGCAATGCCCGATATGTAGGCAAGACCCGGCAGGCCCATTAAAAGATAGCTGCTCATATCAGAGGCTTCTGCGCTCATGGCGGTGACGAACGGGCCCAGCTTTCGGCCGCCCAGATAGAATTCGGCTGCCTGTGTATTCTGCTTGGAAAAGGTGACTCCGATATAGATCATGAAGCCCAGATATATCATGATGGAAATAATGATACAGATTTGTGATGTCATAGTGTATTACCCCTCATTTCTGCGCACATTCTGTGTAAATTTTCTTCTTAAATATAGAATTAGTTTTCTTTTGATGCATGGATGAGCTTATGTCAGGTGCGCGATAACACAAACCCTTAGCCAGTCTATCACAGGCATAAACAGAATGAAATATGAACTATAGTATAGAATATAATTTGTACTTTAAGGGAAGACAGTAATAAAACCGCGCAAAAATGTGCGAAGCAAGGTACCGGCATACTGATAAAGGGAATATTCTCCGTTACAGATACACCAGTCGTACATAATGGCACGTTCAAAGAGGGAATATGCCTTGACGATTTCATTGACAGACAGATCTTTTCGCAGTTCCCCGGTCTTTTGTCCGTCTATAATGATTTTACGGAGCAGTCTGTAATAGGTACGGCCATGATCCAGCAGATGCTTTTCTCCGGTAGTGATCAGCTGGGTGGAGAGCAGTCTGGCGAGAAGATCCAGGGGAACACGGTTCTCTATCATCAGAAACAGTTCATGGTTTAAGTAGACCAGACGGTCAAAGCTGGAGGGAAAAGCTTCCAGGGAAGGGGTGAGTTCCTCGTATTTTTTGTCAAAGAGATAAGAAAGGGAGGAAAGCAGGGAGTCCTTGCCGTCAAAGTAATGATAAAAGGATCCCTTTGAGGTCTCAGACCGTTCTACAATATCGTCTATGGTAGTGTCTTCGTAACCCTGTTCATAGAAAAGCTCCCAGGCTGATTCTATGATTCTTCCCTTGGTGTTGCGGCTGTCTTTTCGCGGCATGGCAGATCCTCCTTATGATAAAATATCAGTCTGTAAAATAGTTCAACAGATTAGACTTTTATATGTATTTTATCTAATAATACCAGAAGAAAACGATAGAGACAAACTGTTTGACAGGAATCTGCAAGAGACTTACTATATAATAACAGGCACACATATATTACAGAGTGTGGATAAATATAAGGCATGAAAGAAGTAATAAAGTGATTGCTGACATGCATATAATGATATGGGAGACGATGATGGATGGATTAAATGGGCTTCCACAGGCGTTCTGTGAGCGGATGAAGAAGTTTATGGGAGATGACTACAAGGCTTTTCTGTCATGTTATGACAAAGAGCGTCATTATGGTCTCAGGTACAATCCCTTAAAAGATTCGGCAGAAACATTTGTGGAGAAAATGCCTTTTGATCTGGAAAAGATTTCCTGGGCAGAAGAGGGATATTACTATCAGGCGGCACAACAGCCTGGACGACATGTGCTTCATGAGGCAGGAGCCTATTATATTCAGGAACCTTCCGCCATGGCCGTGGCGGAAATCCTGGATCCACAGCCGGGGGAGCGGATTCTGGATCTGTGTGCGGCTCCGGGAGGTAAAAGTACGCAGATTGCCGGCAGGATGAGGGCAAGCGGCCTTTTGGTGTCAAATGAGATCATGCCGGAGCGGGCGAAAATACTTTCTCAGAATGTGGAACGGATGGGAATATCCAACTGTGTCGTGTGCAGTGAGAGGCCGGAACGGATGGCGGCACTTTTTCCTGCTTTTTTTGACCGGATCTTGGTGGATGCACCTTGTTCCGGAGAGGGAATGTTTCGCAAAGAAGAGGCGGCCAGGCAGGAGTGGTCACCCTCCCAGGTACAGATGTGTGCGGCCAGGCAGCAAGGGATATTGGAGGAAGCGGCTAAAATGTTAAAGCCGGGCGGTGTCCTGGTCTATTCTACCTGTACCTTTGCACCAGAAGAGAACGAAGGAACAGTCAGTGTATTTGTACATGCCCATGATGATTTTACAATAGAAGAAATACTTTGTGACAGTGCTTTTTTATGCGGGCAGCCGGAGTGGATAACAGATCCGGCTGCGGGCATCAGGTATACCATGCGGCTCTGGCCCCACAGGCTGAAGGGAGAAGGGCACTATATTGCAAGACTTCGCAGAAAAGGAGAGCCGGTGGAGCTTGCAGGGCAGGAAGTTGGGAAGAAGCAGGCGAAGGAAAAGAAGAACGGTAAAGAATGGACCGACGACAGAAAGCGTCGTGAGGCAGTGGAGGAATTTCTGACAGGAGAACTGGGAATAACGGCGGCATGGACAGCCAGTCACAGAGGGACGATCCAGTCTTTTGGCGAACAGCTGTATCTGGTGCCGGAAGAGATGATACCTTTGAAAGGAGTTAAGATTCTGCGGCCGGGGCTTTGTCTTCTTGCGGATAAGAAGAATCGTTTTGAACCCGCACATGCGCTGGCGCTTTGCCTTAACAGGAAAGATACGGAAAGGGTCCGGAAACTGACTAAAGAGGAGGCAGAGCGGTATGTTCACGGAGAAAGTATTCCCTGCGGGGAAGAAAAAGGATGGACTCTTCTTACCTATGAGGGATATTCTCTTGGGTTTGGCAAGGCTTCCGGAGGACAGATGAAGAATCATTACCCTAAGGGCCTTCGCATTAACAGACAGTAAGTTATCCGGTAAAAAGAGCAGAAGATAATTTAGGAAAAGTAAATTTTGCCTTGTAAAATTATTTTGCCTGGAATATACTAGATATAGGGTCTGTACATAAGATAAAACGCCCTAATTTGTGTGTGGGAGTTCTATAGTAATGGTATTTTCCAGTGTTGGATTTTTATTTCGGTTTCTGCCGATTTTCATGATATTATATCTGATTATGCCCGCTAAGTATCGTAATATGATTCTTTTGGCGGGGAGTCTCGTATTTTATGGAGTGGGGGAACCGTATTTTGTTCTGTTGCTTGTTTTGTCTGTTCTGGTAAATTTTGCCCTGAGCAGATATATGTTCTGGGAGCCGAAGTCTCCCCAGAATAACCGTAAGAAAAAGGCGGCCAGGCGGCGCAAGAGGGCTTTGATTCTGGCGCTTCTGTTTGATTTTGGCGCTCTGTTTGTGTTTAAATACTGGGATTTTGTGGTGGAAAATGTAAATGGGCTGGCGGGGAACCAGATTCTGCCGTACCTTGCCCTTGCACTGCCATTGGGAATCAGCTTTTATACGTTTCAGATGGTATCCTATCAGTTGGACTGTTACTGGGAAAAGGTGCCGGAAAAGGCTGGTTTACTTGAGTTTGCCACATATATCTGTATGTTTCCGCAGTTGATTGCAGGACCGATCGTGCGCTATGGTGAGATAGCGGAGCGCATGAAGGAGCGCCGGATCCGGATCCGCGATTTGGAAAATGGTTTGAAGCTTTTTGCCGTGGGTCTGGGATTGAAGGTTCTTCTGGCTAATCAGATAGGCACACTCTGGAATACGATTATGACTGCCGGGCCGGGTAATTTGCATGTTATGGTAGCCTGGCTTGGTGCTTTGGCTTACTCCTTCCAGATTTATTTTGATTTCTGGGGATATTCCGTGATGGCCATGGGGCTTGGCAAGATGTTGGGATTTCGTATCCCGCGCAATTTTGATAATCCCTATGCGTCCCGGTCGATTGCAGAGTTCTGGAGGAGATGGCATATTACGCTGGGAAGCTGGTTCCGGGAATATGTGTATATTCCCTTGGGCGGTAATCGAAAGGGAAGTGCGAGGACGGTCTTTAATCTTTTTGTTGTCTGGGCGCTGACCGGATTCTGGCATGGTGCCGACTGGAACTTTTTATTGTGGGGAATCGGGTTTTTCCTGGTGATTTCCCTGGAAAAGAAAACCTATGGTAAATGGATGGAACGTTCCCTGGTGCTGGGACATCTGTATACGCTTTTATTGATTCCGATAACCTGGGTCATATTTGCTATTACAGACATAAGACAGCTGGGGGCCTATCTTGCAAATATGGTGGGGATACATACTGGCGGAGTTCTGGTAGGGACAGGACAGTTTGCCAGATATTTGAAGGAATATGGATTTTTATTAATAGCATGTGTTTTTTTTGTAACAGTTTTCCCGAAAAAGTGGTATCATAAGTGGAAAGACAGATGGTTTATGGTAGTATTTTTGCTGTTGATTTTCTGGTGGTCGGTCTATGAAATAGTGGTCGGCAGCAATAATCCGTTTTTATATTTCAGATTTTAATGGTGCAGGTGTTTATGAATAGAGGTTTGAGATGAGCAGACAAAAGATAAAAAAATGGCTGGAAAACGTATATAATTGTCCTTATCTGATCATGGTCGTGGTGTCCTCCGTGATTGCCATGCTTTGCTTTGATGAGATAGGAATACGATTTTTTGATAACAATATATCAACAGAACGAACGGTTTCTGTGGTGGGCGATATTGTCAGGGCAGAGGAAAATCAGGCTCTGGGAGATCCCCCGGTGACTCTGGAAGAGACACCGGATAGCGGAGAAACAAATACGGAAATTCAGAACGTGATTTCGGAAACCATGGGTGGTGAATCCGAAAATGCAGGAGAACGCAAGAAAGAAGAAGCTGTTTTAGAGGATAATAATGAACTGAATATTGAATCGCAGGATGCACAAACACAGGAAATACAGGAAGATACGGAAAAAGGCGTTACCAAATTCCTTCCTTATACGCCTTTGGAGATTGAATCCAGATATTACTCGGATGCAGGAAAAATTGCATTGACTACAGAGTACCCTTATACAATAGCAAACGATAGTTATTTTAATGATGCAGCTTTTCTGGGAGACTCCCGCACTCTGGGCATATATGATTATGTAGGTCTGGAGGGGGCGGACTTTTTCTGTGACAATGGCATGACCATCTTCAAACTGTTAAAAGATGATGGCGTGACCGAACAGGGGACAGGGCATAAGGTAGATCTGAAACAGGTGTTGCAGGAGAGACATTACGGTAAGATTTATATCATGCTGGGAATGAACGAACTCGGTTACGGCAACACGACGATGTATATGCAGGAGTACCTGTCGGTGGTACATCAGATCAGAGCATGGCAGCCGGATGCGATTATTTTCATCATGGCCAATCTTCATGTGAGCCGTGAGAAGAATAATATGGAGACAGAGTTCAATAATATTAATATCAACGATAAAAATGTTGCCTGTGCAAGACTGGCTAACGGTGTGGATATTTTCTATCTGGACAGCAATCCTATGTTTACAGATGCCGAAGGATTCCTACAGTCAGAGATGACCTTTGACGGGGTACATCTTTATGCCAAGCATTATGACAAGTGGCGGCAGTTCCTGACAGAGCATGGAGTGGAGAAAGCAACTCCCAATGAGGATACAGAGTGATGGAGCAGATGCGGCTGAACCGATACCTGGCTGCCTGCGGCGTGTGTTCCAGAAGAGATGCGGACAAGCTGATAGAGCAGGGTGTGGTGACGATTAATGGCAAAACTGCCGTTCCCGGGAGCAGGGTGACGGAGCGTGACCGGATAGCTGTGCGCGGCAAAGCCTTGCAGGATCCGAATAAGAAAGTTGTGCTCGCCTATTATAAACCGGTCGGGGTTACCTGTACGGAGCGGGATGCCCATGCCAGAAAGATTGTGATCCAGGAACTGAAATATCCTGTCCGCGTAACTTATGCCGGGCGGCTTGACCGGGATTCAGAGGGACTCCTTCTGATGACCAATGACGGCGGTCTTATTGATGCCATGATGCGCGGCAGCAACGGACATGAGAAAGAATATATTGTCAAAACAGATCGGGCGTGGAGCGAAGATGCTTTGGAGAATATGAGACAGGGACTGTATCTGGAGGAGCTTAAAGTCACTACCAGACCCTGCCGGATAGAGCAGATCGGCCCTAAGACGCTGCGGATGGTATTGACAGAGGGATTGAACAGACAGATCAGGCGTATGTGCCAGAGCCAGGGATATAAGGTGACCAGTCTCAAAAGGACAAGGGTCGTCAATGTGGAACTTGGGAAACTGAAACCCGGAGAGTACCGGGAATTGACTGAGGCAGAACAGGCCGCACTTTATGAGAAGTGCGGTCTGCGTATGGAGAGATAGATATTCTGCTTTGCAGAGATTTAAGAATGGCGGTAAGACAGCGGTATGGAAGAGAAATCTATGGAACGTATGCGGGAACTGGTATCCTTGTTGAATAAGGCGTCGCAAGCTTATTATGCACAGGATACGGAGATCATGTCCAATTACGAGTATGACAGGCTCTATGATGAGTTGATGTCATTAGAGAAAATAACAGGTGTAATATTATCGGACAGCCCTACCGTGAAAGTGGGATATGAGGCGGTGGAGGAACTTCCCAAGGAACGGCATGAAAGTCCCATGCTCTCTCTGGCCAAGACCAAGAGCCGGGAAGAATTAAAGGATTGGTTAAACGGGAAGCAGGGATTATTATCCTGGAAACTGGATGGCCTTACGATTGTCCTGACTTACTCGGCCGGCAGGCTTACAAAGGCAGTTACCAGAGGCAATGGTGAGGTGGGAGAAGTCATCACCAACAATGCCAGGGTATTCCGCAATCTGCCCGTATCGATTCCCTTTCAGGGCGAATTGATTCTGCGGGGAGAGGCCGTGATCACCTACAGTGATTTTACAAAGATTAACAGTGAAATAGAAGAGGTTGACGCCAGATATAAGAACCCCAGGAATCTGTGCAGCGGAAGCGTCAGGCAGCTCAATAATGAGATCACGGCGGGCAGGAATGTGAGGTTCTATGCCTTTTGTCTGGTAAAGGCTGACAGCGTGGACTTTCATGATTCCAGACAGGAGCAGTTTGCCTTTTTGAGCGGGCAGGGCTTTGATGTGGTGGAATACCGTCTGGTGGATCCGGATAGTATTCTGGATGCCATTACGTATTTTGAGCAGAGGATAGCAGATTACGACATTCCTTCAGACGGTCTTGTGCTGACTTATGAGGATATGGCTTACGGGCAGTCTCTCGGCAGGACGGCAAAGTTTCCCAGGGATTCCATGGCCTTTAAGTGGGCGGATGAACTGAGGGAGACTACCTTGCAGGAGATTGAGTGGAGTGCCAGCCGTACCGGGTTGATTAACCCCGTGGCGATTTTTGAACCGGTAGAACTTGAGGGAACTACAGTAAGCCGTGCCTCCGTCCATAATATCAGTATTTTGCGGGGGCTTAAGCTGGGGATCGGGGACAGGATCACAGTCTATAAGGCCAATATGATCATACCTCAGATCGCGGAGAATCTGACGGGCAGTGATAATCTTACGATACCGGATAGATGTCCGGTCTGCGGACAGCCCACACAGATCAAAAAGGTCAATGAGGTACAGTCCCTCTATTGTCTGAATCCGGACTGTGACGCTAAGAAGATCAAGGCATTTACTCTTTTTGTGAGCCGGGACGCGCTGAATGTGGATGGGTTGTCGGAATCCACACTGGAGAAATTTCTGGCCAGAGGTTTTCTGCATGAATTTGCGGATTTATTTCAGCTTTCCCGTTATGAAGAGGAGATTGTGCAGATGGAGGGCTTTGGGGAAAAGTCGTACCGGAATTTGCAAGAGAGTCTGGAACAGGCAAGAAATACCACACTCCCAAGACTGATTTATGGATTGGGAATTGAAAATATCGGTGTGGCCAATGCCAAAATGCTGTGCAGACACTTTCAGTTTGATCTGTCCAGACTCCGCAGTGCGACACAGGAGGAGCTGGCAGAGATTGACGGTATCGGCGAGGTTATAGCGCTCAGTGTAAGAGCCTTTTTTGACAATCAGAAGAACGCAGAGCAGTTAGACCATCTTCTGGCGCAGTTAAATATCGCTGTGGAAGTGATAGAAGAGGGGGCACAGACACTTGCGGGCATGAATTTCGTGATCACGGGAAGCCTGGTACATTATGAGAACCGGAATCTGCTGAAAGAGGAGATTGAGAAGAAAGGCGGTAAGGTGACCGGCAGTGTGACCGGAAAGACCACCTGTCTGATCAACAATGACACCACATCCCAGTCCTCCAAAAACAAAAAAGCGAAGGAACTGGGTGTGCGGATTGTGTCGGAAGAAGATTTTATAGAAGAATATTTGCAGTAACGGGATTTAAATATTGCGCAGATCATACGGTGTCGTCTGGTACACGTAGTAATTGAGCCAGTTGGAGTACAGAAGCTGTCCGGTGGAGCGCCAGTTGACAATCGGTGCCTTTGAGGGGTCATCGTCCGGGAAATAATTGGCAGGGACTTTCGGGTTCATGCCTTTATTCATATCCCGGAAATATTCTTGCGCCAGGGTGTCGGAATCATATTCCGGATGGCAGGTGACAAAGAAATGACGGCTGTCGGTGGTCTTGACGATGGTAACGCCCGCCTCGTCGGAAACGGCCATCAGTTCCAGATCCGGTACGGAAGCAATCTGGGATGCCTCAATGCCCATGGCGCGGGACTGAGGTGCATAGAAAATATCGTCGAATCCCCGGAAGAGAGGAGAATTTCTTTTGACAATCTTGTGGGCATACACGCCGGAGAGTTTTTCCGGCAGATCATCCCGTTCTAAACCATAGAAATAGTACAGGGCGGCAAAAGCACCCCAGCAAAGATGTAGGGTACAGTGCACATGTTTCTTGCCCCATTCCATGATGGTGCAGATCTCATCCCAGTAATCCACCTTTTCAAAGCGGATATAATCAAGGGGGGCGCCGGTGATGATCATTCCGTCGAAATTCCGGTCTTTGATCTGGTCAAATGTGGTATAAAAAGCCTCCATATGGTTGGAGTCCGTGTGCTGCGGCGTATAGCTGGCCGTCTGTAGAAACTCCACATTTACCTGTAAAGGCGTGTTGGAGAGCTTACGTAAAAGCTGTGTCTCCGTGACCACCTTGGTGGGCATCAGATTTAATATCAACACGTTAAGAGGACGGATATCCTGATGCATGGCACGATATTCTGTCATGACAAATATATTTTCATTCTCAAGGATGGTGGTTGCCGGTAAGGAATCTGCAATTTTAATAGGCATAGGGAAAACCTCAACTTTCTGATCGTAAAGTAATATAGTATCAAATATAACACAAACGGGAAGGGTGTGCAAGATGCGGTAATGTCAGCTGTTTACGAGCCTGTCTGATTGCAGAAAAGGATTTGCATAATCCTTCAATTTGCTTTATAATTTATATGAGTTATGCAGTCTGCTTACTGTGTATGGCGGAACAGACTGCGGATACATAGTAGTAAGGTTTTCTTAGAGGGGATTGATTGTATTATGGAGACAGCATATCAGAAAGTGAAAGTGCACAATGAGCTGGAGTGGTGCCAGGTAACGGATATGGCCACCAAAGAGAAGATTGAGAAAGTGCTCTTAAAACACAGAGTATCCTATTTTGTCAAATGGGAGAAACCGAAGTTATTTTCCAATGATAAATTTGGTGCCTGTGTATTTTGTGTCAACCAGCTTCAAAAAGAGGCGGCGGACGACGCCCTTCAGGATCTGGAGGAGGAAGTAAAGGGCAAAATCCGGTTTGTGAACCGTAAAGTAGACAGAACGTTTTATTAAGAGAGACGGGAGGAAATGTCACGTGAGCATGTGTGATACATGCAGCAACTATCAGTATGATGAAGATTACGAGTGTTATGTATGCATGGTGGATCTGGATGAGGATGATATGAGCCGTTTCTTAAGCGGAGGTAATTTCCAATGTGCCTTCTATCAACTCGATAATGAATATCTGATTGTACGAAAACAAAAGTAAATTTACTTTGTAAATTAACTTTACGAGCTCCGCTTCGCGGCCTCGGATAAGCAAAAAATTTTGCCCCGGCATGGGATTAACATGCCGGGGCTTATTGGCGTCTTTCAGGCGTCTTTTTCTTTTTTCAGGTTTTTCTGGGCAGTGGACAGCATCAGTTTAATCCGGTTTAGCTGGTTTACTTCACTGGCACCGGGATCGTAGTCGATGGCTACGATATTGGACTGGGGGAAGCGGGATCGCAGTTCCTTGATCACGCCTTTCCCTACCACATGGTTGGGCAGACAGCCGAAAGGCTGTGTGCAGACGATGTTATTGACCCCGCTGTGAATCAGTTCCACCATCTCTCCGGTTAGAAACCATCCCTCACCGGTCTGGTTGCCGATATTGACGATAGGGCTAGCATAGTCCACCAGCGTGTAGATGCTGACAGGGGGTGTAAAATGTCTGCTTTTCCGGAATTCTTTAGCAGCACGGCCGCGCAGTCTTTCAAGAGCCCAGATACCGAGCCTGGAAAGTAAAGCGGCTTTTCTCGAAGTTCCCAGATATTCCGCCTTATAGATCTGGTTATAAAAGCAGTAGAGCATAAAGTCCAGCAGATCGGGGACAACTGCCTCTGCACCTTCGGACTCCAATAGTTCCACCAGATGATTGTTGGCGGCAGGAGCAAATTTTACCAGGATTTCGCCCACAATGCCAACCCGGGGTTTGCGCAGGTTTTCGTCTATGGCAATGGCATCAAATTCCTGTATGATCTGCCGGCACATTTTCCGGAACGTAAAGTAGTTCATGTGCTTTCGAGATACGAACTGTCTGCATTTTTCCACCCATTTGGCATGAAGGGCATCCACGGAACCAGGTTCCCGTTCATAGGGGCGCATACGGTAGACACAGCGCATGAAGATATCGCCGAAAAGTGCACCATAGGCGGCACGCATGAGAAGTTCTCCGTTTAAGTGAAAGCCGGGATTACTCTCAATGCCGGCAAGATTTAAGGATATTACGGGAATCTGCGGCATCCCTGCTTTCTCCAGGGCGCGTCTTATAAAGCCCACATAGTTGGTGGCGCGGCAGCCGCCGCCGGTCTGGCTCATGATAATGGCGACTTTGTTCAGGTCATATCTGCCGGAAAGCAGGGCATCCATAATCTGGCCTACCACCATCAAAGAAGGATAACAGGCGTCATTATTTACATATTTCAAACCCACATCCACGGCATGCCGGTTGTCATTGGCAAGCACCTCGAAGCGGTAACCGCAGGCTTTGAAAGCGGCTTCAATGATCTCAAAGTGAATGGGTGACATCTGTGGACAGAGGATGGTATACTCCTTGCGCATTTCCTCCGTAAAGGGCACTTTGGTGATGGCACTGGAACGGATTGTGCGTTCTTTCTGTTTCTGTTCCCTGACTTTGATGGCGGAGAGCAGGGAACGGATACGAATCCTTGCTGCGCCTAAATTGTTTACTTCGTCAATCTTTAAACAGGTATAAATCTTATCGGAGCCGGAGAGGATGTCGTTTACCTGGTCGGTGGTGACGGCATCCAGGCCGCAGCCGAAGGAATTAAGCTGTATTAAGTCCAGATCATCCCGGGTCTTGACGTAGCTTGCCGCCGCGTAGAGTCTGGAGTGGTACATCCATTGGTCGGAGACGATCAGGGGCCGTTCCGGCTGTGCCAGATGGGATATGGAATCTTCTGTCAGGACTGCGATATCATAAGAGTTGATCAGTTCCGGAATACCATGGTTGATTTCCGGATCAATATGATAGGGGCGTCCGGCCAGCACGATGCCGCGTATATGATTTTCCTCCATATAACGAAGGACTTCTTCTCCCTTGTTCTGTATATCCTGACGGGCCAAAGCCAGTTCTTTCCAGGCAGCTTCGGCTGCGTCCATCACTTCTGTGACAGGCAGGTCCTGAAACTCTTTGGTCAGCGCTGAGGTCACGGTATGAAGTGTCTTAAAGGACATAAAAGGATTGCGGAAAACGACTTCACCCCGTCCGATTTCCTCCACATTGTTTTTAATATTTTCCGAGTAGGAAGTGACAATGGGACAGTTATAGTGGTTGTTGGCCTCATGGAACTCATCCCGTTCATAGAAAAGCGCAGGATAGAAAATAAAGTTCACATGCTGTTTGATCAGCCAGGAAATATGGCCGTGGGCCAGTTTGGCCGGATAACATTCCGACTCACTGGGGATGGATTCGATGCCCAGCTCATAAATCTTTCGGTTAGAGACAGGGGATAGTATCACCCGATAACCAAGCTTTGTAAAGAAGGTAAACCAGAAGGGATAATTCTCATACATATTTAAGACTCTGGGAATACCTACGGTGCCCCGTCTGGCTTCATCGGCAGGCAAAGGCTCATAGGAGAAGAGCCGCTTTAATTTATAGTCATAGAGGTTGGGAACGCCGTTTTCTTTTTTCGTTTTTCCCAGACCGCGTTCACAGCGGTTGCCGGAAATGTATTGCCGTCCTCCTGTGAATTTGTTAATTGTAAGGCGACAATTGTTAGTACAACCTTTGCATTTTGCCATGCTGGTCTCAAATTGCAGGTTGGTGATCTGCTCCAGATTCAGCATGGAGGTAGCATAGCCTTCCTGATAGCGTTCCCTGGCAATCAGTGCGGCGCCAAAAGCACCCATGATGCCTGCGATATCCGGACGGATGGCTTCACATCCTGCGATTTTTTCAAAGCTCCTGAGAACCGCGTCATTATAAAAGGTGCCTCCCTGGACGACGATATGCTGTCCCAGTTCCGAAGCGTCGGAGACTTTGATTACCTTAAACAGTGCGTTCTTGATGACGGAGTAGGCAAGTCCGGCGGAAATGTCGGGGACGGAGGCTCCCTCTTTTTGGGCCTGCTTTACCTTGGAATTCATGAATACCGTACAACGGGTGCCCAGATCAATGGGATGCTCCGCAAAGAGGGCCGTCCGGGCAAATTCTTCCACACCATAGTTTAAGGATTTGGCAAAGGTTTCAATGAAGGAACCGCAGCCGGAAGAACAGGCTTCGTTAAGCTGTACACTGTCCACGGTCTGGTTTTTGATCTTGATGCATTTCATGTCCTGGCCGCCAATATCCAGGATACAGTCCACATCAGGATTGAAGAAAGCGGCGGCATTGTAATGGGCCACAGTCTCCACTTCGCCGTCATCCAGCAAAAAGGCGGCTTTCATCAGGGCTTCTCCGTAACCGGTAGAGCAGGAGCGTACGATTCTGACACCGGAGGGAAGCAGGTTATAAATTTCCTTGAGAGATCGGATGGCGGTCTTTAAAGGACTGCCGTCGTTACTGCTGTAAAAAGAATAGAGCAAAGAGCCGTCATCCCCCACGAGCGCCACTTTGGTAGTGGTGGAGCCGGCATCAATGCCCAGGAAACAATTCCCCTGGTAGGAAGAAAGATTGGCTGTGGTCACATGATGGGTGTTGTGTCTTTCGCAGAAAGCATCATAGTCTTTTGGGGAGGCAAACAACGGTTCCATGCGCTCCACCTCGAAATCCATTTTGATGTCGGCAGAAAGCTTCTCCTTCATCTGCTCCATGGTATAGCATGTCTCTTCCTTCGCATTTAAGGCAGAGCCGATTGCGGCGAAGAGATGGGAGTTCTCCATATCAATGATATGATCATCGTCCAGTTTCAGGGTTCTGATAAAGGACTGTTTTAACTCTGACAGGAAGTGCAGGGGCCCGCCCAGAAACGCCACATGGCCCCGGATAGGCTTACCGCAGGCAAGACCGCTGATGGTCTGATTGACGACAGCCTGGAAAATGGAAGCGGATAAATCTTCCTTGGTGGCGCCTTCATTGATTAAAGGCTGAATATCGGATTTGGCGAATACGCCGCATCTGGCTGCAATGGTGTACAGGGAATGATAATTCCTGGCGTAAGTGTTTAAACCGGCGGCATCGGTCTGTAAGAGAGAAGCCATCTGATCGATAAAGGAACCTGTACCGCCGGCACAGATACCATTCATACGCTGTTCCACGTTGCCGCCCTCGAAATAAATAATCTTGGCGTCCTCACCGCCCAGCTCAATGGCCACATCCGTGACGGGGGCAAAGGTCTGTAAGGAGGTGGATACGGCAATCACTTCCTGCACAAAGGGCACTTTTAAGTGATTGGCCAGGGTAAGGCCGCCGGAACCGGTAATCATGGGATGCACGGTCAGATTGCCCAGTTTATCGTAAGCTTTGGAAAGCAGGCTGGAGAGTGTCTCCTGTATGTTGGCAAAGTGTCTTTGATAGTCGGAAAAGAGTATCTGATGCCGGTTATCCAGAATGGCAATCTTGACGGTCGTAGAACCGATGTCAATGCCAAGCGTATATTGCATATCACTCATTTCTCGTTTCACTCCTTTAAGCATTTTGTACCTATTTATTATGTGATTCGGCACACCATGTCATTATACGACACAGACTGTCAAAAAGCAATTGTCCAATTCTTAGAAAAAAATGAAGATTTCGGGAGTCATTTATTAAATTTTTATGACTTGCCGGATTTTATGAACCATGCCGTTTACTTTTAAAAACAGGGATGATAAAATGTATTCAGTTTTAGCGGGGAAAATGAATCGATGGGAGAGCGTAATATCATGAGTCCTTTTGAACGAAAATTTGGGAAATATGCCATTAAGAATCTGTCTTTTATCCTGGTGTTCTGCTATGGCGTGGGATATCTGCTTCAGCTGATGGACAGGAGTAATATACTGATCTCTTTTCTGACGCTGAACCCTTATGCGATTCTGCATGGGCAGGTCTGGCGTCTTGTCACATGGATCCTGATTCCGCCGCCAGGCAGCGGCGGGTTGTTTCTGACGTTGATCATGCTGGTGTTCTACTGTTCTATCGGTACGTCCCTGGAACGTACCTGGGGAACTTACCGGTATAATGTATATTTGTTCCAGGGCATGTTGTTTACCATTCTGGGCAGTTTCCTGCTGATGGGATACTGTTATCTGTTTCAGGGGGAGATGATTGCCTATAATACGCCGGAAGTATTCTTTGCCTATATTTCTCCGGTCTTCAGCACGTATTATATCAATATGTCAATTTTCCTGGCATATGCGGCGACCTTCCCGGAAGCGCAGGTACTTTTGATGTTTTTTGTTCCGATCAAGGTTAAGTGGCTGGGAATCGTTTACGGTATCATGCTGGTCTTTGAGTTTCTGGGAAGCAGTGTGTTTTATAAGTTTGCCATTGCGGCGTCGCTTCTTAATTTCCTGGTGTTCTTCCTGACCTCCAGGAGCCTGATGCACTTAAATCCCAAACAGATCCACCGGCGGCAGGAGTTTAAGCGGGATGTGCGGAGAAATACCGGGATTACCAAGCACAAGTGTGCGATCTGTGGACGGACCGAGGTAGACCACCCGAATCTTCAGTTCCGGTTCTGTTCCAAGTGCGACGGCAATTATGAGTATTGCGAAGAGCATCTTTATACCCATACGCATATTAAGAGAAGCTGAAATAAGGAGACAGGATTGAAAATTAAAATCAGGCGTGGAAAGCAGCGTGGAAATGAGGTGAAAGATGGATAGAGAAGTCCGGTTTGCCAGAACGTTAGAGGAAGTGAAACAGAAAGCGAAGGCACAGAACAGCTGTCTGTCCCAGGCAGAGGTTGAGGAGGCATTTGCGCCGCTGTCACTTTCTGCACAACAGATGGATATGGTGTATCAGTACTTAATGCAGAACAGGATAGGGATTGGGAAGCCGGTGGATTATGAGGAGTATCTTGATGCGGAGGAGAAGGATTATCTGGCTGCTTATCTGGAATCCCTGGAAGCATTTGCAGAAGTTTCCGAGGGGGAACGGGAGGCTGTGACCCTTTCTGCCATGGCTGGTGATCCGGATGCCGTCAGCAGGCTGACAGAGATTTTTCTGCCGGAAGTCGTGGAAATAGCCAAGCTGTATGCAGGGCAGGGAGTGTATCTGGAGGATTTGATCGGTGAGGGCAATGTGGCCCTTTCCCTGGGTGTGACCATGCTGGGCGCACTGGAACATGCTTCGGAGGCACAGGGGATGCTTGCCAGACTGATTATGGATGCCATGGAAGACTATATTGCAGAAAATGCCGAGGAGGCCAGGAAAGACCGTAAAATCGCAGATAAGGTTAATAAGGTGGCGGATGCGGCAAATGCATTGTATGAGGAACTGCGCAGGAAGGTGACGGTGGAAGAACTGATGGCGGAGTCCGGTTTTAGCAGAAAGACCATAGAGGATGCTGTCCGTATGAGCGGCGATAAGATTGAGGCGGTGGATACGTGGAAGGAATGAACAGAGATTTTAAATACTTTATGCAGGATGCGGGCTCCCTTTATCTGGGAGCTAAATTAAGTTATGCGGAAATCTTGCAGGACGAGATGGTGAACTTTAAATATAAAAGCATTGTGGAACACTATATTTTCAAGGACACCGATCCGGATACCACATTGGAGAGCCAGCTGTATTATATGACCAAAGATCAGTTTTCTTACAGGACATATGGGCAGCTCAAGGCGAAAGTGAAAGTAAGTATGCTGGAGGAAAAGAAAAGTATATGGGGCAGGGCAAAGACCGGTTACCAGAGTAAGGTCATGAAGCTTGACGAGTTTGTATCCATGAATCTTGCCCAGAAGAAGGCAGCAGGAGCAGTGGTGGAAGAGCTGATTTTGTCCAAACTGGCGCTGATGTCTTTCAGTGTATAGACCTGATTCGTCGAATTGCGCGATGCCTTACAACATATTTTCTACAAAAGATACTTGTATATGACAAATTTTTCTGTTACACTTACAGCGTAAAATTCCCCTTTTACACTGGACAGGCGAAAAGCGCAAAAACGGTTTTTGCCTGTCCTTTTATGATAATCAGGAAAGTTCGCTGCTCGTTTTATCTTTACTAAATTTCAGCAGGAGTGGTATACTAAGAAAAGTATGATGTGCTTGAAAGGAGTTACCAAAATGCAGTTGGAACAGCTACAGGCTTACACAGTTCTTATGAAATGTAATATCAAAGAAGTCAATTCACAAGGATATCTGTTGAAACATAATAAAACAGGAGCGCGGGTGGCTCTCCTGTCTAATGATGATGATAACAAGGTATTTTATATCGGATTCCGCACGCCGCCCAAGGACAGTACCGGTGTGGCGCATATCATTGAGCATACGGTGCTGTGCGGTTCGGATAAGTTCCCGGTGAAAGATCCTTTTATTGAACTGGCAAAGGGATCTCTTAACACCTTTTTAAATGCCATGACCTATCCGGATAAGACGGTATATCCGGTGGCCAGCTGTAATGATAAGGATTTTCAGAATCTGATGGATGTGTATCTGGATGCGGTGTTCCATCCTAATATCTATCATGAGGAAAAAATCTTCAGGCAGGAGGGATGGCATTACGAACTGGAATCCGCTGAGGATGATCTGACCATCAACGGGGTGGTCTACAATGAGATGAAGGGTGCCTTTTCTTCACCGGATGATGTGCTCTACAGGGAGATTATGAACTCTCTGTATCCTGATACGTCTTATGGTGTGGAGTCGGGCGGCGATCCCGATGTGATCCCGGAACTGACTTATGAAGAGTTTCTGGCCTTCCATCAGAAATATTATCACCCCTCCAACAGTTATATTTATCTGTATGGAAATATGGATATGGCAGAAAAATTACAATATATAGATGAGGCCTATCTGTCTGCTTATGAAGCCCTTGCGGTGGATTCCGAACCGGCAGTGGAGGTACCCTTTACACAGACTGCCATGGTTGAGAAGTCTTATCCGATTATGGAGAGTGAATCGGAAGCAGCCAACACTTATCTGTCCTATAATGTTTCCTTGGGAGAGAATCTGGACCGGAAGGACAGCATAGGCTTTCAGGCGTTGGTCAGTGCCGTTGTCTCAGCACCTGGTGCACCGGTCAAGCAGGCGCTTCTGGATGCCGGAATCGGTACGGATATCAGCTGTATTTTTGAGGTGGATGTGAGACAGCCGTTTTTCTCGATTGTGGCGAAAAACGCGGAAGCGTCGCAGAAGGAAGAGTTTATCCGTATCATCGAGGAGACATTGCACGGGCTTGTGGTAAGCGGTGTGGATAAGAAAACTCTTGCGGCGGAACTGAATCATGATGAGTTTAAGTTTATGGAGGCAGATTACGGCTCTTATCCCAAGGGATTGATGTATGGTTTACAGATGTTTGAAACCTGGCTTTATGATGACGGGAAGCCTTTTGATTATCTGGAGCTTGCGGATACTTATAAGGCATTGAAGAAAGAACTGGATACTCCTTTTTATGAAACCATGATTACCAGATGTCTGCTTGGGAATATGCATAAGAGCGTGGTGGTTGTGAAACCTGTGAAGGGCCTTACGGGCAGGAAGGAGAAGGCCCTTGCGGAGGAACTGGCTGCCAGGAAGGCGGCCATGACAAAGGAGGAAATAGCCAGGATTGTTGCGGATACAGAGGCATTGAAACGCTATCAGGAAGAGCCCAGTGCCAGAGAGGATCTTCAGAAGATTCCGCTGCTGACCAGGGACGATATCAGAAAAGAAGCCCGCCCCTACCACAATGAGGAGAAACGGGTAGGAGATACTGTCTTCCTCTATCATGATATTTTCACCAACGGCATCGGTTACCTGCGGTTTCTCTTTGATCTTGGACAGGTGCCTGAGGAGCTGTTTCCCTATGTGGGCCTTTTGCGGGCCATGATCGGGCTGGTGGATACGAAGAAACGTTCTTACAGTGATCTGTACAGTGAGATTCATTTGCAGACGGGAGGCATCAGCCCGGCAGTGAATACTTATACGGATGCCAGGGACCTGTCGCGCTATAAGGTCACTTTTGATCTGAAGGTAAAAACGTTCTATGAGAATCTTCCTCAGGCATTTGCCCTGGCAGAGGAAATATTGACTGAATCAGTCTATACTGATACGAAGCGTCTCTTTGAACTGGTGGCGGAGAGCCGTTCCGATAAACAGGCGCAGATGATGTCTGCGGGTCATTCTCTGGCGGCAGGTCAGGCATTGTCCTATTTGTCGAAACCCGCGATGGTCATGGACCATATCAACGGGATTGCTTTCTATCGTTTATTGGAAGAGCTGGAGAAAGATTTCGAGCATAAGAAAGAGGAACTGGCGGCCAATATGCATAAGGTGGTGCGTTGTATTTTCCGCCCGGAGAATCTGATGGTGGACTATACGGCACAGCAGGAAGGACTGGCGGGAATCGAGGAGCTGATTGCGTCTTTCAAAGCGAAACTTTACACGGATCCCATTGACACCAAAGGATATGAGCCCAGTCCGGTCAAAAAGAATGAGGGTCTTATGTCTTCGGCACAGATTCAATATGTGTGCCGGGCAGGAAATTTTGCGAAAAAGGGACTGCCTTATACGGGAGCGCTCAAGGTGCTTCGGGTCATGATGGGCTATGATTATCTCTGGACACAGGTGCGTGTCAAGGGCGGTGCCTATGGCTGTATGTGCCAGTTTGGCAAGAGCGGGGAGAGTTATTTTGTCTCTTACCGGGATCCCAATCTGGAAAAGACCATTGAAACTTATGAGAAAGCGGCAGATTATATCGAAAGCTATGAGGCGGATGAACGTACTATGACCCAGTATATTATCGGCGCCATCAGCGAGATGGATATGCCGCTCACACCATCGGCCCAGGGGAATTATTCTCTGGCAGGGTATCTGACCCATTATGATTTTGAACGGGTGCAGGCAGAGCGGGATGAACTGCTTTCCACAGATGCGGATACGATACGGGGGCTTGCCGGATATATCCGTGCTTTTATGGAGGATGAATGTCTTTGTGTGGTAGGAAATGAGGAAAAGATCAAGGAACAGGAGAACTTGTTTGCGAAGATAGAATATTTGCTTCATTAGGGCAGCCGGACAGGATTCATTGTGAAAAGGGAGCCGGAAGGCATAATCGTCACAGGAGGGAAGGAACATGCTTGGAAAGATGACAGATCGGAATGGAAGAAAAAAGGGATGTGTGCTGCTTACTGCGGCACTGCTTGCGGCGTCCCTTGCGGCCTGCGGCGGCACGCCCATGAGCTATTCGGCCGGCGATACCAAAAATATGGCGGCTGCTGCGCCAATAGAGGAGGCGGCCGCTGCGGATGAATATATATCGAATGACAGCGGGGCCGGCATGGCTTATGAAATAACTTACGAGCAGGAAGCAGGCATGGTGGAGGAGCCGGAAGCGGAGCCTTCACAGGTAGACGGAGCCGTTACGGAGCGGAAGTTAATCAAGACCGTCAACATCGATACGGAGACAGAAGAGTTTGATATACTGGTGCCGGCTTTGCAGGCTCAGGTGGACCGGCTGGGCGGTTACATAGAACAGATATCTATTTATAAAAACGGCAGCTATCGTCATGAGGGCATGGTGGAACTCCTTCGCGGTGCCAGCATGACAGCGCGCGTACCCAAAGAAAGTCTGGACAGCTTTCTGGACCAGGTAGGGGAGCAGTCCAATGTGGTGAGCCAGTCGGAGCGTGTGGAGGATGTGACCCTGCAATATGTGGACTTAGACAGCCATAAGCGGGTGCTGGTCTCGGAGCAGGAGAGACTGATTGAGCTGCTTGCCCAGGCGGAGACGGTGGAAGATCTGATTGCCATCGAGGGAAGACTTTCGGAAGTGCGTTATCAGATTGAGAGTATGGAATCCCAGCTCCGCACCTATGACAATAAGATTGATTACAGTACCGTATATTTGTCCATCGAAGAGGTGAAGAAATATACACCGCCCCAGGATATTACTGTCTGGGCAAAGATCAGCAACGGCTTTGTGAACAGCCTGGAGGACATTGGTAACGGTATCTGTAATTTCTTTATCGGATTATTGATCAATATTCCCTATCTTGTATTGTGGGCGGTCATCATTATTATGGCTGTGTTGATTATCCGGCAGATACGCCGTATGATGCGGGAAAAGAGGAAAAAGTCCGGGAAAGTAAAACAGAGCCGGTTCAAGAGCAAGGCTCAAAAACTTTTGGCCGGGGAGAGTGAAGAGCCGGAGTCGGAGAAAGAAGAGAAGGAAGAGAATGGAGAATAAGCAGTTTAAATCGGGTTTTGCAACGTTGATCGGCAGACCCAATGTGGGGAAATCCACACTGATGAATACGCTGATCGGGCAAAAGATTGCCATCACCAGCAACAAACCGCAGACCACCAGGAATCGCATCCAGACCGTGTATACCTGTGAGGAGGGGCAGATTGTGTTTTTAGATACTCCGGGTATCCATAAGGCGAAGAATAAGCTTGGGGACTACATGGTGAATGTGGCCCAGCGGACGCTTTCGGAGGTGGATGTGATTCTGTGGCTGGTGGAGCCCAGTGACTATATCGGAGCAGGAGAGAGGCATATCATTGAACAGCTGAAAAAGACGAAAACGCCGGTGATTCTGGTGATCAATAAGATTGACACGGTGAAGAAGGAACTGATACTGACCTATATTGACGCTTACCGGAAGGAACTGGAGTTTGCAGAGATTGTACCGGTGTCGGCTTTAAAAAAAGACGGCATGGATGTATTGATTGCGTGTATCATGAAATACCTTCCGTATGGGGAGCCCTTCTATGACGAGGATACGGTGACCGATCAGCCCATGCGGCAGATTGTGGCGGAACTGATCAGGGAGAAGGCACTGAAATGTCTGGAGGAGGAGATTCCCCATGGGATTGCGGTCACCATCGAGCAGATGAAATACAGGAAGCGGATTGTGGATATTGAGGCGACCATTATCTGTGAGCGGGAGTCCCACAAGGGTATTATCATTGGCAGACAGGGCAGTATGCTCAAAAAAATCGGTTCCATGGCACGGCCGGACATCGAGGAACTGGTGGAGAGCCAGGTGAATTTAAAACTCTGGGTGAAGGTGAAGAAGGACTGGAGGGACAGTGATTTCCTGCTCAAAAACTTTGGGTATGATCCAAAAGTAACAGAATAGAAAAAGGCAAATCTGCGAACCCTAATCTGGAATGGGAAATAAAGAATCAGGGGGCGTAAGATGAAACAGATAAATTACTGGGAGCAGTTTATGGCCACGGGAAAGATTGATGATTTTCTGGCCTATAAGAACGCGGTAAGGGACGAAGGACAGGACGAGGAGGAATCAGAGGAACATTCTCATGCAGGAGATTACAGAAATTACGGGAATGATTATAAAGGCTGAACCGATTAGCGAGTATGACAGAAGGGTTGTCCTTTTGACGAGGGAGAGGGGAAAGATATCGGCGTTTGCCAGAGGGGCCAGGAAGCCTAACAGCAGGCTCCTTGCAGCGACGAATCCTTTCTCCTTCGGTGTGTTTAAGGTTTATGTGGGCAAAAGTTCTTACAATATCGTGGATGCTTCCATCAGCAATTATTTTGAAGGGTTGCGGGAAGATTATGAGAGCGCCTATTATGGCATGTATTTTCTGGAAGTCATGGATTATTATACGAGAGAGAACAACGATGAGAAAGAGATGTTGAAGCTTCTCTACCAGTCTCTTCGCGCATTGATGCACGAAGGTCTGCCGAATATTCTGGTGCGCTACATATTTGAGATGAAGGCGATGGTGATAAACGGAGAATTTCCCGGAGTGCCTTCGGAGGGAGAATGGGAGGAATCCACACGTTACGCGGTCTCTTACATTATGAATTCCGGTATTGAGAAGTTGTATACTTTTACGGTAACAATACCGGTTTTAGAGGAGTTAAAACAGATTGCGGACATGTACCGGAAACGATTCGTGGACCGGTCGTTTAAAAGTCTTGAAATTGTGGATAATCTTTAATATAATGTAAGGCAGTATGTGATGAAAAGGATTGGTCAGAGAGGATAATCTATGAAAAAAGCAAGAGTGGCTGTGTTCCTGGCGGCAGCGGTTCTGGCGCTTGCCGGCTGCGGCAGTCAGGAAAAAGAGACAGAAGTAAGTTCTGTGTCTTTTGGTAAAAACGGAGAGGTAGCGCACAAGATTGTAGGAAGCTTTGAACAGGAGTATTATGATCTGAAAGAACTGGAGAGCCTTGCTTCACAGCGGGTGGAAGAGTACTGTGCAGAGCATGACAAAGAGGCCGTCTATTTGGAGTCCGTGAAGGAAAAGGGAGGAACGGTTTCTATCCTGTTTCAGTATGCGACAGCCGAGGACTACAGCGGGTTTAATCACAGGCAGTTATATATGGGCACCGTCAAAGAGGCTAATGAAGGCGGTTATGATCTCGACAGCATTGCTTTTATATCCCCGGAGGGTGAGCCCATAGAACTGGGATTTACAGAAGAGGCAGATGCCAAGAAGATACTGATTATAGAGACAAAGTCAGGGGAAGAGCTTTCCGTGAATCTGGAAAGCAGGATTCTTTATATTAACCAGAGTGCCGACAGTGGACAGGAGGTGTCCTTTGCAGGCAAAAAGAGTGTGCTGATCCGTGATCATGCACCGGAGGAGAAGGCTTCGGCGCTCACTTATATTGTCTATGAATAGGTGTACCAGACGAAGCGGCTTCGTCTGGTACCAGAGAATTCTCTGAAGAACAGGAATTCTCCGCATAAATTGTATAATTTATATTGAGATGAGGAGGAGTACATATGGAAAAGACAATGGAGAAGATTGTAGCATTATCCAAGGCGAGGGGCTTTGTTTATCCCGGTTCTGAGATTTATGGGGGCTTAGCCAATACCTGGGATTTTGGTAATCTGGGTGTGGAACTGAAGAATAACATCAAGAAGGCATGGTGGCAGAAGTTTGTCATGGAGAGTCCTTATAATGTGGGGGTTGACTGTGCAATTCTGATGAATCCCCAGACCTGGGTGGCGTCCGGCCATCTTGGCAGTTTTTCCGATCCGCTGATGGATTGCAGGGAGTGCCATGAGAGATTCCGTGCCGATAAGATCATTGAGGATTATGTTGCTGAACAGGGTATGACGCTTGACAGTTCCGTGGACGGCTGGAGTCAGCAGCAGATGAAAGAGTTTATTGAGGAGCATAATATTCCCTGTCCGACCTGCGGCAAACACAATTTTACAGATATCAGACAGTTTAACCTGATGTTCAAGACCTTCCAGGGGGTTACCGAAGATGCCAAGAATACGGTATATCTTCGTCCTGAGACGGCCCAGGGTATTTTCGTGAACTTTAAGAATGTACAGAGAACTTCCCGCAAGAAGATTCCTTTCGGTATCTGCCAGGTGGGTAAGTCTTTCAGAAACGAGATTACACCGGGTAATTTTATCTTCCGTGTGCGGGAATTTGAGCAGATGGAGATGGAATTTTTCTGCGAGCCGGATACGGATCTGGAATGGTTCGCTTATTGGAAGAAATACTGTATTGATTTCTTAAAGAGTCTGGGGATGAAGGAAGAGGAGATGCGGGTGCGTGACCACGATCCGGAAGAGCTGTCCTTCTATTCCAAAGCCACTACGGACATTGAGTTCTTATTCCCCTTTGGCTGGGGTGAATTGTGGGGCATTGCGGACAGGACCAATTATGATCTGACCCAGCACCAGAATGTGTCCGGAGAGGACATGTCCTACTTTGATGACAGCAAGAACGAGAAATATATTCCTTATGTCATTGAGCCTTCCCTGGGTGTGGAAAGACTGTTCTTAGCAGTGCTCTGCGGCGCCTATGACGAGGAAGAGATCGGTGAGGGGGATGTGCGTACCGTACTGCATTTCCATCCGGCACTGGCACCTGTGAAGATAGGTGTCCTGCCCCTTTCCAAGAAGTTAAATGAGGGAGCGGAAAAGATTTTTGCACAGTTGTCCAAAAAGTATAATTGTGAGTTTGATGACAGAGGCAACATCGGTAAGAGATACCGCAGACAGGACGAGATTGGTACGCCTTTCTGTATCACTTATGATTTTGATTCCGAGACGGATCACTGTGTGACGGTCAGGTTCCGTGATTCCATGGAGCAGGAGAGAGTGGCAATTGCAGAACTGGAAGCCTATTTTGCGGACAAATTTGTACTGTAAGAGAAAGAAAATTTCCGCTTTGCGGATTAGGATGCAGCTTAGGGAGGATGAATAGATACAATGAAACAGTATGGTGTAAATGAACTGCGCAGGATGTTTCTTGAGTTCTTTGAGAGCAAGGAACACCTGAAGATGAAGAGTTTTTCGCTGGTGCCTCACAATGACAACAGTCTGCTTTTGATCAATTCCGGTATGGCGCCCTTAAAACCTTACTTTACGGGGCAGGAGATTCCCCCCAGAAGGCGGGTGACCACCTGTCAGAAATGTATTCGTACAGGGGATCTGGAAAATGTGGGTAAGACCGCAAGGCATGGCACGTTCTTTGAGATGCTTGGAAACTTTTCTTTCGGCGATTATTTTAAGAAAGAAGCGATTGCCTGGAGCTGGGAATTCCTGACCCAGGTGGTAGGACTGGATGCGGACAGACTCTATCCTTCCATTTATGAGAATGATGAGGAAGCTTTTGAAATCTGGAATAAGGATATCGGCATTGCACCAGAACGGATCTTCCGGTTTGGCAAGGAGGATAATTTCTGGGAACACGGTTCGGGTCCCTGCGGACCTTGTTCCGAGATTTATTATGACCGGGGCGAGAAATACGGCTGTGGCAAGCCGGGATGTACGGTAGGCTGTGACTGCGACCGATATATGGAAATCTGGAATAACGTGTTTACCCAGTTTGATAATGACGGCAAGGGCAATTATACGGAATTACAGCAGAAAAATATTGATACGGGCATGGGACTGGAGCGTCTGGCTTCCGCAGTACAGGATGTTGATTCCATCTTTGATGTGGATACGGTTCTGGCACTGCGCACCAAGGTATGTGAGATTGCCGGTGTGGAGTATAAGAAAGCGTATGAGACGGATGTTTCCATCCGTATTATCACGGATCATATCCGTTCGGCTACTTTTATGATTTCCGATGGGATTATGCCTTCCAATGAGGGCAGGGGCTATGTGCTTCGCCGGATCATCCGCAGGGCGGCCCGCCAGGGAAGAAAGCTGGGCGTGCAGAGAATGTTCCTGGCAGAGCTTTCCGGCACGGTGATTGAGGGCTCTAAGGACGGCTATCCGGAACTGGATGAGAAGAAGGAATTTATCTTTAACACCCTGACCCAGGAGGAAGAAAAGTTTAATAAGACCATTGACCAGGGTCTCACCATCTTAAGCGAGATGGAGGAGCAGATTACCAAGGCAGGTATGAAAGAACTGGCCGGGGCGGATGCGTTTAAACTCTATGACACTTATGGATTCCCATTGGATCTGACCAGGGAGATTCTGGAAGAAAAGGGTTTTTCGGTGGATGAAGAAGGCTTTAAGAGCTGTATGCAGGAGCAGAAGGAGAAGGCTCGTAAGGCCAGGAAAGTGACCAACTATATGGGAGCGGATGTGACTGTATATGAGGCCATCGATCCTGCCATTACCACAGATTTTGTGGGTTACGATCAACTTACCTGTGAATCGGAAATCACAGTACTCACCACGGAGACAGAGATTGTAGATGCCCTGACAGACGGCCAGGTGGGAACAATCATTGTGGAGCAGACACCCTTTTATGCCACCATGGGCGGCCAGGAAGGCGATATCGGTATCATAACCGCTGCGGACGGTGAGTTTCAGGTGGAAAATACGATCAAGCTTCTGGGCGGCAAGGTAGGACATATCGGCAAAGTTGTCCGGGGTATGATCAAAAAAGGAGATCAGGTAACGCTGTCTGTAGATACGGCCAGACGGACAAGTACCTGTAAGAACCACAGTGCCACTCACTTATTGCAGAAGGCTCTGCGGGAGGTCCTGGGCGGACATGTGGAGCAGGCAGGTTCCTACCAGGACGGAGAGAGAACCCGTTTTGACTTCTCTCACCCAACTGCTATGACGGCAGAGGAAATCCGTCAGGTAGAACAGATTGTCAATGAGAAGATTGCAGAGAATCTGGCGGTGGAGACCAAGATCATGTCCATCGAGGAAGCCAAGAAATCAGGAGCCATGGCTCTGTTTGGCGAGAAATACGGGGATACCGTAAGAGTGGTGCAGATGGGAGAGTTCTCCAGTGAACTGTGCGGCGGTACGCATGTGAAGCACACCGGGAATATTGGTTCCTTTAAGATATTGTCGGAGTCCGGCGTGGCGGCGGGCGTGCGCCGTATCGAGGCTGTGACCGGCAATAACGTGACTGCTTATTATCAGAATCTGGAGGCCCAGTTGCAGGAGGCGGCCAGAACCTTAAAGACCAATCCGGCCAGTCTTGTGGAGCGCTGTGAACATCTGATGGCGGAGATGAAGGCTCTGCAAAGCGAGAATGAGGCCTTAAAGAGCAAGGCGGCCAAGGATGCCCTGGGAGATGTAATGGACCAGGTGCAGGAGGTAAAGGGCGTAAAGCTTCTTGTTTCCAAGGTGGCCGGTGTGGATATGAACGGCTTGCGTGAATTGGGCGACCAGTTAAAGGAAAAGCTGGGTGAAGGCGTGGTGGTGCTGCTCTCCGAGAAGGAAGGTAAGGTGAACCTGATCGCTATGGCGACAGAAGGCGCGATGCAAAAAGGCGCTCATGCGGGCAATCTGATTAAAGGCATTGCAGCCCTTGTGGGCGGCGGCGGCGGCGGACGTCCTAATATGGCTCAGGCAGGCGGCAAGAATCCGGCAGGTATGGACGATGCGATTGCAGAATGTGCGAAAGTACTTGAGGGACAGCTCTAGGCGGTGTACGAGGCCTTAAGAAAATAATGGTTGACTGATACCCAAAATGTGGTATAATTTATGTTGTGTGTGAGAACACAGCGCGTTAGCGTATGAATAACCCGGTCAGTCGAGATACTTGTGGGGACTGAAGGGAGGTCAGGTGCGGGAATGTCAAACGTAATCGTAAAAGAAAACGAGACTTTGGATAGTGCATTACGTCGTTTTAAGAGAAGCTGTGCGAAAGCCGGTATTCAGCAGGAGATTCGTAAGAGAGAACATTACGAGAAACCCAGCGTAAGACGCAAGAAGAAATCCGAAGCGGCAAGAAAACGTAAATACAACTAAGAAATGGAAAACAGACTGGCAGTGCGAAGCGCTGCCAGTCTTCTTATGTAAAAACATGTCCTCTTAAGTACTTCCCGTATCCGGGTCATATCTTGAGACAACAGGTAATAAATATAGTAAATAAGAAACTGTAGGAGTGACATAGTTTGCGCAGAAAAAGTAAGAGGATTCTTGTATGGCTTTTACTTGTATGTATTTTATCAAATACCATGTTTTGCAAAATGACCGTTATGGTCAATGCAGCACCGGAGGTATCCACGCCTTCTTATATTGTCATGGAAGCTTCCACAGGACAGGTAATCTGCGAACAGGATGCAGATGCAAGAAGGAGTCCGGCAAGTATTACGAAGATCATGACTTTGCTAATCATCTTTGAGCATTTAAAGAACGGCCGGATTCATCTGGAAGATCAGGTGACCACCAGTGCCTATGCCAAGTCCATGGGAGGTTCACAGGTCTTTTTGGAGGAGGGGGAGACACAGACCCTGGAGACCATGATCAAGTGTATTGCGGTTGCCAGCGGTAATGATGCCAGTGTGGCAGTGGCTGAGTACATAGCAGGGAGCGAAGCGGAGTTTGTCAAACTGATGAACAATAAGGCGGAAAGTCTGGGGATGCAGAACACCCATTTTGAGGACTGCTGTGGTCTTACGGATTCGGATAATCATTATTCATCCGCCAAAGATGTGGCCATTATGTCCAGGGAGCTGATCACGAAATATCCGGAGGTGTTTGAGTATACGAAGATCTGGATGGAGGACATTGAGCATAAGACAGCCCAGGGTACCAGCACCTTTACGCTTTCCAGCACCAACAAACTGCTCAAGCAGTATGAGTGGACCACAGGTTTAAAGACCGGTTCCACATCCAAGGCGCTCTACTGTCTGTCGGCTACAGCGGACAAAGAGGGCATGGAACTGATCGCGGTGGTGATGGCGGCACCGGATAATAAGACCCGGTTCCAGGATGCGATGACGCTGCTTAGTTATGGGTACAGTGTGAGCCAGATGTATACGGATGAAAACAAAGATGCCCTGCCGGCCCAGAGGGTGGAGGGAGGCATTGAGGATACTGTGAACCTTGCTTATGCAGGGCCTTTCGAGTATCTGGATACGACAGGAAGTAATTTAAATGAGATTCAGAAAGAAATCAGCCTGCCGGGTGTTGTGACAGCGCCGGTTGCGGAGGGGGATGCCATTGGCGAGGCGGTTTATAAATTAAACGGAACGCGCATCGGCAGTGTATCGATTCTGGCGGCCAAAGGGGTAGATAAGGCTGAATATAAGGATTATTATAAGAAAGTATGGGGATTATATCTGATGAAGCGGTAGAAGCCCCAGCGAATAGACGGAGGATGACAGGCAGGCCCCGGATAAGAACACAAGTTTGCCGATTGCGGTAAGTCCGGGGTCTGTGATATACTTTATAAGTTATCATGTCATGAACAGGCAGGGCGGATGGAGATAGGGTATGTTGGAAGGCATTTTGATTTGTATGATAGTGATGGGGATTATCTGTCTGTCAGTGACTGTCCTGGACTGTAACCGCTTTGTGACGGTTACCTATGAGATCAAGTCAGATAAGATTATAAAGCCGTGCAGGATGGTACTCCTGTCGGACTTACACAATAAATCCTTCGGTAAGGGCAACAGCAGGCTGATCCGCAGGATTGAAGAACTTGCGCCGGACGAAATCCTGGCGGCGGGAGATATGCTGACGGCCACGGCGGGGCATGACTATGCACCTGCACTTAGGCTGATGGAGAATCTTGCCGGCAGATATCCTGTCCATTACGGCATGGGAAACCATGAGTATCGTCTGGGGCTGTACCCGGAGCAGTATCCGGGCATGTATGAGGGATATTGCAAAGGGCTTAGGAAAGCAGGCATAGAACCCTTAATTAACCAGAGGACATATCTGCCAAAGTGGAATGTGGATGTCTGCGGCGTGGAGATTGACAGGCGCTATTACAGGCATTTTGCAAAGACACCCATGGGGGCGGAATATCTCGAGAAACTTTTGGGAAAGGCAGGAGAGGATGTCTTTCAGGTATTGATTGCCCATAATCCGGCTTACTTTGAAGATTATGCCGAATGGGGAGCGGATCTTGTGGTTTCGGGGCATGTGCATGGAGGAATCATGAGGCTGCCGCTGTTTGGCGGTGTGCTGTCGCCCAGCCTGACGTTGTTTCCAAAGTATGACGGCGGCAGATTTCACAAAGGAAAGAGCACATTGATTTTAAGCCGGGGGCTGGGGAGCCATACCCTTCCGATTCGGATTTTTAATCCGGGGGAACTGGTGGTGATCGATCTTGTGCCGGACAAGTAGTATTTAGGAGGGGACAGGCTATTATGGCGATTCCTGTAAAGCTGGAGGTGTTTGAAGGCCCTTTGGATCTTCTGTTGCACCTGATTGACAAGAATAAAGTGGACATCTATGATATTCCCATTGTGGAGATTACAGAGCAGTATTTAGAGTATATCAGGCAGATGGAGACGGAAGATATGAACGTCATGAGTGAATTTCTGGTCATGGCGGCCACACTGATTGATATCAAATGTAAGATGCTTCTGCCCAAGGAAGTGAATGAAGAGGGAGAGGAGCAGGATCCCCGGGCGGAACTGGTGGAGAAGCTGTTGGAATACAAGATGTGTAAATATATGTCCTATGAACTGCGGGACCGGATGGTGGATGCGGAGCGTAACCTGTACAAGCGTCCGACGCTTCCGCCGGAGGTGGCACAGTACAGACAGCCGGTGGACTATGAGGAACTGATTGGCGATATGACTTTGCAGAGGCTTCATGAGATTTTCAAGCAGATGATGAAGCGGCAGGAGGATAAGATTGATCCGGTCAGAAGTACCTTTGGCAGGATTGAGAAGGATGAAATTGATCTGGACTTAAAGACTACTTATGTGGAAGCCTATGTACGCAGCCATAAGACTTTCAGTTTCCGTAAATTATTGGAGAAACAGCATAGCCGGATGGAGGTCATCGTCACCTTTCTGGTGGTTCTGGAAATGATCAAGACAGGCCGGATCGGGATTTCTCAGGATGATATCTTTGCGGATATTATCATTACGGCCAACGAAACAGCAGATAACGGGCCGGTGCAGCTTACATCACTTGGCTGACGGATAGGGAGTAAGAGGGAAGAAAGATGGAAAAAGACAAGGCAAAGGCAGTGCTCGAGGCGATTTTATTCACTATGGGGGATTCGGTGGAGATTGACAGACTGGCTGCCGTGATAGAAGAAGATAAGAATACCACACGGCAACTGCTGGAGGAGATGGCGGCAGATTACCAGAAAGAGGACAGGGGAATCGGTCTTACCACACTGGAGGATGCCGTGCAGATGTGTACCAAGAGTGAGTTGTATGAGTATCTGATCAAAATAGCCAAGACACCGAAGAAGTTTGTACTCACGGATACGCTTCTTGAGACATTGTCCATCATTGCCTATAAGCAGCCGATTACCAGACTGGAGATTGAGAAAGTAAGAGGCGTAAGCTGTGATCATGCGGTCAACAGGCTGTTGGAATTTGATCTGATCACGGAGGTGGGCAGAATGGATGCGCCGGGCCGACCGCTTCTGTTTGGTACAACAGAACAGTTCCTCCGCAGTTTCGGGGTGAAGTCCATTGATGAACTGCCGGAACTGAGTGCCGTACAGATTGAGGAATTTAAGCAGCAGGCGGAGTCTGAGGTGCAGATGCAGCTAGATATCTGAGGATGGCCGATTGTTGTGATATGGAGGAAATATTACAGGCATGAGATATGGCAAAAAGAGACAGAAATTGCTTTTGCTGCTTTTGTGTATCTGTCTGCTGGGGCCCATTATGGCAGGCTATATCCTGGGCAGAACAGGTCGGATACAGCTGACGGTTCCGGTGGTCTCTTATGAAAAGATACAGGATGTAACGGAAGGGATGCGGGAGTATGATGTAAGACCTGCGCTTCATTTTGGCGGACATGCCGCGGCCTATGACAGTGTGGAGGATATTTATTATATCACACAGAATATGGACGGCGGTTCTTTTGGCGGTGCGTTAAGCAGCGGCGAGGGGAGGCTGCTCTGGCCCTATGATGAATATTTTACCCGGTTTGAGGATGCCATTTCCCAGGGGCATGTCTTTTCACTGTACTGCGTGGACAGCCGGAAGAACATGTATTGCAGTTACCGGGTGGTTTTTACGGGGATGCCCATTATGGTGATTGATACCCTGGATGGTGGAGAAATCAAAGGCGGCAGAGAGGGTGTGATGCGCCTTTTTGACTGGAAGTTTTCGGCAGACAGCTACAGGGAGTCCTCCTGCTATGCGGCCATCCGCGGCAACACTTCCATCGGTTATCCCAAGAAAGGTTATAAACTGGAACTGGATGAGAAAATGTCCTTGCTGGGGATGCGCAGGGATGAGGACTGGATCCTGACTGCTCTGTATGATGATGCAGGGCTGATTCATACCAAATTTGCCCATGATGTGTGGCAGGATATTGCCAAAAGCAATGGGGTCAAAAAGGATGAAGGGACACGGATGGAGTATCTGGAGCTTTTCAGCAACGATGTCTATCTGGGTGTCTATGGATTGATTGAGCGGATTGATGCCAAAGAATTATCTCTGACGCAGGGGGATATTCTGTATAAATGTATCGGATACGAAGAGGACAGGACAGACAGTGACTGGAGTTTTGGACTGGAAGAAGCTTTTGACATCAAGTATCCTGCGCAGTATGGTATATACGAGTACGGTCTGTTAAATGAATATCTGGATATATTCAATCATATGACAGACAGGGAGGACTATGAGAAAGCCAGATCCATGATTAACATGGAAAATTACGTGGATCATAATATCTTTACACTCTTTGCCTATGGCTGTGACAATTATGTACGCAAGAATAACTTTTATCTGGCCTGCCCGAACAATACCGGGGAAGGGCCGGCATATACTTTTATCATGATACCCTGGGACTTAAATGCAACCTGGGGCAACGTGCAGGTGGTGGATATGACCTGCAATAATACCCTGTACATGCCGGAGGTGATAGAGGATCCCGATCTCTGGTGTCTGGATGTGAAACAGTTATTTCAGTGTTATCCGGATGAAATTGCAGGGGAGACTTATGCAAGATGGAATAATCTGCGAAAGGAAATCCTGACGAAGGACAGACTGTGGGGGATGTTGGATGAGGACTTTGCCTATCTGCATGCATCCGGGGCGTATGAGCGCAACTACAGACGGTGGCCGGAGGGGATGGATTACTGGAAAGAGGACTATATATACGAGTATGTGGAAGGCAGACTTATCTGGCTGGATACTTACTTTAAGGAGCCTTATTGACTTATTGAGAAAGAACAGCTCCGGTGCAAAAGAGCATCCGGGCCGGATAGGATTTTGGACCGGATGGTTCAGTGAATAGAAAAGTGCGCATATATATGTAAGGAGTCTTGGAGCCGAGGCATTACAATATGCGCACTTTATTACAGCGAAGTCTTATATTTTCTATGATATTTCTCCTTCTGGGCATTGGTCTGTCACAGAGAATCCAGGCGGCGGAAACAAAAGATGATCTGAAACTCTATGCCCAGGCGGCTGTTTTGATGGATGCAGACAGCGGCCGGGTTCTCTATGGCAAGAATCCCAAAGAAGTGCTGCCAATGGCCAGTACTACCAAGATTATGACATGTATCCTGGCTTTGGAATATGGCAGTCTGGAAGATGAGGTGGAAGTATCTGCCTATGCGGCCAGTATGCCCAAGGTGAAGCTGTATGTCAGACAGGGAGAAAAATACCGTCTGCGGGATCTGTTATATTCCCTGATGCTGGAATCCCATAATGATTCAGCGGTGGTGATTGCGGAGGCAGTGGGAGGCAGTGTGGAAGGGTTTGCGGTCATGATGAATCAGAAGGCGAGGGATATCGGCTGTTATGATACTTATTTTATTACCCCTAACGGACTGGATGCGGTGGTGAATGACAGCGGAAAGATTCACTCTACCACGGCGGCGGACCTGGCAAAGATCATGGCTTACTGTGTAACGGATTCCCCGGCCAGAGAAGAGTTTCTTGAGATTACCCGGACCATCAGTTATGACTTTACCAATGCAGAGGGCAGCAGGAACTTTCACTGCAATAACCACAATGCCTTTCTTGGCATGATGCAGGAGGCCCTTTCCGGGAAGACGGGATTTACAAATAACGCGGGTTATTGTTATGTAGGGGCGGTCACCAGTGAGGGCCGTACCTTTACGGTGGCGCTGCTTGCCTGCGGGTGGCCAAATAACAGAAGTTATAAATGGAGTGACATGAAAAAACTGGCCGCATATGGTATGGAACATTATCAGTACCGGGATTTGTATGAGAATAAGGAGTTCCAGGCGATACCGGTGATAAACGGTATTACAGGGGAGCAGGGGACACCCTATGAAAAGGTCAGTGTGCCGGTGGTGCTGGAAGATCATGAAGAAACGCTGCCATACTTACTGGGGGAGGAAGACCGGGTAGAGGTAAAAACGCAGGTGGCGAAAACACTCACGGCTCCAATCGAAGATCATACGGAAGTGGGGGAGGTGTCTTATTATCTGAACGGGCAGCTGATAAAACGTTATGCTGTTTATACGAAGGGGGCAGTGGAGGAGCGCAGCTTTGGCTGGATATGCCGCTATATCTGGCGCATTTTCCTGCCGTAAATTTCAGGGTTATATTTTTTCAGTTTTTCTTACATTTTTTTGAAAAACCGGCTAGTCGAGTTGCAGATTCTATGATATACTACTTTCGTGTGCTATGCCACATAATAATATAGTTTTATTATTATTTATAATTATGATAAATGGAGGGCTGAAAAATGAGTACTACTTCTCAAGCGAGTCAAAGAATCAATGCTTTACTCGATGAAAACAGTTTCGTTGAGATCGGCGGCCTTGTGACAGCAAGAGCTACAGATTTCAACCTGAAACAGACCGAAACTCCGTCTGACGGCGTTGTGACAGGTTACGGTGTGATCGACGGCAGTCTTGTGTATGTGTACAGCCAGGATGCGTCTGTGCTGAACGGATCCGTGGGTGAGATGCATGCGAAAAAGATCGTGAATCTCTATGATCTGGCTATGAAGATGGGCGCGCCGGTGATCGGTCTGATTGATTCTGCTGGTTTAAGACTACAGGAGGCGACAGATGCATTAAACGGTTTTGGAGAAATCTACAGAAGTCAGGTGATGGCTTCCGGCGTGATTCCGCAGATTACGGCAGTGTTTGGAAACTGCGGCGGCGGACTTGCCCTGATTCCGGCTATGACAGATTTTGCATTTATGGAGGAGAAGAAGGCAAAGCTGTTTGTGAATTCTCCCAATGCACTGGAAGGCAATGAAATTTCCCGCTGCGATACATCTGCGGCGGCGTTCCAGAGCGAAGAGACAGGTCTGGTTGATATGGTGGCGGATGAGGCTTCCATTCTTGCACAGATCAGACAGTTGGTATCCATACTGCCTGCCAATAATGCAGATTATGCGCTGACAGATTGTACGGATGACTTAAATCGTGCCTGTGCACAGATTGCAGGCTGCGTGGGTGATACAGCCATTGCTTTATCCCAGATTGCAGATGATGGTCTGTTTGTGGAAGTGAAGCAGGATTATGCCAAGGATATGGTGGCTGGCTTTATCCGCTTAAATGGCGCTACGGTAGGTGCTGTTGCAAACCGTACCGAAGTGTATGATGCGGATGGAGAAGTGACTGATAAATTTGATGCGGTATTATCTGCCAGAGGTGCAGAGAAAGCGGCAGAGTTTGTTACGTTCTGTGACGCTTTTGACATTCCGGTGCTTTCCCTTACCAATGTGACAGGTTTTGCAGCAACAAAATGTTCTGAGAAGCGCATGGCGAAAGCAGTTGGCAGGCTTACATACGCATTTGCCAACGCGACTGTTCCGAAGGTAAATGTGGTGATCGGCAAGGCTTACGGCAGTGCTTATGTGGCGATGAATTCCAAGGCAATCGGTGCGGATATCACGATGGCATGGCCGGATGCCGAGATTGGCATGATGGATGCGAAACTGGCAGCAAAGATCATCTGTGACGGACAAGGTGCCGACGCCATTGACGCCTGTGCACAGGAATATGCAGCATTGCAGAACAATGTGACAAGCGCGGCAAAGAGAGGCTATGTTGATCAGATCGTGGAGCCGGCTGACACCAGAAAATATGTGATTGGTGCCTTTGAAATGCTGGCGGCTAAAAGCGAGGGCCGTCCCGAGAAAAAACATGGTACAGTTTAGAAAGGATGATGCTTAATATGAAAAAACTATTGGTAATATTAGGTATGCTTACCTGTATGGCCGGCCTCGTTGCATGTGGAGAAGAAGAAAAGGCAAATGAAGGGCTGGTTACGGAGGAAGAGGCAGTAGAGATCGGTACGGGCATTGTAGAAGATATGAATATGATCGTGAGTGCCGGATACGTTGAGCAGTATGCAGGCCAACCGGTAATTTATAACGGTTTCCTTGGATGGAAGGATGCTTTACAAGAGGATATCGGCACATTTGAGGGGACCAATGGCGGTACGGCTAAATTCAGTGAGGAAGAAGTGGTCATCAATATCAATGTGTTGGGTTCCGATCATGACGCAACGGTGGAAATCATTTTGGATGATGAGCTTAAATCCTGTCTTGGCATTACCACAAATGTCCATTACAGCACCGGTGAGATTATGCTCAAAGCAGGTATGAATACAGTAATCGGTATGGGTACTGTGTTTGTGGTTCTGATCCTGATCAGTCTGATTATTTCCTGTTTCAGCCTGATATCCAAGTTTGAAAAGAGGGGAAAGAAGAAGGAACAGAAGGAAGCGGCTCCCGCACCGGCGGCTGATCCGGTGGTATCCCAGATTGCGGCCAAGGAAGAACTTTCCGATGATACAGAACTTGTGGCGGTTATCGCTGCGGCAATCGCTGCCTATGAAGGGGCGGCGTCTACGGATGGATTTGTGGTGAGATCCATCAGGAAATCTAACAAGACTAAATGGCAGAATGCCTGAGATCATAGGAGGATATGAAGATGAAAAATTATACAATTACCGTAAATGGCAGCGTATATGATGTAGTGGTGGAAGAGGGGCAGACAAGCGGTGCACCGGCAGCGGCAGCACCAGCAGCACCCAGAGCAGTTCCCAAAGCAGCTCCTGCACCTGCGGCAGCACCGGCAGCAAGCGGCGCGGCAGGCAGTGTGAAGATTGAAGCAGGCGCGGCAGGTAAAGTATTCAAGATTGAGGCTAACGTAGGACAGGCAGTGAAGAAAGGTGATGCTGTCGTAATCGTTGAGGCTATGAAGATGGAGATCCCTGTAGTAGCTCCTCAGGACGGTACTGTAGCAAGTATCAATGTGGCAGTGGGCGATGCAGTAGAGGCAGGCGCACTTCTTGCAACATTGAACTGATTGTCAGCGGAAGAGTCTTGGTTGGACACTTCTTCTGAAACTAAAACTACAGGAGGTTAATAAAAATGTATATAGTAGAGACGCTTGATAATCTGATACATCAGACCGCTTTCTTCAATCTGGAAGTGGGTAACTATGTCATGATTGTCGTAGCACTTGTATTTCTATATCTGGCTATCGGCAAAGGCTTTGAGCCGCTCTTACTGGTTCCTATCGCTTTTGGTATGCTGCTTGTTAATATCTATCCGGATATCATGGCAGAATATGGTGAAGGTGGTGCCGGCGGCGGTTTGCTGTATTATTTCTATAAGCTGGATGAGTGGGCAATTCTGCCTTCCCTGATCTTTATGGGTGTTGGAGCCATGACGGACTTCGGCCCTTTGATTGCCAACCCGAAGAGCTTCCTTTTGGGTGCGGCGGCACAGTTTGGTATTTTTGCGGCATATTTTGGCGCAATCTTCTTAGGATTTAACGATAAAGCGGCAGCTGCCATCTCTATTATTGGCGGTGCTGACGGCCCGACATCCATTTTCCTGGCAGGTAAGCTGGGGCAGACGACCTTGATGGGGCCTATTGCGGTGGCGGCCTATTCTTACATGGCGTTAGTGCCGATTATTCAGCCGCCGATTATGAAACTCTTTACTACAGAGAAAGAGAGAAAAATTAAGATGGGACAGCTTCGTCCGGTCAGTAAACTGGAGAAGATTTTATTCCCCATCGTTGTTACAATTGTGGTGTCTCTGATTCTTCCCACTACAGCACCCCTTGTCGGTATGCTGATGCTGGGTAACCTGTTCAGAGAGTGCGGCGTGGTGAGACAGTTGACAGATACGGCTTCCAACGCCCTGATGTACATCGTGGTTATTATTCTTGGTACTTCCGTGGGTGCAACCACGAGTGCTGAGGCGTTCCTTAACTGGGATACCATCAAGATCGTTGTTTTGGGTCTGGTAGCGTTTGCGTTCGGTACAGCGGCAGGCGTACTGTTTGGTAAACTGATGTGTTTAATCACCAAGGGTAAAGTGAATCCGTTGATTGGTTCCGCAGGTGTTTCCGCGGTGCCTATGGCGGCCAGGGTATCTCAGAAGGTAGGCGCAGAGGCTGATCCTACGAACTTCCTGCTGATGCATGCCATGGGACCTAACGTAGCGGGTGTTATTGGTACGGCAGTGGCGGCAGGTACCTTTATGGCAGTGTTCGGCGTTTTTTAAGTAAAATAATAGGAGGATAATATAATGGCAGAACAAACAAAAAAGCCGGTTGGAATTATGGAAACTGTTCTTCGTGACGCACATCAGTCTCTGATTGCGACCAGAATGCCCACCGAGAAGATGCTTCCAATCGTAGATAAGATGGATAAAGTCGGCTACGCCGCAGTAGAGTGCTGGGGTGGCGCAACTTTTGATGCTTCCCTTCGTTTCCTGAAGGAAGATCCGTGGGAGAGACTGAGAAAATTAAGAGATGGCTTTAAAAATACAAAATTGCAGATGTTATTCAGAGGTCAGAATATTTTGGGTTACAGACCTTACGCGGATGATGTGGTGTATGCGTTTGTTGAGAAATCCATTGCAAACGGTATTGATATTATCAGAATTTTTGACTGTCTGAACGATATCCGTAATCTGCAGGCGGCGGTAGATGCAACCAACAAGATTAAGAAACAGGAGGGCAGAGGTCAGTCGCAGATTGCGCTTTCCTATACTCTTGGAGATGCCTATACCTTGGAGTACTGGGCGGATATGGCGAAGAAGATTGAGGAAATGGGTGCAGATTCCATTTGTATCAAGGATATGGCAGGACTGCTTGTTCCTTACCGTGCGGAAGAACTGGTAAAGACTCTGAAGGAGAGCACCAAGCTTCCGATTCAGCTGCATACACATTATACGTCCGGCGTAGCTTCCATGACCTATCTGAAAGCAGTAGAGGCGGGCGTGGATATTATCGACTGTGCGATTTCTCCTTTTGCGCTTGGTACTTCCCAGCCTGCGACTGAGGTTATGGTGGAGACCTTTAAAGGGACTCCCTACGATACCGGATATGATCAGGAAGTGCTGGCACAGATTGCGGATTACTTCCGTCCTTACCGTGAGGAATGTATTGAATCCGGTCTGATGAGCACGAAAGTACTCGGTGTCAATATCAATACACTGCGTTATCAGGTTCCGGGCGGTATGCTTTCCAACATGGTAAGCCAGCTCAAGGAGCAGAAGGCAGAGGATAAATATCAGGATGTGCTGGAAGAGATTCCCAGAGTTCGTAAAGACTGCGGTGAGCCGCCTCTGGTTACACCTTCCTCTCAGATCGTTGGTACACAGGCGGTATTTAATGTGCTGATGGGCGAGAGATATAAGATGGCGACAGGAGAGTTCAAAGATCTGCTCCGCGGTAATTACGGACAAACAGTTAAGCCTATGAGACAGGAAGTAATCGATAAGGTTATTCCCGGCGAGCCGCGTTCCACCGCTCGTTCCGCCGAGGCAACCGGTCATGTTGAACCGGAGCTTGCAGGTCTGGAAGCGGAGATGAAAGAGTGGAAACAGCAGGATGAGGACGTATTGTCCTATGCTTTGTTCCCGCAGGTGGCAATCGACTTCTTCAAGTATCGCCAGGCACAGCAGGAGAAAGTAGATATGAGCCAGGCAGATACCAAGAATGGGGCTTATCCGGTCTAGGAAGAAAAATTTCTGCGAAATTTATCTTCTCGAGTTCTGCTTCGCAGCCTCGTAAATCCGGAGCAATTTCCTATACCAGAACAATAGAAAATTCCTACTAAGTTATGAAAGAGAGTGGAGCAATCCGCTCTCTTTTTTAAATGGAGATATGAAAAGAAAAGGAAAAATGTAGAAAAAGCTTGACGAAGGTTACATAATATATTATAATAACATACGTTACTAAAAGATATTGGGTTAAGGCTACAAGAGAGGTATATTTTTATGGCAAGAAAAGAGACAATCACAAAAAACGACATATTGAATACGGCATTTGATATGACAAGGGAAGAAGGTTTTACCAAAGTAAGTGCACGGACGCTGGCAGCCAGGGCAGGATGTTCTACACAGCCTATTTTCAGGGTGTACAAGAACATGGAAGAGCTGGGGGATGATCTCTTCACAAAGTCCATAGAGTTTTTCAGTGCTTATTATGATGTATTTCCGAAGGTAAATGATACGCCTTTTGTCAATCTGGGACTTGCCTATGTTCGGTTTGCGCAGGAAGAACAGCAGTTGTTCAGGCTTTTGTTCCTCTCTGAGAATCGTCATGGAAAGAGTCTTTATGATATGTTAAATGGCAAAAACGGTGCGGTTGTCCGGGAGATTAACAATGCGAAATTCTACGGCTGTAAGGATCCCAGCGGCATGTTTATGAAGATGTGGATTTTCATTCATGGGGCGGCCTGTATGACATTGACAGGAGACTATGACTTGCAGGAGGAAGATACCATCAAGCTGTTAGAGGAATCCTACAACGCTTTTCAGAATATCTGACAGGCCAGGTGATAGAAAGGATGTTTGTGCTATACAATGGCGATAGAAAATCGTTATGACATTATAACAAGGATCAATGAATATTATGGTAAGATGAGCAAAGGGCAGAAAGCAATCTCGGCATTTATTTACGATCATTATGATCAGGCTGTGTTTATGACTGCCGCAAAGCTGGGCGATACAGTGGGGGTCAGTGAATCCACTGTGGTGCGCTATGCCATGTTCATTGGTTACAATGGTTATCCGGAATTTCAGAGGGATCTGGAATACTGGGTGCAGAATAAGATTAACTCCGTGCAGAAGATCGGGGCGAAGTATGGCAAGAGTACCCAGTCGGAGATTCTGACCTCCGTTTTACAGTCTGATATAGAGAAGATACAGGACACGATTCATAATATGGATCCGGTGGCTTTTGAGACAGCGGTGGATATTATCCTGGAGGCCAGAAATGTCTATGTAATGGGAGTCAGAAGCTGTGAGCCTCTGGCAGATTTTCTGCATTTTTATCTGAATATGATTCGTGGCAATGTGGTGCTGTTAAAGACAACCAGTGTCTCGGAGACTTTTGAACAGATGATCCGTATTGATGAGCAGGATGCCATGGTAGGTATCAGTTTCCCGCGGTATTCCATGAGGACATTAAAAGCGATGGAATTTGCCAATGACAGAAATGCCAAGGTCATTGCGGTTACAGATTCTGTGCACTCTCCGATGAACCTGTATTCTTCCTGCAATCTGCTTGCCAGGAGTGATATGGTGTCCATTGTAGATTCCCTGGTGGCACCCTTAAGTGTGATCAATGCCCTGGTAGTGGCGATGTGCTTAAAGCGTCCGGAGGAAGTGAAAGATAATTTGAAGAATCTGGAAGAAGCATGGAACAATTATCAGGTATATTTAAATGATGAGATTAACTTTATTGATGAGGAGCCGATGTTAAATTATTCTCTTCGCAGGAAGACGGAATAGTTATGAGCAGAGTGATTGTGATCGGCGGCGGGCCGGCCGGAATGATGGCGGCTCTGGCGGCCGCAGAAAAGGGACACAGCGTCCTGTTATTGGAAAAAAACGAGAAACTTGGCAAGAAGCTTTATATCACGGGTAAAGGGCGGTGCAATGTAACCAACGCCTGTGAAAAGGACAAGTTCTTTGAAAATATAGTCAGTAATCCGAAATTTTTGTACAGTGCCTTTTATGATTGTGACAATATGCGTCTGATGGAGATGATAGAAGGTGCCGGCTGTCCTTTGAAAGTGGAACGGGGAGAGCGGGTATTTCCTGTGTCAGATCATGCTTCGGATATCACGGCGGCGTTGCAGCGTCTGCTGAAGGCAGAAGATGTGGAGATTCGTCTGCATACGACGGTGCAGGATGTGATCGTTCATGAGGGACAGGTGACGGGCGTGTGTCTGGCAGACGGAAGTGTGTTGGAAGCAGAGGCTGTGGTGACGGCTACAGGCGGGCTGTCTTATCAGACGACAGGGTCTACCGGGGACGGGTATCGTATGGCGCAGATGTCGGGCCATACGGTGAAAGAGTGTGTGCCTGCTCTGGTGCCTATGGAGATAGAGGAGGACTGGTGCAGGGCAATGCAGGGTCTGTCCTTGAAAAATGTGACGCTTACCATGACCTGTGGGAAGAAGCAGATTTATCAGGGATTTGGAGAAATGCTGTTTACCCATTTCGGGGTCAGCGGCCCTCTGGTATTGTCTGCCAGCAGCTATTATGGCAGATGCAGCAAGAAAGAGAAAGTTAGACTTACAATAGATTTAAAGCCGGCATTGACTGAGGAGCAGCTTGACAAACGTCTTCTGCGGGATTTCGAGGAAAACCGCAACAGACAGATCAAGAATGTGCTGGGCAGACTTTATCCGGCGAAGATGGTCCCGGTGATGATTACGGTTTCCGGGCTGAACGGGGAACAAAAAGTCAATGAAGTGACCAGACAGCAGAGACATTGTCTGGTGGAGACGACCAAATGTCTGCCTATGCAGGTAAAAGGTTTAAGAGGTTTTGATGAGGCGGTTATCACCCAGGGTGGGGTGAGCGTGAAAGAGATTAATCCCTCCACCATGGAATCAAAGCAGGTGAAGGGGCTTTATTTTGCAGGGGAAGTCCTGGACCTGGATGCTATGACAGGCGGATTTAATTTACAGATTGCCTGGTCAACAGGACATCTGGCAGGAGCCAGTATTCCATGACTTTAGTATGACAGCAGACAAAATGAAAGCGGCAGATGAAGGGAGATAAAAATGGGATTTAATATTGCAATAGACGGCCCCGCGGGGGCAGGCAAAAGTACAATAGCCAGAAAGATAGCGGCAAAGAAAGGATATGTTTACGTGGATACAGGTGCTATGTACCGCGCCATGGCGCTGTATCTGATAAGGGAGCATGTGGATCCTTCGCAGACAGAAGAAATTGATAAAAAGTGTCAGGATGCGGATATTACCATTGCCTATGAAAACGGGGAACAGGTAGTGTACTTAAACGGTGAGAATGTGAACGGCTATATCCGCACGGAGGAAGTGGGCAATATGGCGTCGGTCAGCAGTCCCAACCCCAATGTGCGCAGGAAACTGGTGGAATTACAGCAGAAACTGGCTGCCGATGCGGATGTGGTCATGGATGGCAGGGATATTGGCACCTGTGTACTGCCGGATGCCCAGGTTAAGGTATACCTGACGGCGGACAGTAAAGTGCGTGCCGGGCGCCGTTATCAGGAACTGACGGCAAAAGGCATCTCCTGTGATCTTCAGAAGATTGAAGAGGACATTATCGAGCGGGACAGGCAGGATATGACCAGGGAAATATCGCCGTTAAAGCAGGCTGAAGATGCTGTTTTAGTGGATTCTTCCCATATGACGGTGGATGAGGTAGTGGATGCCGTGATTGCCTTGTGTGAGGCGTAGATGAGGCTGTGAAGCAGGAAGTTGGCGGATATCCGGAGGGGTATATTGGCCTGTGAGGAACAGAGCCGGGGAGGAAAGTAAATTATGGAAGTGATTCTGGCACAACACGCGGGTTTCTGTTTCGGCGTAAAACGTGCGGTGGAGCAGGTCTATGAGCAGGCGGCTACAGGGAAACCAATCTATACATATGGCCCTATTATTCACAATGAAGAAGTGGTGAAGGATCTTTCGCAGAAAGGCGTGCAGGTGATTGAGAACGAGGAAGAGCTTGTACAGATAGAGGAGGGGACGGTGGTGATACGTTCCCATGGTGTGGCAAGGCGGGTCTGCGAGAAGATTGAGGAGACAGGACTTGAGTGTGTGGATGCCACCTGTCCTTTTGTCAAACGGATTCATAAGATTGTGGAGAAAGAGAGTGAAGCAGGCAAAAGAGTTGTGATCATCGGCAATGCCGGACATCCGGAAGTGGAAGGGATTATGGGATGGGCAAAGTCAGATACGACTGTCCTTGGATCTATTGAGGAGGCGCAGAAATTCATTTGCGATCCGGGGGAAGAACTGTGTATTGTTTCTCAAACGACATTTAACTACAATAAATTTCAAGATATGGTTGAAATTTTAAAGGAAAAAGGTTACAATGGTAGTGTTGTGAATACTATATGTAACGCTACGGAAGTGCGACAGACTGAAGCCAGAAAGATAGCGGCCAAAGTCGATGTTATGATAGTAATAGGTGGTAATCATAGTTCTAATACACGGAAGCTATATGAGATTTGCAGGCAGGAGTGTGTAAACACATATTTCATACAGACGCTCGACGACTTGCATCTTGACTTACCTAAATCTGTCCGACTGGTGGGTATTACAGCAGGGGCTTCGACCCCAAACAATATTATCGAGGAGGTTCAAAATTATGTCAGAATTAACTTTTGAACAAATGTTAGAGGAGTCTTTAAAGACAATACACACAGGAGAGGTTGTTGAAGGTACCGTTATTGATGTGAAACCGGAAGAGATCATTCTCAACATCGGATATAAGTCAGATGGTGTTCTTACCAGAAATGAATATACAAACGAACCCAATGTAGATTTGACAACCATTGCAAAACCCGGCGATACCATGGAAGTAAAGGTATTAAAAGTAAACGATGGAGAAGGACAAGTCCTTCTGACATACAAGCGTCTGGCGGCAGACAGAGGCAATAAGAGAATTGAGGAAGCTTATGAGAACCGGGAAGTACTGACAGCGAAGGTGGCACAGGTACTGGAAGGCGGCTTAAGTGTCGTGGTGGAGGAAGTCAGAATCTTTATTCCGGCAAGCCTGGTATCCGATACTTATGAAAAAGACCTGAATAAGTATGCAGGACAGGAAATCCAGTTTGTGATCAGCGAATACAACCCGAAGAGAAGAAGATATATCGGTGACAGGAAGCAGTTGATTCTGGAAGAGAAAGCCGAGATGCAGAAGAAGCTCTTTGAGACCATCAAGATTGGTGATACCGTGGAAGGTACGGTTAAGAATGTGACTGACTTCGGTGCCTTTATCGATCTGGGCGGCTGCGATGGACTGCTTCATATCTCCGAGATGTCCTGGGGCAGAGTGGAGAATCCCAAGAAGGTATTTAAGGTTGGCGATGTAGTCAAGGTGCTGATCAAAGATATTTCCGGCACGAAGATTGCACTGAGCTTAAAGTTCGAGGATGCGAACCCCTGGAAGGATGCAGCCAGCAAATATGCGGTGGGCAATGTAGTTACAGGTAAAGTTGCACGGATGACAGATTTTGGCGCCTTTATCGAGTTAGAGCCGGGTATTGATGCACTGCTTCATGTATCCCAGATTTCCAAAGAACATATTGAGAAACCCTCCGATGTGTTAAAGACAGGTGAGGAAGTGACCGCTAAGGTAGTAGACTTCAATGAGGCGGACAAGAAGATCAGCTTGAGCATCAAGGCTATGTTCGCACCGGAACCCAAGGAGGAAAAGGCGGAAGAAGACGGGGATGTAGTATCCGTTGATATTGATGCAGTAATTGCCAGCGAAGAGACAGAATAAGATATAGCAGAAAGACTCTGTCAGGCAAATAGAGAATAGCAGATGAGGCGGTAAAGCTATATGGCATATGATTACGAATATTTCAAGAAAGCGGTTTATGATCTGACCAAGATCGATCTCAATGCTTACAAAGAAAAGCAGATGAAACGTCGTATTGATACACTGATCGCTAAGAACAAGATTGTGGGATATGATAATTATGTGGCAGCGCTTAAGTCCGATAATGTGAAGTTTGAGGAGTTTGTAAATTATCTGACTATCAATGTGTCGGAATTTTATCGCAATGTGGATCAGTGGCAGCTTTTGGACAGGGAAATCTTTCCGGATCTGATCAAGCGCTATGGTAATAATCTGAAGATCTGGAGTGCTGCGTGCTCCACAGGAGATGAGCCTTATTCTCTGGTAATGGCATTATCCAGACATCTGCCCTTAAATCAGATTAAGATTTACGCAACGGATTTGGATAAACAGGTGATTGCGAAGGCCAAGACAGGACTGTATGGCGAAAAGAGTATTGCAGGTGTGCCTGCTGATCTGAAAAAGAAATTCTTTACCCAGGTGGGGCCTTCTTATCAGATTTCCAATGATGTGAAAGCAAGGGTAGAGTTCAGGGAACATAATCTCTTAAAAGATAAATATCCTACAGATTTTCATTTGATTGTCTGCCGTAATGTGCTTATCTACTTTACGGAGGAAGCGAAAGATGAGGTGTTCCGTAAGTTCCAGAAGAGTCTGAAACCGGGAGGATATCTGTTTATCGGCAGTACGGAACAGATTATCAATCACAGGGATGTGGGATTTGAGAGAAAGAACTCCTTCTTTTACCAGAGGCCCATGTAAAAATTGAGCAAAGTTCGATTACGAGGAAGGATTTCCGAATAGTAGAAAGAAAAAACAGCGAGTTTTTCGCTGTTTTTTTAGTGATTAATATGTTTTGGCCATCTTTCCCAGTAGATACTGTGCATAACGGGAGAACAGATCCCGGTCTTTCTTTTGTTCTTCCGTCAGCTCGAAGAACAGTTCTTTGCTCTTGTAGTCCCGCTTGAAGAAAGGCTCCATGAAGATATCCCACTGGGGGAGATAGAGTGCATATTTGCGGGTATAGCAGTTGGCGGCAGAAGCCTGAATACGATGGGATTTGTCCACAAATGTGGCCACAGACTTATGCAGCGCCACATCTTCCGCAGGCAGATAATAGTAGTCTTTATAGTTGGAGTAGAAATATTTCATTTCCTCTTCGTAGAGGGGCACTTTTAAGATCCCTTCGGAAGCTTCTCCGCTGAAATAACAGCCGTTGGAGAGGTTGGATACCGGGAGGGGAAGGGGCGTGGGAAGCGCCAGTTTCATCAGGACTTCCTGTCTGTCATGACCATGGTAGTCAATAAAGTGGCTGGCCTGCACTTTTTTGGCCCGGATAGGCTCATTGAACAGGTCGTAGAACGCCAGGAGCGGGAGAATCTGCAACATCCCTTTCATGTCGTCACTGTTGTGTAACAGCAGAAGTGTGCGTGCTTCTGCAGAGGGATTCTTGACATAATCGTGATAGACGGCAATCAGTTCCCCGCCGTGATAAAGGTCTTCCCGGTCAATGCCCAGAAGTTCTTCCAAAGTCTTCTGCTTGCAGTTGGGCGTGTGCAGAAAAGCCTTGTAGGGGGAAATACGTTTATAAAGATCGATTCCCTGGAAATTGTCAAAATTGTGCGATAGTTTATGCTGTTCACATTTCTGGAGCAGGTAGGGAAGATCAAAATTATTGCCGTTAAAATGTATCAGGTGTGTGTAGGACAGACAAAAGGCAAAGAAATCATTTAACAGAGCCGTCTCGTCGTCGGGACTCTCCGCGAACCATTGTCTGACATGCCAGTTTCCGGTCTGGTAGAAAGCAGCCCCGATCAGATAGAGGGCGGAGCTTTTGGCAGTAAAACCCGTGGTTTCAATGTCGATAAACAGAATCTTATCGAGGGGAGCAATCCGCTCCAGGGGATAATCAATCGTAAAATTTTCCAGGGTCTGATTTACTATTTGCATAATTTTCTTCCTTTTTGGCTTTGCCTGTTGTGTTGCTAACATATCTGATGATATCTTAGCATATTTTTTGAAATAGCAGTAGTTTTTTTCGTCGAAAAATAGTATATTTATAGGGAAGGTTATTACGGATGAGAAATCGCCTGAAGACTCATTCATGAATCGGATATTGATAGCAGGAGGTAAAAAGGGAAAGTATGGCAAAACTAACATTTCATGGCGGCATACACCCGTACGACGGCAAGGAACTGTCGAAGGATAAGCCCATCAAGGCAGTGCTGCCCAAAGGAGATCTGGTGTATCCTTTGTCCCAGCATATCGGGGCGCCGGCCAAGCCGATCGTCAATAAAGGAGACAGAGTGCTGACCGGACAGAAGATCGCGGAGGCAGGCGGCTTTGTGTCTGCGCCTATCTACGCCACAGTATCGGGTACGGTGAAAGGGATTGAACCGCGGCGTGTGGTTACCGGTGACAATGTGATGAGTATCGTCATTGAGAACGACGGCCTTTATGAGGAAGTGGAATATCCAAAGAGAAAGCCCCTGGAAGAAATGACCAGGGAAGAGATCATAGAGTGTGTGAAAGAGGCCGGTATTGTAGGTATGGGGGGAGCAGGTTTCCCTACTTTTATCAAGCTTTCTCCCAAAGAACCGGAAAAAATTGATTATGTAATTGCGAATTGTGCGGAATGTGAACCTTATCTGACATCGGATTACCGTAGAATGTTAGAGGAGCCGGAGAAGCTGGTGGGAGGTCTCAAAGTCTCTTTGCAGTTGTTTGAGAATGCCAGGGGGATTCTGGCAGTGGAGGACAACAAACCGGACTGTATTGAAATCCTGAAAGAACTTACGAAAGATGAACCGCGCATCAGCGTGAAAGAGCTGAAGACGAAATATCCTCAGGGTGCAGAGCGGCAGATTATCTATGCCACCACGGGAAGAGCCATCAATTCTTCCATGCTGCCGGCGGATGCGGGTTGTGTGGTCAATAATGTAGATACGGTAGTGGCTATCTATCATGCGGTGATAGAAGGAAAACCGCTGATGCATCGTATTGTTACGGTGACGGGGGATGCCATTGAAGACCCTCGTAATTTTATCGTGCGGATCGGTACCAATTACCATGAACTGGTGGAAGAGGCGGGAGGATTTAAGAAAGACCCGGTGAAGATTGTTTCCGGCGGGCCGATGATGGGTTTTGGAATCTTTGACCTGGATGTGCCCACCACCAAGACGGCTTCAGCCCTTTTGTGTCTGACAGAGGATGATGTGTCCCGCATGGAGCCCAGCGCCTGCATCAACTGCGGCCGCTGTGTGGAAGTGTGTCCGGGACGGGTAGTACCCAGGATGCTGGCCGATTATGCACAACATTATGAGGAAGAAGAATTCCTGTCCCACAATGGAATGGAATGTTGTGAATGTGGATGCTGTAGTTTTGTGTGTCCGGCCAAGCGGCCGCTGACCCAGATGATCAAATCCATGCGTAAAATACAGCTTGCAAAGAAGAAAAAGTAGGAAGAAAGGAGCATAGACTTAAGAGATGAACGATTTAATGAAGGTGTCTTCCAATCCCCATGTCAGATCGAAGTCCACCACCAGCAGTATCATGTTCACAGTGGTAATCGCCCTTCTTCCGGCGGCGGGCTTTGGTATTTATAATTTCGGATTGAAAGCACTGTTACTGATGTTAGTGACCGTGGCATCTACGGTGCTCACGGAATTTGCTTTTGAGAAAATCTGTAAGAAAAAGGTGACCATAGGAGATTATTCGGCGGTAGTGACAGGATTGCTGCTGGCCCTGAACCTGCCTGTATCCGCACCCTGGTGGATCGGTATGGTGGGCGGTGTGTTTGCCATCCTGGTAGTCAAGATGCTTTTTGGCGGTCTTGGACAGAACTTTATGAATCCGGCGCTGGGTGCCCGGTGTTTCCTGTTGATTTCCTTTACTTCCATCATGACAAATTTTGACTGTGATGCCTACACGGGGGCAACGCCTTTGGCAGCCTTAAAGAACGGCGAGGCAGTCAATATCCTGGATATGGTGATAGGCCGTACGGCAGGAACCATTGGCGAGACATCCATGGTAGCCATCGTGATCGGGGCCTGTATCCTGATTCTGTTCGGTATTATCGATCTGCGGATTCCGGGCAGTTATATTGTGAGTCTGGTAATCTTTATCAGTCTTTTTGGCGGCCGCGGGATTGACTGGCCGTACATATCAGCCCACCTTTCGGGCGGCGGTCTGATGCTGGGTGCTTTCTTTATGGCCACAGACTATGTGACAAGGCCCATTACTAAGAGAGGACAATATCTTTATGGAATCCTCCTGGGTATTCTGACGGGTATCTTCCGGATTTTCGGCCCTTCCGCAGAAGGGGTATCTTATGCAATCATCATCGGCAATCTTTTAGTGCCGCTAATCGAGAAGATCACTCTTCCGAAAGCATTTGGTAAAGGAGGAGAGAAGTCATGAAAGAAATGATGAAAAATACCGGGATTATGGTGGCCATTACGCTGATAGCCGGTTTGCTTCTGGGAATTGTCTATCAGGTGACGAAGGAACCGATCGCGGTGCAGGAAGCGAAGGCGAAGGAGGCGGCGTGTCAGGAAGTCTTTCAGGATGCATCGTCATTTGCCATGATAGGCGTGGAAGCGCTGCCTGCCGGCTGGAACGAAGAAGGCTATGCGCAGGAGAGTGTCGATGAGGTGATGGAGGCGAAAGACGCATCCGGTGAACTGATTGGCTATGTGATCACGGTGACGACAAAAGAAGGCTACGGCGGGGATATTCAATTTTCCATCGGTGTGCGCATGGACGGCACTGTGAACGGCATTTCCATTCTTTCCATTTCCGAGACGGCGGGCCTTGGTATGCAGGCGGAAGAAGTTTTGAAGCCTCAGTTTGCGGATAAGAATGTGGAGAAATTTGAATATACCAAGAACGGCGCCACATCGGAGAATCAGGTGGATGCGATTTCCGGTGCAACCATCACAACGAACGCGGTGACCAATGGAGTCAATGCGGGGCTTTACTATTTCCAGACACAACTGAAGGGAGGTAGTGAAAATGAATAGTGTAAAAGAACGGCTTGTGAATGGTATTGTGAAAGAAAATCCTACCTTCGTTCTGATGCTTGGTATGTGTCCTACACTGGCAGTCACAACTTCGGCAGTCAATGGTCTCGGCATGGGGCTTACCACCATGGTGGTACTGGCTTTGAGTAATGTCTTTATCTCCATGTTACGGAATATCATTCCGGATAAGGTAAGGATACCGGCGTTTATTGTAATCATTGCTTCCTTCGTAACCATGGTGGAACTGTTGTTACAGGGCTTTATTCCCTTTTTGTATGATGCTTTGGGAATCTATATTCCCCTGATCGTGGTGAACTGTATTATTTTAGGACGGGCAGAGGCTTATGCTTATAAGAATCCGGTGATTCCTTCACTTTTCGACGGTATTGGCATGGGGCTTGGTTTCTCTGTGGCTCTGACCTGTATCGGTGCGGTGCGGGAGCTTCTGGGTGCAGGAACCTTGTTTGGCATCGGCGTGATGCCGGAAAGTTTCGTGCCGGTGAGTATCTTTATCATGGCGCCGGGCGCGTTCTTCGTGCTGGCAGTGCTGACGGCAATCCAGAATAAAGTGAAGATTATCGGCGAACGTAAGGGCAAGGATATGTCGAAGATTCAGTCCGGCTGCGGAAACGACTGCCTTAACTGTTCCGATACGGGCTGTGCAAAGCGTCTGATTGATGAAAAGGCAGAAACAGCAGAACCCTCAAGAGAGAAAGCGGAAAAACCGAAAAAGGTCAGAAAAGAGATTGAAATAGAAGAAATCGTGGACGAAGAAACGGAAACAACAGGAGAGGAGGAGAACGAAAATGCTTAAAGAATTACTGGTGATATTGATTGCATCTTCTCTTGTCAATAATGTGGTGTTAAGTCAGTTCCTCGGACTGTGTCCGTTCCTGGGCGTATCCAAAAAGACCAGTACGGCAACAGGCATGGGTGTGGCGGTTATCTTTGTTATCACACTGGCATCGGCAGTGGCAGGTGCTATTTACCAGTTTATTCTGGTACCTTTTAATATTACTTATTTACAGACCATTGTATTTATCCTGGTGATTGCAGCTTTGGTGCAGTTTGTGGAAATGTTTCTTAAGAAATTTATTCCCGGACTGTATCAGTCCCTTGGTGTGTATCTTCCTCTGATTACAACCAACTGTGCGGTGCTGGGTGTGGCACTTACCAATGTGCAGAAGAATTACGGGATACTGACTGGAATAGTCAATGGATTTGCAACAGCTGTGGGATTCACGATTTCCATTGTGATTCTGGCAGGTATCCGGGAGAAGATGGCACATAATGACATACCGGAAGCTTTTCAGGGTATGCCGATCGTGCTGGTAACGGCAGGATTGATGGCAATTGCGTTCTGCGGTTTTTCGGGCTTACTCTAACGGTAGAATAATTATAAAGTGACAGATTGCAGACAACTGCATTGACATGGAGGATTAATATGGATATAACCGGTATTTTGATAGCCACCGTGCTGGTGGGGGCAGTCGGACTATTTGTGGGACTGTTCCTGGGCGTGGCTGGTATCAAATTTAAAGTGGAAGTGGATGAGAAAGAAGAGGCTATATTAGGAGTTCTTCCCGGCAATAACTGTGGCGGCTGCGGCTATGCGGGATGTTCTGGTCTGGCAGCTGCCATTGCGAAAGGGGAAGCGCCTGCCAATGCCTGTCCGGTAGGAGGAGAGAAAGTGGGCAGCCAGATAGCGCAGATCATGGGCGTGGAGGCCGGTGAGAGCGTACGGAAGGTGGCTTTTGTGAAATGTCAGGGTGATAAAGAACGTACCCGCATGGATTATGATTATACGGGCATAGAGGATTGCCGTATGCTGGCTTTTGTGCCAAACGGCGGGCCAAAATCCTGTAATGATGGATGTCTTGGATTTGGAAGCTGCGTAAAGATGTGCCCTTTTGATGCGATTCATGTGGTAAACGGGGTAGCTGTGGTGGATAAGGAAGCCTGTAAGGCATGCGGTAAATGTGTGGCAGTCTGTCCGAAGAATCTGATTGAACTGATTCCTTATGATGCCAAACATGTGGTGGCGTGCAGTTCCAGAGAGAAAGGCCCGGATACGATGAAAGCCTGTGATGTTGGATGCATTGGGTGTCAGCTGTGTAAGAGGAACTGTCCGGCGGATGCGGTGACGATTGAAGAGTTCCATGCAACCATAGATCAGGAGAAATGTATCGGCTGTGGAGCTTGTAAGGAGAAGTGCCCGAAGAAAGCGATTGTGTAGAAAGCAGGGAGAGTAGGATGATGGACGGACAGTTGAAAAGCGGGACTATTCTTACCTCTGAAAGCGGTAGCCGCTATACGGTAAAACAGCTGCTTGGATCCGGCGGGCAGGGAGAAGTGTATGCAGTAGAAGCCGAACATAAGGCATATGCCTTGAAATGGTACTATAAGAATACTGCTACCAGAAACCAGAAGGAAATCCTGGATAATCTCATCCAGAGCGGTCCGCCAGATGCTTCTTTCCTGTGGCCGCAGGATATGATCTTCAGGGACTATGGGGAATCTTTCGGCTATATCATGCCCCTTCGGCCTAGGAATTACAGAAGTATCGTGGATATGATGAAGCGCAGAGCGGAGCCTTCTTTTTACTGTCTTTGCAGGGCGGCATATCAGCTGACCAAGGGGTACCGTGCGTTGCATGGAAAGGGTTACAGTTACCGGGACATTTCTTTTGGCAATGTATTCTTTGATCCTGATACAGGGGATGTTTTAATCTGTGATAACGACAATGTTTCTTATAACGGTGCTAAAACGGGAGTCTATGGGACGCCTCGTTTTATGGCACCGGAAATTGTGACAGGGAAGGCGAAGCCCTCCAGAAATACCGATCTTTTTTCTCTGGCAGTCCTGCTCTTTTATATGTTTATGCTGGGCCATCCCTTAGAGGGTAAGCGGGAGGCCCGGATCAAATGCATGGATATTCATGCGATGAATCAGTTATATGGGACGGATCCTCTGTTTGTTTTTGATCCGGATAATAAAGATAACAGGCCGCTTGCCGGCTATCAGGATAATGTGCTTATTTTCTGGGATCTGTATCCGCAGCAGCTAAGGGATTTGTTTATCACATCATTTACCACAGGGCTGACACAGCCCAACCGTAGAATTACGGAGGCTAAGTGGTTAGAGACATTTGCCAATCTGATGTCAGGCATTATGATCTGCCCCCACTGCGGCTGCGAGGTGTTTTATGATTCACAGAAAGAAGGAAGCGGCGCAGCGCATATCTGCTGGGGATGTCAGCAGACAGTGCCAGTGCCGCCCAAAATGGTAATCGGCAAAAATACCGTTCTGCTTATGGCGGGTACCAAGCTGTATCAGCATCATATTGCAGAGGATTATGATATGGAGACGGTGGCAGGCGAGGTGGTACAAAATCCCGGTAATCCGAAACTCTGGGGGATCAAGAATCTGTCCCGGGATAACTGGACTTACCACAAGGCGGATGGCACCCAGGTGCCTGTGACGCCGGGCCGTTCAGCAGCAATCGCCAGGGATGCAAAGGTTGATTTTGGACAGCTGACGGGAGAATTTTATTGAGGAGCATAATAACGGGTATGGAAGACCATAAGGTTTTGGCAGATATGATACGTGACTATCCGGATGCGCTTTCTGACAGAAAGAAGCTGCAAGCCCTGCTCCTGGATCTGTTCCCACAGGACAGACTGAAAAGGAATCTGCTGTTGATCGCATTTGATGACGGTGTCGTGCATGAAATGAAGGGCCTTGCGCAGATGGACAAGATGACACTTCACCGGTTTGTCAGATCCATAGAGCTGGGATATGACATCAGGCCAAAGAGTGCGGAGACTGCCGTGACTGCCTGGGCAGCGGCCATGGGACTGTGGGCAGAGGATATCACGGAAGGCAGGACAGCGGCTGAAGGGAAAAGAGAAATATCCCCGGCAGCAGAATGGCAGCCATGTGAAAGCGACAGCATGTACGAATACGAGGAGACGTCAAGGGGCATCAGGATTCTCAAGTTCGCGGATTTTGATGAGCCTGTGATCGTGATTCCCAATGTCATCGAGGGCAAAAAGGTCTTTGCCGTCGGCAATCATGCTTTCAAGGGCTGTGTGGGGATTGAAAAGATCATTGTTTCTGACGGCATAGAAATATTGGGAAACGGTGTGTTTTTGAATTGCAGGGAGTTAAGAGAGGTGGTGCTGCCGGGCACCCTGCGTTGGATCGGCACCACGGATCCTGCGGGCTGTCCCAAAATACTGGGCAGCCGGACCAAATATGATGGCACTTTTGAATACACCGGTTTAAGAGAGATTGTCATACCGGACAGTGTGAAATATGTTGGTGAGAACACCTTTGCCGGCTGTGAGCAGCTAAGGCGGGTGGAGCTTTCCGGACAATTAAAAGAGATCCGGGAAAATACCTTCCGCTGGTGTAGAAACCTTCAGAAAATAGAGTTATCCCAGGGCCTTGAAACCATCAGTATATCAGCGTTTGAAGGCTGTGAGGCGCTGAAAGAAGTGGAACTTCCGGAAGGGGTAACCAGTATTGAAGAAGGCGCCTTTGCGGGCTGTAAGAGTTTGGAGACCATCTATATACCGGATTCTGTGGTGGAAATCGGTGGCGGGAAAGGAACCGGCTTCTTGAAGACTTTCGGGGAACCGGACGAGAGGCATGAGAATTTTGTGATACAGTGCAATGCAGGGTCCTATGCCATGCAGTATGCCAGAGCACAGCAAATCAGATGTGTCAACGCACAGTTTTAAGGAGGAACGATTATGGGAGAAATGAAAAGACCGGGAGGAGAACTGGCAAGCAGGCCGCTTCATTTTTTTTGGATTGTGGACTGTTCAGGCTCCATGTACGGAGAAAAGATCGGGACGGTAAACCATGCCATTCAATCCACCATACCGGAGATGGTATCCGCGGCGGAGAATAATCCCAATGCACAGTTGATGATCCGTACCCTGAAATTTGCCACAGGTGCTTCCTGGGTGACCAGTAATCCTGTCAATGTGGAGGATTTTGCCTGGGACGATCTGGAGGCAGGCGGCGTTACAGATCTGGGAAAAGCCTTTGAACTTCTGGCGGCGCAGCTCACCATCCCTCCCATGTCGGACAGGGCGCTTCCGCCGGTGTTGGTGCTTCTTTCCGACGGACAGCCGACGGACGACTATAAAAAGGCGCTGGCGGAGTTAAAGAAGCTTCCCTGGGGGAAAAAGGCTGTCAAGATTGCTATTTCCATCGGGCAGGATGCGGACGATGATGTGTTAGAGGAGTTTACAGGGAATAAGGAGCTGGTATTGCAGGCCAATAATGCGGCGGCCCTTACCAAAATGATAAAATGGGCTTCTACGGCGGCATCCCTGGTGTCTGCACCGGCAAGTATTGCGGCGGATGCAGTGCGGGAAGATGGGGCAAGTCCGGTGATCGTGGATATGGGAGGCAGGATTCCCGATCTGGATGACATTGAAGAAGGGGATGTCTGGTAGAAAGGATGTTTGTATATGATACGAAAAGTATTCGGAGCATCCGTACAGGGCGCATCCCATATACGAAGCGGCAGAGAGTGTCAGGACAGCCTCAAAAAGCTGGAAAAAGAAGAGGATACAGTGATTCTGGCAGTGGCGGACGGACATGGAAGCGACTCCTCTCCGTACAGTAAGACAGGTTCTTACGCTGCGGTAAATGTCTTTTGTAAGATATTGGAAGCCTATCTGGATACCTATGCCGGACAGCCGGAAATGCTTTTTACATTGCTGAAACGGGAGGGCGATACCAAGATAGCCCGCAGGATTGATGCGGAATGGAAACATAGAATCCTGAGACTCCATACCAGAAGTAAACGGGAAATTCCGCTGGATGCGGCGGGAAATAAGGATAAAGAAGCCATTTACAGGATGTATGGCAGTACGCTGTTAGGACTGGTTCTTACCAGGGAGTTTCTGTTTGCCTTTCAGCTTGGCGACGGAGATATCGTCAAAGTGTCGGATGGGGGAGTATACAGTATCATTGAGGCGGATAAGCTTCTGGGAACGGAAACCCATTCCCTGTGCAAGATGGAATCCTGGAAAAAGGCGATTACCTTTATCGGCAAACGGGAAGAAAAAGAACAGCAGCCTGTCCTGTATATGCTTTCCTCAGACGGATTCTCAAACAGCTATAAGAATGATGCGGAATTTCAGAAAACATGTATAGAGTATTATAATCTGTTGAAAGAACATGGCGTAAAGGCAGTGTCAGATCATCTTGGGACATGGCTTCAGGAGACCAGTGAACTGGGAAGCGGGGATGATATCACGGTTCTTTTCGCTTATGATATGCCGCAGGATTAACAGCAGTATGCCGGGAAAGGAGCAGGTGGTATAGAGATGGAAGCACGCATTGCGTTGTGTAAATGTAGGGAAGGAAGAAATATCTACGGCGTCCGTTTCGAGAAACTGGAAGACGGATGGAAGTATACTTGGGCTTTTCCGGTAAAAGAAGCTGCTGCCAGAAGAGAGCAGTATGATAAGACAAAGATTGTGGGACAGATTGTTCCTGACAGCAGCTATCCTGGGTGTCCTTATTGCAGGACAAAGGATTTTGTCATCTGTAACTGTGGTAAATTGAACTGTCATAACGGGGGTGATTCTCATTTTACCTGTAACTGGTGCGGTTTATCCGGAACCCTTGGCAGTTATGACGGGTCAGGTTTTGGGTCAGGCGGCGATTTATAGATTGGATAGAAACAGATAAGATGCAGGGAGGAAAATAATATGCAGACAGTGAAACTTGGAAAGACTGGAATCGTGACAAACAAAAATGCTTTCGGGGCATTGCCGATTCAGAGAATATCGGATGAAGCGGCAGTAGCGCTTCTTCGGAAAGCCTATGAGAATGGGATGACGTTTTTTGATACGGCGCGGATGTATACGGACAGTGAGCATAAAGTAGGGCTTGCCTTTGAGGGGATGCGGGAGAAAATCTTTATTGCCACCAAGACAGGAGCACAGGATGCGGCAGGATTCTGGCAGGATTTAGAGACCAGTCTGGAGAACTTAAAGACAGATTATATTGACCTTTATCAGTTCCATAATCCGGCATTTTGCCCGAAGCCGGGTGATGAAAGCGGACTGTATGATGCGGCATTGCAGGCCAAAGAGCAGGGGAAGATCCGTCATATTGGTATCACGAACCATCGTCTGGCAGTGGCCCATGAGGCGATCGACAGCGGGCTTTATGAGACGCTGCAGTTCCCCTTCTGTTATCTGGCTACCGAGAAGGATGTGGAACTGGTGGAGAAGTGTCAGGCGGCGGATATGGGATTTATTGCCATGAAAGCCTTGTCAGGCGGGCTGATCACCAATTCTGCGGCGGCCTATGCGTATCTGGCACAGTATGACAATGTACTGCCAATCTGGGGCGTACAAAGAGAGAAGGAACTGGATGAGTTCTTATCTTATATCGACAATCCGCCGGTGATGACGGCGGAACTGGAAGCGCTGATCAAGAAGGACAGGGAGGAGCTTCTGGGTGAGTTCTGCAGAGGCTGCGGTTATTGTATGCCATGTCCGGTGGGCATAGAGATTAATACCTGCGCGAGAATGTCACTGCTGCTTCGCCGTTCGCCTTCCGCAGGGCATTTAAGTCCGGCCGGTCAGGAAATGATGATGAAGATTGAGAAGTGTCTGCACTGTAACCAGTGTAAGGGCAGATGCCCTTATGGACTGGATACCCCGACTCTTTTGGAGAAGAACCTGGAAGATTACAGGAATGTGCTGGCAGGTAAGGTGAAGGTATAAGAGAATGATGGGTTCTCACCATGGAAAAGGGAACAGGAAGCGAATCTTGAGGACAGTGCTGCTTGCGTTGACCATTCTGTTTACAGCAGTGGTGGTGGGCAGTCTGTCCTTTTCTCTACTGCAAAAGGCTCTGCACCTGGACTTTTCACAGGATTACCGTCAGGTAGAAGGGAACGATAAAATCCTGTTTCGGGAAAACGGGAGTCATAAGATGTATACCAGGTCGTTCTGGGGGCTGCGTCCGACAGGGCAGAAAGAAGAACAAAGAGACGGTCCGGCAGATGTGGAGACGGCGGAAGCGGAAGAAGCAGAAATTGCATGGCTGGATGCGGATGTGTACGATATTTCAAAAGCCAGGGATCATGTGGTCTGGTATGATGCGCAGAGAAATAGGATACTTTCAGGCCATATAAAGAGAGATTCAATCGCTTCTTTTGACACACAATATACGGTGGAACAGATTGTACTATCGCCGGACGAAAGATATATTTTGTTTTGTGAAACAGAATATGGTGTGAATGGCGGTTATTCCACAGATGAGGAATATTGTTATTATCGGGTGATAGATACCAGGGAAGGAGTGCAGTATACGATTTATTCCGGGTATCGGCAGTGGTTTGATGTGTATTGGGAGTAGCGAAAAGGAGGGCAGAGTAAATGAAGAAGAAAACAGGGTATCTTGCAGGAGCAGTGGCTGTGGTTCTGGTCATTGCGGTTGTCATTCTGGTGATGCATGGACGGAGTGCCGGGGACTTTCCGCAGACAATGTATGTGGCTGAAAATATATGCAAAATCAGGGCCGGTGCCGGGCAGGAGTATGAGGTAGTGGGCCTGCTGGCAAAAGGAGAAAGTGTTGTGGCATTGGAGATGAAAGAGGCAAAGGACGGACAGACCTGGTATAAACTCGATACAGCTTCCCTGGCAGAAGAGCTGGATTTGGCAGGGAAAGAATGTTATATCCGTTCAGATCTGCTGGTGCTCAATTAATCTGGTTTAGGACTGAAGGCAGTGTCTGTCATGGATAGCGGTTACTTTAGTATAAAGCCCTCAGAAGCATATTGTGTTCCGTCTTTTGTGATCAGCAGATATTCGATATCCGGAAACGTATCAAGAAAACGGCGCCCTTTTTCAAGTCCGAGACACAGACAGGAAGTGGAAAGGGCGTCTGCCTGTGTGGAAGAGGTGCAGAGAATGGTCACACTGGCCAGTTCGTTGTCAACGGGATATCCGCTAGCGGTGTCCAGTACATGATGATAGAATACATCATTTTCATAGAAGCAACGTTCATAAATACCAGAGGTTACTACGGAAACATTCTGGATTTCCACAGTGCCCAGGGAAGTACCTTCCGAGGCAAAGGGTTCCTGGATACCGATCCGGAACGGACTGCCGTCCGGTTTGGCGCCGATGACGATTACATTGCCGCCCAGACTGATACAGGCGCTGTGGACATTCTGGGAGAGCAGATATTCTTTCATTTGATCTGCTATGTACCCCTTGGCGATAAAACCTAAATCAATGGCAGCTTCCGGGTCATTCAGACGCACGGCGCCATATTCTGCGGCAGAGGTCCGGGAAATGGCTTGACCAGAAAGGTCAATATTTTGATAGGAAACATGGGAAAGAGCCTTCGTGAGGACTGTTGTATCCGGCACACGGGGTTCGTCATTGGAGCCGAAATGCCATAGCTCACTTACCGGGCGGATTGTGGGATCCACGGCGCCCTCAGTCATGACAGAATAATCCAGGGCCGTTTCCAGAAGAGAGGCGGTCTCTTTTGAGACAGTCACCGTTTCACCTTCGCTGTGGTTGATGTTCCATATATCGGAATTCTCCAAGGAAGCGCTGAAAAGCTGTTCATAAGAGTCAGCCAGCGCGAAACAGCCGTCCAGAACAGATTCGTCTTCTGTGTCATACAGGGTAATCTGAATGACGGTATCAAAGTAAAAGCCGGTTCGGGAGATGGGCTGTGTGTTGCGGCTGCATCCGGTGAGGCCCAAAAGGATTGCGATAAGGATTGTCAAAAGGTCAGCTGGATGTGCAATCTTATGTTTTATTGGAAGAGATAATCTGCGGGAGGACATCCGTAATCTCCTTATCTGAGTCTATGCTGCTTATCCGTAGGAATGAGGCGGTATATCTGCCCTGAGGTTTCTGGTTTCCAATTTATGATAAGTTGCCAATTTCTATATAACATGATACCATAACTATAGCATTGACCATTCTATATGGCAAATATATTTTGGCACAAAGGGGAATTATGGAGGATAAGTATGAGATTACCAGGAGAAGAAGAGTCCGGAGGCATGGGGCCCTCTGTGATATATATGGTTATCGGCGTGTCAGCCTTTGTTCTGATTATACTGTTTGCAGTGTTTCAGAACAACAATCATAAAAGCAGCGGCAGTGCATACTTAAAGGAAGTACAGCAACAGCAGGAAGAAGAGGCGGCCTTGGAACTGGTGGAGGAACAGCAGCAGGAGGAAGCAGCCCCCAAGCTGCGTGCGGAGGATCTGGATTTCTGGGATATGTATCCCGTAGACGGACAGGAAGCAGGGACAGCAGGAGAAGCAGATAACAGCCAGACAGAAAAGACAGGCGGTAAATCTTCCTATACAGAGAAAGCGCAGCAGGTACAGGAAGAACAGCGGCAGAAAGAGGAAGAGGTCAGAAACGATCCGTCCACAGATGGGAAGCACACCCTGATCAGGAATCGGAACGGGGAGGAAGAGTGGGTGTTGATCAGTCCCTATCTGACCAAGAATACCATTGATTTTACTAAGATAGAGGATAAGGCCGGACTCAAGCGTTATATGGAGAATGGCAGGACAACTTCTTATGTGGGGGTGGATATCTCCAAACATACCGGTAAGATCAATTTTACCGGTATCCGGGCGGCAGGCGTAGATTATGTCATGATCCGTCTGGGGAGCAGAGGATACAGTACCGGTCAGATCTCGCTGGATGAGAACTTTAAGGAAAACATAGAAGGCGCTATTGAGGCAGAACTGGATATCGGCATCTATTTCTATTCCCAGGCTGTCTCTCCGGAAGAAGCTATCCAGGAAGCCAATTTTGTGATACAGAATCTGGAACCCTACAGGGCTCATGTGAAGTATCCCATCGCTTTTGACATGGAGTTTGTATCCAATGATAAATCACGGATTGAGGGGCTTAGCCGTGAGGATAAGACGACAGTGACAGCCACGTTTGCGGAAGGGATTAAGGCGGCAGGATATGTGCCCATGATCTATGGAGATAAGGAGTGGCTGATCAAGGAGGTTGATCTGACAAAACTGCAAAATTATGATGTGTGGCTCTCCCAGGAAACGGATATTCCGGATTATCCTTATCTGTATACTATGTGGCAGTATGATACAAATAGTGTGCTGAATGGAATTGACGGCGGGGCGGATCTCAATATCTGCTTCGTGAATTATTCGGACCGGTAGTTATACAGGCGGGCAGACACTTTGACGGATGCATATAAGTCGGCGTAGACGGCGGGCGACATCCCTTCCATGTAGTTGGGGGTGTAAGCTTTGTCGACGCCGGCTTTTTTTAACAGGTCGATGGCTTTGTTGTAAGCGATGGCTGCCTCGGCTTCCGTGGCATAGGTGCCCACTGTCACATTGCCTTTCACATGGATTTTGACCTGATAACGGGGTTTGCCCTTTTGTGATATGGCGCAGACACCGTTGTAACGGTTGAGGATTTCGATATTTTCATAGCGCAGATCATGGCGGTTACCGTTGATAAAGCGGTAGTCCCGGTTTTCCACGGCGTAGTTTTTGATGCCGTAACGACTCATGATGTTAATCTGCATCCCATAGTCCGCCACAAAATAGTGGCCGCCGCGGCGGGAAATTTTGCGGGATGCGTAGTAAAACAGATCATCCATATCAAAGATAAAAAAGTCAGAGGGAGAGAAATAATAATAGAAGAACCGGGGTCTGATATAAATAGGGGTATTCATATAAATACCATTATCCCGGAAATTGATCAGACTGACCCATTTTGAGAAGGAAAGCGGGGATGAGACATCGTAGTCATCCAGGGTGCAGGAAGAGTCTCTTAACAGTTGAAGCCCGCAAAGATAAGTCTCGTGCGCTTCTTGTTCCTGATCATAGCTGCCGAGACTGATATGCTTATTGCGATAAGTTAATGAAGCTCGAAAATAGGTGGTTCCATCTTTGCGTTTTGCCGTATATACGCCGGATAACCGCTGTTTCATGAGTCTCTTCTCCTTTTCTATGATTGTACCATTTTTGAGAAAAAAAACAAATTAAGAAATATTTTTCCTTTTTCCTGTATAAACTAATATTGGTAAGACAAGAAGTATTTGTAAATTGGAATGGAGGAAAAATGTACAGGAAATATATATCAGGGCTCCTGTTGGCAGGTGCAATGCTTGTGGCATCGGGCATCTGTGTCAGGGAACTTAAGATTGACCGGATATCGGCCAAGCCTGCTTTCCGCATGGAATACCTGGATGAGTCGATGGCGGAGGATTGTCACAGTTATGTGGAGACCATAGCCAGTGTATCCTCGGGCCAGCGGGTCGTCGATTATGAGGTGTTGGAGCAGACCATGCAGTATCAGCTGTCGGACAAGGACTATGATGCGCTCCTTCGGATCGTGGAGGCGGAAGCAGGCGGGGAAGATCAGAATGGCAAGCTTTTGGTGGCCAATGTGGTGTTAAACAGAGTCAACAGCGAAGTGTTTCCCGATACCGTCTGGGATGTAGTCATGCAGAAAGAACAGGGTATTGCCCAGTTTTCCCCCACGGTGGACGGCAGGTTTCAGAATGTCAGCGTGAGCGATGATACGGTGGCGGCAGTGGAGAGAGCTCTTTACGGGGAGGATATCTCCCAAGGTGCCTTGTATTTTTGTGCCCGCAAGAAGGCAGATTCCGACAAACTGAAATGGTTTGACAAAAAACTGACCAAACTGTTCTCTTACGGACATCATGAGTTCTTTTCATAGGACATGTTGAACAGGGGATAAATATGTGATATACTGTTCGCGTTGGCAATGAGAAAATACGACAGACAGAAAGGCATGGTCATAAGAATGGAAGTATTATACAGCAGTACGAGAAACAGTGGAAAGACAGTTACGGCATCTGAGGCAATCTTAAAGGGATTATCGGAGGATGGCGGCCTGTTCGTACCGGATCATATTCCGATGCTTCCCTGTTCCATGAGAGATCTTATGGATAAGAACTATCAGGAGACAGCCCATGAAGTCATGAGACTGTTCCTCACGGATTTTACGGAGGAAGAGTTGAAGGGCTGTATTGCACGTGCATACGATTCCAAGTTCGATACGGAAGTGATCGCTCCGCTGGTGGAGGCGGAGGGTACATATTATCTGGAACTTTTCCATGGAGCGACCATTGCTTTTAAGGATATGGCTCTTTCTATTCTGCCGCATCTGATGATTACCTCTGCCAGGAAGAATCATGTGGAGAATGAGATTGTCATCCTCACCGCCACATCCGGGGATACGGGGAAGGCGGCACTGGCCGGTTTTGCAGGGGTGGAAGGAACAAAGATCATCGTATTCTATCCCAAGAACGGCGTTAGTCCAATTCAGGAGAAACAGATGGTGACCCAGAAGGGGGACAATACCTTTGTGGTGGGAATCCATGGCAACTTTGATGATGCCCAGACCGGTGTGAAAGCGCTGTTTAACGACAGAGAACTGGAAGCGGAGATGGCGGCCAACGGTTTACAGTTTTCTTCCGCCAATTCCATCAACATCGGCCGACTGGTGCCGCAGATCGTCTATTATGTGTATGCTTACGCGCAGCTTTTAAAAGAAGAGAAGATTCAGGATGGGGAGAAGATTAATGTGGTGGTTCCCACCGGTAACTTCGGCAATATCCTGGCGGCTTTCTATGCAAAGAACATGGGTGTGCCGATCAACAAACTGATCTGTGCCTCCAATGAAAATAAAGTGCTCTATGATTTCTTTATGACAGGAGATTATGACAGGAACCGTGAATTTAAGCTGACCAGTTCCCCTTCCATGGATATCCTGATTTCCAGCAATCTGGAGCGGTTAATCTATCGGATCGCAGGCAGTGATGCCCGGAAAAATGCGGAGCTGATGAAAACCTTGTCCGAGCAGGGAAGTTATCAGATTACGGACGAAATGAGAGAACAGCTTACAGATTTCTATGGTAATTTTGCGGATGAGAAAGAGACCGCAGAACGAATCCGGGAAATGTATGAGGATACGGGCTATGTGCTGGATACCCACACAGCGGTTGCCAGCGCCGTATATCAGAAGTATGTGGCGGATACAGGGGATACCACAAAGACGGTGATTGCTTCCACGGCAAGTCCCTTTAAATTCACCAGAAGCGTGATGAAAGCCATCGATCAGAAGTACGACAGCCTTTCGGACTTTGAATTGGTGGATGAACTGTCAAAGATTGGAAATGTGGATGTGCCGAAGGCCATCGAGGAGATTAGGACGGCTCCCGTTCTGCATGACAATGTGTGTGACAAGACAGAAATGAAGGCGGTAGTGAAGCGGTTTCTGGGTATGGAGTAGATAGGGAAAGCTTCTTATTCTGATTTTATAATTAAGTATAGGTTAATAACGGTGAAAACGAAAAAGAGATGTCGGTTCGGCATCTCTTTTTACTATTCTATTATACCATAAAACCGGCGTTTTTTCAAGACTTGTAAGGCACGCTGGGGCATTGTATACTGGTGGATGTCGCGTTTTAAGATGGATTATGGGGAGGAATGGTGTATGGAACAGAAAAACTGGCTGGAAGAGATGTCATATCAGACACTGATGGCGCAGGTAATGGAGACAAACCACTATACGCAAAAATATGGTCTTGCACTGAGAAAGGAGGACGCGGCCCTTTTGGCGAAAGAGAGGGCGGATGTGCTTAAGAAAGAGAGACGGGTGGAGTTCGGGCAGGGGATTTTAACCAAAATCATATATACATTCTGTGATTCGGCCTATCTTTATCAGGATAATTATTGTGAAAGCCTGATTCGTCTGCAGGAGATTTTCTATTCGTATAAAAACGAGATGCTGGATGAGATTACGGACGATGAGCTTCTGGAATTTATGAAAGAGCAGTTTGAGAATGTATGTTTTGGAGACTTTGGCTATCTGGAAGGTACGTGTCTGGATATTTTTGCCCAGGCTGTCCGGGCCGGTTATTCCGGATATAGAGAGACGGAGGGAAGGGGGAAATTTGAAAACTTTGATATTGTCAAAAGGTGGGACAGGGGATTGTATCTGGAAGCGCTGCATAATTTGTTTTAATCTTGGTTTGGGGATGTCGTTGCGTGAGGATAAAATGGGGTGGAAAGCATGATGGAAATGAATCACTATTCAATGGAAGAAATAATGCTAATTGTATCTGAACTTGCTTGGAAGTATACGGGCTGTGACCATACATCCGTCACTTATGAGAGGGCGCAGATGCTGATGGAAGCGGTGTTGTATTGTATTAATGAATATGAACAGAACGGGGAAAATACAAATGCATTGTTGGCACGAAAGATATCGGCAAAAGAGGCCTATGCGCATGGCCGGGAAATGGTGATGGATAAGTTGGAGAGGCTTCAGGTTTTATATAATGAAATAATCATGGATTTTAGAGCCTATGGTTCTGCGTGTCTGCATGATACCATCAGAAAGGGAATACCAGCTTTTCTGGAGAAATATGATTATACATATGCGCCTCAGGAAACCCTGCTGACATTGGACTATCCTGTGCTTGCGGATTTAGGGGACTTAAGCGGTGTGGACCGGGTATTTGCCTATGTGCAGTATATTGCTCTGGAACAGAAGTTTATGCAGAAGATGGATGAGGGGTATATCATGGAGAGCCTGCGCAGATATCACAGGGATTATGAGCATTTAGTCGAGAATATCTGTGAGATCGTGTTACAGGATATGTTAGGGCATGGTATGCCGGACAGAATGTTTGATGAAGCGTATGCTTTTAAGGCGCTGGAGCAGCTTGTGTCGAGGTATTATGATAATAACAGGGATTTATTGGAGTATATAAAGTATGGTATTCCCAATATCGTGGCAAGGATGCAGTGTAATCCGGGGAGTTTATAATATTACCCCTATGATTCCGGTTCGGGGAATCTCATATTATGCTGTCGTGTTGACAAACTGCCAGAGAATAGAGTAATGTTTTGCTTAGAATATATAAAAAGGAGTGCCGCGATTATGAGAATAAAACGAGAAACGCTTGTGATGCTTATATCTGTCTGCCTTATCATTTTGGTCACAGTCAGCCTGTCAGGTACTTATGCGTTTGCATCCACAGATAAAAAAGATGCCATATCAATCATCCATGAAAGTGCAGACATTCTCCATTACGAGGACGGGGTGCCCTATATTCACGATATTCTTACAAACAATACAGATAAAACCATCATAGAAACACAGTATACAATGTTGGCTTATGATGAAAACGGTTCTCCGCTGAAACTAGATTGGAATTTCCTGGACAGCAGTGCGGAGAGCAGCTTTGAAAATGTGGTCTCGTCAAAAGAGAATATCTTACCCGGCCAGACGGAAGAATACCGCGGCGGCTGGTCACTATATGACGGGGAGGTTATGAAGGATTTTCCGAAAGTGGGAGACGGCGGGGCCAGTCAGGTTACCTATGTACTGGTGTGTTTGCAAAAGGTTGTGTTTGAGGACGGTATGGTTTGGGAGAATCCGGATTATGATAGCTGGTTTATGACGTATGCGGGAAAAGAAACAGAGATTGAAGAATTGCAGACTTATTATCCGCATAGATATGACACAACCGGCAAACAGCCACAGGAAGAGGAAAATGAAATCGGAAACATTGATCAATAAAAAGGACTTTTATAAAACACTGACAAGACTTGCACTGCCGATTGCCTTTCAAAGCCTGATGCTTGCAGCGGTGGCGGCGGGGGATGCGTTGATGCTTGGAAAGGTCGCGCAGAATGAAATGACGGCAGTTTCTCTGGCAACGCAGATTCAGTTTGTCCAGAATATGTTCCTCGGAGCCATTACGGCGGCAGGAGCTATCCTTGGCGCCCAGTACTGGGGAAAAGGTGACAAGGATACGCTGGAGAATATTTTTAATATGATGCTTCGTTTTGGCGGCATCATATCCGTGTTGTTCTTTCTTGCGTGCGAACTGGCGCCGGAACTGCTTATGCATATTTTTACGCCGGATGCCGTGTTGATTTCCATTGGCAGCTCTTATCTGCGGATTGCAGGGTGGTCTTACCTGTTTACAGGCGTTTCCCAATGTTATCTGACAGTTATGAAGGTGTCAGATCATGTAAAACCCTGTGCGTTTATCAGTTCGTGCGCCGTGCTTTTGAATATCGGCTTAAATGCCGTATTTATTTTCGGACTGTTTGGATTACCAGCAATGCAGGCCAGGGGCGCTGCGCTTGCCACCACTTTGTCCCGGATAATAGAACTGGTTTTATGCATTGTCCTATCCTCCAAACCATCATATATCCGTCCGGCATGGGAGCGGTTTTTAAAACTGCCCGGACAGCTGAAAAAGGATTTTGCCAGACAATGTCTTCCCCTTATGGGCGGCTCTTTGTGCTGGGGCGTTGGTTTTACTTCCTATACGGCCATTATGGGACATGTGGGGACTGACGCGGCTGCGGCCAATTCCATCGCAGCGGTGGTGCGCGATTTGATCTGCTGTATGTGTAACGGCATCGGCAGTGCTGCGGGAATCATGGTGGGAAATGAACTCGGCGCGGGACGGCTTGAGCGCGGAAAAGCATATGGAATAAAACTGAAAAATATCTCTTACGTCATTGGATTTATCTCCGCAGCTCTTGTGCTTGCCGTGACGCCGCTTATTATCAGAATGGTAGTCCTGACGGATCAGGCGGGAGAATATCTTCTGGGGATGATGCTGGTTATGGCGGTCTATATGATCGGACGCTGCATCAATACCGTAGTGATTAACGGCGTACTGGATGGCGGCGGTGATACTTTGTTCGATATGTACAGCCTGATTGTCTGTATGTGGCTGATAGCCATTCCTCTTGCACTTGTCGGGGCATTTGTCCTGCATTGGCCGCCGATTTTGGTTTACGCATGTACCTGTCTGGATGAGGTGGGGAAGATTCCATGGGTGATGCTGCGATTCCGGAAATACAAATGGGTACAGGATTTAACGCGGTAAGAAAGTTTGTGGATTTTTTGAAGATAATATACCACCTGTTTCGTTTACAGATATATAGAGAATTGAGAGCGCGTGACGCAAACTCAGGGATAAATCTGTAAAAGAATGGGAGGATATGTATGAGAAAAATTATGATAGCAGCGGTTATTGTCTGTATATTCCTTACGGGCTGTAAAAGCGTAACGCCTGCATTGGGCACCGGGGTGGAAAAAACTGCTGAGAGCAGTGGACAGTCAGAGAGTGGAGAAGAGGCAGAGACCTTAGAACAGCCAGATGAGACAGAAGGTTTAGAAAGCCTGAAACAATTAGAAAGTTTGAAACCATTAGGGAGCATGGAGGAGTTGGGAATTAAGGAACTGGAAAATAACTGGCCGGAAAGTCTTTGTTATAATGCGGATGGCGTCAGTGGGAATCCCATATATACGGAGATTGAGATTGATACACCCATGACACTGTCAGTCTATTGTGAGACATTGAATGGCAGTCTGCGGTTAAAAATCGTGAATAAGGATACCGGATGGGGCTGTTTTGAGGAAAAAGATCCGGACGGTGAGTATACGGTAGAGATTGATAAGGCGGGAGCCTATCAGATACTTTTTTATGCCAAAGAGCATGTGGGAAGTGTTCAGATTGTACCTGAGGGGACTAAATAGCAATAAAAAGAGCATGGGCTATTACGACAGTGCAGTCATAGTACCATGCTCCCTTTCTGTTTATCGTTATGGTTGTCAGGAATTCCTTTCCTGTAACTTTTGATAATCCCTGTCCACGCAGATGGTCTTATATGCGGGACGGATAATCTTACCGTTGTTTGCCAGCTCCTCCATGCGGTGGGCGCTCCAGCCTACGATCCTCGCAATCGCAAAGATAGGGGTATAGAGTTCCATCGGGAGATTGAGCATATCATATACAAAACCGGAGTAGAAGTCTACGTTAACATTGACGCCTTTATAGATGGGACGTTCTTTCGAGATGATTTCCGGCGCCAGCCGCTCCACCAGAGAATAGAGGGCAAATTCGTCATGTAAGCCCTTTTCTTCCGAGAGTTTCTCCACAAAGGTCTTAAAGATGATGGCACGGGGATCGGATTTTGAGTAAACCGCATGTCCCACACCATAAATTAATCCGGCATGATCGAAAGCTTCCTTATGAAGAAGTCTGGTAAGGTAGTCCGCCACCTGTCCTTCATTCTTCCAGTCAGAGACTTCCCGTTTCATCTCATCAAACATCTTCACAACCTTGATGTTGGCACCGCCGTGGCGCGGTCCTTTTAAGGAGCCGATGGCTGCCGCAATGACGGAGTAGGTGTCCGTCAGCGATGAGGTAACCACATGAGTTGTAAAGGAAGAGTTATTACCGCCGCCGTGCTCCATATGCAGAATCAGGGCGATATCCAGTATCTTGGCTTCCAACGGCGTGTATTTACTGTCCGGACGCAGGATATGTAGAATGTTTTCCGCATTGGACAGTTCCAGCTGCGGCTGATGGATATAGAGGCTCTCTCCGTTATGGTAATGGTTGTAAGCCTGATAGCCGTAGATGGAGAGCATCGGGAATAAAGCAATCAGCTGTAAACTCTGTCTTAAGACATTGGGCAGGGAAGTGTCGTCTGCCCGGTCATCGTAAGAATAGAGGGTGAGCACGCATCTTGCCAGCGTATTCATCATATCGTTACTGGGTGCCTTCATAATAATATCGCGTACAAAACTGGTTGGAAGGGAACGATAGCTGTTTAAAAGTTTGGTAAAACTTTCAAGTTCCTTCGCATCTGGCAGTTTGTCAAACAGAAGAAGATAAGTTACTTCTTCAAAACCAAAGCGGCCGTCGGCGGAAAAACCATCCACCAGATCTTTGACATTGTATCCTCTGTAGAAAAGCTGTCCGTGTGTGGGAACCTGTACGCCGTCAACAATCTTGTTGGCACGCACATCGGAAATATTGGTCAGACCGGCTAATACACCTTTGCCGTTTAAATCACGCAGTCCACGCTTAACATCATATTTCGTAAAAAGTTCCGTATCTATAATGCCGGCTTGTTCACTCATATTCGCAAGTCGTACGATTTCAGGTGTAACTTCAGAAAAACTGTTATGTTCCATAGATATGTACCTCCCTTCATAATGCGTCATATCTTTCCCATGCGATGCGGTGCATGGATGTGGATGTATACCATCTTTTAGTTTGCCTTACTTATCATACCATGAAAAAAAAGTCTGAAACAAGCAAAAAGAAGAAATTAACAAAACTTTAACAATTTTTTTCTGTAAAAATAGTAAAATAGTACCAGAAAAAAGAAGACATTTGTATTTTGGATATGCTATAATGTCCACGAAGGTAAGGAGCAGGGCCGGGGTTGTCAGGGACAGACAGGCTTTCCTGCGCTGATAATAGGATTGTTCAGAAAGGAGTGTCATTGGAAAGTGGATAAGAAAGAGATATTGAAACGGGTGGACCATACGCAGTTGAAGGCTTATGCAACCTGGGAGGATATTGTCATCCTCTGTGATGAGGCAATTGCAAACAGGACGGCTTCTGTCTGTGTACCGCCGGTTTATATTAAGAGGATACATGATAAGTATCAGGAGAAGATCAATATTTGTACCGTGGTGGGATTCCCGCTGGGATATTCTGTGACGGAGGCCAAAGTGGCGGAGACCCGTAAGGCCATAGAAGACGGTGCCGGCGAGATAGATATGGTAGTGAATATCAGCGATGTCAAAAATGGTCTTTATCAGAATGTGGAAGAGGAAATCCGTACTTTGAAAAAGGCATGTGGCGATAAGATCTTGAAAGTCATCATAGAGACCTGTTATCTGACAGAGGAAGAAAAGATTGCCATGTGCAAGGCTGTGACCAATGCAGGAGCAGATTATATTAAGACTTCCACCGGTTTTGGAACAGGCGGCGCCACCATAGAAGATATTCGTCTTTTTAAAAAGCATATCGGCCCGCATGTGAAGATCAAGGCGGCAGGCGGTATCTCCACGCTGGAGGATTTAGAGGCTTTTGTGAAAGAAGGATGTGACAGAATCGGTACGTCCAGGGCAGTGGGGCTGTTACAGGATTGTTTTTAGGAAATTTAGGAAATTTTTCCTATTTTTTGTTTGCTTTTTCAGGCGGCGGCGGTATAATATTAGTATATTAGGTACAGTATAATTTGCAGTTTGACGGTAAAATATATTTATGTGGATTGTAGTTGATTTTGTAGAAAGGAGCATGGTTATGAACTCGATATCATCTCAAAAAGGTCTTTCCTGGTCTTATACACATCTTGCCAGCGGTAAGCGGATCAATACCGCCAAGGATGATGCGGCAGGAATGGCTATTGCCAAACGGATGCAGAGTCAGGAGACCGGGCTTCGTGTAGGCGCTGACAATGCTGGGATGGCCATGGGTGCCCTCAATGTAGCGGAGGGTGCGATGGGAGGTATCTCCGATTATTTACAGCGGATTCACGAGCTTGCCATCCGGTCCATGAACGGTATTAATTCCGATGCGGATAAGCAGATTTACCAGAAGGAGATTGATCAGCTTAAACAGGGAATTGAATCTCTGGCGAGGGATACTTCTTTTAACGAACAGAAGCTGTTGGACGGCAGTATGGCGGATATGGCAGTGGCTACTTCACCAAATGGCGGCGGTATGAGAATCCAGATGGAAAATGCTACCCTGGAAGCACTGGGGATTGCCGATCTGGATGTCACTTCCAAAGATTTTAACCTGGATTCCATCAAGAAGGCAATGGATATGGTTTCTGAGCGCAGAAGCAGTCTGGGCGCTTCCACCAATGCCCTGGAGCGGGTACGCAACTATAATTCGTCAGCGGCCCTTTCCCAGTTATCATCCAGGAGCCGTCTGGAAGATCTGGACTTCCCGAAAGCAATCTCCAAAAAGAAAGAGGAAGAAGTGCTTGGGCAGTACCGGATGCACATGCTCAGAAGACAGATGGATCAGAAGAAATCTCTCACGGCCTTGTTTTAATATTGACTTTTCATGGTCTGTCTGAGATAATATGAAAGGTGTACGGGTAGGCGTACATACAAGGTAAGTTCGGGATTCCCGGGACTTTATTTCCGGGTATTCCGTGAAATAATACAATTTTAAGGAGGAGAATATAATATGGCAACAAAAGCGTATTATCCCATTTCCGAGATTGGTGCCGGCAAGGTTGGATTTTCCAAGACTCGTTCTATTATCGAGGCAGCATTTTACGGAAACAATGTAGTAAAGGTCAGCACCTTGAGAGAAGCTTATGAGCTGGCAAAGAATTCACCTGGTACAGTTGTGACTGACATGCCGATCAAAGACGGTGAGACATTTGGTCTTCCCGCAGATGCTAAAGTTCTGTTATTTAATGACGGTGCAGTTACAGGCCGTTATGCGGCAGCTCGTCGTATCAAGGGTGAGCCCGGTGTAGACGAAGCTAAGCTGGATAAAGTGGTTATGGATGCTGTCTATGAGACACGTTGGAAAACCATGTATCATGCAGAGTGTTTCGTAGGTCTTGATC
>ERZ779621.40-NODE-40-length-111871-cov-36.929795_pt1 | contig 111871 bp, 99 predicted proteins | sample MGYA00514215_ERZ779621 | MGnify/ENA primary metagenome ERZ779621 (study PRJEB29562, sample SAMEA4376715) | mouse gut metagenome | isolation source: Cecum | study: EMG produced TPA metagenomics assembly of the A DSS colitis mouse model was used to assess the...
TTAAAAACATAGCCCCCCGTTTTTTAAGGGAGCGGATTACTACCGAATTTTTTTGGTGATAATTTGACATCCCAACCTTCATTATCTACCCCCCCCCCCCCCCCACAGTAATACCGGAAATAATTCTCCCGCAGTACCCCATAGGAACCTCTGGGCAGATAAATGGAGTGTCCGTTGTCAAGATGTGCTTCCCTGGCATTTAAAGTATCCAGATGATTCATGTTGATAATATAAGAAATACCGACTTTGGTAAATTCCGGGTATTCCAGAACCAGACCCCCGATTTCTCCCATCGTCATATTTAAGACCAGATGTGTCTCGTCTGAAAGATGAATACACTGTCTCTTGCCCTGCGCCTCACAATAGAGGATATCCGCCAGCGGCACTCTACGAATCCTGCCATCCACCTTGAACAGCAGATACTTCTTCGCCTCCTCCTCAAGATCCCGAAAACACTTGTCAAGCACCGCAAACAATTCCGCCTCCACCACCGGTTTCACCAGATATTGTGCCGCCTCCAGACGAAACGCTTCAAGCGCATGTTCCCTGGATGATGTCAGAAAAACAATCCGGCTGGTACTGCCCATATCCCGAATCTCCTTCGCAAGCGTTGTTCCCAGCTTTTCCGGCATATAGATATCCAATAAAAGAACATCCGGCATATACTCTTTGTATTTCATCCTGTAGAGCAGTTCTTCCGCATTTTCAAATCTCTCTATCGCAAAATCTCTGATGGCCTTTTGCCGCATATACTGATTCAGACTATCCTGCGTCCTGTTCAATTCTTCCGTTTCATCGTCGCAAAGTGCAATTGAATACATGATTCATCTCTTTCATCGTGTGGTATTTTATATGCTATTTCATTTATTATACCCATTTTCCCATTCCAACGCAATATCTTCCATAGATACCCAACTTCCAAAAGGAAGAAATTTTTAGAGATTCCTTCCAGACAGTTGTGTTATAATGTTCACGAAAGCAATGAGCAGTGCCAATCTGCAAGAAAACAAAACGGCAGCTTGCTGACAGTTTTGTTTTCTTACAGATTGATAGGGCGAAGCCCGTGAGCGAAGCGAAGCTGAGCTCACACTGCGAAGCAGACCGCCGTGAGCGAAGCGAAGCTGAGCTCACACTGCGAAGCAGACCGCCGTGAGCGAAGCAAAGCTGAGCTCGCACTGCGAAGCAGACCGCCGTGAGCGAAGCGAAGCTGAGCTCGCACTGCGAGGCAGACCGCCGTGAGCGAGGCAAAGCCGAGCCCGCACTGCGGAGTAATGAGGACCAGCCACCATGAGAATACTTCTTGCCGAAGATGACACCAAACTGAATGAAACCCTTGCTTACGGGCTGACGCAGGCCGGTTTCACCGTGGATTCCTGCTTTGACGGAGAGGACGCTCTCTTCTATGGAGAACAGAACATCTATGATGTGATTCTCTTAGACCGTATGCTTCCCTGCATGGAGGGCACCGATGTCCTGACATCCCTGCGGGATATGGGCATCAACACACCCATTATCCTGATCACGGCCCTTGGCACACTCTCCGATAAAGTGACCGGCCTGGACATGGGCGCCGATGATTATCTGGTCAAGCCCTTTGCCCTGGAGGAACTTTTAGCCAGAATCCGCTGTGTGACAAGACGTCCCCGCCAGATCATAGACAAGGAATCCGTCACTTTCTTTGATATTACCTGGTCTGCCGACCAGAACCGGCTAAACGGTCCTGCGGGAAGCTGTACAATTTCCAGGCGGGAATCTGCTCTTTTAGAGGCTTTCCTCAAAAGCGGCGAAATGACTCTTTCCCGTTCTACCCTGCTATTAAAAGTCTGGGGCCCCGACAGCGATGTGGAAGAGGGCAATCTGGATAATTATATCCACTTTCTCCGCAGACGGTTAAAGACCGTAGGCAGTCGTCTCACACTCAAAACCGTCCGGGGTATCGGCTATTGCATGATCAAACCTGTCTGAGCTATCGGAGGAAACATGTTTCAGAAAGTACACCTTTATCTGACGGCAATGTGCGCAGGTATCACTGCCGCCATCATGGTTGTTATGTCTCTGTGCTATCTGTATATCTCGGAAAAGGGACTCTATGACAATCAGTACGCTTCTTTTCAGAATGATATCAACACAATCGCCACCAGCCTGGAACAGCAGTCCATTATTTCCATGGAATGGCTCTCCAAGATGGAATCCCGGGGAAACTATTCCTTTTACGTTTTGGATAACGGTATACCGTTTTTGTATAATCGCCTTGTCGGTTTCTCCGAGATGTCGGACACGAAAGCACTTCTGGACAAGTGCCTTGAAACTTATGAAGACTCTTTTGCATATGAAATCGTAAGTACAGAAAGGGACTTGAACTTCGGTCTCTACAATACCTGTTTCCATGCAGAATTTCCTTTTAATCCCACAGGCCGGAAACATGAATATTATGCCAGTGTCATTGAACTGAACCGGAATGACTCTTCCCTTCAGATGGTAATACTTTGTGCTTTGGATTTTCTGGAGGAGCAGATTCACAGACAGCGTACCCGTTTTCTTGTAATTGATATCGCCGCCGTCCTGGTTCTGACTCTCTTTTCTTTCTTTTTTACAGGCAGACTTTTACAGCCCATTATCGAGAACCGCCGGAATCAGACTGCTTTTATCGCCGCGGCCTCCCATGAACTGCGCACGCCTTTATCTGTTATTCTCTCCGCCGCAGACTGCTACCGCAGCGCCGACACGAAGAAGCGGGAAGGATTTCTCGACACCATCCGGCAGGAAGGCGCTCTGATGTCCTCCCTGATAAACGATATGCTTACCTTAAGCAACTCCGATAATCATAATTTCCCGATCCGGCCAAAAGAAGTGGAATTGGATACCCTGCTGATGAACACCTACGAAGCCTTTGAGCCTCTGGCCAAAAAACATTCTCTGACCCTTGGCATAACCTTGCCCGAATCCACTGTCCCGGCCTGTATGGCGGACGCTGAGCGCATCAGCCAGGTATTGTCCATTCTGCTGCACAATGCAATCAGCTACACACCTTCCGGCGGCAGAATAACCCTTTCTCTACTATATATAAAGAATCGTTTCAGTCTCATTGTTGCAGACACCGGAATCGGCATACCGGATGAAGATAAAAAGAAGATTTTTGACCGCTTCTATCGGGCAGAAAAATCCCGAAGCACCAAGGGGCACTTCGGGCTCGGTCTTTCTATCGCTTCAGAAATTGTCAGGCTCCACCACGGTACGATCACGGTTACTGACCGTCCGGGCGGCGGCAGTATCTTTACCGTAATGCTGCCCTGACTCTGCGTCTTCTCTTATTTCGTCGATTTGGGCCGGGGATTCATCAAGGCGCTGGGAATCTTAAAGAACACATATCCTGCTGCAAAATCCGTAGCCGCCTGGGAGAGCACGGAAGGGTTGACTCCCAGTTCCTCCTCTTCTCCGGTGGCTCGTTCCATGGCCCACTGCTGTAACAAGGCGCTGCTTACCTCCTTGCGCTGTATGTCGACGGCTTCCCGGTAATGCTGTTCGTTCTCATGCTTAAACCATGCTTTCTGGGCCAGATCCATATACATCTTATGCCGCTCGGCCCGCTTTTCCCAGTAACTCTTCTCTTTCTTTCTGGAAGAATCCGTACGCTTTCCTCCGTTCCGAAATCCCATGGGAAAGCTGTCGCCCCGGTACTCCTCTTTCGTTGCGCCAAAATAATGCACCCTGTAGCTTCCGCCTGCATAAGTACTCCAGGGATTATGCCAGGCAAAATCCCTGCGCAGGGTATCTAATACCCATTTCTCATAAGCCGGATCCGCCTGCATAGCCGCAAACCCTTCTTCCGAAATATTCACGCAGACCGCGTCCCATTTCTGGGAAGGATGCATGGGTATTCCGGCAATCTGCTGATAGATATAGAACTTATATTCTTCCCTGGACATGGCCTGTATCATAGCCTCATTCCTGCCGCCAATTCTATCCGGAGAATCAGGAACCGCACCCTCTTTCTGAGAAAGCTTTTCCTGTACAACACCGGCAAAGCCGGCTCCGGTTCCACTGCCCTGTCCGCTGACCGCACTTCCCGCACCGGTCCCTCCCGTCTGCCAGACAGCCGCGCCCCCGGCAGCATGATTCATATTCTGTAAGACCTCCGCATAAAAGCGTGTCATCGGTGTCAAGAAAAATCCGCTCATATCATTCCTCCCCCGCAGGAAATTCCCTTTTATAGTAATACGATTCAGGATTCTGATAAGTTTCACATATACTGCATTTTATTGGCAAAAAGCGGACATTTAATGACCCTTGTGATTTTTCTTGAAAAAACAATGTTTTCATGTATAATGATATGAGTAAACAGAAACGGCAACACAAAGAAAATATGAGGTTTCAAAATGATACAGGCAAATAATGTAACATTACGTGTAGGTAAAAAGGCCCTCTTCGAGGACGTCAATATCAAGTTCACCGAGGGCAACTGCTATGGACTGATCGGCGCCAACGGTGCAGGCAAGTCCACCTTCCTTAAGATTCTCTCCGGTGTCCTGGAGACCACCAACGGCGATGTCTCCATCACCCCGGGACAGCGGCTTTCTGTCCTGGAGCAGGATCACTTTAAATATGACGCTTATCCTGTCATGGACACGGTCATCATGGGCAACGAGCGCCTCTACCAGATCATGAAAGAGAAAGATGCCATTTACGCAAAGGAAGACTTTTCCGATGAAGACGGTATCCGTGCCAGTGAACTGGAGGCGGAATTTGCGGAGATGGACGGTTGGGACGCTGAGACCAATGCCGCCATGCTCCTTAACGGTCTTGGTATCGAAACCGATCTTCACTACAGTATGATGTCGGATTTAAACGGTAACGAGAAAGTCAAGGTACTGTTGGCCAAAGCGCTCTTTGGCAATCCGGATATCCTGCTTCTCGATGAGCCTACCAACCATCTGGATCTGGATGCCATCGCCTGGCTGGAGGACTTTTTGATTGACTTTGAGAATACGGTTATCGTGGTCTCCCACGACCGTTATTTCCTGAATAAGGTCTGCACACATATTGCGGACATCGACTACGGCAAGATTCAGCTCTACGCAGGCAACTATGATTTCTGGTATGAGTCCAGCCAGCTGATCATCAAGCAGCGCAAGGAAGCCAACAAGAAGAAAGAGGAACAGATCAAGGAATTACAGGAGTTCATCTCCCGTTTCTCCGCCAATGCCTCCAAATCCAAACAGGCCACTTCCAGAAAACGTGCCCTGGAGAAAATCGAGCTGGATGACATCCGTCCTTCCAGCCGTAAATATCCTTACATTGATTTCAGACCCGAACGCGAGATCGGCAACGAGGTGCTGACCGTGGAAGGACTTTCCAAAACCATTAACGGGGAAAAGGTTCTTGATAACCTCTCTTTTATTGTGGGACATGACGACAAGATTGCTTTTGTGGGCGGCAATGAACTTGCCAAGACCACATTGTTTAAGATCCTGACCGGTGAAATGGAACCTGACGAAGGTACTTACAAATGGGGTGTCACCACCTCCCAGGCGTATTTCCCGAAGGATAATACCACGGAGTTTGACAACGATTACACCATTACGGACTGGCTGATGGGATACTCTCCCGTCAAGGATGTGACTTATGTGCGCGGTTTTCTGGGACGTATGCTTTTTGCCGGGGAAGACGGTGTCAAGAAAGTGAAAGTCTTATCCGGCGGCGAAAAGGTACGGTGTCTGCTTTCCAAAATGATGATCAGCGGCGCTAACTGTCTGCTGTTTGACGAGCCTACAAACCATCTGGATATGGAAGCCATCACAGCTCTCAACGAAGGCATGAAAAAATTTAAGGGTGTGGAACTGTTCTCCTGTCACGATCACCAGGTCGTACAGACCACAGCCAACCGCATCATGGAGATTCTGCCGGACGGCACACTGGTGGACAAGATTACCACCTACGATGAATATCTGGAAAGTGATGAGCTGGCCAGAAAGCGTACAGTCTACACCAGCACAGCCAGTGAAGATGAGGACGATTGAGTATGCGGGCGGTAGATCTCCACACCCATACCTCCAAATCTGACGGCAGTTTTACGCCCACGGAGCTTGTGGATTATGCCACCGAAAAGGGCCTTGCCGCCGTGGCCATCACGGACCATGACACCACGGACGGGCTGGCCGAAGCCCTCTTACATGCGGCGTTTATGGCCCAAAGGGGAGAACCCTGCGCCGAGGTCATCCCGGGAATCGAGTTTTCTACCAAATATGAGCAGAAGGATGTGCATATCGTAGGTCTCTACATCTCCTACGATTCCCCTGCCTTTCAGAAACAGCTTGATTCTTTTGTCGATTCCCGGATCAACCGGAATCATAAAATGTGCCAGAATCTTCAGGCGGCAGGCATTGATATTACCTTTGACAAACTACAGGCCGAGAATCCCGGTGCGGTAATCACAAGGGCACATTATGCCACGTATCTGTTAGAACACGGTTATGTCAAAAGCCGCCCGGATGCCTTCTCCCAGTATCTGGGAGACCATACAAAATACTTTGTGCCCCGGGAGAAAGTAACCCCCGCCCAGGCTGTGGAACTGATTCTATCCGCCGACGGCGTTCCGATCCTGGCGCACCCCACCCTCTACCATATGGGAAATGACCGGCTCTGTCATCTGGTGGCTTCTCTCAAAGATGTGGGTCTCATGGGGATTGAGGGCTTTTACAGCACTTACACACCGCAGGATGAACGGGACATGCGAAGAATTGCGGACAAATATGACCTGCTCTTAAGCGGCGGATCAGATTTTCATGGCTCCAACAAGCCGTCCCTGGACTTGGGAACCGGCTACGGCGGATTGTTTGTCCCGGAAGAAATACTGGATCGGATCAAGGAAAAAAGAGGAAAACAGAAAGACCATATATAAGGACTCTGCACGATATGAAACTTTTATTTACTGACTTAGACGGCACTCTCTTAAATAACGACAGCCAGGTATCTCCCGGCACCAAAGCCTTTCTGGACGACTTTCTTCAGGCAGGCAACAAACTGATTCTGTCTTCGGGCAGACCACTTTTAAGTATATTGGAAGTAAAAGAGAAAGCCGGGCTCACACAGCCCGGCATCTTTCTGACCTGTAGCAACGGCGCCCTGATTTATGACTGTGACCGTTCCTGCTCTGTTCTGGAAAAAAGGCTTTCTCTTTCCTATGTGCCCTATCTACAGCAACAGGCGGACAAATACCACCTGCACATTCAGACCTATCGAACAGATGCCATTGTCTCTCCCGCGGAAGATGAGGAGATTCAATATTACCGCCGCAAAATCCATCTGCCCCTGATCGTCTCCCCGGTTTTAAGAGATGCCCTCACCGAAGGCCCTTTTAAAATGCTGGCCATCAGTCTTCATGATCATGATAAACTGGAAGCTTTCCGCAGCAGTATCTCCGGCTGGGCCGAAAACAAAATCCGCACCATTTATTCTAATGACATGTATCTGGAACTGTTTGACTGGAACGCCGGCAAAGGCAGCGCCGTGCGCTTCCTCTGCGACTATTTTCATGTGCCTGCCTCCGACTCCTACGCCGCCGGGGATGCGGACAATGATATCTCCATGCTTATGGCCGCCGGCACCGGTATTGCCATGCAAAATGCCGCCGACAGTGTAAAACAGAGGGCCGATGTGATCACCGGCCTGGATAACCATCACGACGGCCTGGCTGATACCATGCGCCGCCTGCTGTGCATGTAATTAAATGTCTAGAATTAAATATCTGCCGTCTCCGACCGCAAACACTTCCGCCGCCTCCAGGATTTCCTCCTCATCGGCGCCTTCCATATCCATACCTTCTTCTTCAAAAAACTCCCAGACTTCTTTGACAGAATCTACTACCACCGCCATACACTCCTCCAGGAAGTTCTCTGCCTCCTCGGGTGTCTCGGCCACCTTCTCCGGATAAAGCTGTAACTGATTATCCAGAAAACATTGTATGACATTCTCATCAAACATCGTATTTGCCCCCTTTTCAAGATATTGGGAAAAGTCCCCGTCTTTTCAATTCCTGGCAGAGCCGCCCCACCGGCAGTCCCACCACATTGTTATAATCCCCACAGATTCCCTGAATATGTGCTGCACACAGCCCCTGTATCGCATAGGCACCGGCCTTATCCATCGGCTCACCGCTGTCCACATAACGCTTAATCTCTTCCCTGGTCATGGTATACATGGTCACATCCGTACACTCGCTGAAGGTTGCGTACATAGGAGACATATCCTTATATTTCCAGGCAATGGTAACCCCGGTATATACCTGATGTCCTGCCCCTTGCAGATCGTCAAGCATCCGCATCGCATCCTCTTTGTCTTTCGGTTTCCCCAGAATCTTACCCCAGGCGGACACCACTGTATCCGCCCCGATGACTATGAAGTCTTCTTTGCCTTCTGCGGTCAGTCTGCCGCAGACATCCACCGCCTTCTGATACGATAATTCTTCCACTGCCTCATCCGGTTTTTCCCTGGTAACCTTTTCCTCCACAGTGCTGGGCATGACCTTAAAAGAAAGCCCCACCTGTTTCAACAGTTCCTTCCGTCTTGGCGATGCCGAAGCCAGATATATTTTCATAACGCTGTCTTACCTTCCTTCTGCTGCCCTATGCTGGCATATTCCTGTCAATCATTATGATGTGTTTTGGGAATAAATATGCGTTTATGTGCCGCCTCCACCTCTTCTCTGGCCACTGATTTTGCTTCCATGCAAAAGGCAAGCTGCGCATTAAACACTTCTTTTCCCCGCTTGTCAATCTTCTCATAACTGCCGTCCGGCTGTAGAACAGAAGCCTTCACCGTATCTTTCAGCTGACAGTCTAATATATGCTTCAGTTTCTCCTGTAGCGGCGCTTTCTCTATAGGGAATAAAATCTCCACCCGGCGGTCTAAATTTCTCGGCATCCAGTCCGCACTGGCACAGTAATATTCCGGCTTACCATCGTTTTCAAAGTAAAAGATCCTGGCATGTTCCAGATAATTACCCACAATAGAACGCACCGTAATATTATCGCTGACGCCTTTGATGCCTGTCTTCAGGCAGCAGATGCCCCGGATAATCAGTTCAATCTTCACGCCGGCTGCACTGGCCGCATAAAGCGCTTCAATAATACGCTTGTCACACAGAGAATTCATCTTGGCAATAATCTTCGCCGGCCGGCCGTTTATGGCGTGCGCCCGCTCTCTGTCTATCAGATATAAGAATCTGTCTTTCAGCCAGTAAGGAGCCAGGGAAAGCTTATTCCAGCTGCGCGGTTCCGAGTAACCCGAAAGCATATTAAAGACCGCCGTGGCATCCTCCCCAATGGCCTCCGAACAGGTAAAGAGTCCCACATCCGTATAGAGTTTCGCCGTGGAATCATTATAATTACCGGTACCAAGGTGCACATACCGCCGGATACCGTTCTCCTCTCTTCTGACCACCAGCGTGATCTTACTGTGCGTCTTAAGACCCACCAGCCCATAGATGACATGGCAGCCCGCTTTCTCCAGTTTCCTGGCCCAGACGATATTGTTCTCCTCATCAAATCTGGCCTTTAACTCCACCAGCACCGACACCTGCTTGCCATTTTCCGCTGCCTGCTCCAAGGCTGCAATGATAGGCGAATGACCACTGACACGGTAAAGAGTCTGCTTGATGGCCAGCACTTCCGGATCCCTGGCCGCCTGCCTGATAAACCGCACCACCGGCTCAAAAGTCTGATAGGGATGATGCATCAGGATATCCCCTTCTCTGATCTTTGCAAACACATCGGCGTCCTCCGGCAGTTCCGGCACAGGCTGCGGTTTTAAATAACTGTGTTCCTTCAAATGATCAAACCCGTCCAGACCGTACATCTTCATCAGGAATGTCAGATCCAGAGGTCCGTTAATCGCATAAATATCTTCCTTCGGAATCGCAAGTTCCTCTCTGATCAGCTTTAGGAGTCTGCTGTCAATGCCGTCCTCCACTTCCAGACGGATGACCTGTCCCCACTGTCTCTTTTTCAGCTGTTTCTCAATCTCCTGCAACAAATCCTCCGCTTCCTCTTCCTCAATGGTCAGATCTGCATTTCTCATAATCCGGAAAGGATACGTACAGACGATATCATAATTTAAGAATAACTTATGGATATTGCGCTCAATCACTTCCTCCAGCAGAATCAGTTTCGTGCCTTCCTCAGAAGGAATGGTCACAATCCGCGAAAGGACACTCGGCACCTGCACGGTGGCAAACTCCAGCTCTCCATCACCGTTCTTCTTGGTTACCAGGGCACCCAGATTCAGAGTCTTATTGCGAATCAGGGGAAACGGCCTGGAAGAATCTACCGCCATAGGTGTGAGAACCGGGTATACATTGTCCGCAAAGTAATGATCTACATAGGCGGCATCCTCTTTGCTCAGATCCTCATGATGACCGATCAGGTGCAGGCCGTTCTCCAGAAGCTGGGGCAGAAGAGATCTGTTGTAGGTGTTATACTGCTGCCCTACCAGCCTGTGGGTCTCCTCGTTCACCCGCATAAGCTGTTCTTCCGTGGTCATCCCCGCAATATCCCGTTTCTTGTAACCGGCGTTCACCATGTCCTTTAAAGACGCCACCCGCACCATAAAGAACTCATCCAGATTGGACGCCGTAATACTCAGGAATTTAAGCCGCTCAAACAAAGGAATCTGCTTATCCTTCGCCTCCGCCAGGACTCTCTTATTAAAGAGCAGCCAGCTGAGCTCCCTGTTACTGTAATACTCTTCTTTGGAAAAATCCTTTACCTCCGCCATACCTTCTATGGCCTCCTTCTTTCTCAACTTTTCTGCCGTATCACCGGCTTCACACTGTACACTTCCTCAAAAAAATCCGCCCGCCTCGTAAACAGACCCTTCTCCAGCGTAATATCCACAGAGGCATCTACCGTGATGATCAGCCTTTCCTCTTTCAGGACCGTCTTTACATTCTTGAACTTCTGTTTATGGCTGCGGTCCAGGCCGTTTGCAATTTTAAGGATCGCCGTCAGCTTGGCAATGGTCAGATAGGCTGTCCTGTCGATGGCGCCATTGGCCGCCATCACCTCACTGTACTCGAAATCTATATGGTTATATTTTACCACATTGGCCACAATCTCCCGTTCTATATGGGAGAGCCCGATAATCTCCGTAGACATGATGATATTGTAAGAACACTCGCCCAGATTCACCAGACTGATGTATTTCCCACAATCATGTAACAGTGTGGCAATCCGAAGCAGTAATCTCTCCCGCTTTCCCAGCCCATGCACTTTATTCATACTATCATAAATCGTAAGCGCTATCTTTTCCAGGGTTTCGCTGCGGCGCCTGCTGCCCATATATCGCTTACTGATATTCTGTGCACAGGCGATGATATCCTGCTCAAAATCATGGTTTTCTTTAATGATTTTATTCTTTTCCCCATACTCATATGCCATACCGTCGCAGAGCGTCACCCCCGGCGCCCAGATCAGCTTGGCATCCATCACCTTGGCAATCCGGTTGACCAGTACCCCGGAAATAAACAGAAGCGGTATGTTCTCCTCCGGCATATCAAGGGCATGTGCCGCTTCCTGGGCAGACTTCACTTTAACCCGCTCCAGGAACCGCTCTATGGCCGCCGACTCAATGCTGCTCTGCTCTAAGCCCTGCACATTCTTACCCACGATCTCGGAAATATAATCATCTACCACAATGATATTATCGATCTGCCTGTCTTTTAAATATAACTTTTTAAATACCGCCAGCTGGGAACTGACCATCTCGTCCAGAATCTCATCATACTGTCCCGGACGGATATTCAAGCGATCAATCTGATCCTGTAATCTTAATACCCCAAGCCGCATATTCTGGGTGGTTACCAGAGTATCCTTATCAAACAGGGATATCTGAATACTGCCGCCGCCAATATCCACGATCGCCGTGCCCTTTTCTATGATCCTGTTGAAAGCGTCTCCTTTGGAGGCAATGGATTTATAATTCAAAAACCGCTGCTCCGAATTGCTCAGAACCTCAATCCGGATTCCTGTCCGCTGGGCTATCTGGTCCAGGACGATTACCGTGTTCTCCGTCTCCCTGATGGCGCTGGTGCCATATGCCTTATAATCCTCCACCCTGTAACTTTTCATGATAGACGCATAATCCCGCAGCACCCTGCACAACTCGTCCACCCGCTCATAGCTGATCTTACCTGTGGCAAAGGTATCCGATCCCAGATCGATGCGATGTCTGATATGATCGATCTCCTTAATCCCGCTTTTAGAGGATATCTCGAAGATTTTCATTGCCAGTTCATAAGAACCCACATCTATGGCCGCAAATGTTTTCATAGGAATCCCCCTTTTTGCTCTATTCTTTTATCTGTCCCAGAAGGTAGTCAATAAACTGCTGCGCCGTTCTCCCCGATAGTCCTCCATGAGCCAGTTCCCATTTATTGGCCTCCAGATAAAGCTCCTCTTCTTCCATATTTATGCCGTTTCGGTCTGCCAGTGTCTTTACAATCTGCTGAAACTGCTTCTTGTCCGGTGCACAGAAGAAAATGGATACGCCGAAACGGTAGACCAAAGACAGCTTCTCCTGTACCGTATCTCCCGCATGCATGTCCTCCGTCCTGCGGTCTTCCTTATCACTGTAGTTTTCCCGGATCAGGTGCCGTCTGTTGGAGGTCGCATAGATAAGCACGTTGGCAGGCTTTTTCTCAAGACCGCCCTCTATCACCGCCTTCAGATATTTATATTCAATCTCAAAATCTTCAAAACTCAGATCATCCATATAGATAATGAACTTATAATTCCTGTTCTTAACCTGGGAAATGACACTGTTTAAATCCTGAAACTGATGTTTGTAAAGTTCAATGATACGAAGCCCCCTGTCATAATATTCATTGGCAATGGCCTTCACACAGGAAGATTTGCCCGTTCCGGCATCCCCGAAAAGCAGACAGTTGTTGGCCCGTCTGCCCGCCACAAAAGCCTCCGTATTATCAACCAGCTTCTTCTTGGGAATCTCATATCCCACCAGATCGTCCAGATGTACATGGGCAATGTTTAAGATTGGCACAATCTGCGCGCCCTCATCGGTATGCACCACCCGGAACGCCTTGTGCAGTCCCATATTTCCCACACCGTATTCCTGGTAGAACTGGGTGAGAGTTGCCTTCATGGCCCGGGCATCCCTGTTCTCCACAAACTGTCTGGCAAGCGTACAGATTCTGTCCCGAATCCGCTTATTGTAGACCTTGCCCGCATGGGACGGCTTCTCATAGGATAAGATTACCGCAAACTCCGGCGCCTTTAAGATTTCCATCATCTCTGTAAAGTCATAATCATAAAACTCTTTAAAAATGGCAATATCATGTAACACCAGCTCATTGATACTGCCCTCCACCTCTCCTCTGATCTCACAGGCCATACTGTAACTGTTCTCATTGTTGACCAGAAGATTCGTCAGGTAGCAATGCCAGAGATTCCCATAGAATCCATGATCTGCGGCTGTTTTTAACAATCCATGGATGCACTCATAAAGGAGTGGCCTGGCCCTGCCGTCTCCCGCCCGGTAATGCTCCATCAGCCATACCATATCCTTCAGGATGGTGTCATCCCCAAACTCTCTGTAAATAACCAGTTCTTCCTCTCTCATTGCCTTATGCCCTTCCCTGTCAGTAATTTCCCAATATCTTCATGTTGCGTGCCTCATCCCGAAGACCGCGCAGAGAATTCTTGACGGCACCATCTGCCAGATTTCCCTCGAAATCAATAAAGAACCTGTATTCCCAGTTCCTGTCTTCAATGGGCCTGCTCTCAATCTTCGTCATATTCAGATTATTGTATATAAAATGCGACAGCATATGGTAGAGTGAACCGCTCTCATGAGGCACTTCCAGGCAAATGCTGATCTTCTTGGCGTCTTTTAAGAATATCTTCTGATTCGTAACGATGATAAAACGGGTGGAGTTGGTCTCCGACTGATTCACGCCCCGCTTCAGGATATCCAGCCCATAAATCTTCGCTGCCTGTTCGCTGGCAATGGCTGCCTGTGTGACATCTTTCTCCTCACTGACTTTCCTTGCCGCAAAGGCATTGTTCTGTATGCTGATCTGCTGCCAGTTCTCATGAGCACTCAAGTACCTGGCACTCTGCATCAGGGACTGTGGATGGGAATATACCGTCCTGATCTTAGACAGATCCGTTCCCGGCACCCCCATCAGACAATGCTCTATCCTGATGATCTGTTCCCCTACAATATAGTTCTCAAATTCCACCAGCAGGTCATAAATCTCATTCACGATACCCGCCGTGGAGTTCTCTATGGGCAGTACTGCAAAGTCCGCGCTGCCCTCCTCGATAGCGCACATGGCATCCCGAAAAGTGTCCACATGAAAAGAATTCACATTTTCTCCAAAGTACTGCATCATGGCCATCTGGGAGTAAGATCCCTCCGCCCCCTGGAACACCACCCGCGCCCTGCCGGCATCCAGGCTGTCCACGCCGATAAAAGGCAGTCTGCCAAGGGCTCCTGCTTCCGACAGCTTACTGTATTGCAGCTTGCGGCTGGCAGACATAATCTGCTCAAAAAGTTCCTGTACGCCATGGGCATTGAATTCATTGTGGGTCAATTCCCTCACTTTTTGCAGCTTTTCTTCTTCCCTGGTCTTATCAAACACTTTCTTTCCGGTCTCTATCTTATAATCGGCAACCCTGGAGGAAATTTCCATACGCTCCTCATAAAGCTTCACAATCTGCGCATCAATCTCATCCAGCTGCCCACGTAATGTCAGTAAATCCATGCCTTCCTGCCCTTTCTTGTGCTAATCTTGCTCTGCCATAAACTTAACATCAGTTTACCCCAAATCCCCCTTGATAGCAAGCGGGATTATAGATATAATAGAGGTATCAGTCAGTAGGGGGATGAGGAAATGACCAGTTCACGAAAGAACATTCTGATTTTTGTAATAACGGGTGTTATACTTGCTTTGATACTTCTGCTAACCTATTTATTCGGCAGAGTTCCCATGAATGATGAATATACAAGCGGCAATACCGCCGGAAACCTGAACAACGGCGGATATTTCTGCGAGGCGGACGGGCGGGTATATTTCGCCAATGCCTATGATAACAACGCACTCTACTCCATGAATCCCGATGAAACAGACATGAAGAAACTTAACAGTAACTCCGTCTCCTCCATCAACGCTGCGGGCAAATATCTCTATTATGCCATGACCAGCGGTTCCGGCGGCTCCGGCGGGGACGGTCTGGGATACCTGCGCAAGACTTCCGGTATCTACAGAAGCAACTTGAAAGGCAAGTCCGTTGTCAGTCTGGACCGATGCCATATCGTCAGCATGCAGCTGTGCGGCAACTACCTGTACTATGAAAAATATGATAACGATACCGGCACTTCTTTAGACAAGATACTGATCAATAAGAAAGATAAACAGACCGTGGCAAACGAAATCATCAACCCGAACTGCTACTTAAACGGCAAGATTTATTATCAGGGCACTGCCAAGGATCATTATCTGCATGCCCTGGATATCTCAACCGATACCGACAGTGTGGTATGGAAGGGCAATGTCTGGAACCCCATTGTACAGGACGGCTATGTCTACTATATGGACGTATCGGAGAATTATCGTCTCTGCCGCTACTCTCTGTCCGCAGACACAGTGGAAGTGCTGACCAACGAACGTATTGACATGTTCAACGTCTACGGAACCTACATTTATTATCAGGTCAGTTCCGCAGATGCCCCTGCACTCAAACGGATGATGATCGACGGCAGTGCACAGGAAACTGTGCAGGAAGGCGTGTTCCAGAATATTAACATCACTTCCAGCTATGTATACTTTAACGGCTTTAATCAGGCGGTTCCCGTCTACAAGACCAGTACTTTCGGACCTGTCAATGTGACCACTTTTGATGCTGCCAAACAGGCGGCTGTCGAAAATATAGGCTGACACCAATGGTGTCAGCCCTTTTTATTTTCCGGATATCACATGTTTCTCTCCCTTTTGTCTCACATCCTCATACATCTGTAAAACAGACTTGTCCAGAACCGGATGCCTTTCATAGGGAGCAATCTGTGCAAGAGGTTTCAAAACAAAATCCCGATTGGCCATATCCTTATGGGGAATGGTAAGTTCCTCCGTATCCATCACACAGCCTTCATATAGAAGAATATCCAGATCTAATGTTCTGGGGCCCCAGTGTACCACTCGTTCCCTGCCCTGGCTTTTCTCAATTTCATGAATCCTCTCTAACAGCTCTTCCGGCGTGTAGAGCGTATCCAGTGCTATCACTCCGTTTAGAAAGTCTTCCTGCTCCACGCCTCCGTATGCTGTCGTCTCCATCCACTCTGAAACACGCGCCACATTGCATCTGTGATCCTTTCTAAAACACGCCACCGCATGATTTAAACATGCCTCCCGATCCCCCATATTGGAGCCGCAGGCTATGTAGGTGCGCCGCCATCCTCTGGTAATCCTCACCGAAACCGACTGAAACGGAAACGGAATCGGTGCCTCCGGTTTCCTGACCTCCAGGGTAACTCTCTTAATATGCGTGAATGTAAGAAGAAGCGCCTCCGCCGCTCTCTCTGCCGCCGTCTCGATCAGTTTATAGGTATGCTCTGTCAGAAAGGAATGTAGGAACCGGCAGACATCCCCGTAGTTGGTGGACAAATTCAGATCATCCATCACCCCTGCTCTCCTGGTATCTGTCTCAAGTTCTGCATTGATATAAAAGTTCTGTCCGATCTCGTTCTCCTTGGGATACACCCCATGATGAGCATATATCTGCAAATCCTCTATAATAATCTTATCCATGATCTCTTTCCTCAATGTCTGTAACCATCCCGGATTGCCTCTGTCATCTTGACAGCACGCACATTTTCCTTTATGTCATGCACACGGATAAACATCACGCCTTTTTTTACTCCATATACCGTAGTCACTAAAGTACCTTCCACCCGCTCTGTCACGGGCAGATCCAACCCCATCCCGATCACAGATTTGCGGCTTGCACCCAAAAGCAGCGGATATCCCAGGGAGTGGAAATTCTGGATTTTATCGATGACTTCCAGATTATTCTCATAGGTCTTGCCAAATCCCACGCCCGGATCAATGATAATACTGTCATCCGCAATGCCCGCCTTATGGGCAATCTCAAGAGAGGCCTCCAGATCCCAGAGTATTTCTTCTATCAGATTGTTATACTCCGGCTTGCTGCGGTTATGCGTCAGGCAGCATGGAATCTGTGCCTTTGCGATAACTCCTGCCAGTTTCTCATCATATTTCAATCCCCAGATATCATTGATCATATCTGCACCTGCAACAATACCTACCCTGGCCACTTCTGCCTTATAAGTGTCCAGGGAAACCGGTATGTTAAATCTCTTTTTAATATTTTCAATTACTGGTGCAACCCTGTCAATTTCCTCCTGCTCCGATATCATCTTATAACCGGGCCTGGTAGACTCTCCCCCCACATCGACAATATCCATTCCCTGGCTAATCATCTCTTCCACATGGAATAATGCCTTATCCAAAGCATTGTATTTTCCACCGTCATAAAAAGAATCAGGTGTTATGTTAAGAATCCCCATCACATAGGTATGTCCTTTTGTCCTAAAGTCCCTCTGTCCAATCCTCATTCCCATTTCCTCCTTCTTGCTGTTGTTGTATTTCAAAGAAGAGTCTCTGCCACTTTGGATCCTCCTGGAAACAGCCTCGTGAAGCCACGGTCACAGTCTTACTGCCCGGTTTCTTCACCCCCCTCATGGTCATACACATATGCTCGGCCTCCAGCATCACCATCGCACCCTGGGGATGCAGATGCTGCATGATGGCATCCACAATCTGTATGGTCATCTGTTCCTGAATCTGCGGCCTTCTGGCAAACACTTCCACCGTTCTTGCCAGTTTGCTGAGTCCCACCACTCTGCCGGCGGGCAGATAGGCAATATGTGCCCTGCCGTAAAAGGGCATCAGATGATGCTCGCAAACAGAATAAAACGTGATATCTTTGACCACCACAATCTCATTACTGTCAACAGGAAATGTCTTGGATAAATGGTCTGCGGCATCTTCCTCCATCCCCGCAAAAATCTCGCCATACATACGGGCGATTCTGTCCGGCGTCTCCCGCAGGCCCTCCCGGCCTGCATCCTCTCCGATTCCTTCCAATAACAATTTCACTGCCTCTTTAATTTTGTTCTGATCTACCATGAGAATCTCTCCTGATCGTATCTCTATGTTCTACTATATTCATCAGTTCTCCCAGGTAAGATAAGGAACCAAAAGCAATGATTACCGTCTCCTTATCCCCGCCCGCAAGAAGATAGGCGATTTCCACCGCCTCCTGTACACTGTCTGCCACCGTCACACTGTCATGATACTCCTTTACTGCCTGCGCCAGCTCATAAGCAGGCAATGCCCTTTCCCTGACAGGCGGCGTCACGGTGATGATATGCTCCGCCAGCTCAAAGGTGTTACGGATTACTTTATCATACTCTTTATCCCGCAGCATCCCCATAATAAAGAGAATCCGCCTGTCGGCATAATAAAAGCGGATGCTCTCCGAAAGCCTCCTGGAGGCATCCTCATTGTGCGCCCCGTCAATAACAAAGAGCGGCTTCTTCCCGATCACCTGGAAACGTCCCGGCCATCTGGTCTGCATGAGCCCTTCCCGCAGCTTCTCCTCCGACACCGGAAAACCGCATCTGCCCAACATCGTAAGCGTCTCCACTGCCACCACCGCATTTTCAATCTGGAACTGTCCCATCATCGTGATTTCCAGATTTTTATATTTCTCATAACTGAAATGCTGTTTCGCGGTACCGCTCTTCACATTCTTTGCCTTACCGACATCCGCCGTAAAGAACTTCGCCTTACGCAAAAGCGCCGCCTGCCGCAGTACTTTCATAACCTCCGGAGGCTGCTTTGCAGATATTACATAACACTTGTTCTTGATGATTCCGGCCTTGGCCAGGGCAATCTGCTCCAGGGAATCTCCCAGGATTTCCATATGATCCATGCTGATGGAAGCAAAAACCGCCGCCACCGTAGTCATGATCACATTGGTAGCATCAAGAGATCCCCCCAGTCCTGTCTCCAGAACCACCAGATCACATTCTTTATCCAGAAAATACAAAAAAGCCACTGCCGTTTCCACTTCAAAAAGTGTAGGATGAGCCATCCCTTCCCCGGCCATGGCTTCTGCCGCTTCTTTTACAGGTTCCAGATACTTACACAGGCCTGACTGGGTAATCATCCTGCCATCTATCTGAAACCGCTCCCGATAGTCTGTCACCGTAGGGGAAATGTAGCGTCCCACCTTATACCCGGCCGTCTGTAACACTGTAGAAATATAGGAGAGTACAGAACCCTTGCCGTTGGTACCGGCAACATGCACGAACTTAAGACGATCCTGCGGATTGCCAAGACGTCCGCATAAAACGCGCATGGTCTCAAGCCCCATGACACTGCCCAGAGGCTTCAGTTCTTCAATATAGTCCATGGCTTCTCTATAGTTCATGTGCTCTCCTTTCCCGTGTACTTCCTATCCATCTGACAGGCAATGTATAATGCTCCCATTTCCGTCCATACTGTAACTATGAAAAAACTAATTCACAACTTCATACACTGTGGACTGCTGGGATGGTTTCTGGAAATCATCTTCACAGCCTTTCACGCTTTCCGCAGAAGGGACATGAAGCTGCCGGGTGCTACCTCCCTGTGGATGTTTCCCATCTACGGGATGGCTTCCTTTCTTGCGCCCGTCTGCCGGATTCTGCGTAACTGCCCCTTAATTATCCGCGGACTTACCTACACCGGACTGATCTTCACCGGTGAATTTCTCACCGGCATATGGCTCAACCGGCGTGAACTGTGCCCCTGGAACTACGAGCGCTCCCGCTGGAACCTGGCCAAGGTTGTCCGTCTGGACTACGCTCCCATCTGGTTTGCCGCCGGTCTTCTGTTTGAGCGGCTCCTGCGGGAAAACGATGAAACCCTGCGCCCGGACTGACCAGGATATTTACATCTCATCAATATCATCCGCATCGATATTCAAAGTATTTAAAGTGCGCCTCTTTCTTCTGGCCTCCTCTGATGTATGCAGGATATAATTCTTGATCTCCTTGGCGTGTTTGATATGTTCCAGGAAAAGCTGTGGATGCGTGTTATCTCCCGTAAAACATGCCACTGTCCCCAGACCGAAAATCCGCTCTCCCAGGCTGGTTCTCAATTCCACATCCTGTATTTTATATAAATAACAGTCGTTCTCTGTCGTGTTGAAAATTCCCGCATTGATCGTAACCACCTGTTCATTTACGGTATATTTGGTAAAGGTAAAAGGCAGACCAAAGAATACCCACCGTTTACGCTCCACATACGTTTCAGGCGCATCCTTTGCACCCTCTTCTTCTCTTACATCTGCTTCCGGGCCTTGCTGTATCCCTCGTTCTTCCGCCCTTTTTTCTTCCATTTACGATTCTCCTTCCCATATCCTGTATCCCGTTTACCGGGCTGTATGTTCCCTGTCTACTATATCATACCCCACCTTATTTCACAAGTTTTGCCAACAAAACAGCACCGGATTCTTCTTGATAAAATATCCGCTCCTCCACTTGAAACGCCCCTGCCTTTGTGATATGATATACAAAATATAGCTGTTATCAGTTTTATCACCACATCATAAGGAGGGAACAGACAATGACCGCAAAAGATTGTATCCTTGGGCGCAGAAGTATCCGCAAATTCAAAGCAGATGCCGTCTCTCATGAGCTGCTTTCGGAAATCGTCGAAACAGCTTCTTACGCTCCCAGTTGGAAACATACACAGATTACCCGTTATATTGCAGTAGAAGGCGCCCTGAAAGACCGGATTGCAAGAGAATGTACTACAATGTATCCCCCCAATGGTGATATCATTGCTGCCGCTCCCGTTCTGATGGCGGTGACCATCATCAAAAACCGCAGCGGTTACGAACGTGACGGCTCTTTCAGCACTCCCCGCGGTGATGGCTGGCAGATGTATGATGCCGGCATTGCATCCCAGTGTCTGTGCCTTGCAGCCTATGAAAAAGGCCTTGGTTCCGTTATTCTTGGACTCTTTGACCAGAGTGCGGCAGAGTCCTTATTAGAGCTTCCCGAAGACAGAGAACTGGTAGCGCTCATTCCTGTGGGTTATCCCGATGAAACACCTGCTGTTCCCAGAAGAAAGCCCGTGGAGGAATTACTCTCCTATCAATCATAAGCAATCCAAATAGAAGAGAATCATTCTCTTCTATTTTTTTAGACATTATAACAAAGGAGATTTGTATGAGACATTTAATGAATCCGCTTGATTTTACCGTGGAGGAACTGGACCAGCTCTTTGACCTGGCAAACGCCATAGAGGCTGATCCTGCTAAGTACGCCCATGCCTGTGAGGGCCGGAAACTGGCCACCTGCTTCTATGAGCCCAGCACACGCACCCGCCTCAGTTTCGAGGCTGCCATGCTCAATCTGGGAGGCCAGGTACTGGGATTTTCAGACGCAGCTTCCTCCTCCGCCACCAAAGGTGAGAGCGTATCGGACACCATCCGCATCGTTTCCTGTTATGCCGATATCTGCGCCATGCGCCATCCCAAAGAAGGAGCGCCGATGGTAGCAGCCAGCCGTTCCGGTATCCCCGTAATCAATGCCGGAGACGGCGGACACCAGCACCCTACCCAGACCCTGACAGATCTGCTCACAATCCGTTCCCTGAAAGGACGGTTAGGCAGCTTTACCATAGGACTCTGCGGCGACCTGAAGTTTGGCCGCACCGTTCATTCCCTGATCAATGCCCTGATCAGATATCCGGATATTCACTTCATCTTCATTTCCCCGCCGGAATTAAAGGTTCCCGACTATATCACGGACATGCTGACAGAACGCAAGATCTCCTACCAGGAGGTAATCCGTTTAGAGGATTGTATGCCCGACCTGGATCTCCTCTACATGACCAGGGTACAGAAAGAACGTTTCTTCAATGAAGAAGACTATGTACGCTTGAAGGACTTCTATATTCTGGACAAAAACAAGCTGTCCGCTGCCAGAGAGGACATGCTGGTACTGCATCCGCTTCCCCGGGTCAACGAAATCTCCGTGGAGGTGGACGATGATCCCCGGGCTGTCTATTTTAAACAGGCACAGTATGGGGTCTATGTACGGATGGCGTTGATTCTCACCCTATTGGGAATCGAAGTATAGAAAGGAGCTATTATGTTAAATGTAGGAAAAATTGAGGAGGGCTTTGTACTCGATCACATAGAGGCCGGCAAGAGTCTGTCCATCTACCACCATCTGAAACTGGATAAACTGGACTGTACGGTGGCCATTATCAAGAACGCAAAAAGCAATAAAATGGGCAAGAAAGATATTTTGAAAGTGGAATGTGACATCAACACCCTGAATCTGGATATCCTGGCTGTAATCGACCACAACATCACTGTCAACGTAATCAAGGACGGGGAGATCGTTGACAAAAAGGTGCTGGTACTCCCCCAGGAAATCCACAACGTCATCAAATGCAGGAATCCCCGCTGTATCACCTCCATCGAACAGGAACTTCCCCATATCTTTGTCCTGGCTGATGAGGAGAAGGAAATCTACCGCTGTAAATACTGTGAAGAAAAGGCCAGCCAGTCCGCCATACAGTGGTAATCGGATTGCCGGTCAGCCTCAACAGATACTAACACAATTATCTATAACACATCACGAAAAAGGAGCCCTTGGCATAGTCATATAACCATGCCAAAGGCTCCTTATTATAATCCTATATTGCGGGCGTCAATTCCCCTTCCGCTTATCCGAGTTTGCGAAGCAAAACTCGCAAAGTTAATTCCGTAGGAATTTACTTTTGTGCCACATCCTTCATGGAGAAACTGATTCTGCCCATCTTATCTTTGCCAAGGCATACCACTGTCACCTTGTCTCCCAGTGTGAGCACATCCTCTACATGGTTGATTCTCTCCCTGGCAATCTTAGAGATATGAACCATCCCCTCTTTGCCCGGTGCAAATTCGATGAAAGCGCCGAACTCCTTAATGCTGACTACCGTACCCTGGAAAATCTGTCCTTCCTCAAAGTCCGTGGTAATCAGTTTGATCATCTCCACTGCTTTATCCATCATCTCGTGATCTGTACCGCATACGGATACATTACCGTCATCTGTGATATCAATCTTCACGCCGGTGCGGGCAATGATCTCATTGATGGTCTTGCCGCGCTGACCTACCACATCACCAATCTTGTCAGGATCAATCTGAATGGAGATAATCTTCGGTGCATACTTGCCCACTTCCTTACGGGGTTCTGCAATCGCAGGTGTCATGCAGTTAGCCATGATAAATTCTCTGGCCTCACGGCATCTTGCAATAGCGCCTTCCACGATAGGCTTGGTCAGACCGTGAATCTTAATATCCATCTGGATTGCTGTAATACCCTCATGAGTACCTGTTACCTTAAAGTCCATATCACCAAAGAAATCCTCAAGTCCCTGGATATCTGTCAGCAATACGAAATCATCATCCGTATCCCCTGTTACCAGACCACAGGAAATACCGGCTACCATCTTCTTGATCGGCACGCCTGCCGCCATCAGAGACATACAGGATGCACAGGTAGATGCCATAGATGTGGATCCGTTGGACTCAAAGGTCTCGGACACAGTTCTGATTGCATACGGGAACTCTTCCTCGGAAGGAAGTACCGGAAGCAGTGCTCTCTCCGCCAGTGCTCCATGACCGATTTCCCTTCTTCCCGGTCCCCTGCTTACCTTGGTCTCACCCACAGAATAAGAAGGGAAATTATAATGATGCATATATCTCTTGCCTGTGATATTCTCATCTAAGCCGTCCACTTTCTGCATCTCAGATAAAGGCGCCAGGGTACACACATTACAGATCTGTGTCTGTCCTCTGGTGAACATCGCGGAACCATGCACTCTGGGAATGATATCCACTTCTGCCGCCAGGGGTCTGATCTGGTCTAACGCACGGCCGTCAGGACGCTTGTGATCCTTTAAGATCATCTTGCGGACAGTCTTTTTCTGATACTGATAGACTGCCTCACCGAGCACTGCCAGATAATCCTCTTTCTCTGCAAATGCCTCTTCCAGTTTCGCCGTCACATTCTTGATATTTTCCTCGCGCACCTGCTTTTCATCCGTGAAGACTGCCGTCTCCATCTCCTCAGGTGTTACAATCTTCTTCATCTCCTCAAACATCTCCTCGGGAACTGCACAGCTCTCGTAGGTATGTTTCGGCTTGCCAACTTCCGCCACAATCTGATTGATAAAGGCAATCAATGTCTGGTTAATCTCATGTGCCTTGTAGATTGCCTCTAACACCTTGGCTTCCGGCACTTCGTTGGCACCTGCCTCAATCATCATGACCTTCTCTGCCGTAGATGCCACCGTCATCTTCAGATCACCCTTGTCCCACTGCTCCTGGGAAGGGTTGACAATCAGCTCGCCATCCACCATACCCATCTGGGTCATTGCACAGGGACCTGCAAAGGGAATATCCGAAATACAGGTTGCAATGGCAGTACCGATCATGGCTACCAGTTCCGGACGACATTCCGGATCCACGCTCATAACCATATTGTTAAGGGTCACATCATTACGGTAGTCCTTCGGGAAAAGAGGTCTCATCGGCCGGTCAATCACGCGGCTTGTCAGAATCGCGTTCTCGGAAGGCTTACCCTCTCTCTTGTTAAATCCGCCGGGAATCTTGCCGACAGAATAAAACTTCTCTTCATACTCCACACTGCAAGGGAAGAAATCAATTCCATCCCTGGGCTTATCGGAAGCCGTTGCCGTGGATAACACGGTGGTCTCCCCATACTGCATAAATGCGCAGCCGTTTGCCTGTTTGCCGACTCTGCCGATATCTACACGCAAGGTGCGCCCGGCAAGTTCCATGGTATAACTCTTGTACATAATCTTCTCTCCTTTTCCTCTCGCTTCCTCCTCCCGGCAGATCCTCCTCCCGCCGAAAGTACGCAGCCGTCCGGCCTGTAGTCAAACCGCTGCAAATATACACAGAAAAGCGGATTTAGGGTCGACCCTGCCAACCCTATCTCCGCTTTATTGTCCATCTTATTTACGAAGTCCAAGCCTCTCGATCAAAGCACGATATCTCTCAATATCCTTCTCTTTCAAATAGCCCAACAGGCCCCTTCTTTGACCAACCATTTTCAGAAGGCCTCTTCTGGAATGATGATCTTTGGGATTCTCCTTCAAGTGCTCTGTAAGCTCCTGGATTCTTGCCGTCAATACTGCTACCTGTACTTCCGGTGAACCGGTGTCACCCTCTGTTCTGGCATACTCTTTGATAATTGCTGTCTTCTTTTCCTTAGAAATCATAATTTCTCCTTTCCTTCAGGGGGCTGCCCTGATAACCGCCTGATACCAAGAAAGGGTCGGAGTGTCCCGCTTCTGCGTATCGGCTAAAATCATACTTATATAGTGTATCACAAACCTGTCTTATTGTAAAGCTCCTTTTTCCAGTATCCAGAGTCTCCTAATCCTGCAAAATCCTTACAGCCTTGAACGGTGTCCTGTAAGAAACATTGGAGATACGGATTCCTGTCTTCGGACTGCTGGCATGAATCACCTGTCCGCCGCCGATATACATGGCCACATGATTGATGGTCTTGCCCTTTCCATAGAAAATCAGATCTCCCGGCTGTGCCTCTGACACCTTGATGGTGGTGCCGCAGTTAGCCTGCGCCCTGGAAGAGTGCGGCAGACTCACGCCGTATTTCTTATATAGACTCATAACATATCCGGAACAATCCGCACCCTTGGTCAGGCTGGTACCGCCCCATACATAAGGATTTCCCAGAAATTCTTTCGCATACTGACAGATATCCACCCGCACATCAGAGATACCCTGTCCATAAAGCAGTTCCGACATGGTGACTGCCGTGCCGAGTTCTGCACTGACTTCCACAAACTCTGCGGAAACATAGACCTCCTCATCATCCAGAAGCACCTTGACCCAGTCACCTTCCACAGCGGCCACTTCCAGTTCCTCTCCCATGGGCACCATGGTGATTACCTCTGAATCAGTGTTAGCCTCCGCCCGGACATTCAGACTGTCTGTGGTAACTCTCGCCACAGTCGAAGCCAGTTCCTCTGCTCTGTGTTTCGCCGGTATTCCTGTCACAAGATACTCCTGGCTCACATACCCCTCCACACTGCCGGACTTGATATGCACCCATGTATCATCCATATCCAGCACTTCACAGGCCGCATCCTTGGGCAGTTTACCCACGAGCTTACCATCCTCCGCCGCTGTCGCCCGGATATTCAGATTATCGCTCACATTGGCTATTCCCAGGTTCGTATAGCCCCAGTTGGCGTTCTTGGCGCGCTCATACGCAAGCTTATAATCCTCCGCCGTCTTGTCCGCAGAAAAAATACTTGCGGAACCAACGGACTCACCCAGAGCATCCTGGATACTGCCTGCAAATTCCTCTTCTGCCGGATCTAAGGCAGCCACACGGGTCTGCGCCATATCCATATCTGTAATATTATGGATATTTCCTGTAATATTTCTGTCAATATTAATCTGACGGGCCGGCAGCAAATCAGGCAATACCGCCGTCGTCTGAATCTGCAACGGAATCAGGAAAAGTAAAAAACCTGCCAGAATAAAAGATATTTCTCGTCTCTTCATGAAAAGATTGTCCTCTCATTATATTTGTAACATTCGTAATACTTTTGTAACAATTGCAGGGTTCATTATAACAACTCTTCCGGCTTTTGTCAATCCCCATACGCTTTTTCAGATAAAAACCCGTAAAATTCTCCCTACAGACAAAAAATGCCGGGCCGCCACAGGCTTCCCGACATCTTTTATTACAATCTTTTATTACAATCTTATATCGTATTACATAACAGACTCATAGGTCTCATAATAGGTATTCGCAAATGCAATATTGGTCGCGTGATCCGCCACCCGCTCAAGGCCGGACACCACCTCTGAAAAGAGTGCTCCCGCCTCGGGGGAACATTCGTTGTTGGAGAGCCTGGTGATATGTTTTTGCTGCAATTCTTTCTCTTTCTCATCAATGGCTTCTTCCAGATGCCGGATATCTTCCACGTGTTCCTCTGTGCTCTTTACAAACATTTCAACAGAGAAATGCAGGATGGTATTTACCATATCTATCATCTCTCCCATCTCTCTTTGTGCCGCCTTGGAGAACTCTACCCCTGTCTCTATCCTGTGCTTTGCCGCATCCGCAATGTTCTCCGCATGATCACCGATCCGTTCGATATCATTGACTACATGGAAAAGCGCACCGATACCTTTCAAGTCCTCAATGGGCAGTGTGGTCTGGTTGATCTTCACCAGATAATTAGTGATCGCATGGCTCAGGAAGTCGATATTCTTCTCCACCTCATAGACTTCCTCAATCTCCTCCTCATCCAGGGTCATTAAGGTATTCATGGCACGGTTTAAGTTTTCATCCGCCAGGGAAGCCATACGGTCTAACTCCTTGATGACCTCCACCACAGCAGTGGCCGGATTTAAGACCACTTTCTCACCGATATATTTCAGCTGGTAGCTGTCCCGGTAGCCCACCTTCTTATCATCACCGGGCACAAGCAGATAGGTCAGTTTCACAATTCCTTTGATAAACGGCATCATGATGATAACCTGGAATACTTTAATGGAAATATGTGCATATGCCACCACCCGTCCGGGATCATTTCCTGCCAGCACCGTCAGCCCGGCCACCACCTGGCTGACCACCAGTTTAAAGATAATATACACAATGATGGTGCCGATCACATTGAAAATCAGATGAATCGCCGCCGCCCGCTTCGCATCTTTCTTACCGTTCAAAGATGCCAGCAGTGCCGAAGTACATGCGCCGATATTACAGCCAAGGATAATGAACATACAGATATCCATTCCCATCAGTCCCTGGTTGGCCAACAGCACCATGATACTGACCGTCACCGACGAGCTCTGGATAATAGCCGTCAGCACAGTGCCCAGAAGAACTGCCAGGATTGGTGTCTGCAAGGATGCAAACATATGTAAGACCACCGGGGAATCTTTCATGCCGGACATGGCGCCTGACATGGTACTAAGCCCCATAAAGAGAACACCGAAACCAATGATGACCTCTCCCCAGTGAGTCAGTTTCTGTTTCTTGGAAAACATAATGATCAGCACGCCCACCAGAAGAAATACAGGTGCCGCCTTCTCCAGTTTCAAAGAAACCAGGAGTGCTGTCACCGTAGTACCGATATTGGCACCGAAAATTACGCCTGCCGCCTGCGTCAGATTCATCAGTCCGGAGTTAACAAAACTGACCACCATGACTGTACACGCCGATGAAGATTGAATAACTGCCGTAAAAAATACGCCCACCAGAATTCCCATAAAGCGGTTGGTAGTCAGGCGCTCTAAAACACCTCTCAGTTTCGCGCCGGCAACCTTTTCAATACTGTCGCTCATGATACGCATGCCATACAGGAACAGCCCCAGGCCGCCTGTCATGGAAAGAATAATCGCTGGATTCATCTCAACTTAAATTTCCTTCCTTTGTTCCTTCATTCAATGCCGCCGATTTCATTGTATCGAAAATAAAACACACTTACAACCCCTTACAGCAAAAAACCGACCGCGATTGACACTTATCGTCACACTTCAAACTCCCTGCCCGCAACAATATCGAGGGCAAGCTGCTTCCGCAGCGCTTCCACATTCTCAAATTTCTCTTCCGGTCTGCGAAACGCATGAAGCTGTACCGTGATCTGACTGCCATAAATGGACTCGTCAAAGTCATACAGATAGGTCTCCACCCCCATGATGTTCTCCCGGGAAACCGTAGGTTTACAGCCGATGTTGGAAATCCCCCGGTAGGAGACACCATGAAGAAGTACACTGGAATAATAGACCCCGTTTGGCGGCAGAAGCTTATTGGAGTCCGGAAGAAGATTCGCCGTAGGCATCCCCAGGGTACGCCCAAGGCGTCTTCCATGTTCTACCTGTCCGCTCACGCTGTAAGGTGTTCCCAGCATACGGGCAGCTGCCTCCATCTCTCCCGCCCGGACTGCCTGCCGCACTCTGGTAGAGCTGACCTCCCCGCCGTCCACCTGTACCTTCTCAATCAGTTCCAGACGGTAATCACACGCTTTCTCATAGCGGGCCAGAAGTGTCTTGTCACCCGCCCCTTTCCTGCCAAAAGAGATATCCGGACCAGCACACAGATAAGCCGTCTTCATCTGTTTTGCCAGGTACCTTTGGACAAAAACTTCCGGCTCTGTGGCGGCCGTCTCCTGATTCAGGGGAAACTCAATCAGTACATCAACTCCCATCTGTCCGAAAACCATCCTCTTTTCCTCTTTGGTGGACAGATCCTTTTCCTCTCCGCCAAAAAAGGCAGAAGCCGATGTATCAAAGGTAAACACAACAGCCGTAAGTCCTTTTTCCTTCTGTTCCAGAATCTTATGAAGCAGTTTCCGATGCCCCAGATGAATCCCGTCAAACTTACCCACTGCCACGGCACTTCTTGTCTGCAAGGCAAATTCTGTGGTATTTTCTATGATCAACATTGTGCCATCCTGCCTGTACTCTCCTCACTTATAGAAACATCTTTACGGGTTTAAAATCCCGCGCTTCTGCCTGGTATTGATAAACACCGTAGAACCTGCCTGTCTCATCGTAGATTCTTACCTGTTCCTGATCCCCCGGTAATATGTTATCTGTAATCAGTCCCACTGCCAGCCGATTGCCGTTTTCCGCCATTCTGCGCCCTGTCTGTGTCACCGTGAGCGCCTTACAATGGCCAAATACCGCATCCGGTGCGGTAATGACATCTGACAGTCTCCCTTCATCCCGCAGATTCTCTATCTGTTGCAGGGTCAGAGCCTCTTTTATCCCAAAAACGCCCACCCGGCTTCTGGTAAGTGACCTCATCGCCCCGCCGCAGCCAAGGGTGTTTCCGATATCATGGCACAGCGTCCTGATATAAGTTCCCTTGGAGCACACCACCCGGAATGTCACTTCCGGAAGCGTCATCTGCTGAATTTCTATTTCCTTGATCTGCACAGGCCTCGGCTGCCGTTCCACTTCCTGCCCGGCTCTGGCCAGTTCGTAAAGCTTTTTACCATTGACCTTTAACGCAGAATACATAGGCGGAATCTGTCCATACTCCCCCACAAATCCCATAACCGCTTCCTCCACGGTATCCTCTGTAAGCGCCTCCATCTGCGGCCTGTCCGCCCGGGCAAGCACCCTGCCCGACAAATCCTGCGTATCTGTGGTGATACCCAGCTTAAGAACCGCAATATATTCCTTATCCCAGTCCGTCAGCATGTCACACAGTTTGGTGCCCGAACCGAAACATACAGGAAGCACGCCAACCGCAGCCGGATCGAGTGTCCCTGTATGCCCGATTTTTTTCTGTTTACAGATACCCCGGAGCCTGGCCACTACATCATGGGAGGTAAAGCCAGCTTCTTTATATACATTGATGATTCCGTTATACACAAAAGTCCCTGCCATCTTCTATGCCTGTTCCTTTTGTCTCTTCAGCTGTCCGGCAATCTCCCTGGACAGATTATTGATATTGTCATGATATGTACCGTTCATGGTGCAGCCGGCAGCCCGCACATGACCGCCGCCGCCAAATTTCACGGCCACATCCGCCACATTTACCTTCCCGTTGGAACGCATACTCACCTTATATTCCAGTGTACCGATCTCATACATGAAAATCGCACAGTCCACACCGCTCACCACCTGAAGCTGGTTCACAATACCGTCCAGATCCTTGGTACTCACCTGATAAAATTCCATCATACGCCGGGTCACCATGCTGACGATACACCGGTCATTCATAAAGCGGACACTCTCCAATACCGCCCTGCCCATAATCTGCGTCTGCACATAGGTCTTTTCAAAAAAGGTTTTCTCAATCAGCTCCGAAAAGTCAAACCCAAACGCCAGTAATTTTGCCGCCGTCTCCAGGGTATGAGGTGAGGTGTTGGAATAGCGGAACACGCCCGTATCATGGGCAATGCCGATGTAGACAGCCTTTGCAATCTCCTCATCCACTTTCTGCGGATCCATCAGATCATAGAGCAGTTCCGCCGTAGAACTTCTCTGGGGCTCAATGATATTCAGATCCCCGCATCCGGTATTGCTGATATGATGATCTATATTAATCCGCCTGCCTGCCTTTCTGTATATCGGCAGGGCATTTCCCAGACGCTCATCATTGCAGTCCAGGGCAATAAAGACATCGTAGACCTGCTGCGTCTGAAAATCAGAACGAATGTCTTCTATCCCCGAAATACAGGCAAAGACCTCTGCCGGTTTCTCCAGGTAGACATCAATACGAGCCTCCGGCAGTTCCTTTTGCAGATAGCGGTACAGAGCCATGACGGAACACACACAGTCCCCGTCAGGTCTCACATGACCGCCAATCGCTATTGTCTTTGCATCCTTTACTTCATTAATTATCTTCATTGCCATTTCCCTCATCTGCCTCCGATCCTTTTCTGTCTGTGGCCACCACTTCCTCGATCCGCTTTGACATATTGACACCATAGGCAATGGACTGATCCATGATAAAGGTAATCTGGGGCGTATTGCGCAGATTGATGGTTTTCGCCAGTCTGCCGCGGATAAACCCTTCTGCGCTTCTAAGCCCTGCAAGGGTATCTGCCTGGGCTTTCTCATCTCCCAGAACGCTGATCCAAGCCTTACAGGTCTTTAAATCAGGCGCCACTTCCACAGCCACCACTGAAGTCATCGGCGCGATCCTGGGATCCTTGATGCCTCCCCTGATGATCTGTGCCAGCTCACGCTGCACTTCCCCGTTGATCCGGGTATTTTTCACACTGTTCTTACGCATGATCCCAGCCCTTTCCGTACTTAAATAATATAATGCTACCTCGGCACTTCCACCATAATATAGGCTTCTACCACATCCAGCTCCTGCATCTTGTCAAAGCCGTCAAACACAAGACCACATTCAAATCCGGCCTTGACTTCCTTGACATCATCCTTGAATCTCTTCAGGGATGCAAGGTTACCCTCGTAAATCTGCTCGTCGCCTCTGCGGATACGAATCTTGCAGCCTCTCTGGAATTCACCGTCCAGTACATAGGAGCCGGCGATATTACCGATTGCAGAAGCCTTGAAGATCTGGCGCACCTCAGCATGACCGATTACCTTTTCTTCAAAGATCGGATCCAGCATGCCCTTCATGGCCGCCTCAATATCCTCGATTGCCTGGTAGATGACCTTGTAGAGTCTCACATCCACACCTTCACGCTCCGCCACAGTCTTCGCGGTGGCATCCGGCCTTACATTAAAGCCTATGATAATCGCAGAAGACGCAGAAGCCAAAGATACATCCGACTCGTTGATGGCGCCCACACCGCCGTGGATACACTTCACCACCACTTCCTCGTTGGACAGTTTCATCAGACTCTGTTTTACAGCTTCCACACTGCCCTGTACATCTGCTTTGACAATCAGATTCAGCTCTTTCAGATTGCCTTCCTGAATCTGGTTAAACAGATCGTCGAGAGACATTCTGGTCTTAGTATCTGCAAGCATTTCCTCTTTATGCTGAGCCAGATAGGTTTCCGCATAAGATTTCGCACTCTTGTCATTTTCATGGACAATAAATACCTCGCCGGCACTTGGCACATCCGAGAGACCCAGGATTTCCACCGGCGTAGACGGTTTTGCCTCTTTCACCCGTCTGCCTTTGTCGTCAATCATGGCCCTTACTTTGCCATGGCTTGCCCCTGCGGAGATAAAGTCACCCACATGAAGCGTACCCTTTTGTACCAGCACCGTTGCCACCGGCCCCCGGCCCTTGTCAAGTTCCGCCTCGATAACCAGTCCTCTGGCATTTCTGTCAGGATTCGCCTTCAGTTCCATGATCTCTGCCGTAAGCAGAATCGTCTCCAGCAGATTCTCAATGCCTTCCCCGGATTTCGCGGATACAGGCACAAACTCTGTGGATCCGCCCCAGTCTACCGGGATCAGTTCGTATTCCGTCATTTCCTGCTTCACGCGGTCAATATTGGCATTGGGCTTATCAATCTTATTCACCGCCACGATGATTTCAATTCCTGCTGCCTTGGCGTGGTTGATTGCTTCCACGGTCTGCGGCATAACACCATCGTCCGCCGCCACCACTAAAACTGCGATATCCGTGGAATTGGCTCCGCGCATACGCATCGCGGTAAAGGCTTCATGGCCGGGCGTATCCAGGAAAGTGATACTCTGCCCTTTGGCACTTACTGTATAGGCACCGATGGCCTGTGTGATACCGCCCGCCTCTTTATCTGTCACATTGGTCTTACGGATGGCATCCAGAAGGGAGGTCTTACCATGGTCTACGTGTCCCATGACACAGATAACCGGCGGACGGGCCACCATGGTGGAAGCATCTTCCTCTTCTTCCTTTAAGAGCTCTTCGATCACATCTACCTTCACTTCTTTCTCGCAGATGATCTCGTACTCGATAGCAATATTCTCCGCATCTTCAAAACTGATCTCAGAGTTCAAGGTCACAATCTGTCCCTGAAGGAAAAGCTTCTTGATGATCACAGAAGGCTGAATCTTCATCTTGTCTGCCAGTTCTTTGATCGTCAGGGATTCCGAAATCGTAATAACCTTGATCTGTTCTTCTACTTTCTCCTCTGCTTTCTTTTCCGGTTTAATAAATCTGCCGGCCTTGTTACGGTTCTTGATCGCAGCATCGTCCTCTTCGTAAATCAGATCCTTCTTCGAGCGTTTATCTCTGTCCTGATTTGTTCTGCGCTTTTCTTCATCTCTGTGCTTCTCAATGTCCTTGACAGGTGCCTCGGGCACAAAGTCCTTCGGACCGTTACCTTTCCGAAATCTATTGTCCTGCCCGCCATTTCCTCTCTGAGGGCGTTCACCACCTGCACCGCCGCGGTTAGCACCGACATTGCCGCCATTACGGCCGCGATCGCCCTGATTGTTGTTATAAGCCGGCCTGTTCTGACCTTCAGGTCTGCGATTTTCTCCTGCATTTCCTGTTCTCTCCTGTCCCTGCCCGGGTGCCGGCCTGTTACCCTGCCCCGATATGGGCCTGCCGCCCTGTCCCGGCGCGGGTCTGCTGCCCTGGGCCTGCATCGGTCTTGCACCCTGTCCCGGCGCTGCCGCGTTTTTATTCTGTTCCCGTTTCTCCTGCTGACGCTGTTCCAGCCTGCGCTCCTGCTGCTGGCGCTGCCGTACATCATAAGGTTCCGCAGTCACAGGAATCGGTTTCTGTGTCGGTCTGACAATCTTATGCGGGGTATTCTGCACCTGTACCGGCCGGCCGCCATTACCCGGCTGTCTGTTATTGCCGGCGTTACGATTGCCGCCTCCGCCCGAATTGCCGCCCTGGGCAGGACGCTGTCCCGACATCTTGGAATTATGCGGATTACTTACAAAAATAATCTTTTTCTTCTTAGGCGGCTCATTCTGCTGCTGTTCCTGTTTCGGTTTCTGCTCCTGTCTGGGCCTGCCGGCCGGCTCCTGAGGTTTTTGCTCCGCCGGTTTCGCAGCCGGCTCTGGTACCCTGGGCTCCGCCTTCTGCTCCTTTGCCTCTTCTGCTTTGGCACTCCCAAACTGTCTGCGCACAAGATCAATCGCCTCATCCTCGATAGAGCTTTGCGCCGCCTTCACTTCATATCCTTTAGCCTGCAAAAAATCAATCAGATCTTTACTCTTTTTATCCAGCTCTTTTGCCAGCTCATGTACTTTCATCTTCGCCATACTTACTACCTCCAACTATTCCGAATCTACTAAATGTTTCCGTATTGAATCTGCAAATCCCTCGTCTGTCACAGCAAGAACTGATCTTTCTTCCCTGCCCATAGAATGTCCCAGCACGCCTTTGGTGCCGTGATACGCATAGGGCACCTCATAGAATTTACACATGTTGCTATACTTCTTTCTGGTATTCCCCGAAGCATCCTCCGCTATGACGACCAGACATGCCTTACCGCCTTTCACTGCCTGCTCTGTTGCAAATCCGCCACTGACAACATTTCTGGAGCGGGCGGCAAGCCCAAGCAGGGACAATACTTTATCCTTTCCCGGCACATGATTCATGCTCACCCTCCTCAAACTCCTTTTCCAGATTCTCGTATATTTCATCGGGTATACTCATCTTGAAGGAACGCTCCAGACCTTTTTTCTTCATTGCCTTCCTAAGACATTCCCTGTCTTTGCACAGATAAGCTCCCCGGCCGTTCTTTCTGCCGCTCATATCCAGGACGATCGGCCCTTCCGCAGTCTTTAAGACCCGCATCATCTCTTTCTTATCCTTCATCTCCCCACAGCCAACACACTGGCGGAGGGTTATCTTCTTTGCCATATCATCGTCCTCTCTGTCCCGGCAGCCGCCGGATCTCTACTCCTGCGCCGGCACCTCTTCTTCTATATACTCCCCGGCGTCCTCATAGCTCTCCTCGGCATCCTCTTCTGCATATTCTCCGGTATACTCCTCCTCATAGGACTCCTCTGTATACTCTTCCTCATCGTCATAGAGGTAATCTTCATAGCGGAAACCAGGCGCATCTTTGGCCTGTGTCTCACTCTTGATATCAATCTTATACCCGGTAAGTCTTGCCGCCAGCCTTGCGTTCTGTCCTTCTTTGCCGATGGCCAGGGAAAGCTGATAGTCCGGCACCACAACCTTGGCCGTCTTCTCATCAGGATCCGCAAACACCGCCACAATCTTAGCCGGGGAAAGCGCGTTCTGAATCAGGTTACCCGGATTTTCATCCCAGTTTACAATATCAATCTTCTCTCCGCACAGTTCATCCACAATGGAGTTGACCCTGGCACCGTTAATACCCACGCAGGCACCCACAGCATCTACATTGGGATTATTGGAACGCACGGCAATCTTGGTCCTGCTTCCTGCCTCTCTGGCAATGCTCATGATCTCCACAGTGCCGTCCTTAATCTCTGTCACCTCGGACTCAAACAGTCTCTTGACCAATTCCGGATGGGTACGGCTTACCAGGATTCTGGGGCCTTTCGGTGTATTCTTCACCTCCAGGATATACACCTTAATTCTCTCGGTGGGTCTGAAATTCTCTCCCTTCACCTGTTCATTTTCATTTAAGATGGCATCCGCCTTACCCAGGTTAATAGAAATATTTCTCCCAACATAGCGCTGCACGATGCCGGTAACCACATCCTTCTCTTTCTCAAAGTACTGGTTATAGATAACACTTCTCTCTTCCTCGCGGATTTTCTGCAAGATCACACTTTTGGCGTTCTGGGTGGCAATACGTCCAAATTCTTTGGACTTGATTTCCACACGGATCAGATCTCCGACTTTGGCGTCCTCTGATATTTCCTGTGCCTCTGTCAGGGAAATCTGCATCACAGAATCCTCCACTTCCTCTACAACTTCCTTCTCCGCATAACAGAAGAAATCGCAGGTATCCCTGTCAATCTCCACTTTCACGTTATCCGCCTTGCCGAAATGATTCTTGCAGGCCGTGATCAGTGAATTTTCGATTGCCTCAAAGAGAGTTTCCTTGCTGATTTCCTTCTCTCTCTCCAGGATATCCAACGCTTCCATCAATTCCTTATTCATTTTCCATTATCCTCCTATGTTCACCAGATTTATAATACGGTTACAGATTCAGTGCCAGTTTTATCAGGGCGATGTCCGCCCTCTCAAATACGCGCAGGCCGTTCTCTTCTTCAATGGTAATCTGCGCATCATCATATGCCTTTAAGATTCCTGCAAATTCTTTCTGCTTATCAATCGGCTTATAAGTCTTGATTTCCACCGCTTCCCCCAGACTCCTCTTAAGATGTCTGTCCTTCTTCAGTGTCCTGCCAAGGCCGGGACTGCTGACTTCCAGAATATACGCATCCGGAATAAAGTCCTCTTCGTCCAGCACATCGGACAATTCACGGCTCACATTCTCACAGTCCAGGATATTGACGCCGTCCGGCTTGTCAATATAAACCCGCAGATAATAGTCTCTCCCCTCCTTCACATACTCTACATCGTAGACTTCCACTGCAAATTTTTCCACAATAGGTTGGAGCAGCTTCTCCGTCCGTTCTTCATATGTCTCTCTTTTCGACATACCCATACTCCTTTACATCCGCCTGGCAGACCCGAAAAGAGTGGACTCGCAAGTCCACTCTTTATCTCAGTAACTATTCTTGATACTTTTGCTATTATAGCACCAATTTTTCCCTATTGCAAGCACTTTTGGGAAGCATAATTGACAGATGCACGGATATCTATTACTCTATAATCATCCGGTCTGTTATCATTCCATACCACAATGCAGGGGGCATTATGCAAAAGAACGCAAAATTTACATTACTATTACAACTGTTCCAGAGTTTTCTGACTACCTGGGCCCTGATGAAAGCGGCCCGTATGGAACCTGGCAATATTCTGACTTTTGTTTTTTTCCTTCTTGTATTTTTCTTTTACCGTCATGTCAGCCGCCGGTTAGATGCCAGACATCCTCTTTTACTACAGGGAGAATTAATCGAAAACAGTGCCATGGACATTTCCATCCTGCACACAGACAAAGTCACTGACCATGCAGCATTGACCATTTCCGTCATTTATACACTATTATATATGCTGGTGGATTATTCTTATTACATAGAACTTCTCACAAGCAGGCTTTACCGGTTTATCATCCTTGCCGTGGTATTTACCGGATTTGTGACGCTGTTTTATTATCTGTTAAAGTTTCTGTTCTCCTATACCTGCAACAAAATGAATCTGTACAAAATCCTGCGGACTGACTGGCAGGATACTCCCTATACATACACCGGCCGCTGCCGCAGGCTCTCTGTCTGCCTGACGGCTCTTGTAAACTTCTACAGGAATCACACCGCCCTGTGTTCGTTTCTCATCTGTCTGTTCTGTTGGCTGCCCTACTTTCTCTATCAATATCCGGGCATCATGACGCCGGACAGCATCAACCAGTTTGCCCAGATTCTTGGCGAATCCCCCTACAGCAACCATCATCCCTGGACACACACCATGCTGTTTGGATTCTTTTACCATACAGGCTATGCGCTGACCGGTAATATGGTAGCAGCCGTATCCTGCTATACCTTATTCCAGATGTGCCTGCTTTCCGGAAGTATCGCTTACTTTATAAGCGCTCTGCGCATCTACAGGATACGTCCTTTTATCCTGCTTATGATCACGGCCTTCTATGCGCTCATTCCTTACCATGCAGTCTTTTCCGTCACAATCTGGAAAGATATTCCTTTTGCGGCGGCGGTATTGTTCTTTGGCTGCACCATTCTCCGCCTGACCTATATGGATAAGGTACGTTTCCGGGAAATGGCCGCTTTTACCCTGTCCGGCATCATGATCTGTCTGTTCCGCTCAAACGGCTGGTATGCCTTTGTGTTTGCCCTGCCTTTTCTGTTATTTATCTATCATAAACGGGCCAGAGTTTTTTACCCGGCACTTTTTATCATTCTCTGCACTGCCATCATCGTGAAGTATCCGGTGATGAACGCCTTTCATGTGGAACAGCCGGACTTTATCGAATCCGTCTGTATTCCCATGCAGCAGATCACAGCCGTCATCTGCAATGACCGGGCGTTGTCCGAAGAACAGCTTGATCTGGTGGAAAACGTAGTGGATCTTACCTATATCAAAGATCTGTACAATCCCACCTTCGCAGATAATATCAAAGAACTTGTGCGGGCAGGAAATCAGGATTATCTGACTTCCCACAAGAAAGAATTCCTAAAGCTCTGGATAGACCTGGGCCTGCGCTACCCGGGGGACTACCTCACCGCCTATGTAAAACAAACCTACGGCTACTGGTATCCTGACTCCTTCTATCTGGTGGCGGAAGCAGAGGGTGTCAGCGCCACCAGATACGGCGTCTCCCATACGCCGCTGATCGGCGGCCCTCTGGTTATCAAAGGCAAAGAGATTGCCATTAAACTGGGCAGTATGGTACCCATCTATGGCACCCTCTGGAGTATGGGCGTTGCCTGCTGGATTATGATTTTCAGTATCGGCACTGTGATCATCCGCCGGGAATATCATAAACTGACCTGCTATCTGCCCAGTACAGCGCTTCTTCTTACCGTTTTAATTGCAACGCCTGTGGCCACAGAATTCCGCTATGTTTATTTTATGGTGTTCAGCCTGCCCTTTTATCTGATCACAGCCATGCTTCCGGATTCCACCTGTCCGCCTCCGGAAAAAAGACGTCCATGATAAAACCCCGGAAAGACAAATTGTCCTTCCGGGGTTTTCTGATACTATGTTTTCCACACTGGCACAGGCCAGAAATTATACCAGGAACAAAGATAACAGGAATACGATAATCAAGGTTGTCACGCCCATCACGGCTGTCACACCGGTCTGGCACTTATAGGCTGTCTTAGTATCCATATCGGAGAACTGGGATACCACCCAGAAGTATGAATCGTTGGCATGGGATACGGTCATGGAACCCGCACCGATTACCATGATAACCAGGACTTTCGCAATCGGACTCGTAAATCCGAGTGCATCCATCATCGGCGCAATCATCGCTGATGTGGTAATCATTGCCACCGTAGATGCGCCCATGGCTGTCTTTAACAGTGCCGCAATCACGAAAGGAAGTACGATACCGATACCCAGACCCATCATGGATCCGCTGAGGGTATCTGCAATGGGAAGCTTCTGTAAAATAGCGCCGAAGGAACCGCCTGCACCAGTGATTGCCAGGATACCTGCCGAGTTGGTAACACCCTCGGTAATCCATTTTAAGGTATTTCCCTTTTCCTCTTTGGGAATCAGCGTCATGGCTAAGAACACGCCCAGAATCAACGCGATAACCGGATTACCCACGAAGGAAACGATCATCTTAACGACGCCCTCCCCAAAAGGTGCGCTAGGGAAATCACCCACAGACTTCAATGCAATCAGAACGATCGGCAGAAGAATCGGGGAGAAACTGTGTAAAGTGCCCGGAAGTTTACCGTATTTTTCTATCAGTTCTTCCACTGTGTACTCCGGATTTGCCGGGATGTCAATCTTGCTCGCCACTTTCTTGGCATAAATAATCGCCACCAGTGTAACCGGAATGGAAATCAGAAGACCAACCAGAATTGTCAGACCCAGATCTGCCTCCAGCGTACCTGCCATGGCAATCGGCCCGGGTGTGGGCGGCACCAGACAGTGGGTTGCATACAGACCGCCGGAAAGCGCTGTCGCCATCACTGCCAAAGATACGTTACTCTGGCTTGCAAGTGCTCTTGAGATCGGGCTTAAGATAACGAAACCGGAATCACAGAATACCGGGATACCCGTTACATAACCTGTAAGACCCATGGTAAGTACACTGTTCTTCTTACCCACCACTTTGAGAATACTGTTGGCCATTGTAAGCGCCGCACCAGTCTTCTCCAGAATCGTACCGATGATCGTACCCGCCAGGATAACGATACCGATACTGGCCAGAATGTTACCGAAACCACTCTTGACCGTAGCAATCACATCCTCTGTGGGAATACCGCAGACGAGGCCGACCACCACTGCGACTACCACCAGCACAAGGAACGGATGCTGTTTGAACTTTGAGATTGCAATTACCATGGCCACCACCGACAGTACGATAACCGCAAACATGAATAGAGCTGACATACTTTTACCCTCCTTTGATAACTTATGCCCCATAAGACATATAATCTATTAAAGAAAAGGATTTTCTCCTCCTCTTTCCCTCATGTTGGAAGATCCCCTCAGGGAAAGAAAATACAATCTCCCGCTTTCAGATGGGAAAAGACTGTGCCGTCCGCACTCTCCCCCATGCGTTTCTGTGCCGTCTCACCGGTACAGTGGTTAAACCCTGCGATACCAATCCCCATATCCCGCAGGATATCCATGGTTGCCGACAGACGTTCTTCATCCGCCTCCACCAGATGAGACCCGCCGAATACTGCATAGACCGGCCTTGTGAAACGCTCTTTCACCGTCTCCACCATATTTAAAATTCCCGGGTGGCTGCATCCCACAATCACCACCAGACCTTTTTCGCTCTCCACCACCAGACAGACCTCATCTGGAAAATCATCTTCAATCATGCCGGCTGCCGTCTGCCGCACAAATCTTGCGGGCGCTTTCTCAAATGCATATTTTCTCTGAAAACTTCCCACCACATGACATCCCGGGAAAAGTGTGATACTCTCCTCACAGATTCGATGCTCGATTTGCTTTTTCTCCAGGAAATCCCGTCCGAACCCGCAGCCCAGATATACATACTTGCCGCCGTCCCGGGCATACTTCTCTTCAAAAAAGTGCGGCCCTGTAATCAACGGTGCACATATGCCATGGGAAACCATATCCGGGTAGCCTCCTGCGTGATCATAATGACTATGGCTTAATACCACATAATCCACATCTTTCAGGGACACATTCATCCTTTTGGCATTTTGCCGCGCCGCTTTGCCCGCGCTGCAATCAAACAGAATCTTTTTATCCTCTGTCTCCACCAGAAAAGACAGTCCGTGCTCCGCCTGTAACGACCTGTTCTGTGAAAGCTGGTTTTCCAATAAAGTGCGCAGAATCATCTTCATGACCTTCCTTTCTGTCCTGCTGTCGTATTTGCCTCTCCACCGCAGTTATAAAGCCTTGCAGACTCCCTCAGCGTCTGATCAGCAGCACGGCCACATCGTTTACGTTGGTTCCCGTGGCACCTGTGATAATCAATCCGTCTGTCTTAGAGAGTGCATGATAGGCGTCATTATCCTGCAATACATCGTAGATGGAGATCCCCTTGGCAAGGAGCTTATCTCTTGTGGTATCGTCACTGTAACCGCCCGCCGCATCCGTGGGGCCGTCCGTACCGTCACTTCCCACACTGAATACCGCCGTATCCCTAAGGCCTGCAATCCCTTCCGCCGCCGCCAGCGCAAGTTCCTGATTCCGTCCGCCTTTGCCCTTTCCTGTCAGATGCACTACTGTCTCCCCGCCTGCAAGAAAGGCCATGCTTTTATCTGTATTCTGATGCGTCCTGGCAATGGCGGCTAAGAATCTGCCCGCCTCTCTCGCCTCACAGTTCAACTGGTCTGTCAGCACACGCGGCTCGTATCCAAGCGCCTCGCAGGCTGATGCCGCAGCCCGGCACAGATCGGACACACTGCCCGTAATCTGTGTTTCTACATTATATAATTCTTCCGGCGTTTCTTTGCCAAGAAGCCCCCGCGCCTCATCAGAAAGCTTCAGCTTATATTTCTCTGCAATCGCAAGTGCTTCCTCACAGGTAGAGGAATCCGGGTAGGCCGGGCCGGAAGCAATCATATCCAGGGGATCCCCCAGAATATCACTGAGCACAATACTGAATACCCGGGCCGGTTCACAGGCAAGTGCAAATCTGCCGCCTTTTACCGCCGAAAGCCGCTTACGGATGGTATTCATCTCCACAATATCTGCGCCACAGGCCAGAAGCTGTGTGGTAATATCCTGCAATTCCTCCCCGGACACCAGAGGCTTCTCAAACAATGCAGAGCCGCCGCCGGAGAGCAGAAAGACTACCGCATCCTCACTGCCTGCCCGTGCCACCAGATCGAGCGCCGCCTGGGTTGCCAGATAAGAATTCTCGTCCGGCACCGGATGACCGGCTTCAAAACATTGTGTTCTGGGTATGTCACCCTTCACATGATCATACTTTGTCACTACCACGCCGGCTTCCAGTCTATCTGCCAGGATATCTGCCGCCGCTTTCCCCATCTGCCAGCCTGCCTTGCCGACAGCTACCATATAAATCTTCCCCTGCCCGAATTCTTTGCCTTTCAGGGCCTTCGCCACTGCCTCATCCGGCAGTACCGCCTGAATAGACTTCTTGATGATCTGATCTGCTTCTTCCCGTAATCTCATAGCGCCTCGCTTTCATCAGACTAAACCCATTCGACTAATTGTATAATTTCACCAATAAAATTTAAAAAAAGAAGATTTTTTTTGTAATCTTCTTTTAAAATACTACATCTTTTTCGGTTTGTATATGTTACAGAACACATATGTTTTTATAAATTTTTGTCTTTTAGAACAATCACCATTTTCCATCATAAATTACGAAACAGAAACTGCATATCATTACCTGCATTCTGGTAAAACTGCAACGCCATATAATATACGGCCGCTCCGCCCGGTGTCCGGATATCCCGGCCGTTTAATGTCTCCATCTTCTTTAACTTATACTGAATGGTATTCTTGTGCATATAAAGTTTATCTGCCATTCTGGACAGGGAGCCATCCTCTGCAAAGAACACATCAATCAGTTTCATAAAGGCGTCCAGTTCCTCTTCTCCCACGCCGGGAAAGAGCTTGTCAAGATATTCAGCCCTGACCTCATCCGGAATATCTTTCAGGAAAAGTTCCACATACAGATCCTTATAAAAGACAGTCTCCCCAGGTCTTCCAGCCTCCGCCGCGCGTTCCGCTTCCTTGCACAGCTGACTGATATGGATGCTTCCCCCATCCACCGAATCAATCCCGATTATCACCTTCTCCTCATACTTATCCCACAGAAGCTTCCGGATATTCTCCGCCAGTTTCCCAATTCCTGCATCCTCACAGGCAGCTGTCAGACAAATCTGTTTCAAGGGTTCCCGCAGATAGAGAATCCCTTCCCTGTCCACATAATGACGCACTGCGGATTCCATCTCCTCCAGCTTTCTCTGCCCTTCCTGGGTGGCAGAAAGTTTAGAATAACGCTCAAAACGGATAACCATGGCCCTGCGCGGTCTTGTGATATCAATACCAATCCTGACACCCCGCTCCACAAAACTCCTGTCATAACAGGCCCCGGACCTGGCGATCCATTCTTCCATAAAGCGGTATCTGACACGCCTGTCATATTTCCGGTGATCTTTCAGACGGCTGTCCTCTACCATGATCTCTGTCATCCGGCGCACAATATTCCCATAACCGGCCACACGCTCCTTCTCACCGGTAATTCCCACCACGCCCACAATCTCTCCTCGAATTGTAATCGGAAGGTTAATGCCCATCTTGGTGGTGGGATTCTCCATCTCCTCCGTGATATAGAGTTCCGGCAGCTTCTCCTCAATGATACGGCGTGCCCCTGTATGAAGGGTTCCCAGGCGCGCCATGTCAGTGCTGGCCACAATATAGCCTTCCTGATCCATGAAGTTAATGTGCTCGTTGATTTCCCGGCCGATCTCTTCCACGATGGACTGGGCTGCTGTCTGTGATATGTACATATTATCTTTCCTCAATTAACAAAAAATGCCACAAACCTCATCTCTTCAAGGTTTCCAGCATTTCTTCGGGTTGGGCTGTTATTTACTTAACAGTCAACAGCTCGTAGGGGAATCGAACCCCTGTTTCCGCCGTGAGAGGGCGGCGTCTTAACCGCTTGACCAACGAGCCATCTGTTTGACACTTGCTTATTCTATTATATTTTATCCAATAATGCAAGAGGTTTTTTATATTTTCTTAAAAATTTTTACCTCAACTCACAAAGTCAAACAAACTGATCTGATTAGATTCCGGCAGATTACCCAGAAGTCCCAGTTCGCTCATCAGATCTATCACGGATTTGGGCGCCTTCGTCCTCTCCCTGAAATCATCCTTACTGAGGAAGGGGCCGTCCTTGACTGCCTCCACGATGGCGTCCGCCACCCGCTCTCCCAGACCGTCAATACTGTTCAAAGAAGGCATCAGTCTGCCGTCCACAATCTGAAACAGCCTGGACTGCGCGCTGAAAATATCTATCGGTACAAAAGTAAATCCGCGCGCATACATCTCCTGCACAATCTTCATATCCTTGTAAGCATCTTGCTCTTTCTTGGAGAGTTCGTCGCTTCTCTTCTTATAATCCGCCATCACCTGCTCTAAATGGGCCTGTCCCTGGCACATCAGTTCATAGGAAAAAGCTGATGCACGGATGCTGAAATACGCTGCATAGTACGCTAACGGATAATTCACTTTACAGTAGGCGATACGCCAGGCCATCATGACATAAGCCGCCGCATGGGCCTTGGGAAACATATATTTAATCTTCTTGCAGGAACCGATATACCAGTCCGGCACTCCCTGATCTGTCATGGCCTTAATCCACTCATCCTTTAATCCTTTTCCTTTACGGACGCTCTCCATGATGGTAAAGGACAGGGAAGGATCTACACCCTGTTGAATCAGATAGATCATGATATCATCACGGCAGCAGATTGCAGTGGAGATGGTGGCCTTTCCTTCCTCAATCAGAGTCTGCGCATTGCCAAGCCACACATCCGTCCCATGGGAAAGTCCCGATATCCGCACCAGATCGGTAAAACACCTGGGTTTGGCATCAATCACCATCTGGATAACAAACTCCGTACCAAACTCCGGGATCCCCAGACATCCCAGCTTACAGCCCCCGATCTGCTCCGGCGTAATCCCAAGCGCCTCTGTATTCTGAAAAAGGCTCATGACCTGCTTGTCATCCAAAGGAATCTTCACCGGGTCAATCCCCGTCATATCCTGAAGCATACGAATCATGGTAGGATCATCATGCCCCAGAATATCCAGCTTAAGCAGGTTATGGTCAATAGAATGATAATCAAAATGGGTGGTCACAATATCCGTGGTCATATCGTTGGCGGGATGCTGCACCGGGGTAAACGAATTGATGTCCTCTCCCACCGGCAGTACCACGATACCGCCGGGATGCTGTCCTGTACTCCTGCGGATGCCGGTACATCCCGAAACAATCCGGTTAATCTCGCAGACCCGCTTATGCCTGCCCCGCTCCTCATAATAATTCTTCACATAGCCATAGGCGGTCTTATCCGCCAGCGTACCGATGGTGCCTGCCCGGAACGTCTGCCCGAAGCCAAAGATAACTTCCGTATACTTATGGGCCTTACTCTGATATTCTCCGGAGAAATTCAGGTCAATATCCGGCTCCTTATCCCCTTTGAATCCCAGAAAGGTCTCAAAGGGAATATCAAATCCCTCTTTCTGCAAAGGCGTCCCACAGACCGGACAGTCTTTATCCGGCATATCGCATCCGGCACCGCCGCCATAGGCCCGGACTTCTTCAGAATCAAAATCATAATAGTGACATTTCGGACACAGATAATGCGGACTAAGGGAATTAACCTCTGTGATTCCTGCCATATTGGCTACAAAGGAGCTGCCCACAGATCCCCTGGAGCCCACAAGATAACCGTCCTCCACAGATTTCCACACCAGCTTCTGGGCAATGATATACATCACGGCAAACCCGTTGGAAATAATGGAATTCAGTTCTTTTTGCAGTCTGTCCTCCACAATCTGGGGCAGAGTCTCCCCATAAAGCTCATGCGCCTTGTTATAGCAGATTTCCGTAAGCTGCCTGTCACTGTCCTCAATGACAGGCGGACATTTGTCCGGACGCACCGGGGACATGGTATCTATCATATCAGCAATCAGATTGGTATTGGTAATCACCACTTCCTGCGCCTTGTCACTTCCCAGGTAAGCAAATTCCTCCAGCATTTCCTCCGTGGTCCGAAAATATAAAGGCGCCTGATTGTCCGCATCGGGGAAACCCTGTCCCGCCATGATGATACGGCGGTAAATCTCGTCCTCCGGATTCAGGAAATGTACGTCGCAGGTAGCCGCCACAGGCTTATGGAACTGCTCTCCCAGACGGACAATCTTACGGTTGATCTCCATGATATCCTCCATGGACTGGATCTCCGGTGTCCGCTCGGATTCTATCATAAACTGGTTATTTCCCAACGGCTGAATCTCCAGATAGTCATAGAAATTCACCAGCCTGGCTATCTCCGCATCCGGTTTGTGCTCCAGAAGCGCCCGGTACAGCTCCCCGGCCTCACAGGCACTGCCCAGAATCAATCCCTCCCGGTACCGACTCAATAAACGCTTGGGAATCCGCGGTCTTCTGGCAAAATAAGTCAGATGGGAATCCGACACCAGCCGGTAGAGATTCATACGCCCCACGTTATTCTTAGCCAGAATAATGGCATGATAGGTGGGCAGTTTCCTGATAATATCCGGATTGGCCATTCCCTTCTCGTTGATCTGGGCAAGGGTCGTGATTCCTTCCTTCTCCATCAGCGGAATCAGCTTCACGAAAATCTCCGCCGTGGCTTCCGCGTCATCCACCGCTCTGTGGTGGTTTTCCAGAGACACGTTAAGCACCTTGGCCACGGAATCCAGGGTATGCTTCTTTAAGCCGGGCAGCATGACTCTGGCAATGCCCACCGTATCTATATAAGTAAAGTCGTGGGCTATCCGCTGTCTGTCACAGTTCTCCATAATAAAACTCATATCAAAGGAGGCATTATGCGCCACCAGCATACAGCCTTCGCAAAAAGCAAGAAACTGCGGCAGTACGGTTTCGATCTTCTCTACTCCCACCACCATATCATCCGAGATACCCGTAAGTTTCTCAATCTCAAAGGGAATCGGTACCTCCGGATTCACAAAACTGGAAAATCGATCCACAATCTTACCGCCGCTTACTTTCACGGCGCCAATCTCAATAATCCGGTTTTCCACCGGGGAAAAACCTGTGGTCTCAATATCAAACACCACAAAATCTGCCTGGAAATCCTGTCCTTTATCATTCGTGGCTATCTCGTGCAGATCATCCACCAGATAGGCCTCCACCCCATAAATCACCTTAAAGAATTTCTGCTTGTCCGGTTCCGGTTCACCCGCTTCTTTGCAACGGTTCTTCTCCGCCTTCCAGAGATCCTCCCACACATGATTGGCATCCGGAAAAGACTGCACTACCCCATGATCGGTGATGGCAATCGCCGGATGGCCCCACTTATAGGCCCTCTTCACAATATCTTTCGCCTCGGACACACCGTCCATATCACTCATTTTGGTATGACAGTGCAGCTCTACACGCTTTCGCACGCTCCTGTCTACCCTGGAAGTGGTAAAGTCAGGTATTTTCTTGACGCCTGCCAGGGAACCGATGGTCAGTTCATGATCAAACTTGTCAATGGTCGTCATACCCTTCAGTTTAATGAAGGCGCCCGGTTTCATACCACCTGTTATCTCTGCCACCTGGTCATTGTGGACAAAAAGCTTGATCGTCATGGTATCCGTATAGTCTGTCACATCATAGATGAGAATGGTACGCTCATTCTTGATTTCCCGCTTATCCATCTTAAGAATCTGACCACGGATCACCACCTCGCCCATCTCCCCGATAATCTCCTCAATCGGCATAGCCTCTTCCTCGAAGTCCCTGCCATAGAGTACATCGGGATTATCGGAACGCTTCAGGGCCCGTCTTGTATCTGTCCTGTCGGACTTTTTACCCCAATCACCTTTCCTGCCCGGTGCAGGGGATGAGAACTGCTTCTTATTTCCTGCTTTGCCGGAAGCGCTCTGAGATGCAGGTACCCCTGGCTGTTCCGCTGTGGTCTGTGCGCTTTCTGTCATCTGTCCGGCTGCCATAGCCTGTGCGCCCTCTGCCACCAGGCCTGCTGTCCCAGTCAGCACACCAGCCTCCTCCATCGTCTGTCCGGCCGCCCCTGTCAATACTCCTTCCGCCGATTGCCCGGCCGCCGGAGCGTCATCCCATCCAAACACCCGGGATGCCTTATCACTTACCGCATAACCGGCCCTGGCTGAAATCTCCGCCACCTGCATGGCCAGACGTTTCTCATCTTCTTCCTTGTATTTTCCCGCCGCACATTCCTTATAAGTGATGTGTACCTGCACCGGGATTCCGCAACGCTCGTTATATATTTTCTCCAGAATCCTGGCAAGCTCTTCCGCCTTGCCCTGCCCCAGTACCGTGTCTTCCACAACCATCTGCATCTGTTCGTCCACAAAACTGATATCCGCCCGCTTGAACAGATTATATTCCACCGGAGAATACTCCCGAAGTTCCAGCAGAATACTGTCCCCATAAGCATCCATCAGCTTCTTCGCATCATACTGGGCCGACAGGTGAAAATGTTCATAGAACTTGATCACAATGGGCATATTCGGGAAAAACTGCTTCTTAATCTCTTTCTCTACCCGGAAGATATCCTCTTTCTGGATCAGCCTGTCCGAGGCAATATAAACCCGCAGAAAATCCTTTCGTTTGGTGGACGTCACCTTATCCACCGTAACCTGTGCAAACAGATCCTGTAATCCTGTATCCAGTTTCAATGACGGAAATACGTCAAAAAAAGCCTTACTCATTCTTTTCCTCTCATGCCTGCCAATGCAAAAGTTCTTCCCGCAAAGTATCCAGAAGTCCCGCCTCCGGCACCTTTTTCACGATTTCACCTTTTTTAATGAGGAGCCCCTCGCCAATCCCGCCGGCAATCCCGATATCCGCCTCTTTCGCTTCACCAGGGCCGTTTACCGCACAGCCCATGACAGCCACCTTGATATCCAACGGAATATCCGCCACCATCTCCTCCACCTGGGTAGCCAGACCGATCAGATCTATCTTCGTTCTGCCGCAGGTCGGACAGGACACCACTTCAATCCCACCCTTTCTAAGCCCCAGCGTCCGCAGAATCAATCTGGCCGACTTAATCTCCTCCACTGGGTCGCCTGTCAGGGACACCCGGATGGTATCACCGATTCCCTGATGCAGAATAATGCCCAGCCCTACCGCTGACTTGATATTACCGCTTGCCACCGTTCCCGACTCTGTAATACCCACATGCATCGGATAGTTCGTCTGCTTCGCCAGCAGTTCATGTGCCTCCACGCACATCATCACATCCGAAGACTTGATGCTGATGACCAGATTGTCATAGCCCAGCTCTTCTATGATACCCACTTTATCCAGGGCACTCTCCACAATCCCCTGTGCCGTTACTCCATGATATTTCTCCACCAGTTCCCGTTCCAGGGAACCGCTGTTGACTCCCACACGTATGGGAATATTTCTCTCCTTGGCCGCAGCCACCACCGCCGCCACATTCTCCCGGCTGCCGATATTGCCCGGATTGATACGAATCTTATCGGCACCGTTTTCTATGGCCGCAATGGCCATTTTATAATCAAAATGGATATCCGCCACCAGCGGAATATGTATCTGCTCTTTAATCTTTGCCAGCGCCCGGGCCGCTTCCATATTGGGTACCGTACAGCGGATAATCTCACACCCTGCCTGCTCCAATCGCAGTATCTGCGCCACAGCGGCCTCCACATCCTCTGTCGCCGTATTGGTCATGGACTGTATCAATACGGGATTGCCCCCGCCAATCACCCGGTCTCCTATCTGCACTGTTCTGGTCTTATCCCGATACATAACTGCCCTCCATATTCTTCGTCTGCTGCGCTTGTATCATGCCGCAGACGCTTTTGCCGTTTACCCTCTTCCTATCACATTATACAGGAAAGAACCCAAAAAGTACACCGGCTTACAACCCGACTGTCTTCTTTTCTGTGAGCCATACCCTCTTTTCCATCTGACGCACGAAAGCTCTTCGCTTCCGCCCGCAGTCTTTTTTCCTACTGTTTAAACCGGCCAGATCTTTTCTCACTTCCTCCACCATCTGATAGCGCTGTCCGGGGTCCTCTCTGGTACACTTCTCTATCACGCCCTGGAAATCTTCTCCCAGCAAGGGATCATAGACGCTGACCGGAAAGCTCCCGTAGGGCGGCTGCCCGGGATCCGCCCCTGTCAGGATATAATATAGTACCCGGCCAAATGCGTAAATGTCGCTCCGCTCATCCGCACAGACAGATCCTGTTCCTGCCTGTTGTTCCGGTGCCCCATACCCTGGCGTCACAGCCATTTGCCTGTCTGCACTTTCACCATAGCTTTTCAGGGAAGCAGCTCCCAGATCCACCAGCCGCAGAGTCTTGTCCGGGCACACAATAATATTCTGTGGTTTCAGATCCCTATAAATAACAGGTGGTCTCCTTGTGTGAAAATATTCCAGAATATCCAACAGCGCCTCTGCCCACAATCTTCCTCTCTCTTCTCCCACACTTCCGGACTTTTCTATATAATTATGTAAACTAACACCCTCAATGTATTCCATCACCAGATACCAGCCATCCTCATATAACAAGTCGTATATCACCGGCAGCATCGGATGGTGCAGATCCCGGAGAAAATCTGCTTCCTTAAGATTCACGGCCCATTCTCCTTCCAGCCGCTTTATAGCCGCCAGCCGTGACAACACACTGTCCTTTGCCAGATACACACTCCCCTCCCCGCCCCTTCCAAGAGGTTTTATCATCTCATACTTTCCTGCTGTCTGCCCTGTGTTCATCCTGTTCTGTATCCTCCTGCAACAAACATCTTTACTTTTCCGCCTTAACATAGACCGCCGACAGATTGTCCCTCTCGCCTCTTTTCATACATGCCTCCCCAATCTCCGCAAGTCTTCTCTCTATCTGCGCTTCCTCCCGCAGTTGTCCCGGACACAGCACTTCCCGCAGCTCCTCCCCGGTTATGCAGTGCCTGAATCCGTCGCTGCACAAAAGTATCCCTTCTCCCTGCCGCAGGATCCCCATATGATGATCCGGTATATAATATCCAAAGCTGCCCACACATTTGGTCAGCTGCTGCCGCCGCCTGATATGATCCTTCGTCACCCGCTCCATACGCCTGCCTCGCAGCCTGTAAAGCCTGCTGTCCCCCAGATGCCAGACCAGATAAGTTTTCTCCCATATAACCAGCACCGTCATGGTGGTGCCAAGCTCAATCTCTTCCTGCCTGGCGTATTGTAGCAGCTGTTGCTGCATATGAAAGGCAAGCCGGTCCAGGGATCTTCTGATCATCCAGTAAGGCTTTCTTTTACGCACAGCATACAGAAAACTTTCATAAAACCACTCCTGAAGCCGCTCTGTCACATAACCGCTGGCCGTCTCCCCCTGGGCTAGGCCGCTCATTCCATCACAGACTGCCGCCATAAGCACCCTCCCGCCGGCAGTCAATGCCTGCAGCAGCACAACAGAATCCTGGTTATGCCCTGCCACACGCCCACGGCACCAATATACACCTGTCAAATATCTCATTCTAAGAACTACACCTCCTAAACATCCACATGCCTTCTGCCATACCCTTTTCTGGAATCCTGCGGGAATCCCGCTGAATCTGCTTTAGCTTCCTGAACGGAACCTGATTTGGTTATTATACTACACAACTCTTTATATTACAATATCTTTCCGGCTTAAAAAGGCGGTCTTAAAAAGACGGCCTTAAAAAGGCCAGTGCTCAACGCACCAGCCTCATAATATCATTGTACATGATAAACACCATCAGGATCATCAATACCACCAGTCCCGCAAAGTGTACCATACCTTCTTTCTCCGGCGGCACGGGTTTGCCCCGTACCACTTCCACCAGCATAAAGGCCAATCGACCGCCATCCAGGGCCGGAAGCGGCAGTAAATTCATAATTCCCAGATTGACCGACAATAACACCACAATCTCCAGCATAGTCAAGATCGCATACGGTGTCCCGTAATTCTCCTCCGCCTGACTATAACTCTCCCCTACTATCTGCGCAATTCCCACAGGCCCGGACACATCATCCTTGGTAGCCCGCCCCTGTATCAGCATCTTAAGACTCTTATAGGTAATCTTGACCCAGTATTCCACCTCATAGAATCCATACTGGAATACCTGAAGCGGATTACACTCCAAATACTCCCCGCCATTGACGATTCCCATATAGTAACGCCCATCTTCTTCACTGTATTGAGGTTGCAGCCTGGCCATATGCTTTTCGCCGTTGCGTTCATAATGCACTTCCATCGGTTCGCCCTGATTAAAGGAAGAAATAAATGCAACTTCCCTGTAAAAATGAATCGGCTCCCAGCCAATTTGGGTGATTACATCCCCTTGCTGCAATCCCGCCTCCTGTGCCGCAGAACCTTCGGTAACCGAACCCACCACCGGCAGATCCGCACCGCTGAAAGCGCTTAAGATGACGGCCACAACAAAAGCCAGAATGAAATTAAAGAAAGGGCCTGCAAACACAGTGGCAATACGCGCCCATACACCTGCTTCCGTAAAAGCCATTCCTTCCGGCCCCGGTTCTCCCTCTTTCTGTGCCATGACGCCGTCTTCCCCGTCAAACATACAGGCGCCTCCTATAGGTAATAATTTCAAGGAATATTTCGTGCCCTTTTTTTCAAAGGAAAAAAGTGTAGGCCCCATGCCCACCGCAAACTCTACTACCCGGATGCCGTTTTTCCTGCCAATGATAAAATGTCCAAATTCATGGGAAATTACCACCACGCCCATGACAATCAAAAATAAAATAATCGTTCTGATCAATCCAGTAACCTCCATTGCCGTCTCTGACAGCAATTATGACTCATATTTCTGCTTAATATACTCGTATGTTTCCGCCTCTGCCGCCAGTATCTGTTCCACCGTCGGATTATCCACTATGTCATGCGCCTCCATGGACGCCTCGATCAGCTCCGGTATCTGCAAAAACCGTATCTTCTTCTGTAAAAAGAGTGCCACAGCACGCTCATTGGCCGCATTGAACACCGTGGGCAGCGACCCGCCCCGTCCTGCCGCCTGATAGGCCAGCGCCAGTCCCCGGAAAGTCTCCGTGTCCGGTTCCTCAAAGGTAAGCTGTCCTAGTTTACATAAATCTACTCCACCCGTATCCATGGGCCTTCTGTCCGGATAAAACAGCGCATACTGTATAGGCAGTTTCATATCCGGCACCCCCATCTGTCCCATGATGCCGCCGTCCACATATTCCACCGCAGAGTGCAGGATGCTCTGTGGATGCACCACCACCTGTATCTGCTCTAAATCCACATCAAAGAGCCATTTTGCCTCCATCACCTCAAGCCCCTTATTACACAGAGACGCCGAGTCGATGGTTACTTTTTTCCCCATGGACCAGTTAGGATGCTTTAAAGCATCCTCCACTGTCATGTCCGCCAGTTCCTCTCTTTTCCTGCCCCGGAAAGGACCGCCGGAAGCCGTCAGAAGAATCCGGCTGACACGGGCCCTGTTCTCTCCATGCATGGACTGGAAGATAGCACTGTGTTCACTGTCCACCGGTAAAATATGGACTCCCTTACGGGCCGCCAACGGCATAATAATATGTCCTGCCGTTACTAGTGTCTCTTTATTGGCAAGGGCAATATCCTTGCCGGCCTCTATGGCCGCAATGGTAGGTCTGATACCAATCATACCCACAATCCCTGTGACCAATACCTCCATCTGCTCTACTGTGGCCACATCCAACAGCCCTTCCATACCGCTTACCACTTTCACCGGCAGATCTCCGACTCTTCCCCGCAGATCCCTGGCCGCCTCCTCGGTCCACATGGCCGCCACCGCAGGCATAAACTCCCGGATCTGCTTCTCCATCAGTTCCACATTACGTCCTGCCGCCAGGCAAACCACTCGTAAATCCTTTTCTTTTCTCACAATCTCCAGCGTCTGTGTTCCAATCGACCCTGTAGATCCTAATATTCCTATGTTTTTCACTTTCGTCTCCATTCCGGGGCGCTTACCTTGTAGTCCCCGATGTTACTCTGTCATTCTTAGAGAAACAATACAATCCCCATAAAAATGATTGGTGCCGTCACAATCACACTGTCAAACCGATCCATGATCCCGCCATGTCCCGGTATCAGCTTACCATAATCTTTAATATCATGATCCCGTTTAATGGCGGAGGCTGCCAGATCTCCCACCATGGATACTATTGCACCCACGGCTCCTAGCAAAGCTGCCTGCACAAGCGAAAACGTCTCATACGTATATACATTGATCACCAGCTGTGTGTAAAGCATACACAAAAGCGCTGCTCCCACGATGCCGCCAATCGCCCCCTCCACAGACTTCTTGGGACTTAACTTCGGTGTCATCTTATGTCTGCCAATCAACACCCCCACGGCATAGGCACAGGTATCACTTCCCCAGGAACACAGGAGCACGAACCACACCAGATATCTGCCCTGTGTCAATCCCTCACGCAGCAGATAGATAAAAGACAACATCAATGGTGCATAGAGAAAGGAAAACACTGCTGTCATCACCTGATTCGCCTGATATTTCGGGAAAGCAAACACATAGACAAACAAAAATACCAGAAAAGTTACCACCACACCGATCATCACAGCCGCATAGACCAACATAAAGTCTTTCTGCAAAGATATCGTTATCATCCCATAATACAGCACTGTCATGATACAGCCTGTGATCTCCAGAGCCCCCGTTTTTCCCGCAGACCGCAGACCGCAGGCTCCCATCAGCTCCCTGTAGGCAATGACTGAAATCAGCATAAGTACAGCCGCCAGGAAATATCCCCCTGTCATAATAACTGCAAGCGCCGCTATCACCAACAAAACACCACTTATCAATCTTGTACGAAACATACCGGCACCTTCCTATTCTTTGACCAGACCATATCGTCTGTCTCTCTTATTATATGCCTCCACGGCTTTTTCTAATTCTTCTTTGGTAAAATCAGGCCAGGCCACCGGCGTGAAATAAAATTCTGTATAAGCTAACTGCCACAGCAGAAAATTAGATATTCTCTGCTCATTACAGGTACGGATCAACAGATCAGGATCCGGGATCCCGCCTGTGTCCAGCATTTCACTGATTGTCTGTTCTGTAATATCTTCCGTCCGCAGACCGTCATTTACAGCCTGCGCAGCTATTCTGCGCACAGCACGGACAATCTCATCCCGCCCCCCATAATTGATACCAATCTGGAAATGCAGTCCCGTATTATTCTTCGTGGCTTCCTCCAGCTGTGCAATACGGTTGCGGATATCTTCATCCAGTCTGGATTTTTCTCCGATAACCTTCACGCACATATTATTCTTGGCCGCCGTTTTCAGACAGGTCTTCATATAGCTGCGCAAAAGTCCCATCAGGGCATCCACCTCGTCTTTGGGTCTGTTCCAGTTCTCCGTGCTGAAAGCATACACGGTCAGATACTGTATTCCCATACGGTAAGCTTCCTCACAGATCACTTCCACTGTTTTGGCTCCCTGCACATGCCCATAATTGCGCGGCATCCCCTTGCTTTTGGCCCATCTGCCGTTCCCATCTAAAATAATTGCCACATGATTGGGTATCCTGATACCTTCTTCCATACTTTCCTCCACATGAAACTTTCAAACAGGAAAGGGGGCAACAGAATCTTTATTCTGTAAGCCCCTCTCTGTTATGTTTCTGAAACTATATACCCCGTGCTAAACTATACGGTAAGTATCTCTTTGGATTTCTCTTCCACAAGCTTATCAATTTCCTTGATAAATTTATCGGTAAGCTTCTGTAGTTGATCTTCCAATTCCTTGATTTCATCCTCAGACACTTCTGTCTTGGCCAGTTTCTTCAAGGCATCATTGCCATCCCTTCTCGTATTGCGGATTGCAACTTTATTTTCCTCGCCTCGTTTCTTGATATCCTTTACCAGTTCCTTACGGCGTTCCTCCGTAAGTTCCGGAAATACCAGACGAATTAAAGAACCGTCATTGGATGGTGTTATTCCCACATCAGACATCATAATTGCCTTCTCAATATCCTTGATCAGGCTCTTTTCCCATGGTGCAATCTGAAGAATACGCGCCTCCGGCACTGTAATATTACCCACCTGCTGAATCGGTGTAGGTGTTCCATAATAATCTACCTTAATCTTGTCAAGGACATGCGGATTCGCACGGCCGGCACGGATCGCTCCCAGATCTGCCACCAGGAAATCATAAGACTTCTGCATCTTCTGCTCATAAGGTTGTAATCTTGCATCCATACTGTTACCCTCCAACTGCTTTTGTTATACGGTCACTTTCGTACCGTTAAATTTCCCCTTGACGGTGTTGACAATGCTGTTTTCCTCATTGAGACCAAACACCCACATCGGCATCTTATTATCCCGTGCCAGAATGGAAGCTGTCATATCCACCACCTGAAGATTCTTCTCGATCACCTCATCAATCGAAACCTCATCATACTTCTTCGCATCAGGATTCCTTTTCGGGTCATCATCATAGACGCCATCGACCGCTTTCGCCAGCAGAATCACATCCGCATCTACCTCAACGGCACGAAGCACAACGCCCGTATCCGTAGAAAAATAAGGATGTCCGGTACCGCCGGCAAAAAAGACTACCATATTCTTGCCAAAATATTTGTTGGCCCTGTCCTTTGAAAAAAGCTTGGTAAAAGATCCGCACTCAAAAGGCGTCAAAACAGATGTCATCATGCCCACCGAACGAAATATCTCGGAGACATAAATACAATTCATGATCGTGGCAAGCATACCAATCTGATCTGCTTTCGTCCTGTCAATATTCTCACTGGAACGCCCACGCCAGAAATTTCCGCCGCCAATTACAATCCCCACCTGGATACCGTCATCCACAAGCTGTTTCACCTGTACAGCCACATCCCGCACGGTCTCTTCATCAAATCCCGTCTTTTTTTCACCCGCCAGGGCTTCCCCGCTCAGTTTCAAGAGTATCCGCTTCATTCTACAATACCCATACCCTTTCCGGAATCCACAGATTATCTGCCTATCGAAATTTATTTTTTCTTCTTAAATTCCTCGAAGAAGGAAGTCGGATTCACATCAGCATAGCACTGTGAACACATACCTTCGATTACCGCACCGTTGTTGATCTGTACGGATTTGGATTTGATATTACCCATCACAATGGCTGTGGTATCCAGAATAACCGGACCCTGCACATCAATATCACCTTTCACGGCACCTGCAACAACTGCGCTGGTAGCTGTGATATTTCCGATGACAACAGAGCTCTGCCCAATCTTAACGCTGCCCTGGCTGTTAACCTCACCTGTAATCTTAGCGCCTTCTGCATAGATTTCAGCAGCTCTGGAATTACCCTGCACTGTACCTGTGATATTCAATTTGCCTAAAATATCAAGATTACCATTTACTGTACCAATGAGCTCCATGGATCCCTCCGATACAATATCACCCGTTATTGTCATTCCCTCTGTTACAACTGCTGTTTCATCTACCGCTACGCGATTTGTCTGCACTTCCATTTTCTTCTTTTCCCCTCCGCCATTCTGGATTGTTTGTTTATCTTCCTCCGGCTCTGCTGCCGGTTCCGGCATAACCGCCGCTTCCTCTACTGGTTCTTCCACCGTAATCTCTTCCATGACAGCTTCCGGTTCCGATACCGGCTCTGTCTCAGGTACTTCTTCCATAACAGGATCAGGAACTACTTCTGCCAGGGGTGCCTCTTCCACCATGGATTCAGCCTCCGGTTCTGCCAAAGGCAGCTCTTCCAAAACTGCTTCATCCGCCTGTTCTGCCGCCAACTCCGGCATCATCGCTTCTTCTGCCGGCGCCTCCTTCGCCAATTTATCCAACATACTGTCTAAGTCCACCGACTCCAGGGTATCTTCCGCCATAGGCGTCTCTTCCTGTATCACATTTTCAGTGGATGGTATCTCTGTTCCGGCTTGTGCCGCCAGAGCCGCTTCCAGCTCTTCTTCCGGCATCAGTTCATTCACAGCCTGAGATAAATCATCCTTCAAATCTGAGAAAAAACCCATTCTCCAATCCTCCATTCTTTAGTCATTGCTTATATGATGAATCGGCTCCGTATCGTCAGTGATCGGTACAATCTTTGTATCTTCCATCGCCTGAATCTGCTCAATCAATCCAGGTAGTGCCTCCACCGTCGAATCCTTCTCCGCCGCATCATGCATCAGTATAATCGCTTCGTCAAACTCTCCAATCCTGCGCATACAGTTTCTGATAATATCACCTGAGCTGATGTATGTGTTGGTCGCATCTCCCGACACAATATTCCAGTCAAAATACGTCATGTCCTGTTCATCCAGATATGCAATCAGCTCATGCATGTCCACCTTGCTGACCGTATTACTGCTTCCTCCGGGAAATCTGCAATACCGGCACCACACCCCTGTGGTATCATAGAGAAACTCCTGTAGTTTCGTTAAATCCTCCACATAACTTTCTTTGGACTGATATATCTCATAATACTTATGGCTGTAGGAGTGCATCGCAAGTGTATGTCCCTCATCCACAATCCGATTATACAGCGGTTGGTATCTCTCTTCCTCTTTCCCTACCACAAAGAAAGTCGCCTTCACATTGTACTTCGCCAGAATATCCAGAATCCTGCCCGTATTGCTGCTGGGCCCGTCATCAAAAGTAAGATATACCTTCCTCACTCCTTCTTCCGCCCCGGCATCTTCCTCCTGCGTGCTGATCTGCGTGCGCCCGGATTCATCCACCCCGGAGGCCGTATACGCTTCTGTACTTCCTGTTGTCTGTGCTCCCACTGTATCGGCAGACGCACTGACATCCGCCATAGTCTCCACACGGGATTGTAATTCACGCAGCTCTTTCTTCACAAAATGTAATCTGATCCCAAGAAACATACATAGACAAAACAGAATCAGTATCGTGGAAAGCGGAACGATGACGAGCAGCCTTTTCATCAACTGGAAACGTTTCAGCCGCGCTTCCTGTTCAGCATCTATCTCTGCCATCTCCATCGGCTCCTTATCCCATATTCTCTTATACTATATCACATCTGATGAATTACGAAAAGAAATTTTGCAAAAAAAGAAAAAGAAAATTCCACCAGTAAAGACAACGCACCTGCAAATGCCTCATAAAGCAACATTTACAGGTGCACAACTTCCTGTTCATCTATCTGCCTTCTCTCCTCTTATCCCCAATATCCGTCCGACGGTTCGGATAAAGCATGGATAACATGCCGATCAGCACAGAAAGCAGGATTCCCGGCAATAACATAAGATTACACTTAAGATAAGGAATACTCTCCGACACCTTATGTATCATCAGTACACTCACAGACTGTCCGAGCAGATATCCCGGTATCACGGCAAACAGGACCGTATACAGATTCTCCAGCCGCAGTACTTTTAATAAAAGCCGCTTCATCATCCCGATTGCCTGCAAGGTGGAAAACTCCTCTTTTCTCTCGGCAATGCCGCTGACATTGCTGTTGAGGAAATTCACCAGAGCCATCACGCCCACCATCACGGCCAGTCCGTATCCAAGCAGACTCACCAGCATACCCAGCCTGTCAAGACTTTCTCTGTAAGTCCCCTTGGAACGGTAGTCCAGTGCCTCTTCCCCGTTCATCTTCTCCAGACATTTTCCCACATCCGCTTCCACCCGTTTCAAGGTCTCCGCATCCGGTGCATCCATTGTCACCAGAAACAGATCCGGCATCCGCTGTAACTGTTCCATCCTCTGCGCCGGCAGGATATATTCAAATCCGATCGTATGCGCATCTCCCCACGACATCTGGTTGTGGTAGGTGTCGCTTACCACTGCCATAACCGTATACTCCTTCCTGGCCAGAGACTCAAAATAGGGAAATTTCCCGTTCTCATCACGTGCAAAGCTGTAATTTTCTTTCTCCGGAAACTCATCATAAAGCTTCACCACATCGCCCGCATGATACATGCTGCTGCCCTCCCCATCGAGCGCAACAGCGAGTACATACTCACCGGACTCAAATTTGTCTTGGTCAAGGCTGCCCTCAAAAACCTCGAAATCTGCAATCTGATCGTACTCATAGAAACGGTAGCTGTCCTGCATGACGATTGGACTGCCTTTTTCCCGGTACGTCAGGCCGCGCCCCACCATAGCTTCATAAAGCCACTCATCTTCCGCAAGGCCCTCTTTATAACGCTCATTATCCACCACGGACCGACAGTAGTTCTCGGCATCCTCTCCGTCAAGAATCAACGGCACCTGCAATTGATAATGATATACTGTCTCCATATCCTCTGTAATCTTTTCCAATTCCCCGCGTATACTGTGCGGAATTGCCAGGACGTCACCCCCTTGCCCCACTTCCAGACCATAAAGGAAATCCTCTGCGCCAATCTCAATATCCGCAAACAGATTGAGCATTGACAAAAGCGCGTCCAGATTTAAGCTGTGTACAAAATTCATGGTGGTCACAAAAAGCAATATGACAATGCTCATGGAAAAAGCCACCAGTGCCGTATTTTTACTGCGCCTTCTGATATTCCTGCGTGCAAAACGTCCCGGCGTAAACCGCCTGCTCTGCACGTTTCCCATCTTTTCTTTTCTGATACCCGTAAAACCTGCCGCATGGACCGGCGGCGTCTTTGCCAGAATACGCATGGGCTTACGGACGCCGATATACACCACCACATATGACAGAACCGCCGCACACAGAAAATATACCGGTTTCACCACAAATTCACATCTTCCCTGAATCCCCGCATAAAATGACGCAGCCGGCATGAGCACATAACCGAACACCACACCCAGAACACATCCTATGGGAAGTCCTGTCAGATACTGCCGGAAAGCATGCCTGCGGATAATCGCCTTAATCTGTCTGCCCGTCACCCCGATCAGCTTCAACTGCCCGTACTGCACCACATTACGGACCATGGAAATATAATAAATGGTGTAAATCATCAGACCGGCACAGACCACCGACAATACAATCAGGCCGCCGATCAGACCCATGTATCCGGCACGGGGTTTCCCGCCCGCTGCCGGATTGACCATCGCCAAGGTACCGGCGTGCGGATTGACATCCAGCAGGAAATTTTTCAGATTCTCATCCGTATATCTGCCCTTCTCAAAGCGGCAGTAGGCCCACAGTCCATATCCGCTCATATCCTTTCTCTCAAACGCCTCGGACACATAAATCCTCGCCTCATCCAGTTCCTCATTACATGCACAGATGCCGCAGATTACCATATCCTGCCTGTACTCGTTGGCCGCCGTTTTCAACAGGATGGAAACAGGATCTCCCACCTTAAGTTCTCCTCCATAATCCTGTACAAAATGCTCATCCACCGCGATTTCATTTTCCGCCTCAGGCCATCTGCCCTCCAACAGCCCATTGAAATTCCAGGAAGCGGTCTCCTGGTCCGTAAAGAGAATTACATTCCGCTCTCCTGCGGAAGAATCCGTCTCATAATTTCCCATATGGAGCACAATCGAAATCGCGTCAAAATGCCCTCTGTCCCGCAGCGCCTCAAACCAGTTGTAGGAAATATTGATATACATCCCTTCCGCCTGCGTCCCGAATATCATCTGCTGGGAACGCCTCATCGCCGCCTCGATGGACATGATGATAGAAAGAGATAGAATAATCAGCATGGAGGACAGCACGATTGCCGCAATCGCCGTGGTATTTCTTCTTTTGTCTGCATGATACAGCTTGTCGGCAAGCCTTTTTATCATGTTGTCGGATACTTTCTTCTCACTGTTTATCCTGCGCATGTTATCTTCCCTCCACAACGTCTTCGTCCAGCCTGCCATCTCTCATGCGCAGAATACGATCACATTCCTTCGTCAGTGCCTCATTATGAGTAATCATAACGACTGTCTGTCCAAAATCCCTGACCGCGCATCGAAGCAGCTCCATCACATCCTCCGTGGATACGGAATCCAGATTGCCCGTAGGTTCATCCGCCAGAATAATGGCCGGCGCGGAAATCAGCGCACGGGCGATTGCCACTCTCTGCTGCTGTCCCCCGGAAAGTTCCGACGGAAGCCTGTTCTCCAATCCTGTCAGTCCAAGGGAATCCATAATCTTTTCCAAAAGCACCTTATCCTCCATATGCCCTCCAATCTGCACCGGCAGTACAATATTCTCATATACCGACATGACCGGCACCAGATTATAGCTCTGAAAAACAAATCCGATTCTCTTTCTGCGAAACTCTGTCAGTTCATCATCCGACAGCCTGCCAAGATCAACTCCTTCTATATAAACATCCCCGGAAGTCGGTTTGTCCAGTCCGCCGCACACATTTAAGAGCGTACTCTTACCGCTTCCCGAGGCGCCCACCACCGCCACAAACTCGCCTCTGTTAATATGGATGTTGACATGGGAAAGCGCATGTATCGTATTGGCTCCCTCTCCGTACTGCCTGCATACATCCACTAATTCCACGACGTTTTTCCCCCTCTCCTTCTCTCCATAAGCATCCAGATATGACTGCATGACATCCCTGCACTTAAGCAGATCTGCATATTCCATCAGACGATCAAGATTTCTGTCTTTCTTTGCAAGATACCTGACTATGATACTTCGCGTTTCCTCCGTACCGACCTTTTCCCGAAAAGAAACAATATCCACGACCGTCTTTTCCAGATTATAAATCCGAAAAGAATTACTACCCTCATGAATGGTCTCAATTCCCGTGGAATAACGGTTTTCAGCATAATAGGATACAAGTACAGGTGGGAACTGCGGCATCGTGGAAACTCTGGCCTTTCGCTGGATTGCCACATCTATGACATCCGGCCAGTCATCTGTCAGATGGTAATAGGCTGCCGCGCTCCTCAGGCAGACCACACCGCCGGGAATATAGGCATCTATATAATAAAAAGGCCGTTTCTTTCCTTTATAACTCATATTTTCGTAAAACTTTTTATTCAGTTTCCGCAGTATTTTCTCATCCACTAGCTGGTTGATCTTATAATGGGAAAATCCTGCCTCTTTTAATTCCTGTATGGATAGGATCAGTTGATTCTCCGGCACAGTAAAATCCATTATCATTTACATCTCCTTATTTTATGTAAACCACATCAACATATTTTTTTATTGTCCAGTCCTCATGCTGTATTTAAATATAATTCGGTCGTTATTTTTATGCCGATTTTTATTTAAATTATATATCTGTGAATTGGTTGCGTCAAGGTATCTGACATAAAAAGACCCTGAAATCCTTATAATCACTTAAACTGTGTGATTACAAGACTTTCAGGGTCTCATATATTTTATTCTATTTCTCAGATGCAGGCCTTACTTACATCCCCATCTGCTTTGCAACTTCCTCTGCGAAGTTCTCTTCCTTCTTCTCAAGACCCTCACCGGTCTCGAAACGCACGAATCTCTTAACAGAAAGATTTGCACTGTTCTCCTTTGCTACCTGCTCCAGATACTTGGCAACACTCTGCTTGCCGTCTTCTGCCTTCACATATACCTGCTCTAACAGACATACCTCTTTCAGCTCTTTGTTCAGACGGCCATTCACTGCACCCTCGATTACCTTATCCGGCTTGCCTGCCATCTTGGGATCGTTCTTAATCTGCTCCGTGATAATCTCTTTCTCATGTGCCTTGAACTCCTCGGATACCTCATCGGTAGACACATACTTAGGATACAGAGCCGCTACCTGCATAGCGATATTGGTAAGTGCTTCCTTCACCGCATCGTTTACCACATCGGTAACTGCTTCCACGATAACACCGATTCTGCCGCCTCCATGTACATAGGTTACGACGCAGCCATTCTCAGCTACTACTTTCTCAAATCTTCTGATACTTAAATTCTCACCGATCACTGCCACCTTATCTACCAGTGCATCCTTTACAGTCTTGGATGCATCAAGATGCCATTTTTCTCCCAGGAAAGCTTCCAAATCTGCTGTATCAGACTCAACAGCCTGCTTGGCAACAGCTTCCACATACTCCTGGAAATCCGCGTTCTTTGCCACGAAATCTGTCTCGGAGTTTACTTCCACCACTGCCGCGGTCTTCTCATCCTTGACTGCCACACGGCAAAGACCTTCTGCCGCGATTCTGCCGGCCTTTTTCTCTGCCTTGGCCTGTCCGTTCTTTCTCAGATATTCTACGGCTGCATCCATGTTGCCGTCGGTCTCATTAAGAGCCTTCTTGCAATCCATCATGCCTGCACCGGTCATCTCTCTTAACTCTTTTACCATTGCTGCTGTGATAGCCATTTATACTTCCTCCTCTTCGATCTTCTCTGCCTCAGCTTCCTCAACATACTCCTCTGCACCCTGGTTTGCCTCAATAACAGCATCTGCCATCTTGGACACAATCAGTTTCACCGCACGGATCGCATCATCATTACCGGGAATGATATAATCAAGTTCTTCAGGATCACAGTTGGTATCGCCGATACCAATCAATGTAATACCCAGAGTATGCGCTTCCTGTACACAGATTCTTTCCTTCTTGGGATCTACGACAAAGATACAGTCAGGAGTTCTGGTCATATTCTTGATACCGCCCAGATTCTTCTCCAGTTTCTCCCATTCTTTCTTAATCTTGATGACTTCCTTCTTCGGGAGCACTTCAAAAGTGCCGTCCTCAGACATGGTCTCAATCGCCTTTAATCTTTCGATTCTGGACTGAATTGTCTTAAAGTTGGTCAGCATACCGCCCAGCCATCTCTCATTGACATAGTACATACCGCAGCGTTCTGCCTCTGTCTTAACTGCATCCTGCGCCTGTTTCTTCGTACCAACAAAGAGAATCGTACCGCCCTGGGATGCCACATCAAACACTGCCTTATATGCCTCATCTACTTTACCTACAGACTTCTGCAAGTCAATGATATGGATACCATTTCTCTCGGTAAAGATGTAGGGAGCCATCTTAGGGTTCCATCTCCTGGTCTGATGTCCGAAATGAACACCTGCCTCCAACAACTGTTTCATTGAAATAACGCTCATGATTCTACCTCCATTTGGTTGTCTGCCATATACCTTGCGCCTCTCTGCCACCCGAACGTCACGAGCACCGGCAGCGACTGGATATATGTGATTAATAGGATATCCGGCGCATTGCACTGTGTACAACGCACACTTAGATACTATATCATAAAAAGTGCCCCCACGCAAGGGGCACTTCCATTATTTTGCCTCAAATTCCTAATTCTGGAACATATCTACAATCTGCTGTAATTTCACCACATTGTCTGCATTGGTATCCATCAGTTCCACATTGCCTTCTACCAGTCTGGATACATCCTGGGTCTTTTGTGCAATGCTTGTGATATTCTGTGCCGCTTCTCCCACTGTCATGGTAATGCCGCTGACGGAATCTGCAATCTCCACAATGGCTGCAAGGAGCGTATCCACTTCCCGGCCGATTGCTTTCATATTGTCTTCAAATCCGGAAGCATCCTCCGTATATTTCTCTGCCACATCCATAAAACCGCTGTAGTCCTTAAGCACAGTCTCTTCCAAGAAAGAAAGGGTTTCCTGCATACATGATTCCATATTCTTCACTGCCTGGTTGACCTCTGTCGTAATCCCGTTAATATTACCTACGGTAGAAGAAGTCTGGGAAGCAAGGCCGCCGATTTCATCTGCAACCACCGCAAAGCCTTTTCCGGCTTCACCGGCTCTGGCCGCCTCAATGGACGCATTTAAAGCAAGCAGATTGGTCTGACTGGAGATATCCAGAATGGACTGCGTAAGCTGGTTAATCTTCTCCACCGCTTTCGCCTGTTCCATGGCAGCTGCCGTTTTTTCCTGCACTGTCCGATACATCTGTGTTGTCTTATCCTGCGCTACCCCTGTTGTATTCTTCAGATTGTCTGCACGATGTTTACTCTCTATGGATGCCTGCTCTCCTTCCTTGGAATTATCCCGGATGGCCTGAGCACGCTCTTTTACCTGCGCTACCGTGTTATTGACTGTCTCCATGGCCGCAGCAGTCTCTTCCATAGCCGCTGCAAGTCCCTGTGTGGTCTCTGAATTTTCCCCGCTCATAACCTGTACCTGGTCTGTAATATCTGTCAGTTTATTAAGCGTATCATCCAGATCAGAATGAGCTCTTTGAATATCCACTACCATGGCCCGAAGGCTTGCCCGCATTTCCCGCAGGGAGTTGGCCATGTTGCCGCTTTCATCCTTGCGCTTGCATAGTTTATCACTGTTCTCATTTCTCTTAAAATTAAATTTCGCCGTATTCTCTACAATCTCACTGATCTGCGTGATCGGTTTGGTAATCACGATTCCCATAACCCCGCCTATCACCACAGAGATAATCATCGCTATCAACGCGCCGCCCAGAATCAGCAATACAATATGTAACGCCGCACTTTTTAACTCATCCTCCGGTGCCGTCATCACATACCGCATATTATTCCGGAGTGTCATATAACACATCTCTTTGGCTTCACCCTGGAAACGATAGTTGAGTGCCGTTCTCTCCTTCGCGGGATCAAGCAGCGCATCTTTCAATCCTTCTGCGCCCTGCAAGGTATCAATAGCTGTCCCTGCCTCCAGTTCTTTATGATAGACAATATTTCCGTCACCATTTACCAGGAAAGCATAACCGCTCTCAAACACACTCGCATCGTCCACGGCTTCCGTAAACTTTCCAAAGTCTATATCCATACCGATGATACCAATAGATTCCCCGTTAATCATAATCGGAATAACATAAGATACCATATAAACATTGATATTGGAATTTAAATAAGGATCCATCCAAAGCGGTGCCCCGTGCTGCACCGGTATGTAATACCAGCCCACATGCTCCAGATCACTGGGATCATACATGGAGAAATCCGTAGGCGTCACACTGGTAAATTCTTCCCCATCGTTGTCCCTGGTAAGGAATACACCGCTGTCCGGTTCTGTAAAATCAGGATTATAACGGATATATGCCGTCAGGGCACCCTCGGTATTGCCGCCGATTTCAAACAGCATCTGCTCCATAATGGAAGTAAAGGCATCTACATATGCCCTATCACTCTTAAATGCCTCCACATCATCAAGCTGCTGTAACACAATACTGTATGCCGTGTTAACAGACTGCTCTACTCTTTCGAGCTGTGCCTCCATCTGCGCCCCTTGATTCTCACAGACATACCTCATCTCTTCTTTGGAGTCTTCATATTCACTCTTTCCCGAATTAATAACACTGATTCCGCCGCAGATGCCTGCGGACAGCAGAGAACATATCACTACGGTAAGAATAATTCTGGCTTTGATGGTCTTCATAATGTTACTCCTTTTATCGTATTTTTATTCCTGCCCTGTTATAATCCTGGCAATCTGCTCATCTCCGGCATCCGTTGGTATCTGGAAGGTTCCCGTGTGAAGTTTCTTGTCATACCCCTTCTCACACAGGAAAGTATCAAATGTCTCCGCCGATGTGACCACGCCTGCCTCTTTTAGCTTAAGCGCCACCGTATAAGAGCCATCGCCGCTGACAATGGTGACCCTCTCCATCTTCACCTGGGTAGAGGAACTGTCTTCCTGCCGGGTCATTTCATTCGTATCACGCCCTGATTCCCCCTGGGGTTCTGGTTCTCTCTCCTGGGCTGCCGGTTCTGTTTCTATAGGCTCTACCTCCACCGGCTCCGCCACCTCCACGGGTTCTGCCTCTTCCGGAATGGGATCTTCCGCTGTCAATGGACTTTCGGGCTCCGGTTCCGCCACAGGCAGTTCTTCCTGTTCCTCAGAATCCACATCCTCTATATTCTGTTCTCCTTGTGTCTCTTGTTCCCCGGCATCCGGTTCCGCCAGATAGGTATCTTCCACCATGCCCAGTTCCCTGGCTCTGGCAATAACCTCTTCATCCGTCATTTTATGTCTTCCGGAAAGCGCGATTCCCATAATAATCGCCGTCATCACAATCCCGATGCCAAGTCCCCGCAAATAATATTTCCGCTCCATATCACACCTGCTTATCTAGTATCCCTACATTCCTTCAAACAAATCTATCACCAGCTTTACCTCACCAAGCCCCAGACCCAGCTCCTTGGCAATAGCCATATTTGATTTGCCTGCCTTATGCAGTTCCAGGATTCGTTCATTACTATTACGTCCGTTATCCTTACCCTTGGCAAACTGAATCTCCACCCCCCGGACTTCCTCAGATGCAGGCTCCTTACGGAATCCTCTTCTGGCCTTGGTTTTTCGTTTCGGTTCCTCAAGTTCTTCCCGGGCGCCAAAAATTCCCATACTGGCAAAAGCTTCACTGGTAGAAATATCCTGTTGAGGCGCCACATAATCTCCATCCGGCTCATGAATGATTTCCACCCGTTTGGGCTTAATCGGTGTAAACTCTGTCTCGTCCGCCTGCGGTTCCCCTTTGCCTTCAGACAATGTTTCTGCCTCCGGCATACCGGACTGGCTGTCTGCTGCCTTGTCATTCTCATCATTCCCGGCCAGTGTCTGCACTTCCTGTACCACATCCTGACGATATTCCCGGGCACTGTGAAGAGACCACAGATCTGTCCTGGTATCCTGCACCGCTCCCATCACAGATTCCACAGCCTCCTGTACGGCCTCCTTGGCCTCTCTTGCTGTTGCCTCTGCATCCTGGATTTTGAGAATTGCCGCCTGGGCTGCATCCTCTGCGTCCTTAACCTTCTGTGCCGCTTCCCTGGCTGTAACCTCTGCATCCTTAACCGTCTGTTTAATCTCATCTGCCGCCTGGGATGCCTCATTGATGGTAACCATCAGATTATCGTGTTTATCATTCAACATATCATACAGGAATACTACTTCCTTATGATTCTTATTGATTTCTTCTAACACCGTGTCGGAATACTCATTCACCGCCATAATCTTTTCATTGGCTACCCGTTCCATGGCACGTTCTGTCTTCTCTATAGAATAGTTGACCGTCTCATCGACAATGTCTGATATTTTCTCTCTGACATCCTTTACTTCGGCTTCCACCATTCTCCTGACTTCGGCCTCACTGATCAGCTGTACTCCCTCATTTACGTCTTTCTTTCTGGCCGGCAGAAAATATCCCAACAGGAATACTCCCACACCAATGATGATCATAATGATCTCTGTCGCACTCATGCCTTTTCCATTCCCTTCCGTAATCCGCCCCTCTATCTGGAGACGTCAAAGGTACTCACCCCTTTCAGAAGTACTTTCCCGTCGGATTCCTTCTTCAGGCCCTTTCTGTTCTTTCCACCGTCTCCATGGTATTCATTGCTTCCCTTATCTTTGGCATCAAACTTTCGCTCATGGTACTCAGGCTGTTCCCCCTTATTGACCCGCTTGACCTGTTTTTCAACCTGTTTCGTCATCTGCTGGCCAAAATTAGCCTGTTCCACCATACCTTTCGTGTCGTCATTATGTTTTAACATGGTATAGTCCTGAGCCCTTGTGATCTGCCCCTGCATTTCCACAAACCCTATTGCCATCTTATATACCCCTTCCCTGTCTGATCATACCCCATTGTCACTCTCAAAATGGCACCATCTTCACATCACCTCTATCTCTGATAAAACGACAATAATGAGAGGTCTTCTGTACCACCATCGACACATCACCGATACAAATTCTGGTTCCTGGATATACCATCCCATGAACCCTGACCACTGTGTCTAATGGGTTACCTACCTGTTTTTGCAATTCCTGAAGTTCCTTATTGGACTCCTCCAGGGATTTGGTTTTCTGCTCATTCGCCAGTACCAGGGTCTGCACATACTTTATCTGCTCATCATTCAGCCTCACGCCCTGGGCAAGCTTCTGCTTTGTAGAGACAAGAATCGGCTGCACCATTTGCAGGGTCTTCATATCCTCTGCTATCTGCTGCTGCAACTGCTTTATCCGTTCCTTGACTGCCGGATCCGCGCCGACTTCAATGACCGTATCGGCTCCCATCTCCGATCCAAGCGTCTTCACATCAATACTTCCGGTCGCACATACTCTGCCGCCAGTGATAAATCCACGTTTACCGTCCACATTGACCTCTCCGCCCGCAGAAATCCTGCTGTGCAGAATGGATTCAGAGACCACATAGCCTTTAGCTTCGGCAGTGACATTCTCCAGAAATTTGGCAACAATATTTCCCTCCGCCCTGAGCACGCCTTTTCCCATACCGTTCATGCCCCTGGTAATGATAATGTTGCCTCCGGCCTCCAGGTGTGCACCTTCCACAACACCTTTTACCATAATATCGCCTTTGGCCTTAACTTTAAAGTTTGTGAACACATTTCCGTTGATCTGCACATTGCCTTCGTAGTCAATATTTCCGGTGGAATTATCCACGTTCTCTACCACCAGTTCATCCGACACAAAGACCGCACCGTCCACCAGTTCCACATGTCCGTCTACCAAGGAAATCAGCTTCCGTCCATCCTCGGACATTTCAATATTATGGCCATAGTCAAAAGATACCTTCTTCACCTCAGCCGGCATAATCTTATCACCCACAATATTGCTTCCGGATTCTCCCGGCACCTCCGGATGCAGAATTGCCAGCTCATCACCTTTATTACAATGATTTAGTATATTCAGATTAAAAAAATCTACGCTGCCGTCTTCCTTTAAAGTTGGCTTTGCTTTTTTATCCGTATTAAATTTATATTCAATATAGGCATCTTTACCCTGTACAGGAGGCCTGCCCTCCGCCACAAGAATATTTTCGCAGTACTGCCGCTTGCTAAAGAATTTCAAAATCTCATCTTTTTTGATGCCGGTCTTTATCCCCCGCATCAAAAGATCCTGCACCAGTTCCTGCGGTGTCATATTCTCACCGCCCACGGAAGACGCATAGAACTTTGCATGAGCCTGCATCTTGTCAGGCGTAATCGTCAACTTATAACATTCCCTCTCCGGATACCTGGTCACCGTACCGAGAAGGACCTCCGTTTCTTCTTTCTCCGCTGTCTCCACAGCCCGTTTTAAGGCTGGCAGGTCACAGGCATACTCCTTCATCGTCAAATACTCAACCACATCATTGATATCAACAGGCTTACCACCTTCTGTGGGCGGAATCATCCTGATGGCTGACATCTTCTCTCCATTTACCAGTCTGAAATAACCGTTCATACATACCTCTATTTTCTTCCATCAGTATCTGTGAGTATTCCGATATAATTCCCGAGCTTTCCTCTCATCTTCTGCAACGCCCTGGTATGCAGCTGGGATATCCTGGACTCAGACACCTCCAGGATATTACTGATTTCCTTTAAGGTCAGTTCCTCATAATAATATAATACGATAACCTTGCGCTCTTTCTCCGTGAGAAGTTCAAGAGCCTCCGCCAGAATTTTTTTCAGTTCTTCTTTCTCCAGAATTTCCTCCGGAGAGTCAAACTGAGAACTCTTGGAATGACCTGCCTCGTTGGACACCTCGCTTCCCTGTTCCAGAAACTCATTGAGGGACACCACATTGGTAATCTTCATCTGTGACTGCCAGTCCAGATACTCATCATCCGTGATGCCAAGACTTGCCGCAATTTCCTCGTCTGTGGCACTCCTGCCAAATTTGGCCTCAATCTCCTTGATCGCCGCATCTATCTTCTTCTGTTTCTGCCTGATCGTACGCGGAATCCAGTCCATCTTACGAATCTGATCCAGAATGGCACCCCGGATACGCAGACTGGCATAGGTTTCAAACTTTACATCCTTTAGACAGTCAAATTTGTCAATGGCGTCAATCAGTCCAAAGATTCCGTAACTTACCAGATCTTCATACTCCACATTATATCCCAGATACATACTGAGACGCCCGGCAACCACTTTTACGAGCGGGGCATATTCCAATATGATATTTTCACGTACTTCGGGAGACTTAGACTTTGCATAGTCCTCCCAGAGCTTTTTTCTGCCTGCCTCGTCCATCCTGGTCCCTACTCACCCTTTTCATTTATTCTCGCAGCTGCCCTTGGGCTGTCCTGCTCTGACGGTTCCTTTTCTATCACTTCGCCCTCTTCCATATGGGCCTCTTCAATCTGCCTCTCAAACCGATCCAGCATCGTCTTTAACACACATCCTGCAAAATAGAATCCTACCAGCACGCATAACAAAATGATCAGCATGGTTTTCGTCTCATAATGCAGAACACGCATGGTTATACTGGTAACCGCCCCGGCAAGGAGCATGACAAAAGGAGGGATCAGTCTGCGTTTCTTTGCCCTCTCCTGTCTCTCTTCTTCCTCTCGCTTCTCTCTTGCCTCTCTCTGCGCCGCACTCTCCGGTTCCTGTTCCTCTACCGTTTCCTCCGTGCTGTCAGCTTCCTCTCTGGCAGTCTCTTCTCCACTGGTGCTTGTCTCTTCCCAATCCACCCTATCAATCCTTCCACCGTAGTTTCTTGTCCGGTCAGATCTTATACTCCGCCTTCCCTACCGCACGAATCACAAAATCCCCTGTCTCCGGATAAAAAATAACAGTCCTTCCAAAATTCTTTCCGGTATCTTCCGCCAGAATCGGAATCCGAAGCTGCGCCAGTTTTTTCTTGGTCGCCTCCACATTCCGTTCTCCGACACGAACCATTTCACTTTTACTCTGAAATCCGAACATCTGCGCACCGCCCGCAATCTTAGCCACAAGACGGTTCCTGTCGGCACCCCTTCTGACTACCTGCTTTACCAGTTCCTCTATTCCCGTATCAGCGAACTTGGGAATATTAGAATTATTTCGGATTGTTGTGCTGTCCGGAAGCATGATATGTGCCAGGCCACCGATCTTCGTAATCGGATCACGAAGCGCAATTCCAACACAAGATCCCAACCCCAGCGTAGTAATACTGTCAGGGCTGACACATACATTCAAGTCAGCCATTCCGACCTTTATCTCTTTACCCATATTACCGCTTTCTCCTGTTTACACATACTACATAATATCTCTAAATATACATGGAAATCATTGCTGCATCCTAAAAACTGCAATCTTATGAATCAGATACTGATTCCCAGTGCTGACAGTATTCTGCCATAGGATTCCAAATCCGGAATCAGTATAAAATACCCATCCAGAACCATCTCGTCAAAAAACTGGGTCTGAATCAATAATATCCTGTCGCCAAGCGCTCCGAACTCGATTGCCGGAACACTCAAAATCGCACCGGCCATATCCACCGTGAGATCCGGAACTGACGGATAGACCGCAAGATTCGTGATGCTCGACAGGGAATTCAGATAAGCCCCTGTAATGATATTTCCTACCTCTTTCAATGCAGAAAATTCCATCTCGGTAAATTCTTCACCCTCTGACTCAATCCCCATCAGCTTACCCACAAGATGTTTCGCGGCCTGCTTCTCCAAAAGGAACATAATACTGCCGGTAATATCACCCTCAATTCCCAGATAAATACCTGCCATGACCAGTTCTTCACCGCCCATGGTCTCGCCAAGCTCCTTGAACTCCAGAAGTCTGACCTGCGGAACAGCCATATCCACTTTACACTGCATCATCTGCGCCAGTGCCGTAGTCGCATTACCAGCACCGATGTTGCCTAATTCTTTCAGAACATCAAAATACTCATTTGACATTTCTTCTAAGGAAATTTCACCCACTCTGGTTCCTCCTATACGCTTTCTAAGACGACCGAGTTCAGATCCAACAGGGAAATCAACCCGCCTTCACATTTTCCGACTCCGAATAAAAAGCTTGCCTTCTCATCCTTGGAGTCGTAAGCCATCTTTTCAATATTCTCGTTTTCTAAAGTCACAACTTCCTTGACCTCATCCACAATCACACCAATCGTACCCTGCTGCTCTAATTTTAAAATAATGATCCGGCTGGACTTGGTCTCCACATCAGGTTCCAGTCCCATCTTGATACGTATGCTCATGACCGGAATCACTTCACCCCGAAGATTGATCACACCCTTGAGGTACGCATCTACCTTGGGTACTCTTGTGATGTGCTGCATCCTCACAATATTATCTATGTATTTGATATCAATCCCATACTGCTCATCACCCAGCTTGATCACGATGAACTGTGTGGATTCTCCAACTACTCTTAATTCTTCCATGGCATGTTCCTCCCTCTTCTTAGATCAGTGTGTTGGCATCCAGAATCAATGCCACTTCACCGTCACCCAGAACCGTAGCACCGCTGATGATCTTGCACTTGCTGATATACTTGCCAAGTGACTTGATAACAATCTCCTGCTGTCCAATCAGCTCATCCACCACAAGACCTGCCTGTTTATCGCCCTTCTTGACGATAACGACTACCAGATTATCCTCCGGATTCTTCTTGCTCGGAATATCCAGAATATCGCTCAAACGCACTAACGGAATCACAAGATCTCTCAGCTGTATTACCTCTTTGGCCTGTACCAGCTTCACATCAGACGGGGAGATATCTTCAATGGTCTGAATGGAGCCCAGGGAAATCGCATATTTCTCATCACCGATATCCACCATAAGGGCCTGTATGATTGCCAGTGTAAGCGGAAGCCTGATCGTCCAGGTACTTCCCTCTCCCAGCTTTGATTTTACTTCTACTTCACCACTCAGGGATTCGATCATGGACTTCACCACATCCAGTCCCACACCACGGCCCGATACATCAGATACTACTTTGGCGGTAGAGAAGCCGGCATTGAAAAGCAGATCTATAATCTCTTTATCACTCATGTTCTCACCCTGCTCCGGCGTGATCACACCGCGCTCGATCGCTTTATTCTTGACAGCCTTCGTGTCGATACCGTTACCGTCATCCCTGACCTCGATCACCACATTGTTACCGTCCTGATAGGCATCCAGGAAAATGGAACCCACTTCCGGCTTGCCTCTCTCTTTACGCACCTCAGCCGACTCTAATCCATGATCCGCCGAATTACGCAGAAGATGCATCAGTGGATCACCAATCTGATCTACCACGGTACGATCCAGTTCCGTCTCTTCACCGCTCATGTACAGTTCCATTTTCTTACCCAGTTTTTTCTGTAAATCACGAACCATACGGGGGAACTTATTGACTGTACTCTCAATAGGTACCATACGGACTTTCATGACGGATTCATGGAGGGATGTAGTAACACTCTCCAGATACTCTATCTGCTCATTGACTGCCGGACTGGAATTACCGGACATGGTGGATGCTGATACCAGAGAATTCTTTGCAATGATCAGCTCACTGACCAGATTCATTAAAGTATCCAGTTTCTCAATATCCACTCTGACCGTTCTGTTCACTACCGGTTTATTTGCCGCAGGCTTCTTTGCTGCCGGTGCCGGAGTCGATACCGGTGCCGGTGCCTGATCCTGTACGGCAGGCTGAACCTGCGGCGCCTCTGCCTGTACCGGTGCCTCATTTGCAGGCTTTTCCTGACTGACGCTGCTCTGGGCAGCTGCGGTCTGCGGTGCTTCCGCATCATCTTCTTCCTGTTCCTTCGCTGAATTTACATCATTCATATTCAATACGCCGCCAATGACATCCTCAATCTCAGATACACTTTTAGCCGCGTTCACAATCTTGTCAAGTTCCTCCTCGGAAATAATAATCAAGCTGAAATACAGGTCAAACTTCTCATCCTCAATATCCTGTGAGGAAGGATCTGACACAATAATCTCACTGGTTTCCTCAATAGCCTTGAACACCAGAAATGCTCTTGCTGCCTTTAAAATACAGGACTCCTGCACTTTAACCGTAAGACCATAGACCATCTTGCCCTGTCTGTCCGCCTCTTTGAGTACGTTCTGCTGGTTCTCATTAAGCTTGATTTCTCTGAACTTCTGGGAGTCCTGGGAATCCGCCTGCACCGGGCTGTCCTTGGGTGCCTCTGATACAGGAGACGCCTTCTCTCCCTCTTCATCCGAACCGCCGCTCATGATGTTATTCAGGCGCTTGATCAATGCCCCATTATCATTGGTGCCTTCATCCGAGCTCTCTCTGATATTGGTATTGTATTCCTCCAATGCATCCAGACACTGGAACAACACATCGATCATATCCGCATTTACTTTGATATTACCGTTTCTCACCTCAGAAAATACGTTCTCCATATCATGGGTCAGAGTCTGCATCCTCTTATACCCCATGGTGCCTGCCATACCCTTAAGGGAATGAGCCGCCCGGAAAATCTCATTAATTGTGTCCATATTCTCCGGATCCTGCTCCAACGACAGAATCTGTGTGTTCAGATTCTGTAGATGTTCATTTGTTTCATCAAGGAAAATCTCGAGATATTGACTTACATCCATACTATTTTACCCCCACGTTCATTATGATTTCCTGCGCAATCTGTTCAAGCGGTACCGTCTGGTCTGCCAGTCCTGCCGCAACAGCACTCTTCGGCATCCCATACACCGCACATGTACTTGCCTCCTGAACAATGACATGCGTTTTCTTCTTTTCCTTCAGATTTCGGATTCCCTGGGTGCCGTCAGCCCCCATACCCGTCATGACCACACACACAATCTGATCATATCTGCTGTCTGACAAAGATTCGTACATATAGTTCGCGCAGGGTTTCACGCCCTCCCTGGCCGGTTCATTGGTATAATGAATCGTATATTTCGTAGCCATTGTCAGGACATTCAGATGCTTGCCGCCCATCGCAATATAGACAGTTCCCGGCTCCAGCACATCACCCTCTGCCGCTTCCTTTACCCTGACCTCACTCAGGGAATCCAGACGCTCTGCTAAAGATGCTGTAAATCCGGCAGGCATATGCTGCACGACCACGACCGGTGCCTTAAGGTTTTTTGGCAGCCTCGGTATAACTGCCTGCAAAGCTTTCGGCCCTCCTGTGGAACTTGCAAGGGCCACAATCTTATTGCCGCTCACAGAAGCTGCGTGTCTGCTCACAAGCGCTACCATCTTTTTGGAACTCTTAAGATCGCCTGCGGTAAACGTTTTACTGGACACCTGCATCCGCGAATCTGCCACCACCGCAAGGATTTTCAGGAGTCTTTCTTTAAACTCACCATTGCGGCAATCCATCGCATTATTCGGCTTATGGATAAAATCAAGAGCACCTAACTCCAGGGCATCCAATGTGGTCTTGGCGCCCTCCCTGGTATCCGTACTCGCCATCAGAATCTTCGCCGAAATCTTACGCTTTTGCAGTTCCTTAAGTAACTCCAGGCCATTCATCTGCGGCATATTGACATCCAGTACTACCGCATCATAGGTCTTTCTGCTGAGCAGATCCAATGCCTCTAAACCATTAACTGCCCGATCCTGTACATGGAATCGTTCATCACTGTTGATTATATCACAGAGTACCCTTCTCATGAGTGCAGAGTCGTCAACTAACAGTATGTTTTTCATTTTATATGCCTCCATCTGTCCCTAACCGATATATCCATAGTCGCCCTTCTGATTCTTGAGGGTCTTTCGCTCTTCATCAAAAATATATTTGATAATCTCTTCTCTTTCTTCCGCATCCACATTCACGTACTGTACACGGTGCTCAAAAACACCTTTTCGATTCTCCAGTTCCCTGACATCCAATACTTTACCTACCAGATTAAACTCTTTGATCCTGCCCTCTACCATCAGATGATATTTACACAGAATCAGACTGTGGATATCATACGCATAATTAGCCACAAACCGAAGACCACCGCCACTGATGTCCACAATCACACTGCTCTTTAAGGGAAGCTCCGGCATCATCTGCTCCTCTTCCCTGTCCACAAGTGATATTTCCTCTTCTTCCAGCTGTCTCGAATTCATCTCCAGGGCACAGCTGAACCTGTAGTACTCCCTTCTCTGATACTTGCGCAGATTGCTCGTCAGATCCATCACAAGTACATACATGCTGTTATTCTTGTAACGATCCACCACTCTTGCATAACACTGGTACAGCACATTCTCACCGTAGAAATACAGATCATACTCTCCATCCACAGGCAGCAGAATCAATTTACTCTTCTCCATCGGCATGGCTATTTCAATCCTGTCCTCCGATAAAATATCAAGCACCTGACTCTGATGATTCTTTCTCTGTTCACCGCCGCGAGCCCCGGGAGATCTCTCAATCGCCTGTAAATCCACCCTTCTGCCGGGAACTATATATTTAGACAAAAGATTTGCCATGATAATTTCCTCCTGCTCCTCGTTCGTTCAACTCTTTGCTTTTGCCGTTATTTCCGGGATACAATATGAGAAAAGAAAGCTGCCATACCACGTTTGGTCAGATTCTTATTCAATTCCTTATTCATCAGCTTCGCCGCAATCACCTCATATGCCACCGCTGACCTAGCGTGAGGATTCTCCAGGGAAACCGGCGTCTGCTGCATGACTGCCTTGGTAAGCTGAGTATCCTGGGGTATCATACCCAGATAAGAAATGGGCATCTTCAGATAACGTGCCACCACAGCCTCCAGTTTGGCATAGAGGGCTTCTGCCTCCGTTTCGCCGGACACTTTGTTGGCAAGCACCTTGATCTGTGTGGTATCGCGCAGATAACGCGGATGCCTGTTGAGCGCCTTTAAAAGAGAATAGGAATCCGTGATCGAAGTAGGCTCCGGCGTGGTCACAAGCAGAATCTCCCCACTGGCTACCAGAAATTCCAGTACCGCATCTGATATGCCCGCTCCCGTATCCACAATGATTGTATCTGCCATCTCATCCAATTCCGTCAGATTCTGGATAATATAATGCAGATAATCTTTATCCAGATTAGACATCCCTGCAATTCCGGATCCCCCGGAAATAAATCCGACCTCCATCGGCCCCCAGGTAATAATGTCTTTAATATTTTTACCCTGATATATTAAATCACACAAGTTATGTTTTGGTACCGCACCAAACATAATCTCTATATTGGCCAAGCCAAAGTCCGCATCCAGGATAATAACCTTCTGCCCCATCCTGCGAAACTGTATCGCAAGATTGATAGCCGTATTGGACTTGCCCACACCTCCCTTGCCGCTGGTGACGGTAATGACCCGTGCTAAAGGACGATGGGGCTGGACATTTGCCTTGATTATATTCCTTAACTGTTCAGCCTGATCCATTAGGCTTCCTCCTTAGTTCTTCCCTCCAAGCAATCTCTTGACCGTCTTTTGTGGATTGAAATCTTCAATATCATCTGGTACGTTCTGTCCATGCGTCACATAAGAAAGGGCTGCCCCTGTATAAAGACGCAGATTTAACAGATTCCCCAGTGTAGTAGTCTCATCCAATTTCGTAAAGATCAGCTTATAATCGGCCATTTCTTTGTAGGAATCCGCTATACTAATCAAATCGCGGTACTTCGTCGTCGCACTTAAGACCAGATGTACTTCCTTTTCCACCTTGTCATCCACAGAATGAATAAAATTACTCATATTCTCCTTCTGCGTACTGTTCTGATGGGAATGACCCGCCGTATCAATCAGGATATAATCATAATCCTTGAAATCCTCTATTGCTTTCCGTATCTCCTCCACCGTGTAAATCACACGGAAGGGCACCTCCAGTATATTCGCATATGTACGCAGCTGTTCCGCCGCCGCAATACGATAGGTATCCGCTGTAAGTAGTGCTACCTTCTTCTTCTCATCCACCCGGAATTTGGAAGCAATCTTGGCAATTGTGGTAGTCTTTCCCACACCTGTGGGGCCGATAAAGAACACCATCTTAATCCCGTTTTCCGCAGGCTCTATGCCGCTTGGCTTGCCAAACTTTAATATCATTTTCTGATACGTATTGGCCAGCGCATAATCAAAGGGAATGTTAGGCTTATTGATCTGCTCGATCTCATTGATAATTTCCTGTGCGTACTTTTCATCCACTTCATTATCCAGCATGGTATCGTGCAGAAGGCGCATGAATTTATCCGTCTCCGTCTCCTCTTTCTGCTCCTGCGCCTTGTTCTCTTTCTCTTCCTTATCTTCTTCCGGTTTTTGTAGTTGTTGTTCCAGAAGCGACTGTAAACTGTCCAGCTTCTCCTCAATGGCACTGTTCTCTTTTCTGCCTGGAGGCTCTGGTGCCACAACAGAGGCCTGGACAGGTGCCGGAGCAGGCTTTACCGCCTCCGCTTCCTTATTCTGGCTGGAGGCAATCACATTGCTGATGGCAGATACCGCCGCCGTATACTTCTCGCTCTCTTCCTCCAAAGCCACCGTAACTTCCACCATGGCAGGTTTTAAAAATGCCAGAAAGCCTTTGCTCTTTACGGTCTTGACGTTCATGACGACTACGCCTTCCCCCAGCTCCTTCTTCGCATTTTCAATGGCTTCCTTTTCAGTTTTGGCAATAAATTTTTTAATTATCATTATGCTGTCACCATCCCAACAGACTGTAATTCAATGTTGGACTCTACTTCATTATAGGATACAACCACCAGATCCTTGTAATAATCCTCTGTCAGTTTCTTAAAATATACCCTGACAATGGGCGATGTAATTACAATCGGTATCTTACCCAGATCTTCCAGTTTCTTCGTCTCCACACCCACAGCATCCATCACCGCCCTGGTCTTGGCCGGATCCAGTGTCAGGTATGCCCCCTGCTCCGTCTGTTTCACACTGGCCATGATCTCCTGTTCCAGTTTTGGATCCAGCGTCACCACGCTGGTGGTCTCATTGGACGGGAAGAACTTGTTGGAAATCGCACGCTTGAGACTCTGTCTCACATACTCCGTAAGGATATCCGTATCCCTGGTGGTCGCTGCATAATCTGCAAGAGTCTCAAATATTGTAAGAAGATCCCTGATCGAAATGCCCTCTCCCAGAAGATTCTGTAATACCTTCTGTATCTCACCAAGCCCAAGCAGTTTCGGCACCAGTTCCTCCACCAGGGAAGGATTGGTCTCCTTCAGGTTGTTGACCAGATTCTGCACATCCTGCCTTGTTAGAAGCTCCGCAATATACTGTCTGATAATCTCCGTCAGATGAGTCGCAATAATAGACGGCGGATCTACTACCGTATAGCCCATGCTCTCCGCACGCTCTCTCTGGCCCTCTGTAATCCAGATTGCCGGCAGATGGAAGGAAGGCTCGAAAGTCGGAATACCCGTAATCTCCTCCTCCACATAGCCCGGATTCATAGCCATATAGTGATCAAACAGAATCTCTCCTTCGCTGACCTGTACACCCTTTATTTTAATAATATATTGGTTGGGATTCAACTGTATGTTATCCCGCAGACGAATAATCGGCACTACTGTACCAAGCTCCAATGCAATCTGTCTTCTGATCATAACCACACGGTCAAGTAAGTCACCGCCCTGGTTCACATCAGCCAACGGAATGATACCATAACCAAATTCCAGTTCGATAGGATCCACCTGTAACAGGGAAGTAACATTCTCGGGCTGCCTGATCTCCTCTGCCGCTGCTTCCTCTTCATCTGCCTCCTGCTCAATCTCCGCAGTTTCAATCGTGCCGGCCATCACTCTGCCTACCACGATAAAAATAAGTCCCAGACCAACGAACACTACCCTATTCAGAGGCGTGACGATTCCCAGTCCGGCAACGACAATCCCTACCAGATACAGTACCTTGGGTACACCGAAAAGCTGTCTGATCAACACCGTACCAAAATCTGCCTCCTTGGATCCCTTTGTCACCAGAATACCGGTGGCCAATGAAATCAAAAGAGAGGGAATCTGGCTCACCAGACCGTCACCGATGGTCAGGATTACGTACTTGTTGACAGCATCCATCACTTCCAGATTCTCACGCATCACGCCCATGGCAAATCCGCCCACGATATTGACAAAAGTGATAATCAGTCCGGCCGTGGCATCTCCCTTAACATACTTCACGGCACCGTCCATGGAACCGAAGAAATTGGATTCATCCTGAATCTTCTCACGGCGTTTCTTCGCCTCTGCATCTGTGATGGCTCCCGTATTTAAGTCGGCATCAATTGCCATCTGTTTACCGGGCATGGCATCCAGCGTAAATCTGGCAGTAACCTCAGCTACACGCTCAGAACCCTTGTTGATAATCATAAACTGCACAATGATCAGAATAATAAATACAATAACACCTACAATCAGATCGCCGCCGCCCACATACTGACCAAATGTCTGCACTACGTTACCGGCGTCACCTGTCGTCAGGATCAATCTGGTGGATGAAACGTTTAAGGCAATTCTGAAAATAGTCGTAAACAGAAGGATTGTCGGATAGAAAGACATGTTCAATACTTCATTGGCAAACATACAGCCAAACATGATGGTAAACGCAATCGAGATATTACACGCTAAAAGAACATCCAGAAGCCCCGATTTGATTGGTACAATCAGCATAATAAACGCTGCAAGCACATATACGGCCACACCCATATCGGCTGTCTTAAGCTTTCCCATTCCGGTTTTCCTCCTTTCCTTGAATATAATATATCATCTTTCTCACACACGCCCCTGTAAATGATATACAAAGGCAAGCACTTCCGCAACTGCCTGATACAGTTCCGGCGGCACCACATTGCCCACATCCACATTGGCATACAGCATACGGGCAAGAGGTTTGTTTTCCACAATCTCAATATGGTGCTCTTTGGCGGTATCCTTGATTTTCTGTGCCAGATAATCTGCCCCTTTAGCGACTACATAAGGCGCATCATAAAGTTCCGGCTCATATTTGATCGCCACCGCATAGTGGGTGGGGTTCGTGATGACCACATCCGCCTCGGGAAGCTTCTGCATCATACGGCGCCTAGAAGCTTCCTGCATCCTCTGACGCTGTTTACCTTTGATCTGCGGATCACCTTCCTGGTTCTTATACTCATCCTTCACTTCCTGCTTGGTCATCTTCATGTCTTTCTTGAATTTGATCTTCTGGTAAGCGAAATCCAACGCCGCAATTATCATATAAAACAGCGAGATACGAATTCCCAGATTGATGACCAGCACTCCGACCTGCACAATTCCCTGGTTTAAAGAAAGAGAATAAAACTCATAAATCGGCGGCATATTTTTCTTTAAAAAAGAATACACTACATAACCGATCAGACTGAGCTTTAAGAGCGATTTCAACAACTCCACCAGTGAATTGGGCGAAAAGATTCTCTTAAATCCACTGACCGGATTAATCTTGCTGAATTTCGGTCGAAGCGGTTTAGTCGTCACCTTCCATTTCACCTGAAGGATATTCGTGACCAGTGCCACAATAAATCCTACAATAAGAAACGGGGCCATAATTCCCAGCACTCTGGTCATAGACTGAACAAAAAGGGAACGAAACGTCTGCTCCTGCACATACCCATCATACATCTTAACATAGATTGGTATCTGAGAATAAATGTCATAAATATTTCCTACAAAGTTGATACCCATATGTTCCACCCAGAAATAGAGCAGAATAAAGGCAAAAAGCATTTCAAATGCACTGGTGACCTCTTTACTCTTTGCAACCTGTCCCTCATTACGGGCATCAGACAGCTTCTTAGAGGTAGGTTCCTCTGTCTTTTCTCCGCCAGGACCATCCTTGGCAAAAAATTGGAGATCATATCGTAAAATCAATTCCAATGCAATCTGTCCTTTCCGTCCTGGAATATACCCTTAAATCATTCCTTCCACAAAAGATACGATCATTCTCTTCATCTGTGTAAATACATGATCCGCTGCCAGAGGCAGGATACGGATTGTCAAAAAGAGAATCCCCAGTCCTACCAGAACCTTTAACTGCATACCCACCGCAAACATGTTCAGCTGCGGAGAAACCTTGGCCAAAATGCCGAGCACACAATTAAGAAGAATCATGGTGCAAAAAATCGGAAGGATGATCCGGAAGCCTATGGTGATGTAATCTCCCAGAAACATGATCACAGACTCTAAGAGTGCTTCCGTCTTAAAAACTGCACCGTTTATCGGTATCAAAGTAAAGGTATCCACCAGCGCCTGCAACAGATACTGGTACATGCCTGTAATAATCAAAAGTAAAGTGAACAGATATTGATAGAAAACACCCGTAAAAGTGGCCTGTTCCCTGGTCGTCGGATCCATCAGGGAAACCATTGACAGACCCACCTCCATATCCGCAATGCTTCCTGCAAAGGAAGTCACCGTCGTACAGATCTGTGCTCCCCAGCCAATCAAAAATCCTGTCAGAACCTCTTTCATAACGATAACGGCATATCCGAGCAATGTGTTATAGACCACCTCATTCCGGTCTACCGCATGAAAAATCAGATACGCCAGAAAAATACTAAACCCAACCTTGACCCGCCTGGGCACATTGGACATGCCAAAAAACGGTGCAATATATACAAAAGCTGTAATCCGCACCAGGATCAACAGGAAATATTCTAAATCTGCATAAGTAAAGGTTAGATTTATCATGTAATCTCACTTCTATCTGATGTAAGCATTAAAATCCGTCCACAGACGGGTCATAAACTCCACCATAGTATTCATAATCCAGTGCCCCATCAGTATAAGCGCCAGAAAGATAGCCAGTATCTTAGGCACAAAAGTAAGTGTCTGTTCCTGAATGGAGGTAACTGTCTGAAAAATACTGATAATAAGACCCACCACCAGAGATACCAGAAGCAGTGGTGCTGCACACTTAATAATCGTAAACAATGCATCCTCTGCAATGGCCGTGACATCATTGATGGTCATGCACTCACATCCTTTCCCCTACCGGCTCGTCAGTAATAAAAACTTTCCACAACACCCTTAATCACCAGATACCATCCGTCAGCCAGTACGAACAAAAGTATCTTAAAGGGCATGGAAATCGTGGTGGGCGGCAGCATCATCATACCCATACTCATCAGGGTAGAGGCCACAACCATGTCAATCACGATAAACGGAATATATATCAGAAAGCCTATGATAAAAGCCGTCCGAAGCTCATTGATGATAAAACTTGGCACCAGCACACTCATAGGAATACTGTCCAGCTCACCATCCCACTCGGTACGATTGATGTCCATAAAGAAATACACATCTTTCTTCAGTGTCTGCCCATACATAAACTGCCTGATTGGCGCCGCTGCCGCAGTAATGGCCTCCTCCGTCTCCAACTCTCCTGCCTCATAAGGCACCACTGCTTCCGTATAAACCTGTGCCAGTGTGGGCTGCATAATGAAAAACGTCAAAAAGAGCGCAATACCAATCAACACCATATTAGGCGGTGCCGTCTGTGTATTGAGCGCCTGTCTCGTAAAATGCAGGACAATGATCACCCTGGTAAACGAGGTTAACATAATAATCAATGACGGTGCAATAGCAATCAGGGTAAGGATCACCAGAATACGCAAAGCGCCATTCACACTGCCATTACCATTGTTGTATGTAACCGTCACCGTATTGGCTATATTTAGTTCTGCAAGATCATCGGCATTATCCGAATCCCCCGGCGGATCAATATTCGTCCGTTCCGTACTGGTACCAGTGAGATTGGAGTCCCGATAGGGAGTGTCATTTACTGCATAGGCCGTAGCCTTCTGACTAAGACACAATATGCCTGCCACCACTAGCAGGCATATTAATTTTGCCAAATGATATCCGGAAAAATATCTCTTCATTCGTCTCGCCCGTCTTCTTTTTCCAGAAATTTTTCTCTTTGTATTTTGGCCAATACGTCCTTAAAACCGGACAGGCCGCCAGAGTTTCCTTCTACAAGGCATAAATCCCCCTTCGGAATCTCTGCTAACATTGTAACACTATCTTTGCAAACTGCAACTGCCAAATATTTCTGACCGATTCTTATAATCTGCACATATTTGTTGTTGGACATACGAAGCGTCTCAACAACCTCCATATTCGTATTAGAAGACGCACTCTTCTGATAGCCGCCAATCCATCTGGTGACAAAATAAGTGATTCCCAATACAAATACGAAAAGAATCAATATCGTCATAAACTGTACATAGGAGTCAGTTCTACCCGATACCGCAAGAATCATATTATCCAACGACCTTCTTCACAGCCTCAAGCACACGGTCAGCCTGGAAAGGTTTTACGATAAAATCCTTTGCACCGGACTGAATAGACTCGATAACCATTGCCTGCTGTCCCATAGCAGAGCACATGATAACCATCGCCCCCGGATCTCCCTCTTTGATCTTCTTAAGTGCCTGAATACCATCCATTTCAGGCATGGTAATATCCATCAATACAAGATCGGGTTTCAGCTCATTGTACTTTTCAACTGCCTTTGCGCCGTTCTCAGCCTCTCCTGCCACGTTGTAACCATTTTTGGTCAGAATGTCCTTAATCATCATTCGCATAAACGCTGCATCGTCACATACTAAAATATTCTTTGCCATCTTTCTTCTCCTATTACATTTTATTTGATAATTTCAGTTACACGAATACCAAAACTTTCTTCAATCACTACTACTTCACCTTTTGCCACAAACTTGCCATTCACTAAGACATCGATTGGCTCTCCGGCAATTTTATCCAGTTCAATGATCGTTCCTGGTGCAAAATCCAGAATATCCGAAATGGATTTGGAAGTTCTTCCCAGTTCTACCGTTACTTCCAGCGGTACATCTTTGATCAATTCGATGTTCTCCTGACTCTGCATCGGATTAAAATCGCTGGAGAAATTCTGGAACTGAACTGGCTGTATATTCATGTTAGGCTGCATCTGCATCTGCGGCATCATCTGCATCTGTGGCATCATCTGCATCTGTGGCATTGCCATCTGCTGCATCCCCATCTGTCCCATATCCATCTGGGGTGCAGCCATCTGCGGCTGCATGGCCGGTGCTGGCTGTGGCGCAGGTGCCGGAGCCGGTTCTGGCGCCGGCGCAGCAGGTGCATCGCCGCCCTGACTGTCAACAAATGTATTGTATATTTCTTTTGCAAAATCTATCGGATACAACTGCATAATAGATGAATCTACCAGATCATCAATCTGCATACGGAAAGCAATCTTGACAAATGTGCCTTCCAGAAAAGGTGCTATATCGCCACCGGACTTGAAAGCAGTCAGATCAACCAGGCTGGCTTCCGGCGGACTGATATCAATCATCTTGCCAAGCATCGTGGAAAGAGATGTGGCCGATGAACCCATCATCTGATTCATAGCCTCGGAAATCGCGCTCAGATGCAGTTCTCCCAATTCTCCATCCGTATTACTGCCATCACCACCCATCATCAAATCCGTGATGACTTTTACATCGTGTTCCTTTAATACCAGAATATTGGAACCATCAAGACCCTGTGTATACTTAATCTGAATAAATACGCATGGCTTTTCATATTCATCCAGCACATTCTTCCACACTGCCATCTTAACAGTCGGCGTAGTTATATTTACCTTGCGGTTTACAATGGAGAACAATGTAGTGGCTGAGGATCCCATGCTGATATTAGCAACTTCACCAATGGCATCTTTTTCACTCTCTGTAAGAAGAGACTCATCCGGTTCCAAAGTGCCTGACGCCGTCGTCTCATCCACTGCTGCATCTCCATCATCGGCTGGTGCATCCATGCCGGTCAAGAGTGCATTTATTTCATCCTGTGATAACATTCCATCCATGCTTCTATTCCCCCTCTCTGATTACCGATGTGACCCTCACAGCATTTCTGTCTTTGCTGGTACCCGGCAATGCGGTAAACTTCTTAATATTGCCCACATATACCTTGAGATCCTGCTCTACCTCGGTATCTAATCGTATGATATCTCCGACTTGCAGATTGACAAAATCGGTGACCGATATATTTGTCTTGCCAAGTACTGCTTTGACCGGAACATCCACTCTCTTGATCAGAGCTCCGATATACTCCTCGAAGTCCTCTTCGTTCTGTTCCTGCATGTTAGCATACCAGAACTTCGTATTGAGCTTATCCATGACACTCTCCAACGTGAAGAAGGGGAGACATACATTCATGAAGCCTTCAACTTCGCCTATCTTTACATTTAATGTTACAATTGCAATCATATCGTTGGGTGCAATAATCTGTGCGAACTGGGAATTTGTCTCTATCCTCTCCATCATTGGATTGATATCAACCACATTCTTCCATGGTTCCCGCATAAGCTGCATGCACACCACCATCATTTTCTCTATGATCGTCATTTCTATTTCCGTGTAATCCCGGTTCTTCTCCAATGGATCACCGGCGCCGCCCAACATCCTGTCTATCATCGCAAACCCAAGCTGAGCCGCTAATTCTATCAATATCGTACCGCCAAGGGGCTGAAAATTCACGATACCAAGAATAACCGGATTGGAAAGGGCGTTGCTGAACTCCGAGAAAATAACTGTCTCGGAACTGGCCACGGACACCTGTACATTTTTTCTTAAATATACCGGCAGACTCGTGGAAAGCAGCCGTCCATAATGTTCATATATAATTTCCAATGTACGCAGATGCTCTTTGGAGAACTTTGTAGGACGTTTAAAGTCATAGTTCTTCACCTGTTTATCATTGGCATCATTCATATCCTCTGCATCTAATTCACCGCTGCTTAATGCGGCAAGCAGATTATCAATCTCATTTTGAGATAGTACCTCACCCACGAAAAGTTCACCTCCTGTGGTACTTATTTGTTCTAAATACTATCCAAACATGATGTCACCGAATGACACGTTATAGATAAACTGGGAATCGAACATGGTCTGTATTCTTTCAAGTATTTCCTGTTTGATCTGCTCTTGATTGCTTCTGGCCTCTTCCATTGTGTAATTGGCAAAGACACTGTTAATCTCATCCTTGATCAAACCCTCATGCTTACTGAGGTCAGAGCCATAATCCTTATAGCCATCCGCCTTAATATTGATAGCCAACGTAATGGAAACGATACAGTAATGATCTTTATCGTCTCCCTCACCCTTTTTAAGCGGAATCGTCATTGGTTCTGCAAACGAATACGTCTCGGTATCCGCCATGGAAACCATTTCCTCTACTTCTGCCTCCTGATCCGATACCAGTTCCAGATCAAGTGCTGTGGCAATATTATCCACGAGAGCAGCGGTTTTCTTAGAAGCGCCCGTCACACTGAACATCATTATGGCTGTCAATACTATATTTACGATCAACAGCGCCAGAATAATAATGGAAATCAGATTTTTCTTCATAGCCGTACTATTCTCCTTTTACTCACCTTTTACCTCTATCTAAAGTTTACTTGCACAGCAATCTGCTTAAGTAAACCTGAGAACAGATTAATATGAACTCAGCGAGTTGTATATCTTAATCTCAACTCTTCTGTTCTTGGACCGTCCTTCTGCGGTAGAATTATCCGCCACGGGAAGATACTCTCCCCGCCCGGCATGTTTGATTTTCGCCGGATCAAGACTTGTAACATCCAACAGATAATTAAACACCGACAACGCACGCCCGGAACTCAATTCATCATTATTAGAATATTTCGCCCCCGACATTGGCACATTATCTGTATGACCCTCAATCTCGATAGTGCCGTCCGCATATCGTTCCAGAATCAGTCCCACCTGATTCAAGACCGGTAATGCCTCATCCTTAAGCAGCGTACTTCCTGAATCAAAAAGAAGCGCTCCCTTTAATGTAAGCTGTACATACTGGGATGTGAATTCGATGTCAATCATCTCATCCATATCCTTTTCTTCAACAGCTTCCTGAATCATCTCGGCAAGTTCTTCAGATTCCTCCATCTGCGCCTCCTCCATCTGTGCCTGTGCATTAGCCACATCCTCGGAGACAATTTCGCCCTCATCCATCTTACCTGTACTATTAATATATTCATCCAGCTCGTTGAGCTGGCTGACACCGTTACTAATCAAAATACCATCGCCAATTGCCGTAGAACCCGCAGTAAATACGGAAAAGGTCTGGTTAAAAGATGCCACCACTTTCTCCCATTTCTCTGCATCAACGGTAGACATGGAAAAAAGCAACACAAAGAAGCAAAGCAACAGATTCATCAGATCCGCAAACGTGGACTGCCACGCCGGGGCGCCTTTCGGCGGCTCATCCGGTTTTCTGTTAGCCATTCATCTCACCTCCGCCTTCTTCTTCCGTAGAACCTCTATCCGCAGGTGCCAGGAAGGATTTCAGCTTCTCCTCAATCACTCGAGGGTTCTCACCTGCCTGAATGGATAAAAGGCCTTCTATCTCAATCTCCTTGACCATCATCTCATCCGCGTTTTTGGACTTTAACTTACTGGCCACAGGCGCACATATCCAGTTTGCAAGTATTGAACCATATAAGGTGGTGATCAATGCGACTGCCATGGACGGACCGATAGCAGACGGATCATCCATCTTTTTCAACATGTTAATCAGACCGATCAGGGTACCGATCATACCCCAGGCAGGACCCATTGCACCCAGGTTCTCCCAGAATCCAATCTTATCCTTATGTCTGCCCTCCACGCTGACAAGTTCTGTCTCCATGATGGCACGCACCAGTTCCGGATCCGTACCGTCTACAATCAAAAGGATTCCTTTCTTTAAGAACTCATCATCTATATCACTGGCAGCTTCCTCCAAAGAAAGCAGGCCTTCCTTACGGGCCACATTAGATAACTCAATAATTTTCTTAATCACATCGGGAACATTCATTGCCGACATTTTAAAAATCAGCATGATGCTTTTCAGACCGGCAAGATAATTCGGCAGCGTATAGCTGGCAAGAATACAACTGAAAGAACCTCCGAAAGTAATCAGTATAGACGGAACATCGACAAAACTAAACAGATTCGAGACTACAATACCTGCGTCTTTGTCAAATACAATACCGAAAATAACCAATATCATACACAATACTAATCCCAGAATCGAAGCTATATCCATATGTACACACCCACTTTTACACTAGTCTGCAAAAATATCCTTTCTATACGATTTTACTAAATTTTTCACTTCTTGTCTACTTTCTTTTACAATTATTTTCCGGCCGGTTGTAAAAGATAACACCGTGTCGGGCGTTTCTTCCACAAGCTCCAAAAGATCCGGATTTATTAATACTTTCACGCCGTTGATCTTCGTTACTTCTACCATCGCACGCTCCTACATCCGTCATAAAGTTTTTCCATTTTTTCTTTCAGAATATCTGATAACATGGAACTTTATTATTCTATCACACATCTACAAAAACTGCAAAAGAATTTTAAAAGAGGAACTCTCTTTCCAGAAAGTTCCTCTCGACTTATTTCACACTATTATCTCTTCAAGTTCACAAGCTCTTCCAGCAAAGAGTCCGAAGTCGTGATAATACGGCTGTTTGCCTGGAAACCACGCTGTGTGGTGATCATCTCCGTAAACTCTGCGGACAGGTCTACATTACTCATCTCCAATACGCCGGACTCCATGCTACCGCCGTCCGCTGTAATATCGGAACCTGTACCATCGAATTCACCGGAGTTCGAGGTTGCAGAATACAGGTTGTTACCTGCCTTGGCAAGACCTGAGGCATTGGCAAAGTTTGCCACCGCAATCTGTCCCAGCAGTTTGGAAAGACCATTGTCATAAGAAGCGGTAATCTTACCGTCCTGGCCTACCTCAATCCCAATCAGCTCACCATATTTTCTACCCGCTCCCGTATTGGCCTCATCGCCGGCCCCCTTATCGAGTCCAATGGTAGATACTTTACCGTTACCAAGCATTGTGGAAGCAGAAAAATCAATATCAATATTAGAAAAATGTGTCAAACTTATAGTATCGCCTGTGAGGGTCGAAGCCGTCGGGTTGAAAGTCATTGTCGCACTCTTACTGCCCTGGGTCCCAATATAGAGGAATTTACCATTATCTGTATCATACTCTAAGGGGAAGCCGGTCTTAATGGTGGTAGCCGTAATCTGTGCCCGGCCGTCCGGTCCTACATAATCAAGGGTATAGGTAGTGCCGTCTTTATCTTCTACATTATAGACATATTTCAGAATGTCTTTCTCGTCCGTATAGGTACTTTCAAAATTATCTCCCTTACGAGTGGCCACCGTCAATGCCTTACATTCCGCATCAATGTCTAATGTGACACTTCCATCCGCTCCCACATTGATGGTATTCAGTTTCACATTCTCCAGACCTTTCATCGACTTAAGCGCATCACCCCAGGCTGTCACATCTGCCGGATCCAGTTTTTTGGACACCTTCTTATCGGGTGTGGCATCGGCAGGCGCATTGGTGTCCTTGGTCCAATAAGCCCCATCATAATAAATCAGATTATAAGGATCTCCCTCCAGGTCATTCTTGGACAAGGTCAAGGAAGTATTCACCGTATAAGTGGTGGTGCCATCTACTACAGTGGCATCACCATCCGCCGGATCCTTTAACTTGATATTCTTATCTCCCGCCGCTTTTAAGAGTGCATTGCTGCCGATATCAAGCACCTCGGAGATAGGGAAAGTAACCGAAAATACATTGTCCGTTGTTCCATTGCCATTCTCAACCTTTGCATTATCCGCCGGCGAATACACCATCGTACTGATATCCGTGGAATTACCGCCGAAGCTTGCAATCTGATTGATATTCTCCAGCCCGTACTTCTTCACCAGAGACACTTTATCCTCATCAATGATGTCATCCAGTCTTACACGGTACTTGCCTTCCGCACCGTCACTGTGGATGCTGAGTTTTGCCGTATACTCATAGCCCAGATTATCATTGAAAGCAAGCGTTATGGATCTGCCTGCCGGACTGTGTACATTGGTATCATTCTTATCCAGAATACCTGATGCATAAGCCCTGGTAGTAGACTCCGCGCCAACTGTCAGATTATCTTTGTTCATCACCTGAAGTGCAGATACCACATCCGGCCTGATGTCGCCGGTAGCAGGATCCACCTGCCAGCCCATTACCTTATAACCGGTACTCGCCATAACCAGATTGCCGGCACCGTCAATGGTGAAGGCACCGTCTCTGGTAAAGAAGTTCTGGGTACCATTGTTTACAATAAAGAAAGACTCACCCGTGATCATGATATCAAAAGGATTATTGGTGGACTGTGCGGATCCCTGTCTGGTAATCGCCGTGGAGATTGCCGCTGTCTTGGCACCAAGACCAATCTGTCTGGGGTTCGTACCGCCTCGTCCGGTTGCCGCATTGGCACCGGTTGCCGCCTGTGTCTGCTGATATAATAAGTCGCTGAATACCATGGTCTGTGCTTTGTACGCCGTGGTGTTAACGTTGGCAATATTGTTACCGATAACGTCCATTCTTGTCTGATGTGTCTTAAGACCTGCCACACCAGAGAACAATGATCTCATCATAATGAAATGACCTCCTTATTCTGTTCAAAGAACCGTCCGCCCTATCTGTCAGTCAAGGGCTCTAAGCCTCCGTTAAGGTCCGGCTATATGATTACGGCTCCGTCAATATTTGTAAATACATTTTCATCTGTCTCTGTCTGATTCATCGCGGTGATGACCGTCTGATTGGGCACATTCACGATAAATGCGAGCGAATCTACCAGGACTAATGATTCGTTGATTCCTTTCGCAGAAGCTTTGGCTGCTCCCAGGTTCAGGCGGTTGACCTGTTCCTTCGTCAGTTCAATATTCCTGTCTGCCAGCCGGTTGGCCGCGTGCTTGGAAAATCTGACTTCCCCACTCTCCTGTATGCTGCTCTTCTTACCGGATAAAATATCCTGAAAGCTTAAGCCTTCCTGGGTGAGTGCACTGCCTTTGGGCCTGTTGCCGTTTAAATATTGATCTTGCAGCTGTTCTATGGAAAGGAATGGATTACCTTGAATCTTCATATGCTCTCCTCCTTGAGATAGCTGCCGCTTCCTGCCTGTTACTTATCGTCGTCTGTTCCGCCTTCATCAGGATCTTTGTCCGAGTCATTATTCGTCTCATCATCCTTTTCGGCCTCAGCGATTGCCACCAGATCCTTCATCTTCGCTACATACTTAGCCAATGTTCCACCGTGCTCCTCTGACAGGAAACTCTTCTGGTACTCTGTCATCTCCTGATAAATCTTATCCAGTTTCTCGACTCTTTCTCTGTCATCGAGTGACAGTTTATCAAGTGCCGGAAGTTTATTGTAGTCATTCAGGAACTCTGCCGCCAGCTTGTAAGCTTCCAGATACGCAGGATCTGCAACGGTACTCAGATCATCCATCGAGTATAACTCACCATTGATGGAGAGATAAGCCTTACCCTTCTCATAATGCACATAGTCCACATTGCCCTGCACATCTGTGGTTCTGCCTGAGCTGTCTGTCACCTTTAACAGTACGGTCTGCCCTACCAGGGAAGATGCCCTGAACAGATCCATAGAAGCACTCATATTCTGCATCTGCTCCAGTTCCGAGAATGTCGCATACTGAGAAATATACTCGGTATTGGAAGTCGGCTCCAGGGGATCCTGATATTTCATCTGTGCAACCAGAAGCTGCAGGAACGCATCCTTATCAAGACTGTCGTTGCCTGTTCCTTTCACACTTTTGTGTGCAAGAGACGCCGCCGAACTGGACTCTACTAATTTACCGTCCTCGACTTTCTGTACTACTCCCATATGTCTTACTCCTTTCTGTGCTATGTTGTTGTTCAGTCTGAACGATTCCGTCCATACTGCCTATGCCATATAGTCCACTGTATTACCGTTTGCCTGCATCATCTCTACTGCGATTCTCTCGGAATCTTCCATTTCAGCAAGATCATCGTCTTCATCAATCAGATCCAGATTAATCTTTCTGGTGCCTTTCTTTGCGCCGCCCTTATCCTGGTCCATGTTTTCCTGCCCATCAAAAGACTGGTTGCCATAGGCATGATTGGCTACTGTGACTTCTACGGCATCTACTTTGATACCCTGTTCTTCAAATTGCTGTTTGAGCTGAATCATCTGGGTTTCGAGCACTGCACGCACCGTCTCGTTCTGGGTGGTGAACTGTGCCGTGATAGCCCCGTCCTTGGCTGCAATCTGTACATTGACCGTCCCTAAGCTTGCCGGATGAAGCTGTAACTCCATCTTCTGGGTATCTTCGCTTACGTTAATCTTCATGTACTCCACAATCTGATTCATGATCTGCTCTGTCTGTGCCGACTGATATGCCTGCGGTTCTGCTGTTTCTGCCGGTGCTTCCACCGTCGTCTCCAGCTGATGTATAAGCTGCTGTAAAACAGCATTGCCTGCCGTATGCTGACCTGCACTTTCCTGTCCATGTCCCATATCGGAAGCTGCTTTCTCCTGTTTCACCGGTGCCTGAATCTGTGTCTCGGCTGCATCTGTCACCTGCTCGCTGGTACTCTTCGTACCGCTTGCATCGTCCACCGTTACCTTGATCTGTACGGTCTCACCGTCTCTCTGCACAGAAACCGCGTAATCTTTCATACCCTCCACACTCACCTCGGGTGTTTCCGGCACATCCTGCACTGGCACTTCTTCCTGCACTTTAGAAGCCATCTGCTCCATCAGTGCATCCAGTTCCTCTGCACTCAGTCCAAGTTCTTCCTGTAATGCTCCCAGACTCTCTTCCACTGCTGCAAACAATTCCTGCAAATTGCCATAAAGGCTTTCATTGGTCACAAGAGATACTTCATCCACACTGTCAGTCAGATTCAATAACAGCTGCTTCAAATTACTCGGATCAAATAAGTCTATCGCTGTCAGTCCCAGAATTTCCATGACTTCTTCTACTTTTTCAAGCGGAATCTCCAGCACATCGGCAACTTCCTGCATCAGTTCCCCGGCTTTTTCTTCTACCGTCTCCTGAGCACTCTCCGTGCCGGTCTCCTGTGTCTGCTGCGTCACTTCTTTCTGATCATCCTGCTGTACCTGGGTGTCCGTCTTGTCGGCTTCGGCATCTTTCTGCGTATTCTCAACCTGCGCGGTATCATCCTTGGATGTGGTATCCTTCACCGGTGTACTTTCTGCCGCTTTAGTCTCTACCGTTTCCTTCGGTGCCGGCATCTGGGCCGTGTCCGCTTTGGTCTGTAAATTTCCAAGCTGACCGCTCATCTTGGTCATCAGCTTATCAAACCCTTCTTTTACGACTTCTTCTGTCTTCGCCGTCGTCTGGACCTTCTGGTTCGCAGTGTAAGTAAGCAGAGCATTTACATTGTTTACCGTCATTTCCTTTCTTCCTCCTTTCTTAAGTTTTCAAGGTTCTTATGCCTTACGGCACTCTATATATAACATATGATATTCCATATGGTATATATCCATATCTGATACATGATTCCCCAATATCCGTCTATGCCCTGGACTTTCTAATCATCATCCCGTTTATTATATCGGTATTTCTATAAAGTCTCTAAAGTATTTTAATGTAAAACAATTATCAGAATCTTCTTTTCCTTTGTACATACCGACCAATCACGAATCTTCCTACGAATCCGGATCCATAATCTTCGTCAGTCTCGAAGCAATCTCCGGATCCATGGCTCCCAGAATATTGCCTCGATCCTCCGCACTCATCTGGTCTAAGATCTTCGCTGCCAGATCCAGGTCATCCGTCATAGCCTCAAAAATCGAAGCCGCCTGCTTCGGTTTCATCTCCGCATAGGCCTGGGCATAATCCTGAATCTCCTTATCGGCCTCTACCTGCTCTACTACCTGTTTATACAGATACTCTGCCGTAGTGGGATCCATGGTCTGATAATACTTCTGGTACTCCTCCGGCCCAGGCCCGTTCTCGGCATAGATGACTTCCTCATAAAATTCCGTCTTAATTCGTTCAAACTCAATCTGTGCATCTTCAAAAGTCTGTAGTCTTTCAATTTCCGCACGCAGTTCATTCACTTCTTCGGAACTGACATTGGTAGCAGACTGCAATTCCTCAATCTGCAATTCCAGATCCTTGATATAATCCACCGCTTCCCTTAAGCTTGTGTAACCGCCATAAGACTCCGCATCATCCGTGGTCACCACTGTATCTGCCGGCAGGATCTTATTGATCACGGGTACATCCTTAAGCACCGGAGCAAGTACGCCGGAACCAAATCCACCCACATCCAGCTTGATCAGAAGACAAAGGATCGCAATCCAGATTATAACAATAACAACCGTTACCAAAAATACGGATACACCGCCTGCCTCCTCATCTTCACTGAGCTTTGCCTCCTGCTCCGAAATTTCCTTGGCACGCTGTTTCGCCTCTTTCTTCTGGGCCTTCCGGTCACTCTTTATCTTATTACGCTCTTCTTTTAATCTCTTCTTTTCTGCTTTTTTGTCTATTGGAGCTTCTGCCTCCATGTTTACAACTTCACTCGCCATTCCCATTCCTCTTTCCACGTTGTCCGTAGGTGTAGCTGGTAAGTTCGTCCACGATCTTGCCTTCAGCCGCTTTCTCCTCCTGCAAGAACTGGTCTAACGCTTTTTCTTTCAGTTTCTCATGCATCTTACGTTCCTGCATGATTTCTTTTAATTTCTCTCTGGCCTTTTCCAGTATTTCCTCGGCCTTTCTGACCTGCACCTTCTGCTCCTCTATCCTGTCATCCATGACCCGTACGGCATTTCTGTTATCCCGAAGGTCATTGACATTGAGGGCCTCGCTGCGCATCTGTCTGCCTTCTTCAAGATAGGCTTCTTTACGGTCCTTAAAGTTCTGAAGCCGCTCCTCCTCCTCGTTAAGCTGCATCTGGGCTCTGCCGACTTCCATTTTAGCCTGGGTCTCAAGCTGATATTTGATATTCAGGATACTCTGCATCCTGTATCTGAACTTCGCCATAGCCGGTCACCTCATATCCGCCTTTCCAGTTGTCCGGCCCGGACAAAGGCTGTTTCTAGCTCTCTGCAAATAATTCCCGCAGCATATCCACCGACTCCTCATAACTGTATTTGGAATCCACATCCTGCATCAGGAATTCATTGACTGCCTCGATTTTCTCTATGGCATAATCAATATTGCGGTTGCTGCCGCTCTTATAGGCGCCGATATTGATCAGATCCTCCGCCTCGTTATAGGTAGCCAGCACATTTTTCAATTTACCGGCAAGCATTTTATGTTCTTTGTCCACAATCTGGCTCATACATCTGGAGATACTCTGCAATACATCAATCGCCGGATAATGATTCTGATGGGCCAGTTTCCTGTTTAACATGATATGACCATCCAGAATACTTCTGGCCGTATCCGTAATCGGCTCGTTCATGTCATCGCCATCCACCAGCACCGTGTACAGCCCTGTGATGGATCCCACACTGGCACACCCTGCGCGCTCTAAAAGTCTCGGCATTTCCGAATAAACACTGGGCGGATATCCTCTGGATACCGGTGGTTCCCCGCTGGCCAGACCGATCTCTCTTTGTGCCATGGAAAAACGTGTCAGAGAGTCCATCATCAGAAGGACATCTTTGCCCTGATCCCGGAAATATTCCGCAATGGCACAGGCTGTCTTGGCCGCTTTATTTCTTTCCAGGGCGGATTTATCGGATGTGGCTACCACTACCACAGACCGACGCATACCCTCTTCGCCCAGGTCTCTCTCCACGAACTCACGTACTTCTCTGCCCCGCTCCCCGATCAGAGCAATCACATTAATATCCGCTTTGGTATTGCGGGCAAACATCCCCATCAAAGTAGACTTTCCTACACCGGATCCGGCGAAAATACCAATACGCTGTCCTTTCCCCACCGTCATCAGGCCGTCAATGGCCTTCACTCCCAGAGGAAGTACATCAGCAATGATCTTTCTGCTCATGGCATCCGGCGGCTGCGCTTCCACGCTGTAAGGAACGCCCGGCATATATTCTCCATTTATCCTGCCAAGACCATCCAGCACCTTCCCCAGAAGATCATCGCCTACCGGCACCGTCAACGGATTGCCCGTGTTCTCCACAATACATCCAAGTCCGATTCCATCGGTGTTATCACAGGGCATCAGAATCGTCCTGCGCTCCTTAAAGCCCACCACTTCCGCCGTGATCGGGGGATAGTCCCCTGCCGGATAAATCAGACACAGATCTCCAAGTTTCGCCTCGGGACCCGCGGACTCAATCGTAAGTCCCACCACGTTCTCCACTTTTCCCATCTTCTTGAAGAACGTATCATCCAATATGCTGCTGTATTTATGAAAGTTGATCGCTGTATTCATTCCTACCGGCTCTCTCTGACATCTCAATCTATCTTCTCAAATGATAACACACGTAATTTCTTAGACAGTTCTTCCAGCTGCGTGCTGATACCACAATCAAAAATGCCGCCGTCCGTCTCAATCAGGCAATCCCCCTTGACAAGGGCAATATCTTCTATAATCTCAATCAACCCACGGCCGGCCACTGCTCCCTCCGTCAAAGTCTGCTTCTGCATATTGACGTAAGGGTAATCCTCCGCAGAAACATGTACAATAAAAGTCCTGCTGCTCTCCACTTTCCGCAAGGTGGAATCTATCAGATGCACCAGGATATCTCTGTTATCCGCCAGGTCTACATGAAAAATATGATTATAGATGGCCGTGATTGTATCAATGAACTCGGGCTCCAGATTTTCCACGAGCTGTTCATATTCTTCTTCCATCTGGCGTTTTTCTTCCGCCAGGGCACGTTTCATATCATCTGCTTCGGCAAGCCCTTGCTGATATCCCTCATTATACCCCTGCTTGCTGGCTTCATCTCTCGCCTGCCTGCGGTCTACTTCTATCTGTGCCTGCGCATTTTGAAGCATCTCATCGGCCTGGGCCTGGGCAGCATCAAGAATCTCCTGTGCCTCAGCCCGGACTGCTTCCAGATCCGGACCGGCTTGCTCTGCCCCTGCCTTAATGACATTACTCCTGTCACCATCATCAAAGAGGGCATCTATCTCCTCGCCGCCTATTCCGCTTACAAACTCGGCTGCTTCTCCCTCTTCCTCCCCATCATACTGGGGTACAGCATTCTCATTCGTCCTGCGCAGGGTCTCCCACTGCGCAATACGTTCTTCCAGACGGACATTGCTGTCCACCACGCACTTGTCTTCGTCGGATACCCTGACCCAACTTGATTTAAATACATTCTTAGACAATGATCTCGTCACCTCCACCTCTGGAGATAACAATCTCTGCGGAGTCTTCCAGTTTTCTGATGATATTGACAATCTTCTGCTGTGCTTCCTCCACATCCTTCATACGCACAGGACCCATGAACTCCATATCTTCCTTGATCATGACAGCCAGACGCTTGGAAAGGTTATTAAAGATAGCGTTCTGTACTTCCTCATTGGAACCCTTAAGGGCAATCGCCAAATCGCTGTTATCCACATCACGCAGCACACGCTGAATCGCACGGTCGTCCAGAAGCAGAATATCCTCGAAGACGAACATCTTCTTTCTGATCTCGTCGGCAAGTTCCGGCTCCTCGATTTCCAAAGTCTCCATGATATGTTTCTCTGTACCACGGTCTACCGTATTCAAAATCTCCACGACAGCATCCACACCGCCGATAATCGTGTAATCCTGGTTTACCAGGGATGACAGTTTCGATTCCAATACCTTTTCCACTTCCTTGATCACATCCGGACTTGTACGGTCCATCACTGCGATACGTTTCGCCACATCGGCCTGTCTGTCCGGCGGAAGTGCCGAGACAATAATTGCCGCCTGCGCTGCTGACAGATACGATAAAATAAGTGCAATGGTCTGCGGATGTTCGTCCTGAATAAAGTTCAGAAGCTGGGCCGCATCCGTCTTCCTTATGAACTCGAACGGCTTCACCTGCAAAGATGCCGTCAGCTTGCCGATAACATCCATTGCCTTATCGGCACCAAAAGATTTCTCCAGAAGTTCCTTGGCATAATTGATACCGCCTTCCGCGATATACTGCTGTGCCAGACACACCTGGTAAAATTCATTGACCACTTCATCCTTCACCTGTGGTGTGATACTCCTGGTATTTGCTATTTCCAATGTTAATTCTTCTATCTCATCTTCCTTCAGATGTTTAAAGATTGAGGCTGACTTCTCCGGCCCCAGAGCGATCATCAAAATAGCCGCTTTCTGTAGTCCGCCTATCTTCTCATCAGATGATTTTGCCGCCATTTATCCTACCCCCAGTCCTCATTTAACCAGTTGCGCAGCAGATTGGCCGCCGCCTCCGGATTTTCTTCCACAAACTTATTGATAAGACGTTTCTCTTCACTCTCATTCTCTGAGGAAATTTCTTCCAGCTGTACTGTAGACTGTAATAACGTCTCCACAGACAGTTCCTCTTCCTCTTCCTCGTGTTTCTCGCTCTTCATGCTCCGGAGAACCACAAAAGCAAGCAATGCCAGAATCACAACGATCAGGACAATCTGTAAGATATCTGTCGCCGTAATACCGGAGCCTTCCGCATCAAAGAAAAGATTCTCGCTGTAAGCTACCAGTGTAATATTATCTGTGGAAATACCTGTGGCATTTGCCACTGCCGCATAGAAAGACTCATCCACCTCCAGCCTGGTACGTTCCGTGTTCGCCAGCTTATATTCCTCCCAGGTAACACCATCCAACAGCCCTTGTGTCTCTGCATCTTCCTCCCGGATAACATTATATTGAATCAAAGATGCTGCCAGGGAAGAAGAACCGTAATTAATCACACCCGCCGGCGTTTCCTTGGTTATAATCTCCTCGTTTGGCAGATAATGTCTGGACTCCTCCGATTGAGTGGATGAAGAATTGGCATTATCTTCCAGCACATAGGTAGTGTCGTCATCATTGGAATCCGTACCCGGTATCCCGCCCACACCGCTGGTATTCTCAGAATTGAATATATCTTCACTGCTGAGTACGCCCTGTGTCTGGCCGTCTGCCGGCGTGTAAGTATGCGTTGTTCTTTTCTCGGTAGCAAAATCCAGCACCAGATTAGGGGAAACTTCCACATTATCATATTCATTCGTGCCCAGAATCACCCGGCGCACGCTATTGATCATATTCTTCTCCGCTTCACTCTTCACGGACAGCTGGGATGTTGCCATGCCGGACGTACTATAATTGTCTTCCCCCGTAAAGAGCATATTGCCTTCCGTATCCATGATCACGATATTATTTGTGGTATCATTGCCCATGGAAGTTGCCACAGCGCGCGCCAAATAGGCCGCGCTCTCCTGAGAGAACTCGTCCTTTAATTCCAGCAGAATCCACGCAGAGGACTCTTCTTCCTTCGCAATCAGCGTACCGGTATCCTCGGGGATATTCAATGTTACATAGGCGCTCTTAATCGCCGTAAACTTGGAGAGTACATCATTCTCCAGCTTTTTTTCAAGATATACTACGTATTTTTTCTGTTTATCCGATTCCGTGGTAGAGAAACTGCCATCCGTCACATTATTGATTCCATAGCTGGCTGCCTGAATATTATTAGCGCCAAGCAACAGATTGGCATCGGACAACTGGGAGGCCAGAATCCTTACCACCAGGCCGTCATCCGAAATCTCATATGTAAGTTCCTCTCCATTTAACAGATCCCTTACCTCTGCCGCTTCCTTGGTAGTCTCACATTCCCGAAGCAGCACATACTGCGGTTTGGTCAGCCTTGAAACGATGATCACGATAGCCAGTATCACAACAGCTACAATTCCCACGATCAGCGTTTTCTGTTTCGCCGTGAACCTGTTCCACCACTCTAATATCTTATTTCCAAATTCTTTTAATTTGTCTACTAATTTATCCACAGCAATTCGTTCTCCTTCAGTATCTCCCTCTTACAAATCAAATACTAAACCTGCATTTGGATAAGCTCCCTGTAAGCCTCCATAAGCTTATCCCTGATAGCCACCGTATACTGAAGTGCCGTAGACGCTTTCTGTAAAGCAATACTGAGATCATGGGTATTCTCCGTCTCTCCCAGTGCCCACTTAATCTCTTCATTCTCCGCATCCGACAGATAATTATTGGTGGTTCTCAGATTGTCAATTGCCGTATGCAGCAGACTGTCAAATCCCTTGTCCGTATAAGTCTCTGTCCTAGTAGTAGGCGCCGCTTTGGCCGCCTCCTGAACTGCTCCCGATGACACATTATACAGCGCAGTAATATCTAAAGCCATGTCCCTTCCTCCCATGTCCTTTTCGTTTTCTTATCAGCCATTCAACATGCTAAGACCCATTGTAGCAATCTTCTTACTAGCGTCAAAAGCCGTGGTGTTCGCCTGATAAGCGCGGCTGGCGTCAATCAGGTTTGTCATCTCGGTAATAATATTCACATTCGGATACATAACATAACCGTTCTCATCAGCATCCGGATGAGAGGGGTCGTAAACCATATTTCCTTCCGTCCAGGTATCCTCATAAACCCCCGTTACCTTAACACCGCTTCCCGAATAACGGTCTCTCGCTTTATTTAACACCTGATGAAAGGGTGTCTGAGAGTTCTTCTCCTCAAATACAACCACCTTTCTGCGGTAAGGTGTACCATCCTCCGTCCTGGTAGTATTCGCGTTCGCCACGTTCTGTGAAATGGTATCCATACGGAAACGCTCCGCCGTCATACCAGTAGCATTAATATCAAATGCACTAAACATTGCCATATGTATTTCTCCTTTTCCCCTTATATCTCATTCTTCTTGTATATGTGCCTATTTCATAACTGCCTGAAGGTTTTTAAATTCCTGACTGACACTCTGATAAAGTCCCTGGTATACTACCTGGTTCTTGGCAAGGTATACGCCCTCCGTATCCGGATCCACATTATTGCCATCCAAACGGTAGGAATATCCTGCATAATCCGTGTAAGTAATCGGATTCAGGCGGTTCATCTTCACATCCGCCACCTTGGCATCCACGGTCTTGTATCTGGAAAGTCTGAGAGCTTTGGCAAGCTGCACCTCAAAATTCACATCCTGTCTCTTATAACCGGGTGTATCCGCATTTGCAATATTATTGGAAATCGCCTCATTGCGAAGCCAGGACGCATCCATCGCCTTATCTAACACATTGACATAGTCAAAAACATTGGTGTTGATCAAAGAACTCATAGTCACACTCCTTCCACGTTAATACAATCCATATTCCATTATAATAAAATTATGAAAAATTACAAGGTTTTTCGATTGATTTTCACAATTAAGTACCGTTAAAAAAATAAAAAAGGATCTACAATGCCATATCATGCCACTTTCCGTAAATCCTTTTCCATATGATGGATATTTCCATCCGACATTCCTTTGTCTTTTTGTTTTTATGTAACTATTTCTTTAAAATCTTCCCTGCTCTTTCAGCTTCTCCACTTCGTCGAAAACCACATCATTCAATACCTTAATATAGGTACCTTTCATACCGGAAGAACGGGATTCTATCACACCCGCACTCTCGAATTTACGAAGGGCATTGACAATAACAGATCTGGTGATTCCCACCTTATCCGCAATCTTACTGGCCACCAGGATACCTTCCATACCGCCAAGTTCATCAAAAATATGCGTAATTGCTTCCATTTCCGAAAACGACAAGGTGCCAATCGCCGATTTCACCACCGCTATCTTACGGTTCTCTTCCGCATTCTCCTCGCTGACCGCCCGCAGCATCTCAAGACCCACCACGGTTGTTCCATACTCGCATAATATAATATCATCTATATCATACTGCGCATCGCACTTATAGAGAAACAGCGTGCCAAGACGCTCCCCCGAAATCTCAATGGGCGCTATCACTGCCTGAAAACGCTTGGTATCCACACTTTCAAATCCCAGAGTCTCCAGATTCACATTCTCCTTCGTGGACAATACCCCCAAAAGACGCTCGTTAAGCATGGAATCAATAAATCCGCCCACATGATCCACAATAAGTTCCGTGATGGATTCCACGGTATCGATATCCCCGATGCCCAGCACCTTTCCCTTTCTGCTGATGACTAACACATTAGAAGAAAGAATCTCTTTCAGCACATCACAGATATCATTGAATACTACCTTTCCTGAATTGTTGTTGTGTAAAAGTTTTCCAATCTTTCTGGTCTTATCTAATAATTGAACACTGCTCATGTATCTTGCTCCTCAATTCATGGTGCTATTACCGCACGTTTCTATATAAATTGATTTTATCACACCATTTGAGCGTTTTCAATGTATTTTTGATACAATTCATCACCGTTTAACACCAGTTGTGCACAATTTTCAGACTTTCCAAGCAACTTATCTGGCTTCTGCCTTTGCCGCATCCTTGATAAATCCACAGTTTTCATCAGAACACACAAGTTTATTTCCCTTTTGTAAAAGGATGGATCCACACCGGTCACATTTTTCATTTACAGGTCTTTGCCATACCATAAAATCACAATCCGGATTATCGATACAGCCATAATATTTCCGGCCCTTCTTGGTCTTTTTCAGGACAATGTCTTTGCCACACTTAGGACACTCCACACCAATCTTCTCAAAATACGGTTTGGTGTTCCTGCACTCCGGGAAACCCGGGCAGGCTAAAAATCTTCCGTGCGGGCCATATTTGATAACCATCTGTCTGCCGCAGGCATCGCAAAACTCATCCGAAAGCTCATCGGCAATCTCCACTTCCTCAAGTTCCTTCTCCGCCTTGTCCACAGCTTCCTGCAAATCAGGGTAGAAGTTCTTCACCACAGTCTTCCACTTGACACTGCCTTCCTCTACTCCATCCAAGAGTGCCTCCATGGTAGCGGTAAAATTCACATCCACAATGGAAGGGAAGGCTTCCTTCATCATATTGTTGACTACCTCGCCCAGTTCCGTCACATAAAGATTCTTATTCTCTTTCACAATATAACGCCTTGCCAGAATGGTGGTAATGGTCGGTGCATAGGTACTGGGCCTTCCAATCCCCAGTTCCTCCATGGCCCGTACCAGGGATGCTTCCGTATAATGCGGCGCAGGCTGGGTAAAATGCTGTTTTTCTTCTAAAGAACGTAAAGATAACTTACTGTCCTCGGTAATCCCTCTGGCCAGTGTGTTATTCTCCTCCTTTTCATCATCCTGCGTGTAAACACTCATAAAACCATCAAACTTCACTTTGGACGCCGCCACCACAAATCTTTGTCCTGCGGCATCAATCTTCACGGAAGTAGTCTCATACACTGCCGCCGCCATGCGACTGGCCACAAAACGTTTCCAGATCAGCTGATAAAGTCTGAACTGATCTCTGGAAAGAGATTCTTTGATATCAAGCGGCAGTCTAGTGATATCCGTAGGACGGATTGCTTCATGCGCATCCTGTATCTTCGGCCCGTTCTTTTTCTCCTGTTCCGTGCCGGAAGCATAGGCTTCCCCGTACTTATCCGTGATATATTCCTTAGCCACCGCCTCGGCCTCCTCCGAAACTCTAGTGGAATCGGTACGCAGATAAGAAATAATACCGGTAGTGCCGTTGCCCTTAATCTCCACACCCTCATAGAGCTGCTGTGCCAGACGCATGGTCTTCTGGGTAGAGAAATTTAAAACCTTACTGGCTTCCTGCTGTAACGTAGATGTGGTAAAAGGCAGCGGCGCCTTTCTGATACGCTCCCCCGTTTTGACTGATGAAACCTTATATTCCGCCCCTTCCAGAACTTTCTTAATCTGTTCCAGCTCTTCTCTGGATGAAATCGTCTTCTTCTCATCCACCGTTCCGTAATACTTTGCAATAAGGGGCTTTTTCTCCCCTGCAATATTAAGGGATGCCTCTAATGTCCAATACTCTTCCGGAATAAAATCATTAATCTCCTCTTCCCGGTCGCAGATAATGCGAAGCGCCACCGACTGCACCCGACCGGCACTCAAGCCCCTCTTCACCTTCGCCCACAGCACCGGTGAAATCTTATAGCCGACCATACGGTCAAGACAACGGCGCGCCTGCTGTGCATCCACCAGATCCATGTTGATCTCTCTGGCGTTCTTCAAAGACTCCTTCACTGCTGTTTTGGTAATCTCGTTGAAGGTGATACGGTATACCTTTTTATTTTCCAGCTTTAATGCGTATAATAAATGCCACGATATGGCTTCCCCTTCACGGTCCGGGTCAGTTGCGAGATAAATCTTCTCTGCCTTCTTGACTTCCTTTCGCAGGTTCGCCAGAATATCACCCTTTCCACGAATCGTAATGTACTTTGGCTCGAAATCATGCTCCACATCAATACCGAGCACACTGCGCGGCAAATCCCGCACATGTCCGTTACTGGCCGCCACCTCGTAGTTGGCGCCTAAAAATTTCTTGATGGTCTTCACCTTCGCAGGTGACTCCACGATCACTAAATACTTTGCCATAGCAATTTCCCCTATCCTGCACATCAAATGTCCTTGTGCGCTTCTTTCTGATAAATCATATTATGACGCACACCAATACATTTTATTAACGTGCAACACTATACACCATATTTTGAATGATGGCAAGTGGAAAAAAATAAAAATTGTATTTAGAATAGTCGGACACCCCCCTTGACAGGATATTTGTGACTGCTTATAATAAATCTCAAAGCATAACAATTTCTAGATAAAAATAATGTGTCAAATCAAACATTCTAACCTTTCGGAAAATCTATGCTTTTAAATCAAACCAATTACATTTAAAAGCAGGAGATTGACCGGATTGCGCAACAGGATAGGAGGATGAGAGATGTGGCAGAGGTGGTAAGGCATATGGGACTAATCAGAACGATAAGATGGTTTTACGATGGCTACTGGAGAGCGAAGAGAGACCGCTGGCATCTGTCCGCCGCCAGGGCCGACAGCATCCTGCAATTTCGTGAACAGGAACATCTGTAATAGTTCCTTCCTATTATAAATACTTGCAGAATCATGCACTAAAACGCCCCATAACCAAAATCGGTTACAGGGCGTTTTCATTTCATACAATATCAATTGTCCCGCTGTCAGATATTCCATAGACCTCATCCGGACACCTTACTCAAGCAGGAACATCTGCGCCCTGGTCAGGACAATGGAATCTGTGCCAATTGCATGCTGCTCCTTACCATCCTTCACATAATGGGTATCCAGCGCAATGAAGATTCTCGATACTTCCTCCTCATTTCCCTTCAGTGCCAGTACCGGTGCCTTGATACGGTATACGACTCCCTGCCGGAATTCACCATCTGTCACTTCCACAAGCCGGTTATTCTCCACCATCCAGACAGGACTTCCAAAGGGTGTGAAATCAGCGGTATTGATGCTGCCATCCGGCAGTACCAGCTCTGCATCCGGATTGGTTCCGTTCTCATAGTAGAAGGCAATCTGCGATACCTTGTCAAAGGCGATATTATTATCCACAAACTTGAAGTACACATCTACTGTCTCATCCAGAATACCGCCGTCCGTATCCGCTTCCATCTTAAACTCCTGGTCGAAAGGAATGGGAATACTCTCCACGGATGTGGCGGAGGCTCCAAAGCCCGCCACGATATCTATCTTCGGATTGTGGATACCCGCATTGTATGCCGCCATCAGGGCATTAACAAAGAGCTTGCACTCATCCACGCCTTCCTTAGGTTCTTCTCCGGCGTCTTTTTCATAGACATACGGATACTCGTTCTGTCCTATATATACTACATTAGCTCTGCTGTAAATATAATAATTATTGCGGGCGTCTCTGGGGGAAACCTGATAGCCGCCTTCCTCCGTTGACCCATTATTATTTAAGGTATACCATCCTGTCACATATAACTCGCTGTCTCCCGTATTGTTATCAAAATCCAACAGATATTCAGGAGCCTTGAGCATTGTGGCTTCGCTGAAAAAGGCTGTTCCTTCCTCACTTCCCACCTCAAAAGGATAACGGCTGATGACGCCTTCATTAATCTTCTGTGCCTGTAATCCCGGCAGCGCATCCGCAAACATATCGCTGCTTAAGTCTTTATAGCGGTAATATCTTCCGCCGTTTTGGCCAAGTTTAGAATATGTCATCTCGTTGGTCTGTCCCAGCAGGGTGTTATTCAGTCCAAGCCGTCCTGTATCTTCCTGCGCTCCCGCGTAGGATATCAGCACACTCCTGCCCTCCTCAATATAAGTCGTCACCGCAGACTGCGCCTCTCCCAAAGAACCACTGCTGCCAAAACCAAGTACCAAAATATCCCACTGATCCAGATATTTCCCATTTTTGGCAAGTCTCTCATTTAACTCTCCTGTGGTAATGGTCTCAATCTCATACTCTACATTGAGTTTATTCTCTGCCATCTCCAGATAACGCCCGAGCGTGGAATTATTAATCTTCTCAAAATTCATCTGTAGGTTGGCAGATTTATTCTCTTTATCATCCAGAATCTGTAAAATGCTGACAGGCAGCTGGCTTTGTCCCTGGATGGTGAAATATCCTGTCATGGCATCCCTGCGATACTCATTGTTGGTATCGGAAACCTCCAGTTTCCATGGGATAATCCCCGACTCTACCCCCTCAAGCTGCACGGTGACCTGTCCGTCCCCACTGATATAACCGCCCACTTCTCCTGTGGGATACATTTCCTCCGAAGGTATAAAGACACCGTCATAGTTCAGATCCAGATAAAAATGCAGTGCGATATCGCCGTGATAACTATTGTCCTCCTCGCTCTCCCGATCACCGGTCACACGATAGAGAATTGTCCCTTCATATTTCCCATCCGGCGTCCGATTCATACTCTGCACAGGCGTTGTCTGCTCCTGGTAGTCAATACGCGGCTTAATCACATTAAGCTGTGCCCGGAATTCCGGATTTCCACGGACATCCCGCACCGTGTACAGATTATCCCCATAATTCTCCAGGGCTTCCTCCAGGAACGCATACATCTGGGTATTGTCCCCGATATATTTCTTATTGACAGACCGGTACTGCTTTCCGTCAGATTTCTTAACATTAATACAGTTGTTCTCTACCACTACAGGATAACCTGCCCGCAGATAATCAAGAAGTGCCTCTTTCTTCTGCTGTGTGATATCATTGGCATCATATTTAGCATCCCCGTCTGATGCCCTGTCTCCAGTGTGATACACCAGGCCGTTTAAGTCACTGTTATTATAGACTGTATGCAGGTCTCTTCCCTCCCGATTCAGTCTCTGACCATCCAGTCCAATAAACACCATATCATATCTGCTGTTGATGTCTTCCCACTCACCGTTAAACTCCACCACAGATTTTACTTCCTGGGTAACATCCACCATCCTGGTAGCGCGGAATATCTGCTGTCCGTTCTCCCCGGAATCCTTCTTCTGCCAATATAAAGTCGTCGTGTTTCTATCCTCATTCTTTTCTACATGCAGATCAGAATCCAGATTGGCACTGGGTTGAAGTTCCAGAATAGATACATCCCGGTAATCCCCGATGATTCCCACGGAGAAATTAATGATATAGGCAACAGCCCTGGCTTTGCTGACTTCTTCTTCCAGCCAGTCATCCTCCTTCAACATCGTATTCTCTGCACGAATGGCAATCAATACTTCCCGGAATCCACGTTTTGCCTCATCGTCATCAAAATAATCCGGAAAATCTTTGCTCACCAGCGGATTGCCATTCACCATATATATATTTCGGTTTACATAATGACAGTCATTATCCTCATTATCTTCATAATCATCGCTGTCAAGACCTCTGAACAAATCGTCTAACAGATCTTCCTTGCCCATATCATAATAGAATCCCGCCAGGTCTTCCTTTAAAAATATCCTGGCCAGTTTATGATAATTACTGTCCTCATACCGCCCTGGATTCTCTATAATATCGTAATCCACGATAACGGGCATCAATTCTGTCACGGCTCTGTCAATTATCGCCAGGACTACAGACTCGGAAATATCACCCATACCGTCCGGATCATTCGTGATGATAGAATCCAGCACGGCACCGCTGTTTAGGAAAATGCCTGCACCATGCTCCAGATAGACCAGGTCTGCTTCCTTTACATCATCCACCTCAACTTCATCCGCCGGGATACTGATTACCTCAATTGCAAACTCGTCATACTCATTGTCCTGGTCTTCCAGCGCATTGAATACATATCTCTCAAGCCAGTTATTCCCCTTACAACACCGGAAATAAACAGGCGCATTATCTACCTCTACCTCCTGAGCCTCATCCTCATAATTTTCATCACTCTCAAAGGCCATCTTAAGCTGATATTTACCGCCATTTCCCAACCCAACATATTCAAATACCGGTAAACCGGTGGAGCCAAGGGCATAACTCATAGCCATATCTCCATCAGCTTCTTCATCCAACATTACACCATTCTCTACGGCAATCCCTTCCATAAGAGAATCATCAATGTCGTACCGGTCATAGGGCAGAACTGCGCCATCCCAGTCAGGTACCTTTTCTTTATCCTTAATCCGGTAAAGCCTGGTTTCCTCAGAAGGATTGGTCTCAAAACGGAATTCCAGAATATAGTACTGGGGTCCGGCATTATGAGACTTGTTCTCTTCCTCGGAATCATCCGAATCGTCGCCGCCATCCGAACTGTCATCGTCTCCTGAATCGTTTCCAGCATCCGAACTGTCATCGTCCCCTGCGCCATTTCCGCCATCCGAACCGTTTCCATCATCCGGCTTCGTATCCTCTTCCTTTGGATCATCGCCATCCTGACCCTGCTTATCATCGGCAGGTGCTCCGTCTTCCTCGCCCTGCGCTATGAGAAGCCGCCAGTCGGCATCTGCCGCTGCGGTATCACTGCCAGCGCTTACTGTACTGGATGCATCAGAACTGCTGCCGGCATCACTGTTACTGGAACTGCCATCGGAGCTGCTGTCTCCACTGTTACCGCTATCTCCACCGCCGGTACTGCTGTCTCCACTGTTACCACTATCTCCGTCACCGGTACTGCTGTCTCCGCTTGTACTACCATCTCCATCGCCGGTACTGCCGTCTCCGCT